>ENA-UOOH01000045-UOOH01000045.1-fermentation-metagenome-genome-assembly--contig:-NODE-45-length-125884-cov-69.548586_pt1 | contig 125884 bp, 113 predicted proteins | sample MGYA00245778_ERZ724025 | MGnify/ENA primary metagenome ERZ724025 (study PRJEB28704, sample SAMN03018313) | fermentation metagenome | biome: anthropogenic terrestrial biome; feature: soil... | reverse complement strand
TTGTCATATTGACCTGGGTTGCCAGAGACCTTCAGGCGCTCCTCGCGGGCAGCCGCGAATGATTCCGGGGTGCGGGTTAAAAATATGAGACGGAAATTGAGCGGAAGCAAACGCTCTTCCAGCCACGAGAAATCATAACGTTTTCCGTAAATCAGCCATTGATACATTTGCGTTGAAATATGAAAACGATCGACGACCCAGGAGTAATAGCGGTTCAGTTCGAACAGGCGTAGCCAGGTCTCGTATGTCTCCAATGCCTGGGCTTCCTCCTCGGGAGAAAAGTTGATCAAGCCCCGCCCCCAGGGGTAATTGGTGAAGGTGCACCATTCCGCCGAAATGAGGGGTGAATGATAGCGGTATTTGCGTGGACCAGTGAAACGGGGATGATCGTTCAGTTCGAAAGCGATTTCCGTTTTGAAGGTCAACCGGGTACCTTCCAGAATAACTTTTGGGGTTAATTTTGACATTTTCACCTCTTTTATAAGTATTACTATTTTAAACCACGGTGACCCAGAAGGTAAAATAGTTTAACTGATCAAGGAGGAATGGATGAGCAAACTGGATACAAGCGAACTTGAGAAATTTATTGTCAAAGCCAAAACCAATAGTTATATGGGCGGGGGACAGAAAAGCCTGGCGTACCGCCCGCATTCTCACGATCTGCAATTTCACGAGGGCTCTTTTGCCTACCTGGATAGTTATTTTGGAGGAACGGATTTTTTGGGACAGGAAGTGGTCTATTATCAAGGGAAACCAGTCTGGGCGATGAATTATTACGGGCGAATCTTGAACGCTGATTTGTTTGACAGCCAGACCACAGGAGAAATCATCATGGAAAGCTTGGGCAAGCTTTATCAGGAAGGAAGATTCTTGGGCGGTTTTGAATATGAAACACCGCTTGGGACTTACTTTGATACAAATGAGGGCGATGTTCGTTCCTTTAGCGGGCTGGAATGGATCTTGGTTCAGGGCCAGAAGGTGTACGAACTGGTTTATCACGGAGGGTTGGTCAAAGAATAGCTGTTAGGTAAGAGCTTACAGGGAAAAGAAAAAGCAGATTACCGAGGTCGCTGCACTATCTCGAAATGATGGAGGCGGTGAGTTATTAGCTAAGAGCTAATGCGCTATAATTCAGCCATTCTCAGGGTTTAAAGGAGCGAATTATGGGTGCAGATGTGGTTGTTGGTGGATTTTGGGGGGATGAGGCAAAGGGGCTGGTGAGCGCGTGGCAAAGTTATCGCAATCATTCCCTGGCGGTCTTCCGCGGTACGGGCGGCGCAAACCCCGAACACGGACTTTTCTTCAACATTCACTACATCAAGGTCAACCAGCTGCCGCTTGGTTTCATCTTGCAGGGCAGCCAGATCGGGCTTGGTCCTGGCACGGCAGTAGATCCCCAAAAGTTCCTCAAAGAGGTGCAACGCTTTCGCCTGAGTTCCGAACAGGTCAAGGTGGACTACCGCTGCCCGATCATTACCCCCGCCAACATCCAGGAAGAAATCGACAGCGCCAGCATGAACGCGATCGGCAGCACCAAGAGCGGCACTGGCATCGCCTTTTCGCATGCCGTACTCCGCATTGCACCCCTGGCAAAAGATATCCCCGAACTGGAGCCGTATCTGGCGGATGTGCCGGCAATGGCAAACCAACTGGCAGATGAGGGGAAGATCTCACTCGAAAGCACCCAGGGCACCTTTTTATCGCGCTACCACGGTGAATATCCCAATGTCACTTCCGTGGATGTGACCACACCCTCGGTGATCGCCGGGGTGGGGCTTAATTGGCGCAAGGTCGAGAATGTGATCGTCTGCGTCAAGGCACTGCCTACACGTGAAGGCACCGGGTCGATGGGTGACGTGGAGGAGTTTTCTGAGCAAGAGATGCGCGAACGCGGGATTTTGGAATTCAGTTCAATCGTTAACCCGCAGACCGGTAAACCACAAATCAGGCGGAAGGCAAAAGGCATCGATTATTCGCTGCTCAACCGCATCATCATGCTCAACGGTGCCAACCAGATCGCGCTTACTTTTTGCGAACAGGTGGACCCGGAGATCAGGGATGCCACGCGCTGGGCGCAGATGACCCCGAAGATCAAGAACCTGGTGGCGGATGTGGAGCGGCATACAGGCGTGGAAGTGACCTTGCTGAACACTGGCAAGGAATGGTCCAGCATGGTCAGCAAAGCGGATGACCTTCCCCTGGTTACGCCCGAATTGAACAACCGGCTGGCATCCTACATTTGAGAGTAGGAAACAGAGATCAGGAAACAGGGAACAGGGAATCGCTGATAGCATATAGAAACGAAAAGGAAAATTTCTTTACGAAGTACACTTCGTGTTGCTGCGCTTAGGATAACAAGGCGAGTTGACAGCTGAAAGCGATAAAAATAGGTACCTTTATCAACGTTTCTTGATCTCTCACCCCCCTACCCCCCTCTAAAGAGGGGGTGGTAAGTTTTGCTATGCTGGTAACTACTGGTTCATCGAATAAAAATGAGTTTGCTACCTCAGCTATCATTCCTCTTTCACATCTGGCTCCTTTTCCATCTAAAGGCGGGACGGGAGCAGTGAAGAGGGCGTGGTAAGATTTGCTCAGCTTTTTGTCATCATGCTCTGATTTGTGATTCGACCCAAGCCTGACCTTCCGGGGTGAGGACGCGGATCTCTTGGCCATCACGACCGAATTCATTGTAGTCCAGCCCATAACCAACCACAAACAGCGGTTCAATGAAGAGCCCTACGTGACGCACTTCAGGCAGATGACCGAAACCATTCAGTCCCACACTGCGCCATTTGATGTTGGCAGGCCGTTCTTTGAACAGGAAGGTGCAGATATTGCGCTGGGCAACACCATGCTGATCGAGATAGTTGCACACACGCAAAATGGTCTCAGAAGTATCAATGATGTCTTCCACGATCACTACCAGGCGGTCTTTGAGGACGGGGCCTTTATAGGGGAAGATATTGACCTCGCCACTGCCCTCGGTACCTTCATAGATATGGTGGGTCTTCAGCCAGGCACTCTCGTAAGCGAAGCCCAGGTTATCCAGCGCTTTTGTGAGGTCCTGATGGAAAGGAACTGCGCCATCGCGCAGGCAGAGCAAAATCGGCAACTGATTTACATAATCTTTGCCGTAATAGAGCTCCTTCGCCACGCGCTTAACCGTAGATTGGATTCTATCTGCACTGGCGACGACATCTCCAAGATATTCTTGAGGTATTGAAAGGGCTTCCATATTGCTCCATTATTACTAAAATGCACAAAAAAAATTGGTGACCCCCAGTGGGGGATTTTACACCAATTTGAGTCCCGAAAGACTCCAAACAAAGGAATATTTTACCGTATTTTTTAATCCAGGAAAGAAGAATCTGGGTCGCTTGCGCAGAATAAACAGAAAGAACTTTTCGCAGCCTACTCGCGATGTCACGTCATCAATATCATTCCTAGAGGTGCAAAAAAGACTGAAAGATGAGTAAACCCGCCAATCCTCTTTTCTCTGCATCTCCTCATTGTGATTTTCTTACAACTGACATTGGTAAATATTAGAGATTATTTACAGAGATTAACACTGAACAAAACTTATATTTCCATTTTAGTTCCCTTATAATAAGACGCAGTAGTAAATTTAGAAGCACAACCGGAAAGATTTTCAGTTGGAAGGAAAAGGATTTTAGATGAGGCAAACAGCAATCGTCGCGGGGGGTTGTTTTTGGGGAATAGAGTCACGTTTTCAGAAATTGGCTGGAGTGGTGGACACTGAGGTAGGTTATACAGGTGGGCAAACTGAAGACCCAACCTATCGGCAGGTTTGCCAGGAAATTACCGGGCATGTTGAGGCAGTCAAAGTTGAATTTGACCCAACGATAGTGACTTATAAAGAAATCCTTGAAGCTTTCTTCAAATATCATGACCCTACCTTATGCGGGGACAACTGCATGTCCCAAACTGAACAGTATGGATCCATTATTTTCCCAATGGACATCGAACAAGCTCATGTTGCCGAGTCCGTTTTGGAAGATCTGATTGCCAGGAATGTTTATGACTGCCCAATCAGGACCATAATCCGACCAGCTTCGACCTTCTACCGGGCAGAAGAGTATCATCAGAATTATTATAAGAAACACAATCTGATGGACGTCGAAGAAGACTGCTACTGCTGAGGATCGGGTATCTCAAAAAGCAAGTTATAATACAAACATGCCTACAACTTCAGAAACCCCTAATGGTTCGCGTGAGAAACGGATCGCGATCTTAATTGATGGCGATAATGCGCAAGCCTCTTTAATTGAACAAATTGTGGTCGAATCGAGCCGCTATGGCAATGCAACGATTCGGCGTATTTATGGTGACTGGACCTCAAACAGTATGAAGTCCTGGAAGGACACATTGAATTCCTACGCCTTCCAGCCTTTTCAGCAATTCTCCTACTCAGTCGGCAAAAACGCGACCGACTCAGCGATGATCATCGACGCGATGGATATTTTGCACTCCAACCAGGTGGACGGCTTTTGCCTGGTTTCGAGCGACAGCGATTACACACGCCTGGCAACCCGTCTGCGTGAAAGCGGAAAACTGGTGGTGGGGATCGGAAAAAACCTGACCCCGCGAGCCTTTGTTTCTGCTTGTGATGTCTTCATCTACACCGAAAACCTGGAACAGCGCGAACGCCAAAAGCGCCAGCAGGCTGCCAGGCAGCAGATGAGCAAGGAAGAGCAAGCTTTGATCGACAATATTGGGGACGCTATCGAGATGGCCGGCGCCGATGATGATGGCTGGGCTCGGCTCTCAGAGGTGGGGACTGCATTACGGCGTATCGACCCTGGCTTTGACCCGCGCAGTTACGGCGCAAAACAGCTTGCGACCCTGGTGCGTGCGAAGAAGAACTATTTCGATATCAAGAAACTCCCTGGCAAATCGACAATCGTCATACGAGCGCGCGAAGAGGATTAACCAAGGTCTATTTGGGTTTTGAACAAAGTCTTCGATAGCACAGACAAGAAAATATATACAGCGGGCGGCTTAGGAGCCGCCCGCTGTTTTTCTAATTTGATCTGATGTTAATCATAGGCTGGGTAGCCTGTGATCTCCTGGATCTCTTTGTACAATGGCTCAAGGCGGCTGTACATGTTTAAATAAACCCGCCTGTAGAGCTGATCATATAGTTTATGGTTTTCCGTATTTGGTTCGAAGGTCCTGCTGATGCGCGTCATCTGGGCAACCGCTGTTTCAAAGTCATACTGCAGCTTCAAACCTACTGCCAGATCAATGGCAGCACCAAGCCCACTAGCTTCATACACATGTGGCCGACTGACGGGCATTCCGAAGATATCGGCGGTCAACTGGGCAGCCGCATCACTCTGGGAGCCACCCCCGGCGACGCGTACTTCAGTAATAGGAACCCCGCTGCGTTTGGTCGTGCGTTCTGCACCTTCGCGCAGGGCATATGCCAACCCTTCCAGCATCGAGCGATAGATATGAGCCCTCGTATGCACCCCGCCAAAGCCGATCACAGCGCCTTTGGCGTCCGGATCGGGCGATTTCAGTCCAGGCGCCCAATAGGGTTGGGTGATAAGCCCCATTGAACCGGCAGGTACCGAATTGACCAGGTCATCAAACAAAAATTCGGGGGCGACGCCGCGTTCACGCGCAAGGCGCATTTCATTGAAACCGAACTCTTTCAAAAACCAGGAAACCATCCAATAACCTCGGAAAAGCTGGATCTCGAGCGAATAACAATCCGGCACAGCAGCCGGGTAAGGTGGAATCAGGGGGATGACTTCAATGTAACGTTTGTGTATGGTGTTGATGGTTGCGGCAGAGCCATAAGAAAGGCAGCAGATATTCGAAGAGAGTGTACCCGACCCAAGTACTTCACAAGCTTTATCGGCGGCAGCTGCGATGAGCGGCAAGCCGGCAGGGATTCCAGATTCAACAGACGCCTGGCTGGTGATTTCACCTAACAAGCCAGCTGGTGGAACCAAGTCGACCAGCATTCCTGGTTCTACAGGCACTGCTTTCCATTTCCAATCGAATTTGCCAGCCCATTGGTGTCTTTTATAATCGAAGGGCAGATGTGCGACCTGGCAGGCGGTGGAGTCAACGTACTTGCCGGTCAGACAATAGGTAAGGTAGCCTGAGAGGAGCACGATTTTGGCAGTTTTTGCCCAGATTTCGGGTTGGTAGGTGCGGATCCAGTTGATTTTGGCTTCGGATCGCAGGTAGCGGATCGTCCCGGTCATTCCCGAGAGGCTGAAAAGCAAGCCCCAAATGCCGCCCAGGTTGGGCAATCCAGCAGTACGGCGCTGGTCGGACCAATGGATGCTGGGGCGTAATGATTGCCCCGATGCATCAAGGTTGATGAGAACATTGCGTTGCGTAGTAACGGCGACGCCAGCGATTTTGTCCTTCTCCACCCCTGGAATAGCAAAAAGTTCCTGGCAAGCCTGGCAGAGACTTTCCCAGAACAACCGGGGCTCAAGTTCTGCCCAGCCAGGTTTGGGAGAGGAGTATTCAGGCAATTTCACCTGGGTTTTGAAAAGCAAGTTGCCCTGCAGGTCAAAAATCAAGGCGCGAGTCGATTGGGTGCCGACGTCAATCGAAAGCAAGTGTTCTTTATTCATCTATACCTCATAGTCCATGCCCCAGCGTTTTTCACGTTGGGCTGGGCTCATGTCCAACCCAAGGGTGCCGCCCGGGTTCATGATGTTGTTGGGATCAAAATGTTTTTTCAACAAACGGATGACGTCCATTTGCTGTGTGCCTATCTGATCTTCCAGCCAGGGAGCGGTGGCTTTACCCACACCGTGATGGTGGCTGATGGAAGCGCCAGATTTGGCAATGGCTTCAAGAATACCATATTGCAGGTCAAGGTATTCACGGATCGTGTCAATTTTGGCAATAAAGATGAAATAGAGGTTTGCCCCCTGGGGGTAGGAGTGGGAGATGTGAGTCAGACAGATAGTATTCGGGCGCGACTTTACATAAGCGCGAACATCTTTGTGTACCTGCGGCATTTGTGACCAGGTGACACCACATTCGAGGGTGTCGATCAGGATGCCGTAATCCTGCAGGTCTTCGCGAATATAGGGATCGGTAAAGCGACCTTTTTCCCAGGCTTTCGTGACACCTGCGAAGGAAAGTTCAAAGGCTTTATATTCACGGCAGATTTGGCGGATTTTACGATCCATGTTACGGCAGAAGTCCTTTTCACCATCCGTGAAACCAAGCATAAGGCATTTTTGCATCGGTTTGAAGTCCATCTTTTGAAGGATAGTGTCGGCGATGCCCTCATCTATATGATAGAGCTTCATCATGTAATCAGTTTCCTCAGGGTCCGAAATGCGAAAAACGGAGGGAAAACCAAATTCACCCTGCATAATTTCGCGACTGGCAGCCTGGGCATCTTCCCAATTATGGAACATATAGCTGAACTTTTTACGATTTTCCGGTTGATGGTGGCAGATTTTTAGTGTGACTTTGGTGAGGATGCCAATGCCTTCATTGCCCATCATTACCTGGTCAAAATCTGGTCCAGTGGCGGCGCGAGGATGCGGGCAGGTCTTGAAAACTCCAATGGGGGTCACATATTCCTGGTCGATGACTATGTCTTCGATCTTGCCATAATAGGTCGAATTTTGTCCAGCCCCGCGGGTGACGACCCAACCACCAACACTGGAGTATTCGAAAGATTGGGGGAAGTGCCCGGCAGTGTAATTACGCTTAGCTCCCAGCTTGGTAATAGCGTTTTGGAGCAAACCCTCCAATTGGGGACCCGACATGCCGGCTTCGACTGTGACAGTATGGTCGATTTCGTTTAGTTCGATCAGGCGGTTCATGTGAATGGACATATCGAGGCAAATGCCGCCTCTGGTGGCTTCGAACCCGCGGGTGACCGAGGAACCGCCGCCAAAAATATAAATGGGGATCAGGTGTTGGTTCGCATAGGCAACGATCATTTCAATTTCAGCCTGGTTGCGCGGTGCAACCACGACTTCAGGGAGGTTTTCGATGATTTTTCGTCTCAGCCGCAGGGCATCGATCATCCCATGTCCATAGGATCGTTTAATGCGGGTGTATGTGTCAGTACGAACATTTGCTTCGCCGCAAGATTCCCTGAGAAACTGGAGATGTTCAGCAGGGAAATCACTGGTAATTTCATCAGGGACCTGCTCCAGACCCAATTGCCCAGGCCTGGAGAGAGTTTCTTCGGTCAAGTTAAATCGATCCATAATCAGCTTGGTGAGACCGCTGTTGGGATGTTTGAAGCCTGCCGGATCGCCCCATTTAAAAATGGAGCGCCAGGTTCCTGATGGAACGGGTTCTTCGTACCAGGCTGGGACAAATTTATCGTTTGTTGCCATATTCTTCTCCTAAAATAAATGATCTTCGGGCATAGGGCTATAAGCTTTTTGGTAAATTTCCTGGTAGCGGGCTATTTCGCTTCGCCATTCTTCTTCAGTCCAGGGAAGTTCGGGTTCAGTTAACTGTCTTACCTTGTCAAGAATGTCCTTACCTCCATTAGGTAGGAGCATACCCAGGCGGGTGCGCCGCAGCAATAAATCATCGAGATGTTCCACCATTGCATAGCGGGCATTGTAGGCTAATTCTGCCCAATAAGTATAAAGGTCTTCTATGCGGGTTAGATGTTCTAGAGCAGATATCTCGATCAAGTCTGGCAGCGCCTGAGAGTATCGACCGACGAGGTACTGATAACTTTGCGAGGGGAGCAGACTGCTGGAAAAATGAGGTGGATTTGGATTGAACCAGTAATGGATGGGTGCGAGCTCTTTGCCTAATTGGGCTGCGACGAATTGAAGTGCGTCTTCCGCCATGATTTCAAAGATTGTCAGCTTACCTCCGGTTATAGTCACCAGACCATCCTCTTCAAGAACGAGGTGAGCGCGGGATTCCGCAGAGGGATTGCTGGCGTCACCGCGAACGATCGGGCGAAGACCGGCGAACGAAGAGATGATTGAACTTTCGGAGATCTTTGAGCTGGGGAAGATAGCTTTAATTGCCTCGAGCATGTATTCTATTTCCTGGTTTGTGCAGTAAGGCTCCTCTTCCAGCGGATATGGGTGATCGAGGTCAGTGGTGCCAAAAATGGTACGCCCTTCCCAGGGAATGGCGAACATGGCACGACTGTCTTTGGGATGCATGAGGGTAACGGCGTAAGGAATGGGCAGGTCATCGAAGCTGAACACCAGGTGTGATCCGCGCAGAGGTCTCACGCGGCCCTGGCGGCCGAGCTGTTCACGGAGTTGGTCGGTCCAGGGACCCGTGGCGTTGACTACCGCCCTGGTTTTGAGTTCCAAGGTACCCAGGTGTGAACGGGAGCAATCTTCCACGGCGACACCGGCGACCTGACCGTTTTGGTCTTTGAGCAATTGCACGACTTTGGCATAATTAAGCGCCAACCCGCCATCAGTGCATGTCTCCTGGATAAGGCGCAAAACCATGCGGCTGTCGTCCAACTCAGCGTCGTAATAAAGAAAGGCGCCAGTCATATCCTTGGGCTGAAGTTGGGGAATCGTTCTATTCAGTTTGGTCAGGTTGAGATGACGGTGTTTCCACTTCGGCGCCATCAAGTCATAAATGACAACACCGCTGCGAAACATGCTTTTTTGTCGGGTGGATTTGTTATGGGGGAGCACAAAACCGAGGGGCGTTACCAGGTCCTTGGCATTTTTGAGCAAATTTTCACGTTGTCTGACGGATTCGAAGGTGACATTATATTGCCTGCTGCGAAGATATCGAAAACCGCCATGAACGAGTTTGGACGATTTGGATGAGGTCCCACTGGAAAAATCGGCAGCTTCCAATAAGAGGGTCTTCAACCCTCCACTGACTGCCCGTCTGAAAACACCAGCACCAGTAATGCCCCCGCCGATGACGATCAGGTCCCAATCCTGGTCAAGTTGTGTCCAGAGTTGTTCACGCGAATGATTTTGATCCATGATTTCTCCCTTTTGATCATAAATTATTCCAATAGTCGAGACTATCTTTCATTACTTTGGCTGTACGTGCAGCAGCGTTATCCGGGTCGTTGTTGCGGAAATCGTCCAGGAGGCCTCGATAAAATGCCTGGGAATGTTTGCGCGCCTGAGGGCTGGCGAAGTAATCTAACCCTTCCTGGTAGGATAATTGCCGGAAACCGTTGTAGATCAGTGTGAAGATCGCGTTATCAGAAAGAAGTGTCAGCTGGTGATGCAGTTCCTGATCGGCCTGCGCATAGGTTACTGGATCATCGGGAAGATTGATGAATCCTTCGAGAAAAGCAATGGCTTGTTCACGATTCCGGGTGCATGCCAGGCGAGTGTAAACTGGTGCGATGGCAGCCCGGACTTCCAAAAGGCTGGCAATGAAAGCAGGTGTCAGTACTTCAGGTTGATTGGAAAGAGCATTGAGCATGATCAGATTGCCATCTTTCCAATAATCTCTGATGATAGTGGACTTGCCCTGGCGGATCTGGATCCAACCGTCACGGGAAAGGCGCTGCAGTGCTTCGCGCAGGGTAGGGCGCGTTATGCCGAGCAATTGGGCGAGTTCACGCTCTGGGGGAAGGGAACTGCCAATTGGAAAACTGCCATTCAGGATAGCGGAGAGAAGCTGCTGTTCAGCCAGGTCGGTTGGTTTTTTAGGGATGACCCATTCTGGTTGTGATACCAAGTTTGACCTCCGAAGGTGAGTGGTAAGAGGTCTTACCAGTTGAGATTATTTTATACCAGCATCTAATTGTTGTAAAGGGTAAATTAAAAAAAACAAGACCGCATTTGCGGTCTTGTAAAGGCGGAGAGGCGGGGATTCGAACCCCGGGTCGGTTTTACCCGACAACCACTTAGCAGGCGGCCCCAATCGTCCACTCTGGCACCTCCCCAAATTGTTCGGCTGTCAAGCCAGCGGAGGAAGTGGGATTCGAACCCACGATAGGTTTCCCTATACCTGTTTTCAAGACAGGCGCCTTAGGCCGCTCGGCCATCCCTCCGTAGAGGTGATATTCTAACACGAAAGGAGTATCGCTTCAAGCGAATTTTGGGAGGAAAGGAGAGGTTATTTACAATTGAATATATGTTCGAAGGGAAGAGATTGTGACTTTTGGGGAAATTTGAACAGGTTTGTAAACGATTTCTCCGGCCTATACAGAAAGAGAAGGATTCAAACGGGGCGTCTGGTTTGTTAAATGTATTTTTCTGCTTCACGGATGGAGAGGTTTGCCATTTCAGGGTGATGACGCTCGAGGAATCCTCTGACCCAGCCAGGGTCGGTTTTGCTGTATTCCCGCAGTACCCACCCAATCGCTTTGTTGATAAAAAACTCTTTACTTCCAAAATTATTAGTCAGGATGATCTCCATCAGTTCGGTGTCTGTCTTTTTCTTCATCGCCAACTGGTGTTCAATGGCAGTACGCCGGATCCATAGGTTTCCGTCCAGGCTCCAGGCAACCATGAGTTCTTTTAATTCCGGATGCTTTTGCACCAGGACCCCAACCAGGTGGACGATACTGTCCACTGTGTCCCACCAACTTTTGTTCACGATCAACTTTTGGATGTTGGGAATATGATAATCCTCAAGGAGGTTTTCGTTTCGACTAAGATAGCTTATGGCGACATACTGCAGTTCGCGGTAGGGGTTTGCCCAACAAGCCTCGATAAATTCCCAATCGAGCTCTTGAGCCGAATTACTTTTAGGCAAATAGCGCCTGTTCACTTCGCCGAGTGCAGGGGCTTGAACACCCAGGAACTCGAACTGGTTCCTCATATACGCTTTCATCTGGGGTGCTTTCAGGGGGTCTGCAGCCCTCTGGAGATCATCCAGTATGGCGGAAAGGTCAGGCATTTTTTACTCCTCTTAAAACTATTATCCAAAGTGCAGGATTGCTTATTATGGTACTGCATTATAAGATTTCTCACCATACAAAAGATGGCTGGAAGAGCCGGGTTTAAAGGCGTAACCCGGCCTACGAAAATAAAGTATCATTACTCTTTCGGTGTGTTGTTGGATTGGGTGCGGGTGGCACTGCTGAAACGGAAGAGCAGGGTGCCAAAGTGGACCAGGTCGGCATGCTGAAGGGTGGTGCCGTGGGTTCCCACAGGTTTGAAATTGATGTATGTGCCTGAAGTGGAATTGAAATCGGTCAAACGGATACGGCCGTCCGGGAAAAAGTGGATTTCAGCATGTAATGGTTCGATGGATGGATAATCCAGGACAAGGTTGGCGAGGCTTGGATCACGCCCGATAAGTATGATCTCCTTGGTCAGCAGATGCGGTTTTTCGGCGGAAGGGGTTTGATCAGGATCAAGGCGGGTTAGGCTGCCAAATACCTTTTCTGGAACGGGCGGATACAATGGAGTCTTATCAGGAGCAATCTCTACTTTTCCATTACCATTATCGCTCTCCTCGACCGACTTTAGTTTTGGTAAAGGTTTTCGGAACACCAAAAAAGCGACAGCTCCCGCCAGGGCAAGTAGGCCAAGCCATATCCATGGTTGGCTATACCAACTGCCATTGCTGGAATTTTCGGGTTTAAACACGTCAAGAGCGATGGTTTGGACGGGAGTGCGACCTTCGAGTCCAAACTCATCTTGAATTCGCACCTGAAGTTCCAAATCAGTTTCGTCAACGTAATTCGCCAGGTCGAGTATGAAGCTGCCATAAGGAGGCTGAGTATTATTTGATACGCTTTTTCCGTTTACAAAGAGAGTTGAACTGATGATGGAGCGCGGATAGCCATCTGGAAATTCGATAAGGACTTCGAGCGGCATCTGAACCGGTTGAAAACTGCCGTCGTTATTGTAGCGGATTTCAAGGGTATCAATGGGATTGATAAAACTCAGTTTGGTGGGCTCAACTTCCAACGAGAGGGCGGCAGGTTCAGATTGGAGTGTTGATATATTATCAAAATTTGCCCGGACGGCCAGCTCATAATCACCGCTTTTACGAATTTGTGATTCATATTTTGCTGTAAAAGTGCGACCTTTGCCTTCCATGGTTTCCCGTGGGTCAGGCACACTTTGAATTGTTGTCAGGGGGATCAGCGTGCCGCCGACGTTTTGGAGGGCGGTTTGCATTTCAGTTTCATAAGAAGAACCGATAATCCGCTGGGACATTACTATCCAGACCTGGATTTCCGCGCCAAGCTTGCCTGCTCGCTCGATCAGGTCATAAAATTCGTGTAGAAGGCGAAAGTCCAGGTATGGTGTGATATAAACCATGACAGTGTCCATTGACAGGCTGCTGTGCTCCAGGGCTGAAACCGCAAGTTCAAGGCTTCCCAGTGAAGCAGCCTTGTCTGTGGGGATGTTCTCGAAATCATCGAAAAGCTTTGCCCAGGCAACATAATCGTCTGTTTCCACCAGGCTTACCTCGGGATTCGAGAAATAGCTATAGCGGTTGTTGCGGGCGTTATCCGGTTCCGGGCCGACCCTCTTTAGCTGATCGATCATGGCAAGGTTATATGGCTGCCCATCCGGTCCGCGGAGTGTAAGCGAAGAATCGGCGTTAATTGCCACCGCAAAATGCACACCCTTGTAGTGCTCCTCGATGGATGTCGGTTTGATTGTCTGACCGTTTTCGACAATTTCGATATTTGCAGGGTTGGTTGGCAGGGCTTCAGTGAGGTTGACCCCTTTATAGTCCAGGGCTATCTCGGGGTAATTAGCTGTATTAATCGAAGTGATCTGAATTTCAGCCGGGTTTTCCTGCGCAAAGGTCGGTTGGATAGGAAGCAAGCAAAGTAGCAAGACCAGGGTAACCACCAGACTTCCCCAGTGATTCCTTCTGATAAATGCTCCCCTTATCTTTTCTATTTTTATCGCTTTCCAAAGATTGAGCATTGCCACCTTGCAGGCTCCATTTTTTATTGAGTCAAGGATACTATAAAAATACTATTACCACCGAATGATGAAATTAAATCAAACCAATTTGCCGGAAGGCTTTCCAAAGTCCATCCTCGTTGACAGGGGCTGTGACCAGGTCTGCCACTATTTTAAGTTTAGGAATCGCATTGCCCATGGCGACACCAGTGCCGGCCATCTTGATCATTTCGATATCGTTCGTTGAATCACCAAAGCAAAAAGAGTCGCTCATTGGCAGGTCCAGGTAATTCATAACGAATTCAACAGCTTTGCCCTTGCTCGTGCCTTCCTGGTAGATATCACCAAATTCGCGTTGATTCCCGAAGAGGTTGAAAAAACCGAGAGCCAGTTCTGGCTCAATCAATTTACGAAGGCTTTCTACATCTACCTTATCGGTTAGAACGACGCTTATCTTGTTGACCTTCTCGTGCCAGCCGATTTGATTGTAAGCGGTGCTGGGAAAAATGCTGTCGGTTTTCTCCTGGGCTTGATTTGGCGTGATTTTGAGGAGACTGGCAAGCTCGTCCAGGTAGCGAGGGTGAGCATAAAGGCATTCCTGACCTTCTTGAAAGAAGCCGATTTCATGCTTCACCAGATAGTCATATACTTTTACGACAATTGCTTGCGGTATTGGGCGATGAAATAGTTCTTTGCCTTCTGTCTTGATATAATTTCCATTGCCACCGATGAAGCCCTGGAAGCCAACCTCCCAAATGTAGTCGTTAACCTGACCGATACTGCGCCCGGTGTTGATATAGAGATGGTGTCCGTTCGATTTGGCTAAACGGAGTGCCTCCCGGGCGGATTCCGGCAATTTGTAGGTGTGATCGAGTAATGTACCGTCCAGGTCGAGAAAAATTATTTTATCTTTGAGCATTGTTTACCTATGTGTCAATCTGTTTTCAGACACAGCTTTAATTTTGAGTTATGGTCGACGGGTATTATAAACGATGATCTGAAAATGTAAGACCATCTTCGGCATCAGGAAAATTGGTTTCCCAGGGAGAAAAGTTTATTCTTTTGGAGTAAATACGTCGTGATACTCTGGGGTGTGGGTCAGAACTTTGGAAGCGTAAGGGCAGGTTGCAGTCAATTTCACGTTTGCTTCACGGGCAGCCTCGACAGCCTTCCGAACCAGGGTTCGGGCAATATCGCCACCACGATAGGCTTCCTCGACCTCGGTATGGGTGATCTCCCATAAGTCGGTATCGGGAGTGTAATCAATATGGCCTACAGTCTCGCCGGCTAGGTTTTTCGCCAGAATTTGATTCGTTGCGTCTGGTTTGCTGTAAGTGATGATTTTTTCTGCAGGGGTATAGATGTCACTAAATTCCAGGGTTTCCTCGAGAACTTTGATGGCGTAAGAGCAGGTCGCCCCAACCTTCACGCCCTCTTCGCGCGCTGCTTCGACCACTTTACGAACCAGCGTTCGCGCGATCGGACCACCGCGATAGGCTGGCCGAACACCAGTGTGAATAATAGACCAGAAATTATCACCTCTTGTGTATTCAATTTCGCCGACGACTTCACCTGCTTCGTTTTGGGCGACTATTTCATTTGTTTCAGGCTTGGAAATGTAAGTGATCAAAAAATCGGTCATTCTATCCTCATGATTTTTACAATTATTATCCTAAGAACCAGGCTTGAATGCCATTTTTCGTAAAAGCTGGGAAATAAAAAAGGGAGCACTGAGCTCCCTTTTCGCTCGAAAAAACTATTTTGCTTTGCCCTGGTTGGCGACAGCCTGCATTTTTGCCTTGATAGCTTCCTGGTCGCCCAGGTAATATTTGTTGAGCACTTTGAAATCGTCGTCAAACTCATATACCAGGGGCACACCGGTGGGGATATTGACGCCGACGATCTCTTCTTCACTCAGTTGATCGAAGTTTTTCACCATGGCGCGCAGGGAATTGCCATGAGCAACGACCAACACGCGCTTGCCTGCCAGCATGTCCGGTTTGATCACTTCTTCAAAATAGGGCATGGTGCGTTCGACCGTGATCGCCAGGCTTTCGGTGAGCGGAAGGACGGATTTGTCTTTTGTCTCGCGATATTGAGCCTGCACGCGCGGGCTGCGTTCGTCGTCTTCGTCGAGCTCGGGGGGTGGGGTGGCGTAGGAACGGCGCCAGATGAGCACCTGTTCCTCGCCATATTTGGCAGCGGTTTCAGCCTTGTTGAGACCCTGCAGTGCGCCATAGTGACGTTCATTGAGCTTCCAGGATTTTTTGACTGGAAGCCAGACCCGGTCCATCTCATCGAGGACGATGTCTAATGTATGGACGGCGCGTTTGAGGTAGGATGTGTAACAGATATCGAAATCGAAACCCTGCTCTCGCAGCAGTTTGCCGCCACTGGCAGCTTCCTCACGCCCTTTTTCAGTCAGATCCACATCGGTCCAGCCGGTAAAGAGATTGAGTTTGTTCCATTCACTTTCGCCATGTCTGATCAATACTAATTTCATCATAATTTGCTCCCAAATATTTCTTATTTACTCCAATGATAATCCGTGTTTCGAATTTTAAACGAACCGTCGGAGTATGTGGTCGGTTAATCCTTTTTCATTGCCCGCAGTCGTTTGTCAGCAGGCATTTTTTCAATAGCATATCGTAATGCAGTGCGGGGCATTACCGCTCTCTTGGAAAGGACATACTGAAAAACCTCTTCCTCATAGTCCTTTCGATGATTTTGGACATGTTATTTTGCCTTACTCCCACTCAATTGTCGCCGGGGGCTTGGAACTGATATCGTAAACGACGCGGTTGACGCCAACGACCTCGTTGACGATGCGATTGCTGATGTGCGCCAATAGTTCCTGGGGCAGGCGCGCCCAGTCGGCAGTCATGAAATCGACCGAAGTAATGGCACGGAGCACGATCGTCTCGGCGTAGGTGCGCTTGTCGCCCATGACACCCACGCTTTTAACAGGGATAAGGGTGGCAAACGCCTGTGAACTGCCATGCAAGTTTCCATCTTCATCGGTGGAGACGTGAAGCAAGCCGGCTTTCTCCAGTTCTTCACGCAGGATTGCATCGGCATGACGGACAGTAGCGATACGTTCCGGGGTGACCTCGCCCAGGCAGCGTACTGCCAGGCCCGGACCCGGGAAGGGCTGACGCCAGACAAGTTCAGGAGGTAAACCGAGTTCGAGTCCGATCGAGCGTACTTCATCTTTGAAGAGGTAGCGCAGAGGTTCCACCAATTTAAATTTCAGATCGGAGGGCAGACCGGCAACGTTATGGTGCGATTTGATGCGATGCGCTTCAGTGACGCCGATGCCCTTGGACTCGATCACATCCGGGTAGATGGTGCCCTGCGCCAGGTATTCGAATTCACCGGCATTGTGCACAGCGCGTTCAAACTCGCGCACGAACATTTCACCGACAATCTTGCGCTTTTGTTCCGGGTCGGTCACACCTTTCAGACGTTCAAAATAGCGGGCGGAAGCATCCACCATGACCAGACGTTCACCGAGCATGGGACGAAAGGTAGCCTCGATCTGTTCAGCTTCACCTTGGCGCATCAAGCCGGTGTCAATAAAAACAGCTGTGACATGATCGCCAATTGCATGTTGGACCAGGGTGGTGGTGATGGCGGAGTCCACCCCACCGGAGAGCGCAGAAAGAACACGACCGTTTCCTACTTGCTGGCGGATATGGGCAATGCTTTCCTCGATAATATTTTTGGAGGTCCAGGAGGGTTCAACGCCGCAAATTTTGAGAACGAAGTGCTCCAGCGTCTCGTTACCGTATTGGGTCTGATGTACTTCGGGGTGAAATTGCAGTCCGAAACGATTTTGTGCGTAGTTTGCCATGGCAGCATAGGGCGTATTTGGTGTTTGTGCAATGCCAACATAACCTTCTGGCAGGGTACTGACCTGGTCGCCGTGAGACATCCAGACCTTTTGACTCCCCAGATGGAGCAGCGGGTTGGATTCAGGGACGTTCATTCGGACAAGACCATATTCATGGTCTTTACCCTGGATCACTTTGCCGCCTGACTGGTAGGCAAGGGCTTGCATGCCGTAGCAGATCCCCAAAATCGGCAAGTTGCTTTTCAGAATGTAATCTTGAATGTAGGGCGCATCTTGCGCATAGATAGATTGTGGTCCGCCCGAGAGGATGATACCGCGGGTTTCTGGTGTTATGGCTTCTTTTTCAGGTGCTTTCCAGGGCAGTAACTCACAATACACTTGCATATCCCGGATTCGCCGCCCGATCAACTGGGTGAATTGCGAACCAAAATCAAGTATTACGATCCGATCGCTCATCACCCCTCGCTATGCTTCAAATTCGTCAGTAAATTCGATCTTGTCGTCATCCATGGAAGAAATGGAAACAAGCGAATGGATGGGAACACCCAGTTTTGAAAGCAAATCGCGACCGCCTTCGAAGGTTTTTTCGACCAGTGTACCGATGCCGACAACTTCAGCGCCCGCGACTTCTGCCAGGCGGACAAGACCTGCAATTGTGGCTCCGGAGGCAAGAAAATCATCGATGATCAAAATTTTTTCCCCTTTGCCGAGGTATTCAGGTGAGACGATCAATTCAGTATTGTTTCCTTTAGTGTGGGAGGGAGCGACCGTAATGTAGACTTCGCTGGGCATGGTCACCGGTTTTTTCTTGCGGGCGTAGACCACGGGCAACCTGAGGTATTTTCCTGTCATGAGGGCAGGCGCGATGCCGGAAATCTCTGCGGTCAGGATCTTGACGGCGGGGGTATCAGCGAAGAGGCGGGCGAATTCTTTGCCGCACTCATCCATGAGCATTGGGTCGACCTGGTGGTTGATGAAGCGATCGACTTTGAGAATGCCGTTTCCGAGGTTTTTACCCTCAGTGAGAATTTTTTGTTTTAATAATTCCAAGAGTGAACTCCTTTGTTAGGTTAAGTATATTTGTAGGAGGTGAAGGTGTTACTGTTTGAAGCAACATGAGGATATTATATCAAGGTCCGGTTATTGAGAGCCTTGCATTTAGCGGTTGGACCACTCAAGAGACCTTCAGCTACTGTCGTTGGTCTGCACTTAAGATGAAGATTTGAAAAGCATTTATCGGTGATTATGACTGTCTGAGCATCTCGCCTTTCAGGACGGTGACGGCTTTACCGCCAATGAAGGCACGATCTTCAGTAAGACGCACCCAAATCTCCCCACCTCGGGCAGAAGCCTGGTAAGCGAAAAATTGGCTTTTACCGGTCTTTTCCTGCCAATAAGGTCCCAAAATGCAGTGTGCCATTCCGGTGACGGGATCCTCAGGGATGCCATCTTTGGGGGCAAAAAAGCGCGAAATAAAATCGTACTTGGTGCCTTCGCCGCTTGCAGTGATTGCAAAATCATGCTGCTCTAATTGCTCGATTGCGTCAAAATTGGGTTTAAAATCGCGAACCTGTTCCATATTGGCTAGTTCGGCGATCAGGGCACCATTGGTGGATTCAGCGGTGGCGATGGGTTCGAACCCGAGAATTTCTTTCAACAATGGCGGGGTGGCGAGTGGGGTGGTCTTGAAGCGGGGCATATTGATCTCGATGGTTCCGCGGTTGAAGGTGGAGGTGAGAACGCCGCTGCGAGTGTGAAAATTGATGCTCTCATCCTGTTCGTAAAAACCAAATTCATAGAGGATATGTGCGCTCGCTATTGTAGCGTGCCCGCACAGGTCAACTTCAGTTGTAGGTGTGAACCAGCGTAATTCGTAGTCATGTCCCTTGGGGCGCAGAAAAGCGGTTTCGGAAAGATTGATTTCCTGGGCAACCGCTTGTAACCAACCATCCTCCCGGGAGTCTTCCAATAAAATAACAGCAGCCGGGTTACCTTTGAAAGGTTTTACTGCAAACGCATCGACCTGATAAAACGGAAATTTCATAATTATCCTCCTGATGCCTGACTGATAAAATTTTACCCTGATTAACATTAAATTGAACAGGGGTTAATAATTGAATATGACACCAATGAAGGGTTTGCGTAAATTTGCGCCAGGATTCTTAGCAGTTATAATGCAACTGTGAAAAGTAAAATTTATTTCCTGACTGCAATTGTATTTTTGCTTGGTGGGATTATGAATTCCCAGCCAGCAAGTGCCGCGGATGGCGGAAATTACTACGATTTGCCACTTTGTATGCCTGGCTTTTATGAAACTGACCCGGGAGATTGCCTTCCGCTGGGTCCTTCTGAGACCATCGCTGGTCTGCGGCAGCAGGGTTTTCCCTACCCCCTGGCTGGTTTACCTGCCAACACGCCAGACCCGGCGCTGAATGCGCTGCCGATCCGGATTGCCAGTATCAATGAAGGGCAAACGAAGGTCTACGCAAGCCTGAGTGATGCTACCAGCGGTGGTACGGTGATTCGTTCCTATCCGGGCGGGCAAAGCCGTTATGTTGCTTTTGTTGAACAGGCAAATACTGGCGGAACCACATTTGTGCAGTTGTTGGGTGGAGGGTGGATTGAAGCGGAACCGCTTTACTCTGTCCCCAATTGGCAGGGTCTGGAATTTTTCGATACACCCCAGAGCGATTTTGGATTTACGATCGACGAGACAGGCTCTTATCTTGGCGCCAGTTTCTCGTCAGGTGCAACTGGAAAAACTTATACCAAGTACCAGTCCTTCCCGATCTATAACATGGTCGAAGCAGAAGGGTACGAATGGTACCAGGTTTCGCCGACTGAGTGGATTCCATCGTTGAAATCCCGGCGAATTGTAGTTGATACAACTACCCCACCAGGTGTTGAGGGCGGCAAGTGGATCAATATCGATCTGTATAATCAGACGCTTTCAGCTTATGAAGATAACGAACTGGTGTTCGCCACCGTGATCGCTTCCGGATCCGGTGAACTCTATTCTGATCCCGGCACCTACCGCATCTATGAGAAGAAAGAATTGGAGCAAATGCAGGGCTCTTACACAAGTGACCGCTCCGATTTTTATTACATGGAAGGCGTGCCGTGGGCGATGTATTACAACCATGCCCAGGCCATCCATGGCATTTATTGGCCGGCAGTCTTGGGTTTCAAACAGTCTCATGGCTGTATCAACATGTTTCCCGGGGATGCACATTGGCTATATAACTGGGCAGAGCTGGGAGATTATGTTTATGTGCATGACCCTTCGGGTGAGACGCCGATCCCGACCCCCACACCCGTAGGTACACCAGCCCAGGAAATTATTTACCCTACTGCCACACCACTGCCGTAACATCCTCAAGAATCCCCGAGAATCGTAGAGGCGGGTCCCAGACCCGCCTGATATTTCTCTCGATGAAAAGAATTTGTCATCCTTCGCCAATGAGTAAGGTCGCAAAAAAAAGGCAGGTTTAGAACCTGCCCGTACAAATAATTTGAACTAAATCGTATTTCTTTAGACGATCTTCCAGCGAAGATGATTGCCTTCGAGGACGTTGACGACCTCAGATGCGATATCTTCAGCAGCGCGGAGTTGCGCTTCAATTGTTTGACCACCGACATGAGGGGTTGCGATCACTTTGGGATGCTTGACAAGGTCCCAGGTCAAAGGTGGTTCCTTCTCGTAAACATCAAGTGCAGCACCAGCAACTTTTCCAGATTCAAGCGCCCGCAGCAGTGCGGCATGATCGATGACGCCGCCACGGGAGGCATCCACGATATAAACACCGTCCTTCATCTTAGCGAAAGTTTCATCATTGAGCAAATATTTGGATTCGGGATTGAGGGGCAGGTTCAGGCTGATAAAATCGGCTTGGGAAAGCAATTCATCGAGGTGAACTTGTTCAAAACCCTTCTGGCGGACATACTCCGGATCCCAGGTCCGTTTATAGACTAGCACTTTCATGCCCATGCAGGCAGCGTATTTGGCAACCAGCTGACCTATATTACCAAAGCCGATCATGCCCAGGGTCTTGCCCATTAATTCGACGCCCATTAATTCTTTTTTAGCCCAGTTTTCGTTCTTCATGGCCGCATCGGCGCGTGGCAATTCACGAGCGAGACCAAAAATCATTGCCATAGCAAGCTCGGCGACTGCTTCAGAAGTAGCCGTTGGGCAATTCACCACAGTGACACCATGTTCTTTTGCGGCTGCAAGGTCGATGTTATCTACACCAACCCCAGCACGGCCGACAACTTTGAGGTTTTTCGCAGCATCAAAAACTTCGCGGGTGACCTTGGTGCGACCGCGTACGATCATACCGTCGTATTCGCCAACTTCCTGTAGAAGCTGGGCTGCATCGATGCCCTTTTTATCAACTGCTTCGCCGACCTGGTTGATCAGGTCTTTTCCAATACTTTCCAAGCCGTCTGTGATGAGTACTTTATATGCCATAACTAATTTCTCCTTTTTTAGAATGGTAATTACTGCTATTGTACTATCTTAAAACGCGGAAGTCTCCTTTTCGATAGGTGAAACCGGTGGAATCAAAGTATTCCAGGACTGCGGCAGCATATTTTCGACTTGTCTGGAAGTAGTCACGGAATTGTGCCAGGCTGAGCTCACCCCTGGAAGAAATCGTCTCTCTTACCCAATTACGCATTTTATCGAGAGCATCTGGTGTGAAGAGCACCTGGTCTGAAACTGCAATCAGTTCCCCGGAGGAAAGCAATCCTTCCAACAGATCGGAGCCGATCACATCCTGAAGTTGATTTACATCTGGAGGGCTGAACGGGCGAGCCTGAAATTTTACCAGCATCGGAGCAACCCGGGCTTCATCTTCCATGCTCAAAACTACTTTGTGCCCAACTGCCCAGATGAGACTGCCCTTTTGAACGAGAAGGGATTCATCGGTCAGTCTGTCGACCACCTCGTCAAACAAAGCTTGCGAGAGACCCAGGGCTGTCCTGAACTCTTCTCGCGGCATGCCGGCTTTATATGGGAAAGTCTTGTGAAAAGTATGCAAACTTTGCTCTGCTTTTTGCTGCAAGGTTTGCCAATAGGGTGGGTAAACGAGGGTGAGCTTGCCGATATCCTTGCTTTTGCCCAGGTTGATGACTTCGCCTTCCTGCAGCATCTTGGTCAAAAGTTCAATTGTCTTTTCATGCGGCAGGGCGGATTTTTGCGCCAATGTCGCCAGATTGGTGACTTTCTGGTTTTCCAGGATCTGACTGAGCAACTCGCTCTCACTGCCTGAAAACATCCTGTTGAGTCGTTCCAGGTTATCTGGTTGAAACCGCTTGTAAGTTTGCCCAGGGTCCGGATCCAAAATCATGCCGCCTCCAAGTGTCTCGGATGGCGATGGAAGGCGGAGAATAAAACGGTCTCCTTTTGAGGCAACCACAGGGTGATCAGTTCGCAGCTGCAAAAAGGCTTCCTCTCCGGGTTTCAAGTCCTGACTGCCCAATAGACGCACACGAGCGGTGGTTTCGCTGGATCCGATGAAGAGCTTAACCTCCAGGTTGTGCTTAAGCGGGAAAGGACTGTCTTCTAATAGACGAAAATGAGCGTCCAGTAAGGTGGTCGGTATGTAATCGCCCGGATGAGCGATCACATCTCCACGTTCGATATCCTGGTAGTTCAGATTTGTCAGGTTTATCGCAGCCCTGAAACCAGGGTCGATTTTTTGAACCTTGTGATGATGGTTTTGCAGCCCCCTGATACGCCCAGTCTTACCACCCGGGAGAGAGACGATCTCATCCCCGATGCGGAAACTGCCATCCAAAAGTGTGCCGGTCACAACCGTGCCGAAACCAGTCAAAGTAAAGACTCTGTCAACCGGCAGGCGCGGTTTCCCCAGGTCTTTTCGTGGGGGTATATCTTCAAGGACACGCTGGATCTGTTCGAGTAACTCAGGGATTCCCGAACCTGTACGAGCAGAGACAGGCACGATCGGCGCATCAGCCAATGAAGTAGGCTGGACGAGCTCACGAATGTCCATCCCGACTAACTCGAGCCACTCAGGATCCGACACGAGATCGGTTTTGGTTAGAACGATCACGCCCCGCTTGATATCGAGCAGGTCCAGAATTGACAGGTGTTCGCGGGTTTGGGCAGAAACGCCTTCGTCAGCGGCGATAACCAGCAGGACGGCGTCGATCCCTCCGATTCCAGCCAGCATGTTGCCGATGAAATCACGGTGACCAGGGACGTCAATAATGCCCACCTCTTCACCGTTGGGCAGGGTCATCGAAGCAAAGCCCAGCTCAATGGTCATCTCACGGGCTTTTTCCTCTTTCAAGCGATCAGGATTGGTGCCGGTCAGGGCAGTGATCAGGGTCGATTTCCCATGATCTACGTGACCGGCAGTACCAATGATATGCATAGGCTAGGAAGTTTTCTTATCCGTAATTGGAGCAATATTTTGAATGGATTCCTGGAAGGCAAGCAGTACGGTCTGAACATGCCTGACGGTTTCACGACTCAGATTGTCCAGGTCGTCGCGCATCATGGCAGTCAGATCATCCAATTCCTGAAGCTGCTTAACCAGGTCGGCAAATTGCTGGGTGGTCTCCCTGGATAGTTCTTCCTGGGCAAGCATGTAATTCGTCCAGCGTTTGACATCATCTGACTTGAAGTTAGCCCATTCCTGGCGATAGCGATCATCATTAAGGCGCTGAAGCTCGGTAATTTCATTGATGCGGCGCTCAAAGCGCTGTGAGGTTTCATTGGACGCTTGCACTGACTTGGTGACAGACAGGCGGATTTTTTCGAGAGTCTCGATCTGAGAACCAAGGTTGGCATTGAACTGGTGGATTTCGTCGAAGCGTTTTTCCCAGTTGGCAAAAACCTTGTCTTTTTCGACGAGTGAGCTGTTGACACGATCGATGAATTGCGATTGATTTTCGCGGCGATCCTTCTCGTTGTTTTGGATCTCGGCAATGCGGGTATCAAAGGTGCGGAAACTATCGCTAAAACTGTCGAAACGACCACGGGTTTCCTCCAGGCGTTTGCGCACTGAAGCCACCTCACCCTGCAGATCGGTGATACGTTTTGCTTCCTGCCGACGACCTTCTTCAAGCAGGTGAAGTGAGCGGCGATAGTCCTCATCAAAACGTCCGACATCCTGTATCTTGCCTTTCAACTCTTCGTTCAGGCGTGCCAGGCGGCTATCTTCCGCCTTTAAAGAAGTGATGTCTGCACGAATTGGCTCAAACATATCCATGAGCGGATAGAGCTCCGCGATGTTCTTCTTAATGGAATCGACTTCGATCTTAGTCTTCTTTTGAGCTTCGTTCAAATTGGATTCAGCCCGTTCGTTCACTTCGCGTACCTGTTTGGTCAGGTCGATATTCAAACGCTCGATGCGATTGTCATACTTATCCATGCTGGCAATCTGAGTAGAATTGCGGTTGATGAGCACCTCGAGCTCTTTGATCTGTTTACGCAAGTTCATATTTTCGCCCTCCAGGATGGTAAGGCGATTTTGCAGAGAGGCGAGGTTGGTTTTATCGTTGCGGCGTTCGTTGTCGAGCCATTCAACGCGCTTTTCAAGTTGTTCTATACCCGAATATTCGTCCATTTGTATCCTAACTTTCGGTCAATTGTTTTACGTGATTATACACAATTTCGATTTTTCTCTTTTACTCAAGGCAAAAGATCGTGGAAAGAGATAAAAAGATTTTGTACTGGGGCTGAGAAAAATTGCGGAAAGAGCCCGGCCAGCACCATGATTAAAACGATCAAGACAACTGGGACAAGCATCAAAGGTCTTTCCTGTTTGTCCTGTTCTGTAACATCCGCAGGTTGAACTGCCATCGAAAGCACCCGCAGGAACATCAGGATCATCCCAACCAGACCGATACTGATAAGCAGCCGGATCACCAGGCTTTCTCTGGCAAGGATGCTCCAGATGAGGCGATTCGATGGAAAAAGTGAGAACAAGGGCATTCCGAGAATATTAAGGAAACTGATGAATAAGAGAGTACTGATACGGGGATAGCGCCAGATCAGTCCCTTTAATTCTGAGATATAAAGTGATTCGGAGCCTAAAGCTTCCCGCAACATAGAAAGGGAGTAGCCCAGCGACCAATAAGCAAAGGCACGCGGTAGGACATGAAGCGTGAGGAGATCGATCCAGCCTTGTTGTTGGAAAGCCATAGTAAGGACAATGTAACCTGTACCTGCCAGAAAAAGGTAACCAAAAATTCGGCTCAACTTTGTTTGAAAAAACGACAAGATACCCCCAGAAATGATGCAAAGTGCACCAATCCATTTAAGCACCAATTTGATTTCTTCCTGATTGCGCAGCCAGGCATATTGGTTCAGGAACTTAAGGAAGAAAATTGCAATACCGATCTGCATGATAGTCTGAAGAAAACTGATCACCCAGGGGTGAGTTTCTTCGGTCAACATTGGCAGCCAACTGTGAAGCGGGAAAATACCCGCCCAAAGGCTGAACCCAGCGATGACAAGCAGTGAACCCCGCAGAACCAGAACTTCAGCTGATGGAGAAGTCTCAATCCCGGAAACCATCCAACCGCTAAGCAGAATGAGCGGCATCGCCAGGGTTTGCATGCTCAAAAAACGCAGCACACCACTTTGGGCAGGGGTTCCACGGGGAGAGAGCAGGGGCACGCTGATCAAGGCAATCAGCTCGATAACGACAGCTGAATACAAGAAGGGATTAATAAATTGCACCGAAACCCAGAGGGCAGTGATGACCAGGGAAAGACTGGTAAACCATTGACTCACACTGAATAGCCTGCTACCCAAATTCCAGGCAAAGCAAAGAAAATAGAGCAAAGCGATGATATCAAGCTGATCCGCAGTGATCTGTATGATTCGCCCAAAGACTGTCAGACTGTCAGCTATTGTGTAGGCACGACCAAGGAAGATCAAGGTCAGACCGTTCGAGAAAATAAGGGCAAGAACGGCGAAAATCAATGGAAAAAGCGTACCCAAAATGGCAGAAAGTTTGCGGAACCGCTGGATGAAGGCCATCCCGATGCCCAACACAACTGGCAATACAATCCAGATTATCGCTGAATTGCTCACGCGGGCTCGCTTTCAGTATCTTTGACAATAAAGAATGCACCGACAATTGCCAAAAGTAGATTGACCGCTACCAAAAGTGCTTCCAAAAGGTAAGAAAATTCCAAGGCTGAGTAGAGCAGTTCGAACCCTGAAAGGAATGTGAGCATACCGATTGCCAGGTAGAAAGGTTCACGGATTGTGCCCAATTGCAAAAGCCCAACCAAAATCAACCCAAGGCTTAGAAAGAGATGATCGATTGGAACAAGCGGAAAAGCAGCTTGTTGAATTTGAGGAAGAAAAGTGTGTAAAGTTGCCAGGAGAAAGAGGCCAGCCAACCCACGAAAAATCTCACCGCTGGTCAAAGATCCGTGGAAGTTGATAGCTTCGATTCCACCGCCACCAAGGAGAGTCAGGTAAAGAATCAGGGTGACCATAAGACCCGTAAAGGGGTGGATCAAAGCTAACTGAAGCGGGAGTATTTTAAGCAGTGGCGGAAAAACAAAAACAAACTGTACGACCAGGGCAATAAGGTTGAGCGTCCATTGGCGGCGGACCAGATTGAGCAGCGCAGCCAGTAGGACAATGTATACGGGGAGAGGTTGCAAAAATTCTATCATCAGCGCCCCGGACCGAGAAAAAGGATCGATAGGATCAGGAGAAATACAAGCGACCATAATATTCCGCCATCTCCTTCAAGAATTTCACTAAAGAATGTCATCAATCCAGCGAGCGAAGTATATGCCCGCTTGATAAGGCTTGAGAGCCAGTTAAGGCCGAGAACTTTCCGAAAAAAATCTAGAAGCATTGAAAAAAGGCGGTAAAAAGGGAATTTCCTGGAGATCGCATCGATGTTCATACGGAATCCAAATTGCCTGGTCATCAGAGCCCCAATTACGACCACAAGAAGACTTCCTGCGCTACCCACCAGGTTGCCAACCGTAAGCACACCAGGCCAGCCTACCAATCCTAATACAAGTATGGTCTGTATCAAAGTCACCAAACCAAGCGGGAAGGTGATGCGGGCATATTTCTCCAACCCAGTTACAGTGCTTTCTCCTTCGACGATGTAACGGATATAACCGAGCACCAGAAAGGCATGGGTGAGTATCAGTATCACTGATGGAAATCCGAATTTATCTGGCATTAGCCCATCCCAGCCCGATGCTGCCAGGGTGTATGGTAAACCAATAAAACCTAGTAAGCCAAGAAGCGGTAAAAAGCGTATGCGCCTGATGGGCGGATTGAATAATAAGAGCAAACTGCCAGATAGTAATAGCGCCAAACCCCAGACCCGGCTGGCTTCTGGATGCCCGTTGAGAGCACTTTGGGCGGCAAAAGCTGAAAGAGTGACCATCCAATAAGATCGGGCTTCAAATTGATTCTTTCGTGTAAGCCACATCAGGGAGGAATAGAAAGCTGCGATCAAAATCAGCACCTGGACAAAAGTGAGCAAGTCCTGATTGAAAACCATCAATCCTTCCGGTAAATTAGCGATCAGTACTAAGGCAGAAGCAGCCGGAATTAGTCGGAAAAGTGTGCCCGCTCCCCAGCGCAGCTCTGGCGTGTCAAGGAAGGGCAGATTCAGCGGGAAAACACCCAGTCGCAATCCAGCAGCAATCAAAAAGAACAGGCTGGCATTTGGTTGCATAACATCAAATCCCTGGAAAGGCTGACCCTGCCAGGCAATTGAGGTAGCTGTGATCAGCATGAACGTGCTGAAGATACGGATCGAAAAAAGGGCGACGATTTTTGCGCCAAGTTCCGCAGCTTTTGAAAGCCTAAGCAGCGTATATAGTTCAATCAGATCGGTGAGCATCCAGGCAATCGCCATGGTTAGTGGATTTGCTGCCAGGATAGCTAGCAGATTTAGACCGGTAATCGAGATCGTCTGCGACCAGGAATAAGGCATGACTCCAGGCTGCGTGCGGGTTGTATCAGTGAGCAGCGCAGCTACACACATGCTTAAAACTGCAACCATGTAAGGCCAACTGTTGTAATCAACTAGTAAGGCGAGGGTCTCTTCAAAGCTTGTGCCCGGAAACCATGCCCACAAATTTACTTCTGATGGAAGATAAAGACGCATCACAAAAGATGCTACCCAGGCTATCATGGCGGTAACGATGGCTATCAGCCAGGATCGGGCGGTGTTGGGTCGATAGGAATGTGTGATCATAATGATCAACGACCCAAGAAACAATACGCCCAATATGACAAAGATGATCATGTTTCGAGGACCCTATAGGACTTCCCCACTTAGGCGTTCGATAAATTTGCCTTGCCCTGGTTTGCCGTACCACTCTCCATCCTCAACCAGGATATCTCCTCGCTGCATGACAAGATCGGGCATGCCTTCCAGGTTCCAGCCTTCATAAAGGTTATAGTCAGTGCGATGTTGAGCTACACTGACGCCATATTTGACCTTCAAATTAGGATCCCAGATGACAATATCGGCATCAGAACCAACCTGAAGGCACCCCTTTTTCGGGTAGAGACCGAATATTTTGGCAGGATTAGTTGAGGTCAACTCGACAAAGCGCTCCACGCTGATACGCCCAGCAACCACGCCATGCGTCCAAAACACTGGCAAACGATCACCCAGACCGGGTAAACCATTGGGTATTTTCGTGAAGTCGTCTTTACCGAGTTCTTTGCCAGGAATGGCAACTTTTTCTCCTTCATAATCAATGGCTTGTTGACCATTAAAGAAAAAGGGACAATGGTCGGTAGCCAAAACCTGGATAGTTCCGTCTTCCAGACCCTGCCAGAGTGTGGCGTTGTCTGCCTTGGAGCGCACAGGAGGTGAACAGACGAATTTTGCTCCGTCGGGTTGACCCAGATTTTCTTCTGAGAAGAAAAGGTATTGCGGGCAAGTTTCACCCATGGCATAAATGCCTTTTGACCGAGCGTATTTCAATTGGTCAACTTCGCCTGCCATATTCATATGCACCAGGTAAACAGGGGCATCGACCTGGGCAGCCAAGGCAAAAGCACGCAGGCTGGCTTCAACCGCACCCCATCCAGGCCGCGTCAGTGCGTGCCAGATGGGTTCGGTGTGTCCGGCTTGCAGGGCTTCCTTGATGAGCAAGTCGATTACATCACCGTTCTCTGCGTGGACCATGGTGAGGATATCGTTTTGACCAGCGACCCGCATAGCTCTGAAAATGTCTCCGTCATTGATCCGCAGGCGGTCGTTGTAGGCGGTAAAAACCTTGATGCTGGTAATGCCCAGGTCGGGTAAGCCGGCGATCTGCTCGGCAACCTGGTCGTCAAAATGGGTAATGTTCATATGCGAACTGTAATCGATGCTGGTATTGGCATCAGCAAAACGGCGGTGAGTGGTAACGCTTTCTTCGAGCGAACCAGGTCCTTGTGAGACGAAATCGATGACCGTGGTGGTCCCGCCGAAGGCAGCAGCTTTACCACCTGTATAATAATCATCAGATGAAACCGTTCCAGCCATTTCAAGGTTCAGGTGCACATGCGGGTCAACACCACCAGGCAATACGTACTTCCCTTCAGCATCGATCACCCAACCTTCATCCATTTCGGTGGACTCGTCGATCCGGACGATAACTCCGTCTTGAACCAGGATATTGGCTTTGAAACTGCCTTCAGCGGTCACAATTGTTCCGTCAACAATGAGCGTTTGCATAACTTTCACCTTTCCTTACGAATCGGATCAGCGAACCCGCTTAACAGCGCAAGGAGGGCAGGTTCGAGCGGGATTTCTGGAAGTTCGCTTGCCTGGTATTCTTCACTCTTTAGTGCCCGTTCGCGTAAAGCCTGCCATAAAATTGGTCGTTCTTCGTCGTGGACAGGCAGGTCGTTCAGGCTGCTGGCATCCTTGATACGCTTGCCAGTGGTGTAAAAGAAGGTCACGCGCTTCCAGTTTTTAGCAGGCAGCGGATTCTTCAGTTCTATCAACGGACCCAATGCAATTTTGAAATATTCTTCACGTGCACGGGGGTGGTCCGCCTGGTCTTGCATCAACTCCGCCCTGGTGGTCAGTTCATGACCGAGGATAGGCGCCAGCCAACGGATTTGCGCTTGCTGCTCTTTCGGGAAAGCAGAGGTTTGGTAAAACGCCAGGTAATCTACCGCGATGATCTTCGGTGCCGACTTGAGCGGAATGCGATACCAACCCAGCAAACGCGCAATATCGAGGTCGCGGGTCGATGGAATCACCGCGACCATTACCAGGCTGGTATCAGGAAGCATTGCCGATTGATTCAAATGAGCTCCTTAGAGCTGGACGCCAGCCTTATGGTTGAACTCCTCTATCAGAGCATCGATTTCCGGACCTTGAGCCTGGACATCGGTCCAGTATTCGGGGTCATACCACTGAGCCTGGATCTCTTCATAAGATTTACCTTGCTGCTCAACCCAGGTGTAATATTTCAAATTGTGAATACGCTTGCGGTCGTGATAACCGAGTTCCTGCATATAATCGGTTGCCTGACCCTTGAGGTAGCAGGCGTCATCAGCAATAGCATTATCGCGTGTGTATTCGCCAGATTCCTCGCGCATTTCCACCAGTCGACTCTTGTAGAGTTCCATGGAGTCGGTCAGAACCGTAAGCACGATATCGTTATTGGTCAGTTCGTTGTATTTTGCAAACTTGATCGTCGAAAGTACATTGGAAATACCGGAGAACCCGAGCAGGTTCAGGTTCTGGACAACTGCTTCCTCTACGCCGGATGAAACCAGGTAGTCTTTGCCGGCTTCTTCGTTGAATAGCCGTGCCAGGTTGACCACAGCGTTGTCGTCGATGGCAGTGACAAAATCCGTATTGCGAACGTTGTGTACCCAGGGTACATGTTTGTCGCCGATGCCTTCGATGCGATGGGCACCAAAGCCATTTTCGAGCAAGGTCGGGCATTGCTGGGCTTCGCTGGCGATGATCTTGCTATTGGGGAAGACCTGCTTGAGGTGGTCACCTGCCGCAATCGTGCCGGCAGAACCAGTGGCAGAGGCAAACCCCGCCACACGATCTTTCGGACCCATTACCTTTTGCGCAACCTGCTCGAGAGCATCACCTGTCGTCAGGTAATGCCAGAGATAATTACCGAATTCTTCAAACTGGTTGAAGATCATCAAATCCTGCCCGCTACGGCGTAGTTCCCAGCATTTGTCAAAGATCTCTTTCACATTCGATTCAGTACCAGGGGTGGCGATGACCTCATCGGCGATCGTTTTCAGCCAATCGAAGCGCTCTTTGCTCATGCCTTCCGGCAGAATTGCGATGGATTTACAACCCAGGAGAGCGGAGTCGTACGCGCCGCCACGGCAATAATTGCCGGTGGAAGGCCAAACCGCTTTTTGGGTGGTGGGGTCAAACTGACCTGTTACCAGACGCGGAGCCAGGCAACCAAAAGCTGCGCCGACCTTGTGGACGCCAGTGGGGAACCACTTGCCTACTATGCCTATGATGCGGGCGTCGACGCCAGTCAGCGATTTGGGGAACTCGAAGTAGTTCACGCCGTCAAAACCGCCTCCAAAGGGGACCGGCTCGTTCTTCCAGGTGATACGGAAGAGATTGAGCGGGTGCAAATCCCACAGGCCGATATTTTTCAGCCTTTCCTTGATGTCAGCAGGCACCAGACTGGGGTCTTTTTGCTGTGCCAGGGTGGGGATGATGATTTTCTTTTCGCGGACACGTTCAAGGGTTCGTTCGAGACGGTCATTCATAATGGTCAGGTCAATTTTGGTCATGTGAGTTCCTTTTTTATTTTTGTATGCCCAGATGGGCGGGATCAAAGGGTTTTTCGGGACCCTCTGCAACAATGTAGAGCGGTCTGCCCTTGGCTTCATCATAAGTACGCCCGATATATTCACCGAGGATGCCCATACCAATCAGCAGGACACCAGTGAGGAAGATCAGACTCAGCCAGGTTACAAGCACATAAGTCAGGTCGAAGTTGTTGAAGATTGCCAACAATAAATAGATGAGTAATAGAACAAGGCTCAAACCTACCAGGATGATTCCACCAGTCGTAAGTAATTTGAGCGGATAGGTGGAAAATCCGGTGATGGCGTTGAGAGCAAGCTGCATCATTTTCTTGAGTGGGTAATGGGATTGACCGGCGTTACGGGCATGGCGCTTATATTCCACCCCGATTTGTTTGAATCCAACCCAGGCGCCCATCCCGCGCAGGAAACGGTTACGCTCGCGCATTGTGTTCATTATGTCGAGAGCGGTGCGGTCGATGAGGCGAAAGTCGCCGGTGTTGAGCGGGATTTTTACGTCAGTGATCTTATAGATCAGCTTGTAGAAAAGTGAGGCAGTGGTCAGCTTGAACCAGCTCTCACCTTCGCGTTCTGAACGCACAGCGTAGACAATCTGGTAGCCTTCGCGCCATTTGGCGATCAGATCCAGGATAACTTCAGGTGGGTCCTGCAGGTCGGCGTCGATGATCGTTACAGCCTGTCCGCGGCTATAATCCATGCCGGCAGTAACAGCTATCTGGTGACCGAAATTGCGGGCAAAAATGACCGGTCGCACGCGGTCGTCCTGGGCTGCCAGTCGGCGAATGACATCAGTGGAACCGTCGGAACTGCCGTCATCAACCAAAATCAGTTCCCACTCTTCGCCGGTGCTGTCCATGACTTCTTTCACCCTCGCATAGAGCAAAGGCAGGTTTTCCAGTTCGTTGAAAATAGGCGCAATAATGCTAAATACAGGTTCAGGCACCTAATACCTCCTTGAGTTTTTGTAAGTCTGGTTCGATGACTGGGGCAGGCAGTACAGCTTGCATGGCTGCCTTTACATCTTTCAGACCGCTTCCAGTTGCCAATACCAGAGCAGGGGTGGAAGGATCGATCTGGTTGGTTTCGAGTGCTTTGACCAGCCCGGCGTAGGCCGCAGCAGCGGCAGGTTCGACGAAAATGCCGGCACTGCCAAGCTGGGGAATTGCTGCCAGAATTTGTTCATCAGACACCGTGATGAAAAAACCGCCGCTTTCACGCACGCGATTCAGTGCGCGTAGCCCATCACGGGGCAGATCGACACTAATGCTGTCCGCGATGGTCTTTGCCGTTACTGGCTCAATATGATCGCTATTATGGACGAAAGCGTCGTAAATTGCAGCAGAACCTTCTGCCTGCACGCCGATCAGGCGGGGCAAGTGATCTATCCAGCCCAGGGCGAGCAGGTCCAGAAACCCTTTGGCTACACCAGAAAGGATGTTGCCATCGCCCACGGGGATAAAGACGTTCAGTCCACTTTCTGCAGGAAGGAAGCGCAGGACTTGCTCCCAGATTTCCAACCCTGCGGTCTTTTTGCCTTCAACCGTATAGGGGTTGTAACCGGTGTTGCGGTTGTACCAACCAAATTCGTTTGATGCAGCGATGCTGAGGTCGAAAGCGTCGTCATAGGTTCCATCAATGAGCACAACTTGAGCGCAGTAGGTCAGCAGCTGGGCAACTTTTGCAGGTGGTGCTGAGCGAGGAGCAAGGATGTTGGCGCGTTTGCCCACGCTGGCTGCCATGCACGCCATGGCCGCACCGGCATTACCGGTGGAAGCAGCAATGATCGTATCGATTTTTGCATCAATCGCCCGGCTTACCACGATTGCGCTGGCGCGATCCTTGAAGGAAGCGCTGGGGTTGCTGCTTTCGTCTTTGACGAAAAGCTTTTTCAATCCTATTTTTTTTCGCAAATTTTCTGGCTGGTAGATTGGAGTGAAACCAACCTGATGGAGGGGTGTAGCATTGAAACCAGGGTCGGGAACGGGCAACAAGGGGGTATACCGCCATATTGAGGCTTCCCTACTCTTCAGGATGTCAGACTGGTTAACTTCAGATGGATCCGCTTCAAAAGTGAAGTGCATATCCAGGTTGCCACCACAGGTCGGGCAAGTGTAGGTGACCTTTCCGGGCTCGAATTCTTGCCCGCAACCAGAGCATTGAAAATAGCTAATTGGCATATCGCATCAATCTGACTATGCATTAACTTCCTACCCTTTAAAGGGTAGGAAGTTTGCTTTATTTGGTTATTTTACTTTAAGACTAACTTTACGGCAGAATCCAGGTGCCGGTTTTGCCGTCAAGAGCATCTTTAATATGGGCAGGATCGGTGATCAGGGCTTTTTTGTTACCGTTGCCGTTCATGTATTTCAAAATGGCTTCAATCTTGGGCAGCATGGAACCCTTGGCAAACTGTCCCTCTTTAATATATTGTTTGGCTTCAGCCACAGTGATCTCATCCAGCCATTTTTGGTCGGGTTTGTTGAAGTTGATCGCCACTTTTTCAACGGCTGTGCTGATCAGGAAAAGATCTGCATCAATCATGCTTGCAAGAATTGCCGATCCAAAATCTTTGTCGATCACGGCTTCTACACCGACCAGGCTGCCATCTTCGCGTTGCATCACGGGGATGCCGCCGCCACCAACAGCCACGACAACGAAGCCGTCGTCGATCAGGCTGCGGATAGCGTTTGCTTCAACGATGGTTTGTGGGATGGGGGAGGGCACAACGCGGCGCCAGCCACGACCGGCATCTTCAACCACCACCCAACCATCCTTCTCTCGTTTTTCCATCGCCAGTGTCTCGTCCATGAAGGAACCGATCGGTTTGGTCGGGTTTTGAAAGGCAGGGTCGTTGGCATCAACGATAGTCTGGGTGATGACTGTTGCGGCTTGTTTCTGGATGCCGCGCTCCAAAAATTCGTTATATAGAGCCTGCTGGAACATATAACCGATAGAGCCCTGAGTGTCCGCACCGCAATAATCAAGCGGAACTTCGTGAAGTTCGTGGGCTGCGATTTCAGACCGGCGTAAGATGAAACCGACTTGTGGACCATTGCCATGGGTGATGACCACATCCCAGCCATCGATGATCATATCGGCGATATGTTTCATTGTTCTCACTGCCGCGTCAAACTGGTCAGGAACGGTTTGATGATTTTTGTCTAAAATCAGTGCGTTTCCTCCAACTGCGACGACGGCCAAACCTTTTTTCTGCATTGAATAATCTCCTTGTTTTTTCCCTGTCATTAGGGATTGATTATATTTGAATCAGGCGTCTCGCGGCCGCATTATGCTTGCGGACATGCGCCTGGATATCGAACTTGGTAAATTGCCCTTCGCGAACAATCACGTTGCCACCAACCACAGTCCAGTCAGCTTTGACCGGAGCGCAAAATACGACTGCTGCCACAGGGTCGTCCAGGGCGCCGGTGTAATCGAGCTTGTTCAGATTGATGGCAAAGAAATCGGCACACTTGCCTGCTTCGAGGCTGCCAATATCGTTCCGACCGAGGACTGAGGCTCCACCGCGTGTCGCAATGGAAAGTGCCTGTCGGGCAGTCATGAGCGGTGGCGCATCGGGGGCGGAACGGGAAGCACCCTTGATGCCACTGTTGAGACGAGCAAGTAACATTGCTTGACGGACTTCGGCGAGCATGTGGGAGCTATCGTTGCTGGCAGAGCCATCCACACCCAACCCGAGCTTGACACCTCGACTGAGCATATTCATAGCGGGTGCAATCCCGGAGGCAAGGCGCATATTGGAAGACGGGCAGTGGGCAACCCCGCAGCCATGCTGGGCGTAGAGGTTGATCTCAGCGTCGTCCACCCATACAGAGTGGGCAAACCAGACGTCATCGCCGATCCAGTCCACCGATTGCATATAGGCAACGGGTTTTTTGCCAAATTTTTCCAGGCAAAAATCGTCTTCATCTTCGGTCTCGGCCAGGTGGGTATGCAGGTGAACGTGATACTTGCGAGCCATTACCGCCGAATCGCGCATTAGCTGCGAAGTGACGCTGAAGGGGGAGCAAGGCGCCAGCACGATCTGTAATTTTGAGCCATGAGAGGGATCATGATAGCGCTGGATGAGGCGTTCACTGTCTTTCAGGATCGATTCTTCATCGTCCACCACGCTGTCGGGGGGCAGACCCCCCTGGGATTGACCCAGGCTCATCGAGCCGCGCGAGGAATGCAGGCGCATACCGGTTGTGGCGGCGCCTTCGATCTCATCATCGAGTTTGCTGCCATTTGGAAACAGATAAAGATGGTCTGAGGCAGTCGTGCAGCCTGAGAGCGCTAATTCAGCGAGTGCTGTTTGAGTACTGAGGTAAATATCTTCCGGAGTCATTCGAGCCCAGATCCGGTAAAGCGTGGTCAGCCAGTTGAAGAGGTTAGCGTTTTGGGCACCGGGCAGGGCACGCGTCAGGGTCTGATAAAAATGGTGATGGGTATTGACCAAACCCGGCAGAACGATATGGTCCTGCAGGTCTAATACCTCGTCAGCCTCTTCGGGAAGCGATGAGAGCGGTCCGATATGTTCTATGATGCCATCACGACAAAAAATTGCCGTGTCTTTAAGTTCACGGTCATCTTTGTCCATGGTGACAATAATCGAAGCATTCTTAACGAGCAGGGTCGACATGGGAACCTCCGTGGAATCTTAAGCAGCCTTGTCGGCTAATTCGGCAGCGCGCAGGGTGTTTTTGAGCAACATGGCGATCGTCATCGGTCCGACCCCACCTGGAACAGGGGTGATAGCTGCAGCAACCTCTGATACTTCGTCAAAAGCCACATCACCAACCAAGCGATAACCGCGTTTGGCTGTTGAGTCTGCCACCTGGTTTATTCCGACATCGATAACATAAGCACCCGGCTTGACCCAGTCTTTCTTTACAAACTCAGGTTGCCCAATCGCTGCGACCAGGATATCTGCATTGCGGACGATTTCAGGAATGTTTTTGCTGCGGGAGTGGACGATGGTGACCGTGGCATTGGCTTTGACCAACAACAAAGCAACGGGCATGCCCACAATGTTGGAGCGCCCGAGAACGACGGCATTAGCGCCAGCGATTTTCACGCCAGCATCTTCAAGCAAATACATACAACCAGCAGGGGTACATGGGACGAAGATAGGTTCACGCCCTTTCTGTGCCAGGCGGCCGATGTTGATCGGATGGAAGCCATCTACATCTTTTGTTAGATCGATGGAAGACAACACTTTTTCCTCCTCCAGGTGGGATGGAAGGGGAAGCTGAACCAAAATGCCGTTCACTGCAGGGTCAGCATTGAGTTTACGAACCAGGGATTCGACTTCTTCCTGGGTGGCATCGCCGGGCAAGTTGTGTCCGAAGGAATTGATCCCGACCTCCGTACAAGCTTTTTGCTTGTTGCGGACGTAAACCTTGGAAGCAGGGTTTTCACCTACCAGGACTGTTGCCAGTCCCGGGATTGATTTTCCTTCGGCTTTACGTTTATCCACAGCTTCTTTGACCTCAGCACGGATACGTTCAGCAGTTGCTTTTCCATCAATTATTTTTGCTTTCATTATTTTCTCTCTCCTCTCGTGATTATACCTGAGAGTTTTAGGAAAATGAGTGTAACGCATCCGGGAACACAATTTGAAAGAAAGATGGAGCTGATTTAATCCGATTAACGGCGGGAAAAATCACTATAAAGAGTATAATTTCGGCATGCCAACAAACAAACCTCCTTTCATCATTGGCGTTGCCGGAGCCTCAGGATCTGGAAAGACGACGCTTTCAGAACGAATTCTCGAAGAAATCGGACCAAATAACATTGCCTTGTTACACCATGATGCCTATTACCGCAATCAGGATGCGAAACCTTTCGAAGAACGCCTGAAGGTCAACTATGACCATCCTTCCTCTTTGGAGACGGAATTACTGATCGAACACCTCCGCCAGTTAAGAGCTGGGCGTGCTATAGAGGTGCCAATTTATGATTTCGTAAATCACACCCGTGCCAAAGAAACAAGGTTCATAGAACCTAAACAGCTGATCATGGTGGAAGGAATCCTCATTTTTGTCGAGAAAAAACTGCGACAGCTTTTTGATATGAAGTTGTTTGTAGATACCGACCAGGATATTTGTTTTATCCGCCGCTTACAGCGAGACCTAGTGGAACGTGGCAGAACGATGGAATCGGTGGTGAATCAATACCTCGAGATGGTTCGACCGAGTTATCTTGAGTTTGTGGAACCTTCCAAACGCTATGCTGATGTGATCATCCCTGAGGGAGGTTTCAACCTGGTGGCAACGGAAATGGTGATCGCCCGTCTCAACAGTCTGATTGATGGTTAACTGATTGGAAGATAAAAAAACATTCACCAGGGGGCAGAAAATTTGGCGTATCGGGCTGCTTGTGGCAGTGCTGGTATTGACCATTTTATTGCTTGTATATCGTGACCGAATTCAACATCTTGAAGCTTATGGCTATCCCGGAATTTTCTTACTTTCTATTTTGACTAATGCCACGGTGTTAGTTCCACTGCCCGGCGTGATTTTCACTTCAGCGATGGGTGGAGTTTTCAATCCTTTTTGGGTAGCAATTGCTTCGGGCTCGGGAGCGACCCTGGGAGAACTTTCTGGTTATATGGCGGGTGTTGGCGGACAGGTCTGGTTGAACAATCTGGATTGGTATCATCGCTTGGAAAACTGGATCAAAAAGTACAACCACTGGCCGATCATCTTACTGGCGTTCATCCCCAACCCCTTTTTTGATATGGCAGGGTTCATTGCCGGTGCTGGTAAAGTGCCGATCTGGAAGTTTTTATTGTTTACCTGGATAGGCAAGATTGGAAAAATGCTTCTTTTTGCTTATCTTGGGGCAGGAATATTCAAAAATTTTTAGTTCCGACAAGGACCATCCGCTCTAATTCGTCCTAGACTGCACATAAAATCCTTTATAATCCTCCCCATGCTGAATTGGCAGGATTACGCAAAACATGAATATGGAATTGATATTTCCGACAAACGTGCAGAGCAATTTGACACCTTTCTGCGCGAATTATTGGAATGGAATCAGAAGTTCAACCTTACTGCGATTCGGGACGTTGAGGGGATCCAGATCAAGCATTTTTTGGATTCGCTTAGTGTGGTGAAGGCTTTTCCAGAAGGTTGGACACCAAAAAGCATCATCGATATCGGAACGGGGGCAGGGATCCCAGGGATCCCGCTTAAGATCATCTACCCAGATGCCCGGCTGACCATGGTTGAATCGATCAAGAAAAAAGCAGGCTTCTGTGAACACGTTGTCGCGGTGCTGGGTTTGAGTGATGTGGTTGTCAGTAGTGCCCGTGCTGAAGAAATTGGTCAGGATCCCGCCCACAGAGAGAAATACGACCTGGCGCTTGCCAGGGCTGTGGCAAAAATGCCAACTTTAGTTGAATACCTACTGCCGCTGGTTAAGGTGGGTGGACTGGTGGTAATGCAGAAGAGTGCCAGCGCTCCGGAAGAAGTTGAAGCCAGTCGTAACGCCATACGGTTGATGGGCGGGAGACTTGAAACGATCATCCCTGTAAAGCTGCCGGGGGTGGAGGATGAGCGCTATCTTGTGGTTTTACAGAAAATTAAAGCCACTCCTACCGAATTCCCCCGCCGGGTTGGCATTCCGGCAAAATCACCGATACAGAATTAAACCGCGCTACATTCTTTGGCGATCTTGTTTAGGGTAAGCCCTATCTCATCCACCCTTCGGGCACCTTCTCCAGGGGAGAAGGATAATATTTCTCTTCTTACGCTTATCCCTTTTCTAGGTTTTCTAATTCAGAGCACCTTTGTAGGTAACATGGCTTGTTCCGTTCTTATGTGCTTTTTATAAGCTCACAATGTCAGGTTGAACAGCGCAAGCTGACCTACGCCATCTGTCGATTGTGTAGAAGAATTGAAACCAAGATGAAACTTTATCCGAAAATCGACGTTTAATACAATGGTGAAACGATGCATTCTCAACTGACCTTTTTCTGCGAACTGGATGGACCCCATCTCAAAAAATTATTCGAGAGCCGTTTCGTCTATGATGATCTGAAGACCTTGGGCGCATCCATCTCCCTGAGTATCCTGGATTTTTCAAAAGAACGGGTCGAAATTGTTCGTCGATTTAACCAATTTGGCATTCCAGTTACTGCCTGGCTGCTACTTCCGAAAGAAGATGGCTATTGGTTCAACCTGGAGAATCACGCCCGGGCGCTTCAGCGCTACGCCGATTTCAAAGCGTGGACCGACACGAACAAACTGGAGTGGAGCGCAATTGGCTTGGATATCGAACCTGATTTCAACCAGATGACTGATGCCTACTTCATGCGACCTCGCGTGCTTAAAAAGGTTTTGAAGCGCTATATCTCCAAAGCAGTACTCAAACAAGCCAGCCTGGCATATCGCAAACTGGCGGTTACTATAAAAGACGATGGATATTTCTTAGAAACTTACCACTTCCCTTTGATCGTTGACGAACGCAAAGCTCGCTCTACAGTCGCCCAGAGGATCGGCGGATTGGTGGATGTTCCAGCAGACCGTGAAGTGTTGATGCTTTATTCGAGCATGTTCCAACCGATCGGCAACCGTCTATTGTGGACTTATGCCGAAGATGCACAGGCCATTGGGGTCGGCAGCACCGGAGGGGGAGTTGTGATGCAAGGCGCAAAAGTGCAACCCCCGTTAAATTGGGAGGAATTCTGCACCGATCTGCGTTTAGCCTGGCAGACGGGGAAACCGGTTTACGTTTTCAGCCTGGAAGGCTGTGTGGAACAAAATTTTCTACCCCGACTGGTGACTTTCGACCCATCTGGTGAGGTTGAACACCCAAAAACCGCCCTTGTCACAGGTGCCCGCATAGGACTTAGTGGTGTTTTGTGGCTGCTTGAGAGTCCTTTTGTCCTGTTGGCAGGTTTAGTTGGAGTGATCAGTGCGATAGTGGCAATTCAGTCTGGAAAGAAGCGCCGAAAAACAGTTATTCCGAACCAGCGAAAAAGGCTTCAGTAAGCTTTTTCCATTCCAAGATCGTCAGTGTTTCAGCACGGCGTTGAGGGTCAATGCCGTTTTCTGATAATAACTTTTCAACTTGTAAACTTGGCAGAGTCAAACCTGTTGAAAGTGAATTTCGCAAGGTTTTTCGCTTTTGTCCGAACCCGGCGTGAGCTAATTTGAAAAAAGCCACCTGCTGCTCCAACAGGACCAGCGGTTCAGGGTAGAGGTCAATTCTTAATACAGCCGAATCCACATCAGGTGCCGGCAGAAAACTTCCGGCTGGAATAACGCCCGCCAATGAAACCTGCCCGAAAATCTGCACAGAAAGCGATAGCAGACTCATTTTGCCATCGCGGGCAAGCACGCGTTCAGCAACTTCTTTTTGCACTGTCAGAACAACCCGTTTCGGTTTGCTATGGGCGTTCATCAAATGGCGGATAATGGCCGATGAAATGTAATAGGGGATATTGGCGACGACCACATAATTCTGCTGCTGCATCAGATCGTCGGGGTGGAGTGCAAGGATGTCGCCCTCGACAATTCGGACGTTATCGAATTTTGCCAGGGCTTCCCGTAAAGGTGGCAGCATTGCGCGGTCAATTTCGACCGCTACCACCTGTCTTACACTTTGAGCTAACAGGTAGGTTAAACTGCCCAGACCGGCACCAATTTCGAGCACCTCATCCTCAACTGTCAGTTCAGCGGCTTCGATCACCTTGATGAGTCCGGCTGGTTCTATCAGAAAATTTTGACCCAAAGATTTTTTAGGTTTGATACCGTACTTCTTGAGCAAAGGATAAATATTGAGTTGTTTCAAGATCATGGCAGCACCGTTGGATACCAGGCAGGAATAGGAGCAAGGAAATAGAGTGTAGTCCAGCTGTGCCAACCGACATAATCAGCATCGCTGTAACCCAGATCAATCCAGTAAGTACCTGGGATACCGCCACCTGAGTCGCCAATTGTGGCATGGCCGTAGCCCTGCACGTAAACAGGCTGCAGCGCCATGCTGGGGTACCAGGCAGCTGAGACAGCGATCGTGCCTTTAGCCAGGGGTAAGCCGGAACGAGTACGAGCGTTATCGCCGAAGGTGGAGGGATGGTAGGAGGTGGCATAAACGTTGACCTTGCGCCAGAATTCAATCGTTTCACCATCCACGGTTTCGGTTTGCATAACAGCACGTGTGCCCATGCCCATCACACCATCGCGGGAGTCGCTGGCTTTCCAGGGATCTTCGGAAGTGCTGGTAAGTAAAGTACCATCTTCGAACCGTTCATAGGTGCGCCAAACTTCGATACCTGGCTGCCCGGGCACGAGCACAGAAGTGGTGTCCAGCTGGGTGTTCGGGTCTTCTTTGTAGGAATAAGCGAAGGCTGTTTCATCGGTTTGCAGGACCAGGCGTTCTTCCACCTGGTGAAAGGTAACTTTTCGGCTTGTTGGGAGTGGATCGTTTTCGGTTGGTTGCGCGTAGTCAAGGTGTTGAGGGGTGATATGGAGATCTGCCAGTACTTCAGCAACAGTCTCACCTGCGCTGAGACCACAGATCTCATTTTGAGAGGCAGTAACACAGACTTCTTCGGCCAGGGTAACGATAAGCTTGTTGCTTTGTTGGAGCGTCTCTCCCAGGCTGGGAGAAAAGCGGTCGTTCTCGTTGAAATCCAAACCGGCTTCCTCCAGGGCTTCCTGGAAGGTTTCTTTTTGGGTGAACAGGGTGGTCTGATATTGATCCCCAATATAAATATCCACCTGTTTCGCCGGGATGAGCTCCAGGCGGACAGGTTCTGCAGGCGATAATATTCGATCAAGCTGGGCGACCTCATCATTGACAAGGACGATGTCCTTAGGGAACAGCCGGATGCCAGCTTCCTGAAAAATGTTGGCAGGAATCAGCTCTGCGGTCAGAATTTCTTCTTTTCCGTTGGGGGTCGTGAGTGTAATCGGGCGAGCGGACGTGAGGCGGATCTGTTGGGGGATCGCCAGGTCGAAGCGGTTTGAGTCCACTGAAAGTCGGTCTTGCGGTCGCAGGGGAATGCCAGCCAGGTCGAAGAGATCTCGTGGGTGGAAGGCGATGGCGCGCATCCGAATCGTTTCGCCGTTGACATTCAACTGATAAGGCTTGATCTGCGACCAGACCAGTAGCAAAAACCCTAGCAGGATCAGCAGTGTGACCAGCCCGAATTGGAGTATTTTCGGCAATTTTTTGAGTGCAGATTGCATTTTTGCAGTATATCACAACAGAGAAATGTGATTCTTACACCGTTGTGATGGTTAGTCATTCTGAGCGAGGCGCACAACTTCGGGATGTCTTAAGATCATCGTCTTAAATTCTTCAGTTTATGCAAAATGCGGATCAAGGCATCTCGCCAGGTTTCTCCCTTGAGATCTTTGAGGTTCAGCCAATAGGCATTCTTACCAACCCGAGCGAGTGGGTCGACATCGGGCAGACCACGCTCTTTGATTCCCTGCGGGAGCGGTGGGAAGGTAAGCAAGATTTGCTGACCGACCATGGTCACCGACTCAAGCCCGACCTCTTCTGCACCAAGTTTCACCTGCATCTGGAAGAACAAATCCCGTAAGCCCTCCGGTAATTCACCGAAACGGTCATGGAATTCGATTTCAGTTTGAGCAATTTCTTCATCTGTTCGTAAGTTGGAAATGCGCCGGTAGAGCTTCAGACGCAAATCTTCATCGGGGATGTAAGCTGATGGAATTTCACTGTTGAGCGGCAGGTCAACGTTTACGTCCAAACTTGGGCCTTGGATCCAGCGCTGACCTCCCAGATCCAGATCTGCCAATCCAGACTCACTGCGAAGGCTCTGCACTGCCTGACTGAGCAGCTTGGTATACATCTGGAAGCCAACTGCGGCGATATAGCCCGATTGACGTGTGCCGAGCAGATCGCCAGCGCCGCGCATTTCCAGGTCGCGCATGGCGATCGAATAACCCGCACCCAGCGAAGTGTTATCCGCCAAGACTTCAAGGCGCTCTTCACCTTCCGGGGTTGGGGCACGGCGTTTATCCTGGAAGAGGTAGGCATAAGCGCGCTGGGCACCCCGCCCCACGCGTCCGCGCAGCTGATAAAGTTGTGACAACCCGAATGTATCCGCCCTATCAACGATCAGGGTGTTCGCATTGGGGATATCCAGCCCAGACTCGATGATTGAGGTTGAAAGAAGCACATCGATCTGACCCGACGAGAACTGGTGCATTACGTCTGCCAGTTCATTCTCCGGCAGCTGTCCATGCCCAATCCCGATACGTGCTTCAGGCACCAGGTTTTGGAGGTGGTTGTAAACTGCCGAAATCGACTGGACGCGGTTATGAACGAAGAAGACCTGACCGCCCCGATCCAGCTCGCGGATGATGGCTTCTCTGACCAGCTTGGGCGAGTAAGGTCCGATGTGAGTAACCACTGGGAGACGCTCTTCAGGCGGGCTGTTGATAGTGGAGATATCGCGCACTCCGCTGAGGGCCATGTAGAGCGTGCGCGGAATGGGCGTGGCGGTCATGGTGAGTACATCCACCTCTTCACGAAGTTTTTTGAGATGCTCTTTGTGGGTCACTCCAAAACGCTGCTCTTCGTCGATGATCACCAGACCAAGGTCCTTGAAAACCACGTCACCCGAAACCAGACGGTGGGTTCCGATCACGATGTCAACTTTTTTAGCTATCAGGTCCTTGATGATCTGGTCTTGCTCTTTGGGGGTACGAAAGCGCGATAGCATTTCGACGCGAACCGGAAAGACCGAAAGACGTTGGCGAAAGGTGTCGTAATGCTGTTGGGCAAGGACCGTCGTGGGCACCAGGACAGCAACTTGTTTGCCATCGGCAACTGCCTTGAAGGCAGCCCTCAGGGCAACTTCAGTCTTGCCATAGCCTACATCACCGCAGAGCAAGCGGTCCATCGGTCGGTCAGATTCCATATCGGCTTTGACCTGTTCGATCGCCAAGAGTTGATCAGGTGTTTCCATGTACGGGAAGGAAGCTTCCAGTTCGCGCTGCCAATCTGTATCCGGGTTGAAAGCATACCCGCTTGCCATTTGGCGCTTTGCATAGAGTTCCAGCAAGTCAGTGGCAACTTCGACCACGGCATGGCGGACTTTGGTTTTGGTTTGGGTCCAGTCGGTGCCACCCAGGCTGTTGATATGGGGAGCGGAGCTGTCCGGTCCGATGTAGCGGGTGATACGATCTGCCTGGTGAATGGGGACGTAGAGCACATCGTTGTCTTTATACTGGATGGTAAGGTACTCGCGCTGATTGCCGTCGATATTCGGTTTGTGTAAGCCAATGAACCGGCCGATACCATGGTCAACATGGACGACATAGTCGCCTGGTTTGAGGTCAGCATAGACAGCTTCCGGAGCTTCACTGCTCAGGGGCGGTCGGCGGCGGGGTTGAGGACGGCTCCAACCAAATATTTCACTATCGGTCAGCAGGTGGTGGCTTGTGTCCTCATCCAGGTGCAAAACCCAACCACCAGAAAGCGAACCCTCCTGGAAAGCATTGGACTGAGAGGCCTCATCTGGATGGGTCTCTCTCCAGAGCTGCTCCAGGCGGGAAGACTGGCGGGAAACCACTGTCCAGGGTTGTTTTTCCTTGGTGAGCGTGTCAATATGATATTGAAATTCCTTCAAGCGACCGGCAAAGCGGGGACCGGGGTCAAACAGGGCAGACAGGGCAGAACCGCCTTCAGCGGAGCTGTGACCCATTTCGATGATCTGGCGCTTGCCGCTGCTGTCCAATAACTCAGACCAGGTCAGGTAAGGCACCTTTGGATTGGCCATTGGGTCAGTATTCTTCAGTTCATCCAGACGTTGGAGGGCTTCTTCTTCGATGTCGTTCGCTGCGGCAGCGATAAATTCTTCACCATCCAGAAGGATGAGAGCATTATCAGGTAAAAAGTCGATAAGACTTGACGGGAATTGATAGATCTCAGGAATATCATGCTCGCTGAGCTTGTAAGGCAGCTCGCCGTCCTTCATGGCGACTATCGGTATCGCTTCAGAAGCAGGGAAGATCAATGCCTGTTCAAGTTTTTCCTCACTGCGCTGGGTGCCGGGGTCGAAAAGTCGCAAGGAATCGATCTCATCGCCAAAAAAATCCAGCCTCAGGGGAAGATTCTCCGAAGGAGACCAAACATCCAAAATTCCACCCCGTCGGGAAAACTGTCCGGGCTGCACTACGATGTTGCTATATTCGTAGCCGATACCGACCAGGTGGGCTGAGATCTCGTGAAAGTCCTGCCTTTCGCCGACCTTGATTTTGAGTGTGTTCTTGAGGAAGGTACGCCGGGGTACAGTGCGCGTCATCAGGGCACGAATCGGCGCAATGATCACGGGTGGATTTGCTGGCTTATCTAAGCCCGGCAACAAGTAATGGCTGAGGTTCGTGAAAACGCGCAGACGATCCAGACGGGTGCTCTGCGACCAGGGAAGCTCCTCATAAAACAGCGGGTTGGGTTCCGGGAAATAATGGTTAACTTCCTGGGGTAGCCAAAACCCGAGCTCGTCATAGAGTGAAAGGGCACGATCTGAGCGGTTGGTCAGGAGCAGGATGGGTACTTGTGTGTCTTCGTGCAGGGCAGCCAATAGCGCAAGGCGGGCAGCACGGGGCAACCCCAAACCTTTTCGGGATTGCGTGGAAAAGTCACCTGCTTTGATCGCATTGAGCAGATCGGTATAAGGAGGCAGGCTTTTGATCATCCTGGTCAATGAATTTTCATGCGACTTCGCCATTGTATGTATTCATAGCCTTTGTCAACCCGTCTGTGATAAAGCACTCTGCTGCTTCCACAGCATGGTTGATAACTATAGATTTCAATTCTTCCTCGTCAGGCAAGAAATTTTTTAGGACATAATCCTTGGGATCCATTTGTCCGGGTGGCCGGCTGATGCCCAGGCGCATACGCGGGAAATCCTGCGTACCGATCATTTGAGTGATCGATTCCATACCACGCTGCCCTGCAGTGCTGCCTGATGGGCGGATGCGCAGGGTGCCGAGGGGAAGATCCAGGTCGTCGTGGATCACCAACATATTTTCAACCGGGCATTTATAGAAGCGCAAGAGTGGAGCAATCGAACGACCGGAATCGTTCATATAGGTCAGGGGTTTGGCAAGGATGACCTTGTTTCCCTTGAAGCGGTCTTCACCAATGATCGCTTTGAACTTGATCTTTTTGAGAGGGACGTTCCATTTTGAAGCGAGGGCATCCAGAACCATGAATCCGAAATTATGTCGGGTATAGCGATATTCCAACCCAGGATTGCCCAGACCGACGATCATAAATGGCGCTTGCACTTCATCTCGTTTATATAACATAACGTCCTCGCAATCTTTAAGTTTAACATGAAAAATCGGCATAGACCGATCTGCAGTATAGGAGATTTATCAAATATCGAGGATTGCGCGTCAGATTTATGGCAGCTAAGATTTATTGTTTTCGTAAGGGACGGCCCTGCTCTGGTGAGGGTCCACGCCGTCTTGTTTTGCAGGAGACTGTGGAAGGTCTCCCTTACGATTTATCACGCCATTTTTTGAGGCGTTCGACGATTTGGGCTTCATATCCCTGGTCGGAGGGGTGGTAAAACTCGCGACCCACCAAGTCATCGGGCAAATATTGCTGCCTGACCCAATGCTCATCGAAAGAGTGAGGGTAAAGATAACCTTTGCCATGCCCGAACCCCTCGGCATCGCGTGAACCATCCATCAGGTGGATCGGAACACTCCCAGCGCCTTGTTGCTTGATCTCTTCCTGGATTTCCCAATAAGCGCCGACCGAGTTCGACTTCGGTGCTGTAGCCAGGTAAATCACGGCTTCTGCAATCGGATACCAACCCTCGGGCATGCCGATGTATTCAAAATTCTGGGCAGCGGCATTAGCAACCAGGATGGCGTTTGGATCTGCCATGCCGATATCTTCGCTGGCAAGCACGATCAGCCGGCGCAATACAAAACGCGGATCTTCTCCCGCCAGCAGCATCTTGGTCATCCAATAGAGGGCTGCATCGGGGTCGCTGCCGCGCACGGATTTGATGAAAGCCGAAATGGTGTCATAATGCTGGTCATCGGTTTTATCGTAGAGAACAGCTCTGCGCTGGATCGACTCCTGGGCGATATCCAGGGTGATATGAACCACGGCATCTTTAGCTGGCGTCGTCTCAACTGCCAGTTCGAGCGCATTGAGCGCATTGCGGGCATCACCACCCGAGATATCTGCCAGGTGAAGCAAGGCATTCTCGTCTGCCTGGATTGTTCTCATTCCATAACCGCTCAATTCGTCTTTCAAAGCCCGGTGCAGCAGCGTCAGGATATCCTCCTGGGTGAGGGGCTTCAGTTCAAAAATGCGCGAGCGGCTGACCAATGCTTTGATCACATCAAAATAGGGGTTCTGGGTGGTCGCTCCGATCAGGGTGATCAGTCCACTTTCCACATGCGGTAGCAGGGCATCTTGCTGGGCTTTGTTCCAGCGATGAATTTCGTCGATAAACAATATCGTGCGCACGCGGTCATATTTGCGGCGGTCAGTGGCTTCCTGGATGATCTTGCGCAGATCTGGCACGCCTGCCAAAACGGCGCTCAGCGATTCAAAATGAGCATTGGTGGTGTTGGCGATCACCCGTGCAATAGTGGTTTTGCCGGTTCCGGGAGGACCGTAGAGGATGATGGAACTGAATAATCGATCAGCTTCAATGGCACGCCTGAGGAGGGTGCCTTTACCGATAATGTGTTGTTGCCCTACGATTTCGTCCAGCGTTTTCGGGCGCATACGGGCAGCCAGGGGTGCCTGGGAGTTCAATTGTTCCTCAAGGGAGTGATCAAAAAGGTCCATCAGAACTAATATCCCAGCTCAACGTTGACCACATTGTAAAGTGGCCGGTCGAGTAGATAACGTTTCAGATTCTCGATGAATAAATCGATCACCTGGTCCAACATATTGGGAGAAAAGGCTGAAATATGGGGAGTGATGATCAGGTTGGGCTGGCTCCACAACGGGCTTTCGGAGGGCAAAGGTTCCTCCGTGAAAACATCAAGGGCAGCTCCAGCCAGGCGACCGGAGTTCAGGGCATCAATTAAAGCACCATCATCCACCAGCTGTCCACGGGAGACATTCACGAAATATGAACCAGGTTTCATGTTATCAAACATTTCCTTATCGAAAAGACATTCCGTTGACTTTGTATGAGGTAAAGTGAGGACTACAAAATCGCATTCTTCCAGCATACCCTTCAAGGCTTCGATTGGGTACAGCCGATGGAAGTAATTGCCATTCGGATCGCCAAGACTTTCAGGGGTGTACCCAGTATCTTTGGGATGCATCACCTCGCGTTTGCTGGCGAGAACCGTGGCACCATAAGCGAAAAGTTGTCGAGCGACTTCACGTCCGATGGAGCCATAGCCTACAATCCCGACCGTGCTGCCGCGCAGCTCTTTTGGCTGAAGACTGCTGATTCTATCTTCAATCCAACGTTTCTCTCGCTGCGCCTGGATCATCTGGGGCATTTTGTGCCCGAGCATCAGCAGCGTCATGATCACATATTCGCCCATCTGGCTGACGTTTGCTCCGCTGGAGTTGGTGATTTGCACATTTTTCTGCTGCAGGAGGGGGTCATCCAACATTTTGTCAACGCCAGTCCAGCTGCTTTGAATCCAACGCAGGTTAGGCACCTTTTCCACCGCGGGAAGATTAGGACCGGAGGTCAGAAGAATTTCAGTTTTTCGCCAGACCTCATCTGGGATTTTGTTTGGTTCTTTATTTTTATGGACCTCGACTTTGATCCTATCGTCGAGACTTTGGATCCGGTTTAATTGTTCTTCGGTTAATGTGATCGTGCTCAAAATCTCAATTTTTTGTTTGGCATCCATGCGGCTTTTCCAACTTTCATTCTAATCATTCCTGGTGATCCAGGACTTGTGTTCATGGGATCGTTTTCGTTGGGATGGGGGAGATTCTACATCCTGTTTGGAGTTTCGTGAGACCTTACTGATCAAAAGAGCTGCCAAAATCAACCCAAGGATCAACATGAAGGTTACTGGAGAAAGGGTATCGCTGGTTATGAAAGACCTGACCAGCCAGACCAGTGCAACGATCGCGATAATTGACAGCAGCGTTCCTAACTTTTTCATAATATTCTTCCGGCTCACTCACGAGCAATTACTGCATGCCCGACTGTCCGCAGTAAGGACTCATAGCAAAAAAAAACCAGGCGCAAACCTGGCTTTATTTTACATTGCTTTCGGGCTCGATTCAGAGTCGTTTAACCCGGGTTTGCGACTGCTCGTGCATGTACAATGGCAAGTAGTACAATCCGCCGCTGTTTTTGCCGGTTGAGCCAGAGCCTTTCCAGCCACCGAAAGGTTGGAAACCAGGCCAGGCGCCGGTAGAGCTGCCCTGAGGGCGGTTCGCATAGGTCGTTCCGGCTTCGATATTCTCGAAGAACCAATCGGCCTCCTCATCAATGCCATAGAATCCTGCTGTCAAGCCATAATCGATATCGTTGGCGATTTGCATGCCTTCTTCAAGGTTCTTGATGGGGGCGATCAGCACGATCGGCAGAAACATCTCGGTCTTCCAGAGAGGATGGTCCAAGGGAAGATCCACAACCACTGTGGGCGCGCAGAAATAGCCTTTGTCCAGGTCATATTCCAGCAGGTACTTGCCGCCAGTCAGGATTTTCCCGGATTTATCCAACTCAGCACTGAAATTGGCGTAATCTTCATAAGCTTTCTTATTGATGACCGGCCCGAACCAGTTTTGCTGTAGTGCAGGGTCGCCAATTGCCAGTTGATTGGTCAGTTCCACAAACCGGTCGACGAAGGGCTGGCAAAGTGCTTCTTCAACGAAAATTCGGGAAGTAGCAGAACATTTCTGACCCTGCAAGCCAAAAGCAGAACGCAGCGTGCCGATGGCGGCATCTTCGAGGTTCGCATTTTTGGACACTAGAGTCGCGTTTTTACCGCCCATTTCGAGGATCACGGGGTGGGGGTATTTGCGTCCCGCAAACTTACGGTGAATATCCATACCGACTTTCATCGAGCCAGTAAAGGTAACGCCAGCGATGTCAGGGTTCCCGGTGAGAGCGTCACCAACGGTGGAGCCGGGACCAGTCACCAGGTTGAGTACTCCTGCTGGAAGACCGGCTTCATTGGCACATTCCACCATCAGCGTGTCGCCCCAGGAAACGCCGCTTGCGGGTTTGAAGACAACGGTGTTGCCAGCGACAAGCGCGTTTCCGATCGGTCCGGCTGCAAGAGAAGTGGGGAAGTTGAAGGGGGAGATCACCAACCAAACGCCATAAGGCTTTAGCACGGAACGGTTGGTTGATAGGAAACCTTTAAGTGGGTCTTTCCCCATATCTTTGATGAAGCCATCGTTTACTTCCATCATTTTTGCGGCATATAACATCAAATCGGCAGACTCCTGGACTTCACCAAGCGCCTCCATGCGATTCTTGCCCACTTCCAGGGCTACTGCAGCGCCGATCTCGTAAACACGCTCTTCAATCTTGTGAGCAAACTTGCGCATCATGGCAACCCTTTCCTGCCAGGGGGTTGCCTGCCAGGCGGGAAAGGCGGCTTTGGCAGCCGCGACAGCATCATCAGCGTCCTGCGCAGTTCCTTTTTGGAAGGTAGCCAGGTGCCAGGTTGTGTTGATAGGTGAGAAAACTGGCAGTTTTTCCTGAGAATAGCGGTTTTCTCCGTTGATAAACATCGGATATTCTTTTCCCAGATTTGCTTTAATGTTGGCAAGTGCGCTGTCAAATTTTTCATGCAATTCCTCAGTAGGATTGAACATTGTTGCATAGGTAAGTTTAAATGTCATTGTTTTGACTCCTGTGTAATCTTTGTATAGATTGTAGCATGACAAGGAGGGCATTTTACATGATGAATAACGATTGTTTCCGACTTGGTGGTGAAAAGGGAGAGAGAGACATAAGGATTTCCAACCGATGATGCTCACAACATCAGATTCAAATCCAGAACCTGATCCACAATTTAGACTTAGAAGAAATAGACAAAAAAGATAAGATGAAAATTTTGCGAAAGGAAGATCAAAAAAGAGCAATATTGGCCAGCGGGGTTTCAAATGTTGAATTCAACAAGCTGGACCAGGTATTTTCCGCAGCAGGTTTGGTGGAAGAAGAATAGAGGAAACCCATCGTGAACATTTGCTCAGATCAATTGCTGAACCGGACTGTAGAACTGCTCCTTGCAGCAGGTGAATCGCCAGAAAACGGCGATGGAAGTGATGGAACTGCTCGATATTAAGAACCAGGCAAATGAGCTGGCAATCAGCCTGCCTTATGGTACTCAGCGCCGGGTTGAAATTGCCCGGGCTCTGGCGACAGAACCAAAACTGCTTTTGCTCGATGAACCAGCTGCTGGTTTGAATGAAGTGGAAACGCTTGAGCTTGCTCAGATCCTGGATACGATTCATCAATCCGGAGTGACGATTTTGCTCGTCGAACACGATATGAAACTGGTGATGGAGAATTGCCAGGTCATAACCGTCATTGATTATGGAAAGAAGATCGCCGAAGGCGATTGTGATTGCGTTCGAAACAACCCGCGCGTGATTGAAGCCTACCTCGGCAAGGAGGAAGACTTATGTTAGTCGTCAATGATATCCATACTTACTATGGTGAGATCCAGGCAGTCAAAGGGATCTCTTTCGAAGTAAAGAAAGGCACAATCACAACATTAATCGGAGCAAATGGAGCAGGAAAGTCCACCACCATCAAAACGATCGTTGGCCTGCTGCATCCGAAAGAGGGAACGATCATTTTTGAAAATAATAATATCGAGCGGATGGACGCTGATTACGTGGTGCGGAAAGGGATCAGTTGGTGCCCGGAAGGCCGGAGGATATTTCCTGTATTGACTGTGGATGAAAACCTGGATATCGGCGCTTATATCCGCTCTGACAGGGACGGAATCGAAGCAGATAAAAAGAAGATGTACGAATTATTCCCTGCCCTGGCAAGCCGCAAGAAGCAACTGGCTGGGTCGCTCAGTGGTGGTGAACAGCAAATGTTGACTATCGGCAGGGCGTTAATGTCCCACCCAAAAATGCTGATCATGGATGAGCCATCGCTGGGTCTGGCGCCGATTTTGGTAAAGCAGGTATTCCGGATCATCAAGGAAGTCAACCAGTTAGGAACCACGATCCTATTGAGTGAGCAAAACGCTCGTGCCGCATTGAATATTGCGCATTATGGAATCGTGATGGAGACCGGCTATATCCGCTATGCTGATAGTGCACAGGCACTAAAAGAGAACACGATCGTCCAGGAAGTTTTCCTGGGAGTGGGATAGTCAGGGCGAAAAACTAAATCAGTTTTATTTTTGTGACGGTCATATTGAGCAGATCAAGTTCCAGGGTTTCTCCCTGAAGCCCAGGTCTGCTTAATAATAATTTTATTGTCTCGGCGGCCTGGAAGGCGGCTGTGGCAGCAACTGATGTCGCCAGGATGCTGGTCAGTCCCTCTTCTCCTGTGTTTCGGGTTTCGATTGGGTAAAGAATGTTCAGCAGGTCCTCTCCTGGTTTAATCACACATACCCGCCCAAGCCAGCTAGTCACTGCAGCATGTACCATCGGGATCCCTGCAGATTTTGCTGCTTGTTGTAAAAGCAGCCGGTCAGGGATGTTATCGAGAGCATCAACAGCAACATCACAACCGGAAAGTAATTCTTCAGCATTATCCACAGTCAGCAAGGTCGGAATGGCTTGTACCTCGACCATGGGGTTCACTGCCATAATACGCTGTTGGGCGGCCAGGGTTTTGGGTCTGCCCAGGTTCATCGTTGAACTGAGCAGCTGGCGGTTGAGGTTGCTCTCCTCAAAAACATCTCCATCCACCACACGCAGATGTCCAACCCCAACCCGGGCAAGGCATTCGATCACATATCCCCCCAGACCTCCGCAACCAACGACCAGGACACGTTTCTCAGCCAAAATTGCTTGCTCGACCTCGCTGATGGCATCGTGGTTACGTTGGTAGCGGAGCATTGTCTTACCCTCCTGCAATCAGGTGCAGGACGATCACATCGTCCCCATCCCGAATAGTGAAGTGTTCGTAATCCTCTTCAGGCACATATTTTCCGTTTATACGCACGATGATGTGCCTGAAGGTAAACAATTTTTCGTCCAGCAGGTTTCTAACGGTCATGCCGGAATGCCAGGGGTAGTCTTCGGTATTAACCTTGATCACTGTTTCGGTTCTACTACTTCCAATAACATGGGCAAGTCCATCCCGATTTCCTTCAACCGCTCCGGGGTGGGGATGCCGTTCATAGTCCAGCCACGTCGGCGGTAAACTGCATCCATCAGCTGTTCATATTGGTCTTCGCGGTAAGCGCGCAGTTTGGCGATCTTCTCGTCCAAAGACATCTTCTCCGGATCTAATCCTTGGAAATCGCGTAGTTGCTTGTCGTACAGTTCTTTGCGTGAAAGATATTCTTCAGCACTTACTGGACCCAATGAGCGGTAAGGAGGGTAGTCGTCCTTGCGTTCGCCTTTACCCATACGCACACTGAACACACGCTGGAATTGATAGACACGTTCGGACTGCAGGATCAAGTCATCCTTGTCAATATCTTCGCCAGTGACGGCATTGAAAATATCCACATAGTTCTGAACATGTTCCGGCACTTTGGCAGGTTCGGAAGTTTTGTAATTGTCAGACGGCACAATATCGTTCCAGGGGAGTTTGCACAAACCAACCAACCCGAACCAGGTACGGAACATGGGGAAATAATAGAGCGCATTGGCTTTGTCTTCAAAAGTCGGGATCTGCTTATTGACCATGTCCATGAAGATCAACCAGGCTTCGTCATGCTGGGGACCCTTGGTTGCCAGGGCGAAACCGCCCTGCTGGGCAAGGCTTTCCTTGTGGGCATATTCGGCATATTCAAGACCTTTGACTTCCATGCCAATATCTTCCAACAGGTCTGCATCTGCTCCGAACTCTTCCACGAAGATTTTCTTCAATTTCCGGATGCCTAAACCTGCCAGTTTGCCAAAACCTTCTCCCCGGGACATTTGGTGCATAAGCTCCAGTGATGCTGAGGCATTGCCGAAGCGCAATTCCAACCCGCCTGTATGGTCAGGACCGATCTGCTCACGTTCATAACATTCCATGATGAACGCGACTGTTGTGGCATAAGAGATCAAGTCTATGCCGTAGGTGTCGCAATAAAAGTTTTCTTCCAGGATTGCCTGTGGGTCGAAGATGCCCAGGTTGGCACCCAGACCGGCAACACATTCGTATTCCGGACCGTCTACAGTCACTCTCTCACCAGCGTAGGGACCACTCGTGAGCAAAAAGTGATCTGCGCATTTGGCACACGCCATGGTGCAGCCATACCAGCAGCCATCGTGCAGCCCTTGCGTCAGCCACTCGTTGATGAAGACTTCCGGGGCAATCTTGACAACTTCGGGGTCGCCACCGGTTTGAAAGTTGCGCGTAGGCAGCAGGTCGTATTGACTCATGATCATGACCGTGTTGGCGGTACCGATCTGGCGCATTTTGTTCTGCTTGCTGTCCAGGTCATGCATTTGTTTGTGATATTTCACGCCAACCTTGTTGATTGTAGCAAGATCGGCAGCATTATTCAGGTTGGGGGTGATTCCCTTATACTTGACGACCAGGGCTTTTATTTTCTTATCGCGTAAAATAGTGCCAAGACCACCTCGGGCAGCCTGCTTAAAGCGGACTGTCTTTCGGCGGGGGTCGTAAAAAGAGAAATTCAACAAACCCATCAAACTATGTTTTGCCGCACTGCCAGAGCTGACCACTGAGACATTGACCATGTCATCTTCATCTTCTGCATATTCACGGGTCAATTGTTCAGCCAAAACATGGGAGTCTTCGGGGTACTCTTCTGCTTCTTTGATTTCGATAAGACCATTGTTGCCATCAATAAAAATGATGATGTCTTTTTCAGCCTTGCCCTGTATTTCGAAAGCATCCCAACCAGAAAATTTAAGCAGCGGTCCAAAATAACCGCCGGCATTACTATCAATGGGGATGTCTGTGAGTGGGGAGATGGAAGCGACCAGGGTTTTGCCTGTGCCGGAATACTGGGTGATGCCCCCCAAAGGACCCACACTCATCACAATTTCATTCTCAGGTGAATTCCAACGGGTTTCGGGAGTGACTGCATTCCAAAGGTACCAGAGGTCGAAGCCTTTACCGCCGGTGAACTTCTCCTTCATGAACTCGGTAACTACCTTTTCTTCAATGCGCAAATCGGATAAATTGATATACAGGGATTTGCCCGAATAGCCGTGCACAATTTTTGCTGGCGTGTATTTGTATTCCTTGAGGATAGTTCCCATTAGATCTCCTTTACCTGGCTCACCAGGACTTCGAGCGCACCAGTCGGGCACGCTTTTGAACATACGTTGCAGGCGATACACTTGAATGGTACTTCCTGGTCATCGGCGTAGAACATGACCAATTCTGAACAATAGCCGACACAACCGAGACAACCGACACACTTTTTCTTGTCGATGCGGACCACGCCATTACGGTCACGATAGATGGCATTGGCGGTGCACATGTTGATGCATTCACCGCATTGGGTGCACTTGCGTGCACGATAGGTTTTGTTGTTTTCAATGATACGGATAGCGGAGTAAGTACGGTCGCTGGTTTTGAAATAGGTTTGTGAACAGGCAACTTCACAGTCCAGGCAGCCGGTACACAACTCCTGCTTGTGGGTGAGGACTTTCATTGAGGTCATCCTTTCTCGTTTTCTGTGCTAATTGTAAGGATGGTTGGGGTTTCCGTCAACGCAAAAGGGCAGAAGAAAAACGATATTTGGTGTTCTAACATGAAATAGGTTACTCAATGAATGAGGCTGGCAATAAGCCAGCCTATCCTACACAAATCTGCTTTTGTAAATCCGAGTTACATGAACAAGTAGGGCAGGATGCCGTCAAGGCTGCTAAAAATGTCACGGAAAATCGCGAATCCACCGCCAAACACAAGCAGGATGGGTAAGAGAACACAGAGGCACAATATCAACAGGATGATCAGGATGATCGCCCAAACGGGGAAGTCTTTTTCCTTGTTTTCAGCCTTGATCGTCTCCACGATGTGGTCTGAGCGTATCGCACGGACATCTTCTGCAGTGATCGTCGGTCCCATCAGGTCAGGACCCATACCCATAGGGGAGGAAGCAAACTCAGAGGCGGCAAGTGGATCAAGCCGAGACTCTGGTTCACAACATTCATCAGAAATATCGGGAACATACTGTTCATCATAGGTATGCTCATGTTCTGGGGTGGTTTCTTCAGTTTCTTCGGTTTTTGGCTCCTCAACAGGTTCCCAACCGCGTTCATCAAATTCGAGGTTCTTCTCATTTGGCTGATCAGCGGAGGGAATATCTAATTCTTCCTCGCCTTCCCAGACTTTCTCAGCCAGCTCGGTCGGCTTTTCTCCAGCTTCTTCAAATGCTTCCTGGGATATTTGGGCGGCATTTTCAGCTTTCTGGCTGGTTTGCTCTACTTTGGATTCTTCAACCTGACCTTCCGCATTTTTGGTTGCATCCTCAATGTTTTCCGGGAGTTCCTCTTTTTTATCATCAAAATTCTCATCCATAATAGCCCTCATTCTGGTCTAATTGAATATTTATTTAATTATAACCGGGAAGAAGGGCAATCTAATGTTTGTAAAAGAAGCCTTCGCAGTTGCCCAGTTAGACAAGAAAAATCTTGCTTCGTATATCCTGGATTTGCTTATAATTGGCGCTGAAAGGTAAGCGATTATGAAAAAATTTATTACTGAATTCAAGGAATTTATTTCAAAAGGAAATGCTTTTGACCTGGCTGTCGGTGTGATCATAGGTGGTGCCTTTGGCAAAATCATCAATTCCCTGGTGGCGGATGTCATTATGCCTCCAATTGGGATGCTGTTAGGCAAAGTCGATTTCAATAATCTATATGTGCTGCTCAACAAGGCTGCTGTAAGCGTACCAAAGGGTACACCATTAACGGTTGCACAAGAACAGGGCGCTGTTGTCCTGGCTTACGGCTCTTTTTTGATGACAATCATCAACTTCTTGATCATTGCATTCTTTATTTTCTTATTGGTCAAAGGGATCAACAAGTTGCGTGATATGAACAAAAAAAAGGAAGTTCCTGCAGAACCGACCATCAAAACTTGCCCCTTCTGCAAAACGGAGATCCCCCTGGAAGCAACCCGCTGTCCTCACTGTACTTCACAATTAGACTAGTTTTTCAAATTGCATTAATAATTCGGGCTGTCACAGGACAGCCTGTTTTTTGTTCGTGGTCGTGTTAAAATCAGGCAATGTCTAATACGGTTTATTTCGGCGATAATTTGAAACTCCTGGAAAGTCTTCCGGATGAGTATGCGGATATGATCTATATTGACCCGCCTTTTAATACCGGCAAAGTCCAGGCGCGAAAGCTCTTACGTACGGTGCGAGCTGAAGATGGAGAAGGGGACCGTGTGGGGTTTGGTGGAAATACCTATCAGACTGAGATTCTGGGTCAAGGTGATTACAACGATATTTTCACTGATTTCGAAGCCTTTTTGCTCCCCAGGTTAATGCAGGCTTACCGGGTTTTGAAGCCTGATGGCAGTTTTTATTTCCATATCGATTATCGCGAGGCGCACTATTGCAAAGTCGCCCTCGATAAGATCTTCGGCAGAGAAAACTTCATCAATGAGATCATCTGGGCTTACGATTTTGGCGGTCGCGCCAAGAACCGCTGGCCGGCCAAGCACGATACCATATTATTCTATGTCAAAGATAATCAAAACTACACTTTCAATACCGATGAAATCGACCGCATCCCTTATATGGCGCCCGGTCTGGTTGGTCCGGAAAAAGCTGCAAAGGGCAAATTGCCGACGGATACATGGTGGCACACCATTGTGGGCACCAACAGCAGGGAAAAAACTGGATACCCTACTCAAAAACCGCTTGGCATATTGGAAAGGATCGTGCGCGCTTCGTCGGATCCTGGTGATTTGGTGCTGGACTTTTTTGCTGGAAGCGGGACGACCGGGCAGGCTTGCCTGAATCTGGGCAGGGAATTTATGCTTTGTGACAGCAACCCTCAGGCAATTGACGTAATGAAGACAAGGTTCGTAGCGCATACCGATATTGAATGGAAACAGATATGAATTTCGCTAATTATGCGGAGCTGTATCCGATATTAAACTTCGACCCGGATCCCGGGGCGATTATCAACCCGCCGCAAGGCAATACGATTCCCGCAACAGTCGTGCTCTGTTTTTTTAAAGAAGTAGTTGAGAAGGTCGCTGCGGCATATAAGGCTGAAATCGTGAATACCTTCCGGTCAGAAGGTGGGTTGTACCCAGTTTATGAGATAGAGTTCAAGGGGGAGAAGATCGCTTTCTTCCAACCTGGAATAGGTTCTGCCCTGGGTGCAGGATTGCTGGATCAGGCGATCGGGTCGGGGGCGCGGAATATCATCGCCTGCGGAGGTTGTGGTGTCTTGGATAAAAATGTTGCTTGCGGACACGTTCTTCTGCCAACAGCCGCCTATCGTGAAGAAGGGACTTCCTACCATTACCTTCCTCCCTCATCGACGGTCGAAATTGAGCCGACTGTTATCAATCTGATGGAAACGGTTTTGTTTGAAAATAGGATCGAATACCTTAAAACCAAAAGCTGGACGACGGATGGCTTTTACCGGGAAACATTAGGAAAAGCAGCTTACTACAAGTCCCAGGGAGTTCTGGCTGTTGAAATGGAAATGTCAGCACTGGCGGCAGTGGCAAAATTCCGTAATGTAAAGTTTGGTCAGTATTTGTACGCAGGCGACATGGTTGTACCGGAAGGTTGGGACAAGCGTGGATGGGTAGACCGCACTGATGTGCGCGAAGTGTTGTTCTGGCTGTCCGTGGAAGCATGTTTGCGAATTGAAAAGGAGTTGTAATGCCAGTATTCGAAAAGGAGATCTTAACAAAGTTTGGATCAGAAGAACTGGGAGAATGGAGCAAAGGCCAGGATCTGGTCATACCCAACTATGATGGCTATGGATTGGCGAATTTGACTCCAACAGCTGCTTATTGGCTGGGAGCAGGTCCTCTGCCAGCGCCTATTTTTGGGCGGGAAATTCTCGATCAATTCAAGGACCACTATCATAATGTAATTGTTATTCTCGTCGATGCTTTGGGTTACAGACAGCTCAAACAATTGATTGAAATGGGCAGGGCGCCACTTTGGAAACAACAACTGGAAAGGGGGAAGCTTTTCCCGATTACGAGCATTTCTCCGAGTACAACTGCAACCGCCCTGACGACAATCTGGACAGGGACGGCACCGAACCAGCATGGTGTGATTGGCTATGAAATGTGGCACAAGGAACTGGGTCTGGTGATGAATAACATCCTGCACACACCGATCACCTACCGAGGTGATGTGGGTGGGTTAAGCAGGGCAGGTTTTGAACCGACCCGATTTATGAACCAGGTTCCTTTAGGACAGCGCTTTGCCAATCACGGGGTGGAAAGCCATGGCTTTTTACCTGGCTCGATAGCTAATTCGGGTCTCTCGCAGATGCACCTGCCTGGCAGCATTCTGCACACCTTTTCCGCTGAAAGCGATCTATTCTTAAATATGCGCGACCTCCTTAATCAGCCCAGCAAACACCGGAGGTTCATGTATGCCTATTGGAGCGATGTGGATTCACTGATGCATCGATATGGCACCTACAATGATCGCGTGACCGAGCAATTTTTTGATTTCAGCAATGCCTTGTTTCGACTGCTGGTGGGCGGGTTGGATGAATCGGTGCGCCAGAACAGTTTGATCCTGGTCAGTGCTGATCATGGTTCGGTGGAAACTCCAACGAACAGCGATTTTGACCTGGCGAATCATCCTAAATTAACTTCATTGCTCACCATGGCTCCCACCTGTGAAGGACGTCTGCCCTTTTTGTATGTGAAACAGGGTCAGTTGGAGGCAGTAAGGGAATATTTCGAACATGCCTGGCCGGGTGAGTTTGGCTTCCTGACCCGACAGCAGGTCCTGGACCTGAGATTGTTGGGGAATGGGCAGGACCATCCGGACTTACTTGATCGAATTGGCGATTTGGTGGCGGTTCCACTTAAGCCCGGTAGTTATCTCTGGTGGCCAGACCGAACAAACACCATGCTTGGCAGGCATGGTGGTTTGCACGCGGATGAAATGTTGGTGCCATTATTTGCTCTGGGGTAGAAAGACATGCTGTCTACCTGACTGAGCTTGTCACCCTGAGTTTGTCACCCTGTGTGAAGCGAAATTTATATTCAGAGTCATAGGGGCGGGTCCGGGACCCGCCTGAACCTCAATGCCAAAAAACACCCCCATACCCTTTCCTTAGGAGAGGATGTTATCCATTGTGTCTGCTAGTACAGAAATGTATCTTTTAAAGTGTCATCCTAAGCGAAGCTAAGGGTTTACCCAGAGTTGGAGCGGCTGGACTGGGCCCCGTTTGAATTTCCAAGTCAAAGATAAAGACCTACTCCCACCGATAGCAGGATTAAAACAGCATCCCTCAGCTGCGCTACAAATAATTGGGTTTGGGAACACCCTCGTGTGTTTTACGAACTGTTACGATTTTAAATCGTTATCTCACGATAACCGTAGGTATTAATTACGCGGGTTTTCTTGTACTTGGTTTCGCGCGGCAAGAGCGGGTTGTAGATATGCACGTGACCGTGCAGGTGTAATTTGGGTTGGAAGGTATCGATCAACCAGCGGAAGGCATCCACCCCCTGATGGGCTGGATCATCGTCGTCATGAATTCCTGTCGCAGCTGCATGCGTGACAAAGACATCAAGGTAACGTCCGTAAACAGCCTTATTTAATAATAAGCGCGGGACGAGTGAGTAAACCATATTCCACATTTGCTGTTGTGAATACTGGTAGGGTCCAAAATTGTAGAGCAAACTGCCCTCAATTCCGGTCAGGATAAGGTCATTTTTCTCATCATAGTGAACAATTTTATGCAGGTTGATCGCCCCTTCGGGGTCAATCTTCCAGTTACCTTCCTGATCCTGGATATGTGGAACATGGTTGCCATGCACAAAATAAACCGGAATGTCCAGACTGCTGACGACAAATTCGAGGTAGTTTGCTGGCAGATCTCCACAAGAAACTACCAGGTCTATGTCCTTGAAGCGTGATTTAATAAACGTACTGTAAACACCCGGTACCTCGAGGTCACTGAGACCGAGGATTTTCATTTTTCTTCCCCGATTGCAGCCGCAACTGCAGCTGCCATGCCACCATCATGCGTAATGGATACACTCCAATGCTTGAGCCCCTTCAAGTTAGCCACCAGGAGCGCGTTGCCATGCAAGTGAACCAATGGTTCGCCAGACGGCTCGTGCAAAATTTCGATATCCTGCCAGGCAACCTTGCCAATGCCAGTGCCCAAAGCTTTTGAGACTGCTTCTTTGGCTGCGAAGATGCCGCTGAGAGTTTCATTGTCATCCCGCGCCTGGGATTGCTCTGCTGCAGTAAAAACACGTTGGATGAAGCGTTCGCGAATGTGTGGATTTACTTCTGCGAGACGGTTGGTGCGAATAAGATCGATGCCGGTTTTGATCATAAGGTTTTCCCTGCTGAGGTGATGACCAGTTTATCAAGGTCCCAATACTTCTGGGCACAAGCCAGGATGTCCTCTGTGCTCACGGATTCAAGAACGGCCGGCAGTTCACGCAGGTAATCGAGACTCAGGTTATAACGCTGCAGGCTGATCAGAAGACGGGCAATGCCGGCATTGCTTTCCAACGAAATTGGCAGGCGACCCAGGGCTTGCTGCCTGACATCCGTAAGTTCTTTTTCCGTGACCGGTTCGCTGATGAACCGCTTCAGTTCTTCCTTGATCTTCACGATCGCTTTTTCGAGGTTGTTCGGATTGACCCCAGCAAAAACCTTCCAGCAGGAAGGACCTATACCGGATTCAAGCGAACTTGCTGCGTAATAAGCTAATCCCGAGTGTTCACGTACAGACTCGCCGATGCGTCCCATCATGCCAAACTGCCCCAGGATGCTATCGCCAAGCGAACAAACATGGTATTCTTCGCTCATTGCGATAGGGGCAGATGTGCCGATGATCACATTGGTCTGGCTCTTTTCGGCGATTGATATGTGTTCGCGCAGTGTTTCCCTGTGCGGCTGCCAGATCGGTAAGTTCTTTTGCTTTTGTTGGTGGGGTGGATTCCAGGCAGAGAAGATCTGCTGGAACAAATCTGCGGCTTTCTCACTATCCATACCGCCCGAAAAGGCAATTACCATGCCATCGGGTCCAAGATATCGAGTATGGAAGGTTTGCAGGTCCTCGAGCTTGATGTTGGCAACCGTATGCGCGTAGCCGATTTCCGGGTCGCCGTAAGGATGACCGCGGTAGTAAAGACGGTCAAAAGCCTGGGAAGCCATCTCTTCAGTGTCTTGTAACTGGATTTTAAAAATTGTTGCCAACTGCTGCTTGAGCCGTTCAAAGTGAGCCTGGGGGAAGGATGGCTGAGATAACATTTCCAGCAATAATCCCAGTATCAAGGGCAAATCTTCTTTGAGACACTGTCCAGAGAAAATGGTGGAGAGATGACCAGAACTGATGGAAAGGGAAGCTCCGCAACTTTCAATGAGAGTATGCAGCTCGCGAAATTCATGCCTTTGAGTGCCTGTTGAAAGCATGGCAGCATGCAGGCTGGCAAGTCCATTCTTGCCGGTTGGGTCGGAGAGACTGCCTACTGGCAAATAACCCCGGAAGTAAACTGCCGGGCTGGTTGGGTTGGGGTAAGCCAGGAGAGTGCTTCCGTTTGAGAAGTTTTTGCGAAAAATGTTATCTGAGCCTGGCAAAGAAGCTGTGTCGAAGGTCCGGCTATCCATTGGCTGCCTCCCGATTGCGGTAGACACCAGTCACACGGTGGGCAGGGTCAAGGTAGCGCCTGGCAACACGCAAAATATCTTCTGCGGTCACTTGCTCAAGGCGGGCAACGTAATCTGTAAACCAGCTATAGTCTGCAAAATTATTCGCATAGCCAAGCCAGAAAGCCTGGTTGGTGATGTTGTCACTGCTATAGGCAAAATTGGCCCGGGCTTGTTTGAGCGCAATTGCCTGGTCTTCAACTGAGGTTTTTTCATTCAGAAATTGATCAACGACCTGGTCGACCCTGGCGATTACTTCGTCCGGTGAGTGATCTTCCCGGCAGATGATGGATAACGAGTAGATTCCTGGGTCGATGCTCGCGCTGAGGGAGCCATAGGCTGAGGCAGCCAACTGACTTTCGACCAACTCCCGGTAAAATCGGCTGCTTCGGTTGCCAATGCCGCCGCTGCCAAACATATTAAGTGAAGAAGGTCCGCTGAGGATGCTCTCGATCAGCGTGTAAGCAAAGAAGTCGGGGTCGTTTGCCCGCGGCGATCTCCAGGCGATCTGGATGTAATTGGCTTCATCCGGCCCTTGCACTTCAACGCGTTCTGCGCTGGCGATTTCATTTTCGGGTTTCGGAATAGAGCGAATGGGTTCGGTGTTCCCAATTGATTCGAAACAGTCCCTTACCAAGGTCAAGATATCGTCCAGGTCAAAAGATCCAGCCAGGCAAAGCATGGCATTGCTGGGCTGGTAGTAGTTGCGGTAATGACCGTAAAGGTCTTCACGGGTCAGCGAGAGCAAATCTTCGGTTGAGCCAAGCACCTCGTTACGATATGGGTGCTGCTTAAAAGAAGCCTGTTGAACAGCTTCACTCAGCAAAAACTGGGGGTCGTTCTCGTTGCCCTCCCTTTCAGAGAGGATCACGGTTCGTTCTGTCTCTACTTCAAGAGAGTCAAACAGGCTGTTGACCATGCGGTCAGCCTCGAAACGTAGTGCCAATTCAAGTGCAATACTGGGAAGTGTTTGGTAATAGGCTGTCCAGTCCGGGCTTGTCAGGGCATTGGAGTAGCCCCCAGTGCGGGAGATGGTGTCTTCCATCTCCTTGCCGGTAAAATTTTTGGTGCCCTTGAACTGCATATGCTCGACCCAATGGCTCAGACCAGTTTTCCCGGGAATTTCGTTGCGGGAACCTACGTTGTACCAGACCCAGGCGCTGACAATAGGCGCGGTTCGAATTTGTTTTAAGGCGATGCGTAACCCGTTTGAAAGGGTAAAAAAGAAAGGTTTTTCGTTATTGTTCAATTTTCTCAATCATGAAGTCTGATCTATGCTTCCTGTTCAACAGGGGCCTGCCTGTCAGGCGACCAGCGGATCATCATTACCAAACCTACAAGAATCACAAACAGACCTATCATGACACCGTAACTTTGCAACGTGCCAAGGATAACTTCAGGAGGTGGATTGGTGCCGAAACCGAAGGCATCTGCGAGTGCTGTGAAAACACAAATTACATAACCAGTCATCAGTGTACGGGTGCCGATGTCTGCCAAAAGCGATTTATTGGTACAAGCCCAGAAGGCATTTAGAGTGCTACTGGCTCCGCCAGTGAGCAAGCCAATACCGATCAAAAAAGTAATAATTTGAGTGAAACCAATGTACAAGCCGCGATCCAATCCAAAAAGATCAGGTCTAAGCCCAAGGATCACGACCAGCAACCCTATTATGGTCAAGGTGAGACCATGACGTATCATGGTGTGTGGGAATCCGAAGTCCTTGGAATGGCGGTCAAGATTGTTGCATGGATCTATGAGAACGTCTCGGTCAGTTAGCTTCATCAATTTCTACCCTGGTAAAACTGATTCTACCACTCTCAAAAAATTACCCGAAAAAATCTTGCTAATCTCTTGTTCATTGTACCCAAGATCCTGCAGGAAAGTGGTCAATTTTTGCAAGTCAGCAATGCTATCCAACTCGTGCGGTACGTGTTCAAGACCTACACCGCCGTCAAAATCACTGCCGATGCCAACTTGGTCACAATTTCCAGCGACCTGGCAGATATGATCGATCTGCTCAGCCACCAACCGAAGTGATACAGCCTCTCTGCCTCCATCAGCACACCAATCCCAATTCAGGAAGGCGTTGAGGGGAACAACACCAATTACGCCACCTCGTTCGATCAGTTGCTTTAACACTTGATCTGAAAGCAGGCGGTTGGTGAAGTAGCCTTTCACAAGCGAGGCGACGTTGGAATGGCTGGCGATGATCTGACCCGGATAGACCTCAAGGCATTCCAGGGCTGCCGGTTCGTCCATGTGTGACAGGTCCAGGATGAATCCGGTTTTTGCCATTTCATGGAGCAACTGCCGACCCAAATCGGTCAATGGACCAGGCTCACGGGTTCCGCCACAGAACTGATTACCAGCCCAGGCAAGACCAATTGAGCGCAAGCCGTTTTCCCACCAAAGCGGGAGCTCAGAAAAATCAGTGATGCCTTCTGCACCTTCCATGGTTGGAATAATTCCAAGTGGCAGATAATCGCTAGGTTGGGGGTCCGGAGGTTGTTTCTCCCATTCCTGCAGGTGATTCCGCAGATCAGATTTTGTAAGGATCAAGCGGTATACTTCAGGCTTTTCTTCAGCCAGGCGATGATAGAGATTCAGGTGATTCCAGTAAATCCGGTTGGCTTCCTCAGGCGTTCGGTAGACCTGCTGGTTAGGGTAAAGCTCCTTCTCAGCACGCAACGGTCCAGCAAAAAGAGTACCGAAAACCAGGGCCACTTTACCCCGGTTGTACTCCGGCCATCCGAGCAACGATTGGTATTTAAGGCCAGGTACGGGATGGTCGGCTTCTAGCCGGCGGGTTTCGTAGACTGAGCGGCTATAATCCCTTCCGAAGGAAAGAATGTTATAAGACAGGTCCTGATGGGCATCGATAATTAAGTTCATAGGTAATAAAAAGCGTCGGAGAAGTTTCCCGCTCCGACGCAATCGTTCAAAGAGTATTACTCAGCATCCTCAGTTTCAGGCGTTGAGGGGGTCTCTTCGGCCGTCTCAACAGGTTCTTCAGTTGAGGGAGTCTTCTCTGCGACCTCTTCGGAGGTCGGAGTTTCAGCAGAATTTTCAGGCAGTTCTTCGCCCACGATCTCACCGATGGTTTCACCTTCGATGCCGTGTTCGAGATTATAGCTTTCGACCAGAGTCTTCCAGTCCATGTCGGCATAGGCAGGAGAATCTACACGACGAAGGCTTAAACCGATGCGATGTTCTTTGTCTTCAATTTTGAGGATACGAAGGGTGACAATATCACCCGATTTGAGAACTTCCTTGGGATGATCGATGCGCTTGTCGCTGAGTTCAGAGATGTGGATCAAACCTTCCAGGTCGCCTGGCAGATGCAGCTTGGCGAATGCGCCAAAATTGGTAAGTCGGGTAATTTCACCTTCAACCAATTGACCAATCTTGAGATCCTTAACCTGTTCGTTCCAGGGATCAGGTTGAAGAGCACGCAGTGAAAGTCCGATGCGGCGGCGATCTTTGTCAACGGTGATCACTTTGACTTTTACTTCCTGCCCGACTTTTAGAATCTCGTTGGGGTGCTCAAGGCGATCCCAACTCATTTCACTGAGATGGATCAGACCATCGGCTCCGCCAATATTCACGAAAGCACCGAAATCGGCGATGCTGGTGACACGACCAGTGCGAATGTCGCCTTCATTCAGTTCTTCGAGGATCTTATCGCGGATCATATCGCGGGTTTCATTACTGGCAGCGCGTTCGCTCAGAATAAGGCGTTGGCGTTGGCGATCGACTTCAATGACACAGACATCAACAGCTTCGCCGACAAATTCTTTGAATTTCTCTTCGGGAGTCCCGCCAGACATATTGAAACGACGGCTCAGGCTGAGTTGAGAAGCAGGAATGAAACCACGTATGGTTGAGAGCGGAACAATCAGACCGCCCTTGTTATAGCCTGCTACTGTGGACGAGAAGCTTTCACTGGATTTCAGCAGTTCTTCTGCTTCAACCCAGCTTTGTTCTTCCACTGCTCGGACAAATGAGAGAATTAAGTTGCCTTCATGGTCTTCGGGTGTAATCACGTAAACCGGGATGGCTTTGCCTTCTTCGAAGGTCGCGAGAATTTCTTTTGGGATTGAATCGAATTCTTTACCTTCGATGATGCCTTCGGATTTTGCTCCGATGCTCACCAAAATTCGGTTGTCTGATAGGCTGGCGATGATGCCATCGCGAATTTCACCAGCAGTGGGGATGTCGATCGTTACCCCTTCTGATTCAAGCAATTCGCCCATAAGGCTTTCCATGGTAACTTCTGGTTCTTTCTCCCGGTCATTCTCCTGTAAAATAGCGGCGTCTTTGTCTGACATTGATAAATAGCTCCAATGAATTGAGATTTGGCACTATTATAGGACTAAGGTGAAATTCGCGCAAATAAAAAATAGCTAATTTCTAGCTTATTCGGGAATGCTCCCTGAAAACGACCTAGAATACGTGCATCTGTTCCATTTTACCATCAATTAATAAAAAAATGTATTTGTAGAAGGTCGGCATTTGTATTAATGTGAAACTTACGAGGATAAAAAATTACAATACTGGTAGAACAGATTGAATGAATAGCGGGAAAAGAAGTAGAGGCAAGATAAAGAGAACTTATGTCGACAATCGGGAGGTCAGGTTCAAATACTGAATCTGACCTCCTAAAAAGCAGTTGAATCTCTGGACGATCTGATTGAAGAGAAGAGTTTTAGTCCTCATTCAATGGTGGAAAGTCGCCCCAATCCAACACCTGACGAGTCCCCGTTTGAGGGTCAGGAGGACCAATAATGCCGTCTTCCTCTAACTTCTCAATCAGGCGTGATGAACGTGTGTAACCGATACGCAGTTTTCGCTGCAACATCGAAACAGATGCGCGTCCTTCCTTGCGGATGATCTTTACTGCTTCTTCCTCAATCGGGTCTGCGTTGGGGTCTTTTTCCAGCTCTTTCCACAGAGGCTCCTGTTGCATGGGCAGGTGAGAACGGGAGGAGAATATAGCTTGATCCGGTCTTTCAGGGGCACCATCAAGACTATTTTGGCTCCGCCAGAAATCTGTTAGTGCAGAAAGTTCGTGATCGGAGACATAAGTACCCTGCAGGCGGACCGGTGCAGCAGCATCTGGCGCCTGGAAGAGCATATCACCCTTTCCGAGCAGTCTTTCCGCTCCTGGCTGATCCAAAATCACGCGACTGTCCACATTCGATGCTACGGCAAAGGCAACCCTGGCGGGGAAGTTGGCTTTGATCAGACCGGTGATCACGTTGGTGGAGGGTCGCTGGGTTGCGATGATCAAGTGAATACCGGTTGCCCTTGCCAGCTGCGCCAGGCGTGTGATGGAACGCTCAGTCTCATCGGGAGCCAGCATCATCAGGTCTGCCAATTCATCGATTACCACCACAATATAAGGAAGTGTCTTTTCGCCGGCCTTGGTCCTGTGATAGTTGAATTCATCAAGATTACGAGAGCCATCAGCTTCAAACATACGATAGCGCAAATCCATCTCGCGCAGCATCCATTCCAGTGCGCCGACGACTTTTTCGGCGTCGACGATCACATCAGCCAAAAGATGGGGGATTCCGTTATAAAGTGACAACTCGACGCGTTTAGGATCCACCAGCAACAAACGCAGCTGATCCGGGGTCATATTGAGCAAAAAGCCGGTCAGGATGGAGTTGACACATACCGATTTACCAGATCCGGTGGTGCCAGCAATCAACAGATGGGGCATGGACGCCAGGTCTGCAGTGAATGGTCTGCCAGTAACGTCTTTCCCGAGGGCAAACTTGAGTGCAGAAGGATGACCGATGAATTGAGGGCTCTCCACTACATCCAGCATGGACACCATGGCGGTTTTCACATTCGGTACTTCGATACCGACATAGCCTTTGCCTGGAACCGGGGCTTGCATGCGAATCCGGGAAGCCTTGAGCGCCATGGAGAGGTCATCTGCCAGCTTGGTGATATTACTAACGCGCACCTTGGTTTTGCCAGTGCGTGATTCGATATATTCCGGCTCAACACCAAACATGGTGATGCTTGGTCCGCGTCGAATCTCTACCACTTTGGCTGGTGCATTGAAGGAACGCAGGGTTTCTTCTATTACCCTGGCACGATCTTCATCTGATTCCTCGTCAACCGGAGCAGCTTTGACCGGATCGAGAACCTCAGAAGGCACAGGCAGCTTCCACTCGGGCTCGCCGGTCTGCTTTTCTTCGGTCGGTACAGTTGTTTGAACAGCGACGGTGTTGGCTGGCTGTGGTTTAGATTCGGTTTTAGGTAATAATTTAGGTTCTTCAGTAATTTTTTGCGTCTCAACTTTTTGCTGAGCACGCTCCAGGCGCTTATTTTCGACACTTTCGTCAAGTTTTACCTTGCCCGCTTGCAACTTGCCGGTGACCCAGGCTGCCAGATCAGCAACTGAGAGGTCAACCAGCAGCATCAGGGCTATCAAAAACCACGCAATCAGCACAATCACCGTGCCCGCTTTCCCCAGGCCGGTTTCAAAGTACTGGTAAATTGTCCCACCAACCAGACCGCCGCCACTGGGAGAACCGACTGGCGGAAAAGAGATATCGATCAATTCGAACCAGACCAATAAGTTAAAAAATACGTGGACCACACCAATAACCCGCTCGAGATTAACTTTGGGTAATTGCTCAACCCGTGAAAGCAAGAACCAGGCCCCGAGTGCCAGCAAAATTAGCGGGAGGGCATATGCCCCCCAGCCTACCCAGGATTGCAGTAAGTTAGTCCACCAACGTGTAAGCTGACCGGATTGCGAAGTAAGCGCAGCCAGCAGTGAGAGCAATCCAATCACGATCAGGACAATGCCAATGATGTCTGCTTTTTGTTGCACAGAGAGGGGTGTGCTTTGTGCGCCGGCATTCGATTTAGGTGAACGGCTGGTTTTCGAGGTGCGAGGAGCGCTGTTGGCACGTTTAGTTGGAGTATTAGTTTTCCGTTTTGTGGCCGTTTTAGCATTAGCAGACCGTACTGGACTACTTTTTTTCGTTGGTGCTTTTTTGGTCGTTGCTTTTGTTTTGTTTGAAGACTTGGTTGCCATAAAATTTCTCCGTATAGATGTCTGATTTGATTATACCTTTCCAGCCAGATTAATCCTTGTTAATGGATTTTGTTGCCTATTTTTGAAAAAATGGCTAACAGATTCTAAAATATCGTATAATTCTGAAATGTTGGTAAAGACAATGGTGGAAATGCCTTTTCAGCAACCTAAAAAATATTATTCATTAAAAATTCATGGAAGTAGCTTGAGGGATGCAGACTTTCAGAATCGTCAGTAAAAACCAATTACAAAATCGAAGGAGACATACATGAAAGAACATATAGTACGTTTGGTTAGTTTGGTTTTGATAGCTGGCCTGTGTTTCAGCCCGGCAATCGCCCAAACACCTGAACCGGGTTTGGAAACCTATCAATTTCAACCCGTCGATAAATTAGGTCTCACTGAGGCAGAATTAGCCTGGGTATCGGAAGTCGAGCGAGTGGATGGTTTTATCATTCAGCTTGATGAACCTTCCCTTGCCACCTACAAAGGTGGTAACAGCGTTTTTTCGGCGCCAGAGCGGGACAGTTCTGGCAAGATCGACGTCACTTCTGATGCTTCAATTGCCTACCTGGAACACCTGAATCAACAGCTTGATGCAGCTATCCAAACATCAGAAGATGTTCTCGGTCGCGATTTGGAAGTATATGCTCGATACGATGTAGTCCTGAATGGCTTCGCTGCCAAGATGAGCGCTACCGAAGCAGCCAGCTTACGCCAGATGAAAAGCGTACGTGAAGTCTATCCAGATCTGCTCGGACAGCCCGATACTGATACCAGCCCTGAGTTCCTGGGTGTGGATGGTATCTGGGATGGCACAAGTGCACCTGGCGGCGATGTTGCCAAAGGTGAAGGCGTTTTAGTCGGCATTTTGGACACCGGTATCAATATGGATCATCCCTCCTTCGCTGAAGTCGGTCCTGTTGACGGGTATGTCCACACCAATCCTTTTGGAACAGGTGTTTATAAAGGCTTGTGCGAAACCGATCCGACAAATTATGTCTGTAATGATAAGTTGGTTGGAGTCTACGCTTATACGACCGAGCCTATTATGGGAGAAGATTCCGAAGATCATGGCAGCCATACGGCTTCAACAACCGCTGGAAATGTAGTCGAATTCGACTTTTCTGGTGCACCGGTCACTATTTCCGGTATGGCACCTCATGCCAACATTATCGCTTACGATGTTTGTGATGCTGATGGTTGTGCCTATTCAGGGACTGTTTCTGCTGTCGGGCAGGCAATCGCTGATAGCGTTGACGTATTAAACTATTCGATCGGTCCCAGTAGTGGTCCTGGTCAAAGTCCATATGTAAGCGCGGCTGAGGTAGCCTTTTTGGAAGCAGTTGATGCAGGAATCATAACCGCAACCTCTGCAGGTAACTCCGGAAATGGCGTTTCTACTACCTATAAAGCCGCTCCCTGGACTTTGATCGTTGGAAATACCAACCATGGCCGTATTTTTGGCAATCCAGTTATCGTCAACCCCGGAGATGCCACGGAATACAGTGCGGTCGGTTTGCCCGATGGTGGTCCAAAGCTGCTTGCAGACCTGACCGATGTTCCATTTATATGGGGCGGTAATGATGCCAATGATCAGGGCTGTGTTGCATTCCCTACCAACTATTTCGCAAATTCTGTCGCTTTGTTGACGCGCGGTGGTTGTACCTTTGATGCAAAAATCACCAATGCCCAAAACGCTGGCGCTTTGGCAGTTGTCGTACGCAATAACGCCCCAGGTGCTCCGATTGTGATGGGCTTAAGTGATCCGACCGAAGTGGTCATTCCGGCTGTTATGGTTTCCAAAACTGATGGTGATGCGATGGTTGCGTTAGCTGAAGCTGGCATGACAGTCACATTGTTAGCTGACTACAGCTCTCAAAACGAACCCGAGTGGGGCGATGTGCTCAATCAGAGCAGTTCCCGTGGCCCATTTACCCTGGCAGATGTGCTGGTCCCCGAAATCGTTGCTCCAGGCACAAACGTGCTGGCAGCTTACGACTCACAGGGGCCTGACACTGAATATGGCCTGATGTCCGGTACTTCAATGGCAAGCCCACATGCGGCTGGTTCCCTCGCATTGATGACCGATCTGTTCCCCAACTGGTCGCCCGCTGAGCGAAAATCTGCACTAATGATGACTGCGCTGGCTGGCACTACCAAGGACTACAATTTTGGTCCTGTGGATGCCTTTGACTATGGCAATGGCCGCCTGGATATGAGCAAGGCTGCTCTTACTGGTCTGGTGATGGAAGAAACTTATGACGGTTTTGTTGCTGCTGATCCTGCAACTGGCGGTGATGTTCGAAACCTGAATATTCCTTCTTATCAGAATACTTTCTGTGTGGGCATCTGCAGTTTCGAGCGCACTTTCACCAGTGTGGCTGATGTTGCTGTTACTTACACTCTCGATTTGACTGCCGATGAAAATCTGTTAGTCGACGTACAGCCAATCGAATTCACTATTCAACCTGGTGCTACTCAGACAATTACTGTCACAATTGATAGTGACTTAGCTGAAGCTGAAGTATGGGTCTTTGGGCGCATCGGCTTCACCACTGACGATACCTGGTCAACAGGAGAGGCTGTCAGCAATGTGGCGATTCCCTTCGCTGTTCGTCCCTTCCCCAGTGACATGCCTGAATTTGTGGAGGCAGAAACCCTTCGCGACCAGGGTGCCACCGTTGTGACCGATGTGCATTCTAAAGCAATTACTGAATTCACTGCTGTGAAATCAGGTTTGGTTCCAGGAGCCGATGAAGTTTTCACACTTGTACCTGATGCCACCAACAGCGATCCGTTTGATGACCTCTCACAGGTTTGGTGGAAGACATTTACTCTGACCGAAGATGCTGACCGTCTGGTGATGGAAATTTTGGAGACCACCGCTGGCGACCTGGATATGTTCTTTGGTGTTGGTCCTGTGCCTGACCCTAATATGCTGGTTGCCCAATCCGCAACCGCGACTGCACTGGAATACATTTCCATTACTGGCATCCCTGCTGGTCTACCTCTTTGGGTACTGGTTCAAAACTGGGAGGGTGCTCCTGCCGGTGATATGATCAAATATACCGAAGCTGTAATCTATCCTGAAGATGCAGGCAACTGGGACGTTACAGGTCCTGCGAGTGTCGCAGCTCTTGAACCCTATGATGTCACCATCAGCTGGGACATCCCCAATATGCCCTCTCCTTCAGCCTGGTACGGTATGTTCAGTATTTTGGCTTCACCGGAAGCTACCGATCCCATCTCGACGACCGAGTTCAACCTCTATCGTACTGGTGATGATGTTGAAAAATCTGTTAATACAACCTCAGCCCGCAAGGGTGATGTGGTTACCTACGAAATCCAACTTAACCCCAACTATGGCGATACAGGCCTAACTTACACAATCGAAGACGTCTTGCCTGTAGAGGTGGAATATGTCGAAGGCAGCCTGGAAGTAGTTAATTCAACCACACCAGCTGCTTACGATGCTGCTACCCGCACAGTCTCCTGGACTGGTGTTGTTCCGCCGGTTGTGAACAACTATCTGATTTCAGATAACCTGACGGATCCTTATTGTGGAATGCCTATGGGTGATGGTAATTACCTCAATCTTCAGGATTTTGGAATCAAACCTAACTCTGGCATTTCTGGCGATGGGGCAGTCTGGCAATATAGTGGTATAGGATTAGATATGTCCTGGTTCGGTGGAATAACTTCTGAACCACCGATCTTCGTAGATGATGGCCATGCTTATATGAACGGAACCTACACCAATGATAATTATTGGGCTTGGGAAACACAGCAATTCCCCAACCCACTGGCTCCGAATGATGTTATGTCTGCCTTTATGACTGACATGGAAATCATTTATGACGCTACCCTCAATAAGGGTGTGTCTGCTGCCACATTAGGTGGGGGTGTAGCTTGGATTGTTGAATATGATGATGTCATCCTCTATGGTGATCCAGCTACCACGATGGACCTCGAATTCTTCGCCTGGACAGATGCCGACCCCGCCCCAACAGGTCCGGATATCATGTTCGCATACGATAATGTCGTTGGTGACTGGTCGGGTTATAATGTGATCGGACTTGAAAACGGCGATGGTACTGTAGGCGCCACCTATCAATATGACGGTCCCACTCCAACAAATGACCTGGTAGTTTGTTTTGACTATGCACCGACTGGCGCTGATCCAATCATAATTCGTTTTGACGCCACAGTCGTAACAGACGCCATGGATGTGGATGTGGTGAACACTGCCAGCCACGATAATGACGCCCTTAATACCGTGGTTGAAGAGACCAATGAAGCGATCTTCCATATCGGTACCGTGGCTGTGGATGATTCCTACAGCACTGCCTTTGAGACTGAGCTGGTAGTGGCTGCACCTGGTGTGCTCGGAAACGATATGCCTGGCAACCCTGCGGACACGATGCTTGCTGATGTTAAGACTCAGCCCCAACATGGCACTTTGGTCTTGAATCAGGACGGCTCCTTCACCTATACACCTGATGCCGGTTTCTTTGGAACCGATACATTTGAGTATTACCTGGTGAGCCTGCCTGGTATCCAGGGCAGTTACACTGACTGGGCTACTGTGACGATTGAGGTGGGCGGTTTGAATACTTACCTGCCGTTCATCACTAAGTAGCAAACCTTTAGGAAATCTGGGGCGGGTCCTAAACCCGCCCCGATTTATCCACCCCAACTTATTAGGGTGGATTTTTTTTGTTTTCTACCGAACAAATAGTTATTACGGATAGTGGAAGATCGATTTCCAAGACCAGGCCTAAGTCAATTGTGTTGCCATGTAGTATCCAATGCTCACATTCTCACTAAGATTTTGCCGCATAATTTGTTATAATGGATTCACCCTAGACATTATTGGCTATCTTTTTTTCGTTATCTACTTGCGAATTCAAGGAAGCCACGAATAAAACTACCCGCAGATACATTGAGGAAAAGTTCATTAACAACAATCGTTGATGTTAGGAATTGATTCAATGGGCACCGATCTTAGTTACAACAGGATCATGATCTTTCCCTGTGGAATTCGATTCCACTTCGTTCATCGAGCTTTGATGCTCGCCAAACCGATATTCCCAAAGGAGACTCAAATATGCAGAAAGTTTTAACCAAGATAGTATGTTTTCTTGTGCTCGCCGCCTTGGTGGTGAGTCCGGTGGCTGCTGCCACGCCTGAACGCGTGCTCCCTCCCACTGATGGTCCTGTAATTTCTGCTGAGGAGCAGGAATGGCTGGAAATGGCTAAAGCCGCAGAGAGCTTTACAATCCAATTAGCTGAGCCTTCCCTGGCTGCCTACGATGGCGGGAACGCAATTTTTGCTGCTGCACCGCGTGATGAATCTGGCAAACTTGATGTAGATTCCCCCGAGGCGGTCGCCTACCTGGCACACATCAACACACAGTTAGATGCCTTCATTGCTGAAGCAGAAACGCTGTTGGGCCGTGATCTGGAAGTGCTCTATCGCTACGATTATGTTCTCAATGGATTTTCTGCTCGTATGAACGCAGAAGAAGCAGCGCTGCTGCGCCAGCTTCCCGAAGTGTACGAGATCTATGTGGATGAAATTTATCAGATCGACACAGATGTCAGCCCGGAATTCATCGGTGTCGACCAGGTTTGGGATGGCACTGCTGTTCCTGACGGTACCGGTTCCAAGGGCGCTGGTACAATCGTTGGCATTCTTGATACAGGTATCAACCTGAGCCACCCCAGCTTTGCTCAAACGACTCCATTGGATCCATACGTTTACACCAATCCTTATGGAGATGGTGTTTATAAGGGCCTTTGTGCCTCGTCCCCTTCAACGCACAGCTGTAACAACAAACTGCTCGGTGTTTATGACATGACTGGTGGTGGTGATGGGCATGACCAGGAAGATCACGGTTCTCATACTGCCAGCACTGCTGCTGGTAATCGCATCCAGGTAACCTATGGTGGCGCACAGGTCATTATTTCAGGTATGGCACCAAATGCCCAGATCATCGCTTACAAAGTCTGTGTTCCCGGTGCCGGTTGTGCAACCAGTGCTTCCACCGCGGCAGTCAACCAGGCAATTGCTGACGGAGTTGATTCATTGAACTTCTCAATCGGGCCTACAAGCGGTCCTGCACGCAGTCCATGGATCGACAGCACCGAAGTTGCTTTCCTCGAAGCTTTCAAAGTTGGCATTTCGACTGCTACTTCTGCCGGTAACTCAGGACCAAGTGATTCCACTATCTACAAACTTCCCCCGTGGGCATTGGTGGTTGGAAACACTCAGCATGGACGAATCTTTGGTTATCCTGTGCTAATTAATCCGAGCACAGATGCACTCGATTCAATCGCTATCCTGGCCAGTGCTGATCTCGCACCTGCTTTGGGTGTCGACCTGGTAGGAAAAGACCTGGTCTGGGGCAACGCATACGCTAATAAACTCGGTTGTAGTGCCTGGCCGGCTGGTTCCTTGACCGGTAAGGTCGGTATTGTTCAGCGCGGTGATTGTACCTTCAAGATCAAACTTCAAAACATGCAGGATGCAGGTGCTCTCTTTGCATTAGTCTACAATAATGCTCCTGGTGCACCGATCATCATGGGCACTGATACGGGTTCCGTAACGATCCCGGGCGCCATGATCTCCCTCGAAGATGGTTTGGAAATGGAAGCTGTAGCCGGCTCCCCGATGACAGTTAATATCAATAAGACCCTTTCGTCTGGCACACGTCCCTCATGGGGAGATATTATTGCCGATTCCAGCTCGCGCGGTCCAATTACGAACTTTGAGATGCTCGAACCTGACTTGGTTGCTCCTGGTACCAACATCCTGGCTGCGTACGCAGGACCGGGTGAAGTCGACCTGATGTCTGGTACATCAATGGCTGGCCCGCATGTAGCTGGTTCTACAGCGGTGATGCGCTCAGAGTTTCCGACCTGGACCCCGGCTGCCATCCGCTCGGCGATCATCATGACCGCATTGGCTGGCACTTCGGTTGATTATGACCTTTCTCCTGTGACACCATTTATCTATGGAAACGGTCGTATCGACATGAGCAAAGCAGCCCTGGCTGGTTTGGTGATGGAAGAGACTTATGCCAACTACAAAGCTGCCAACCCTGCCACTGGTGGGGATATCCGCACCCTGAACATCCCCTCCTACCAAAACAGCAATTGTTTGGGCGGCTGCACGTTCACCCGTACTGTAAAGAATGTAGCGGGTGTCTCTACTGATTACACCGTCGTGGTTGATAAAACCGATGGAATTGATATTACCGTTACCCCAGTTGTCTTCACCATTCCGGCTGGCGGCACTCAGGTGATCACCGTTGAAGCGAAACCGAGCCTCCTCTCCGGTGGAGCATGGCAATTTGGTCGCATCGCATTCCAGACGATGGACACCTTTGCATCTGGCAAGCCGATCAGTCCCACAGCCTTTACCCTGGCAGCAAAAGCAGCCATGTCCGGCTCTACTTTGCCGAAGGAACTACAACTCGATATCGACACTGTCAGCGGTCAATACATTTTTGAAGATCAATACAATGCTGAAGCCATCACCGCCTTATCGAATGTCCGCTACGGTTTGACTCCAGCAACAGTTAAATCTTTTGAACTGGCACAGGACCCTACCAATACAGATCCGTATGACAATCAGGACAAAGTCTGGGTCGAGAAGACAACCTGCCCAGCTGGTTCGCAGCGTATGGTGGTTGAGATCCTGGAGACAACTGCAAATGACCTTGACGTCTTTGTCGGCATCGGCAGTACTCCCCACAAGTTGCTTGAAAGAGCATCTTCGACTGAACCTGGTCCGATGGAGTATCTAAATATTTTCCAACCATCTTTCCCAACACAAACAGGGGCTTGCTGGATCCTTGTCCAGAACTGGGAAAGTTCCGAACCGGGAGCAGTAGACCCAATCAAACTGGCATACGGCTTTGTAGCGAAGACCCCCAGCACCAATTACACCATCACCGGACCTGCCTCGGTGCCGGCACTGAACCCATTTGACCTGACTGTCGACTGGAATCTGGGTTCCTCATTCGCAGTAGATAAAGTTTGGTATGGCTGGTTCAGTATCGGTACTTCCGCAACCAAGAAGGATGACGTTGGCAAGCTTGACTTCAATCTTTACAATATTGCTGAATACCAATACCTACCTGTGATCAACAGACCGTAATCATATAGATAGGACTAAGATGAAAACAGAGAGTGAAAGATCTCTCTGTTTTCTTCAATTGTTTTTTTTGACATTCATTTCGACTAAAAGACTACATCGTTATACACTTGCACTCATCGACAAAAATGATATAATAATTGCCATATCACTGGTTTTAAATATTAATCCTCCTGGGGTTTTCCCTAATATTCTGTCACCTTTTACACTATGGACGAAATAAGATTTCAATATCTTGCCATACGAGCGTAAAGCTGCGAACAAGGGTGGGCTTTCCCGCGAATGGATTTGAGAAAGAGATTAGAACATGGAAATAATTGAGCTTGAAAAACAAACTACTAAACAGCTGCAAAAAATCGCTAAAGACCTGAATATCGAAAATTATAAACGGCTAAAGCGAGACGGTCTGGTGGTAAAAATCGCTCAAAACCTGGCTGATGCTGAAGGTCTTGAGATGAGCGGTGGTGTGCTGGAAATAATGAACGAAGGCATCGGCTTTCTGCGCAGCAACTATCGGATTGGTCCGGATGATGTTTATGTTTCCCAGGCTCAATTGCGTCGTTATGACTTGCGCTCTGGCGACCTGGTGATTGGTCATGTGAGACCTCCACGTGAGTCAGAACGGCATCAAGGACTGCTCAAAGTGGAATCCATCAATGGGCTCACACCCGATGAAGCCCGCAAGCGCCCTAAATTTGAAGCACTTACACCTATTTTCCCCAATGAATTATTGAATCTCGAACATGACCCAATGAATCTTTCGACCAGGATGATCAACCTGGTAGCGCCGATCGGTAACGGGCAGCGCGCCATGATCGTCTCACCCCCAAAAGCAGGCAAGACCAGCATCCTCAAGGATATTGCCAACGCAATAAGTACCAATAATCCGGAAGTTCGCCAGATCATGTCCCTCATCGGCGAACGCCCTGAAGAAGTGACCGATATGGATCGTTCGGTGGAAGCGGAGGTAATTGCCAGCACATTCGATGAGCCAGTGCAGGCTCATGTGCGCATGGCAGAAGTTTCGCTCGACCGGGCAAAAAGGCTGGTGGAAAACGGATTGAATGTAGTCATCCTGATGGATTCTTTGACCCGTTTGGCTCGTGCCTATAACATGGTCGTAAACCCTTCCGGCAGAACTCTGAGCGGTGGTATGGATCCTTCTGCGCTCTACCCACCCAAGCGTTTCTTCGGCGCCGCGCGAAACCTGGAAGATGGCGGCAGCCTGACCATTATCGCTACTGCGCTGGTTGACACAGGATCCAGATTGGACGATGTTGTTTATGAAGAGTTCAAGGGCACTGGCAACATGGAATTGATCCTTTCCCGTCGATTACAGGAAAGGCGCATTTTCCCAGCCATCGATATTGAGAAATCTTCAACCCGTCGAGACGATTTATTGTTGAGCCCCGAAATTTTGCAGCGTGTCTGGTTAATGCGCCGCATGTATCTGCAAATGGTGGCCAACCCGCCCCAGGGCGCTGGGATGGATACTGCTGTTGCGACAGAGGCGATCCTTCAAAGAATGGAAAAAACCAGGACGAACGTAGAATTTCTGGAAACTCTGGCAGATATGTAGTATATATTTGTCAGAGGATTTACTGATGTCTGAACAAAACGAAGAAAAAAAGAAAGCCAATCGCGAGTTGGCTTTTATGGTTGTGAGTTGGGTCGCGGCGATCATGCTCAGCCTTGGTCTGTTGACGATGCTGCTCTGGCAGCCACGCGTTGCCAAATCGATGGAGCTTTACAAACGACCTCAGGAAATTGCCACTGCTGACTATGGCGCTGCTGAAGCTGAAGCCAACTTGCCCCCATTTGTTGAAAGCGATCCTGATCTCTCCTTAAGCCGTGATCAAAATCTATACACAGAAGGACAGGCAAACAACCGCCTGGAGATGATCTATCACACTGTGGTCAGCGGTGATTCCATCTGGGCGCTCGCTGAGAAATATAACGTCGAAATCGAATCGATTCTCTTTGCCAATTATGACATTTTGCAGGACAAATCTGACAACCTGATGGTTGGGCAGGTAATTGCGATCCCTCCTGTAGATGGCATTTATCACACCTGGCGCAGCAAGGACACTTTGAGCTCGGTGGCATCGCGTTACGGTGCAATGATCCAGGATATTCTGCTCTTTGTTGGCAATGATCTCGACCTTTCCAACCCACAGATTGAACCTGGGACCAAGGTGATGGTTCCGGGCGGACGCCGGGAGCTGGTGCCGATCAGTTACGCAGCAGTTACCCGGGATGCTGAAGGTCGCCTGGTGAGTGGCTGGAGTGGACCGGGAGCATGCCTGATCGACTCCGTCGGTATTTATGGCAACGGTTTCTTTATCTGGCCGTCAGCAGTCCATTACCTGACCGGTAACAACTTCGGTCCAGGACACAATGGCATTGATATTGGCGCAGGTTCCGGATCGCAGCTTTTTGCAGCGGACAACGGAACTGTCGTTTATGCCGGCTGGATGAACGGCGGTTATGGCAATTTCGTGGTTATCGACCATGGAAATGGCTACACAACGCTTTATGAGCACCTCGATAAAGTGCATGTGAGTTGTGGAGAAAACGTGTTTCAGGGCAGTGTCATCGGACAAGCTGGAACAACTGGCAACTCCACGGGACCCCACCTGCATTTTGAGATCCGCTACGCTAATATGCCCGCTAATCCTTGGGATTACCTGCCGTAGGATGATATAATAACAAATCTTGCCCCAGTAGCTCAATGGACAGAGCGAGGCACTCCTAACGCCTAGGTTGGGGGTTCGATTCCCTCCTGGGGCATGAAAATCACAAAACCACCGTACGGTGGGTTTTGTGATTGTATTAATTACTTTGAGCGTAAGATCAGGAGTAAGCGATCAAACCTAAAAACCTAAAACGGCAAATCGTCGTCACCATCCTCAAATTCTTCGTACTGATCATCTTCGTCCTCAGATAGCTCTTTGCGCACCCAAAGCAGAAGCATATCTCCCTCTTCAACACTCACAGCACGGGCTGCGATGATCGGGTCTTCCTGGCGCAGACCAATACGGTCTTTGTATTCCAGGTACATTGTTTGTTTTTCAGCCCAGGCAGCCTTGCAACGATCGAGCAAATTTTGTGCATCAAAAGTGCGCAGGTTGGTAAAAGCCGTGTTGTAAAGGAAAGGTCCTTCCAGGACGCTATTAGCCCAGTTCATAGAACCCTCATTGAATTGATTCTCAGTGAGCAACTGGAATTCTGGTGTTGGACCTTCGATAACAGTAATTTTATTGTTCATATCGCCCGAATGATACCATAAATGGCATTAGCGGTTGGTATATTTTTAAATAATCAAAGACCCATCGCAATTCGATGGGTCTTCTTAGGTAGAGTTGTTTGTTACTGGTTGGCAGTTGAATTCCAGAACCAGTTGTAAGCGTACCAACCACCGGTTTTTGCCTGGGTTCGGATGGCGATTCGAGTCTCACCAACCAGCTCAGCCGGGATGTTAAATGTGGCTTCAAAAGATCCACCAGCACCTGTATTGAATTCAGCTACCTGGATGCCACCTATTGCCTGGGTCCACATTTTGCCCATCAGGACCGTGAAATCAGTGTTAGCAGGAAAATCAATACCGCTGATCGTAACGGTTGTATCTTTCAGAACGGCTTTAATGCTGAAAGTGGGATACTTGACAACCGGCGCAGGTGTCGGTTGGGGTGTCGGGGCAGGTACAGTCGCAGTTTTGTTATAGAACCAGTTATAGGCATACCAACCGCCTACCTTGGCGTCCAGGCGTATGGCGATGATATCTTTCCCTGTCAGTTCAGCCGGGATCGGGAATGTAGCTTCAAATGCACCTGTATCGCTTGAGGTTACTTCAGCTGCGACAACTCCGCCAATGCCCAGTGTGCCATAGTTGCCCATGCGGACCACAAATTCATGGCTTTTGGGGAAATTCACAGCCGAGATCGTCACAGTCTTACCAGCCTCGACAGCCTTAATGCTGAAGGATGGATACACTGGAGCAACAGGGGGTACTGAAACGGGCGGTTTGCCGCCAGGCCAGGTGCCGTTGTCTTTATTATTCCAGAACCGGTTGTAATAATAGTATCCACCCGTCAGACTTTCGATGCGGATGGAAATCATGGCGCGCCCTTTGAGGGCTGCCGGGATATCGACGGTTACCTGGAAGGAACCGCCGTCCGCAGAGTTAAAGTGGGCAACATCGATGCCATTTTCACCGCGGGTATTGTATTCACCCAGCAGAACTTTGAAATTCAAATTCTTGGGGATATCTTTTGTAAGGATCGTGACTGATACGTCAGTTTTCACGTCAGCGATGGTGAAACTTGGATAGGAGGCTTCAACTTTGCTTGCGCCCAGGAATGCTGGAACGAGCATTGTGATTGCCAATAGGATTGCGAATAGTCTTTTAGTTTTCATTACCACTCCTTTACATAGTAACCAGGTAATCAGGTCTTGTTTTATTATGACGAGTAAAGCCCGCAATTAGTTCCAAGGATATTTGAGATTTTACAACTTTGGTCGTACGAATATCAAGTTAAACCTGATACTTCCATGGATTTGCGGACTGTTTTCCCTGGAGAGGTTGGGCTTAAGATACTGCATGATGTAGAGAGGGACCTTCCATGGTCTCCTGTTGTTGTAGCGACCCGCTTTTTGGGATGGCATTGACCTTGTTCGCTTCAGTGCCAGGGTAGAGTCGTCCTTCGCAGTAAAAGTACGAAGATTTTAAATCAAGGCTTGCAGGAGTTCGAATTATAATCAAGCGGATGAATGGGAAAACAAAGAAGGCACTGCTCATTATCCTTGCGGTCGTTCTGATTGGTACATTGACAGTTGGTTCGTTGTTTGGCAAGCGGATAGCCGCATATTTCCGCACCTGGACGAGCGGGCGCAATAAGACGGTGATGGATTACATCCGCCATCCGGAAAAACACAAGGATTGGAAGCTTGAAGCTCTGACCCGCTGTGGAGAAGCACCATTTGTTCTGCCGACGCATGGTTTTATCGGTTACCTTTACGACGACTCTTTCACACCGTTGAAAATACATACCGGGCTGGATATCTTTGGCGGTAAGGGAGTGGGGCAAACGCCTGTCTATGCTCCATATGACGGATTTCTTACTCGCGAGAGTGATTGGAAATCGAGCCTGATTTTGCGCATTCCTGAAGATCCGCTCAACCCTGGTCAACAAATTTGGGTTTATATGACCCATCTTGCTGATCAGGATGGAAATTCCTTGATCGATAAGGTTTATCCTGCCGGAACCCTGGACTTTCCCGTCCAACAAGGCGATCTGCTCGGTTACCAGGGCAATTTTTCGGGTAATCCAGGTTTTCCTACAGGTATCCACCTGCATGTCTCCATTGTGAAGGACGACGGTAAAGGTAAATATCTGAACGAGTTACGTATCGAAAACACATTGGACCCTTCCCCTTACTTCGGTTTTGCCTTAAACGCTGGCACTACTACCAAAAATGTTCCGGGATGTTCTGCAGGGCAATAAGTGGATAATTATGTAAGGCTTGGCTATAATTCCAAAAATTGGAGGTGAGAGATGAAAGAAATTGCGCCAAATATTTATGTTGAACAAAATTCTATTGGTTTGTACTCTGGCGTTATCCGATCCGATACAGGTATGGTTTTGATCGATTCTCCTCTCAAGCCAATTGATGGCAATTATTGGAAGAGTACGAAGGAGCTGGACCAATGCTGCCAGCAATGCTATATGGTCGTTCTGGACACTAATTACGACCGCTTACTAAGCATGAAAGGAAGCGATTGTGCCATCGTAGCACATTCGGACGCAATCGCGCCCATTCGTAACCGTACGCCAAAAGTCAGCGAAGAACCTCAGCAATATAACGAAAGCCCTGAGATTGTCACCACCGGTAATCGAATGGTGCCACCGGAAATTAATTATGATAACGAACTCAGCCTTTACCTCGGCGACCTGCAGATTGACCTGGAACATCATTCGGGCTCGAACCAGGCTGGCACGTGGGTGAAGATCCCTCAGCGTCAGACTGTTTTCATAGGCGACAGTGTCGTAGTCGATCAACCTCCATTCCTGGCTTATGCCAACCTGGAAGCCTGGGAAAATGACCTGAATTTGCTCTCTTCCAAATCATACGCGGATTACACCGTGATATCCTCCCGGAGCGGCGTGGTCAGTAACGACCAAATCAAGACGATGTACCAAAACATCGTAGCGATACGCAAAACTTTTGAAGAATTGCATGAAGCTAAGGCGCCAATCGAGGAATGGTACAGCGTGATTCCACAAATTTCCGCCAGGTTCAGCCAACTGGACTTGTTCAACAGTGAGATCTTTTACAACCGCCTGCACTGGGGCATCACGACGTATTATGAACTTAATCATCACGAGAGAGGTTGAAAATGGATGTTTGTGCTGGTTATGAACCCCTGGTTGAGCTGACCCGGGGTGGAATTGTTGAGAGTATCCACTTTGGCGCGCTGGCAGCAGTTGATTCGGATGGCAAATTATTGCTTTCTTATGGGAATCCTGATCTGGTCACCTTCCCCCGCAGTTCCATGAAGCCCTTCCAGGCTTTACCCCTGGTTGAGCATGGCGGAGTAGAAGCTTTTGGATTGACTGACGAGGAGTTGGCGATCATGTGTGCTTCTCATACCGGTACAGACGAACACGTTCGTGTCTTGAAATCGATTCACCAGAAGGTAGGTCTGCAATTGAGCGATTTGCAGTGTGGTGTTCATTGGCCAATCGACAAGGAGACTACCTTCCAGATGCGAGTGCGCGGTGAGGAGCCAAACTCCTACCGCCATAATTGCTCGGGTAAACACAGCGGTATGCTCACCCAGGCAAAATTGCTTGGGCAAAGCCTTTCTGATTATTTGTCACTGGATCATCAGGTTCAGAAAAACATCCGCGAAGCGGTTTCTTCAATGTGCGGTATGAACCCTGAAGAATTGATCCCTGGTGTAGACGGCTGCAGTGCGCCTGTTTATGCCATGCCCCTGCAAAGTTTCGCATTGGCAACCGCGCGTTTAGTTGACCCGACAAAACTTGAGGAAAAACGGCAGCTTGCTTGCCGGAAGATAACCCGAGCTATGACAGCTTACCCCAACATGGTCTCTGGACCCGGACAATTGGATACGGTTTTGATGGAAGTGATGAAGGGAAAGTTGATCGCCAAGGGCGGTGCGGAAGGTTATCAATTAATTGGCATCATGCCTGGAGCGATCACTGAAAAATCCAAGGGGATCGGGGTTGCACTCAAGATCGCCGATGGTGACCCTACCCGCAGGGCGACCCAACGCGTGGTAGTGGAGTTGATGAAAGCGCTTGGATTCAGAGCGGAGATGGAATCTGATACCTATGCCAGTCTCAACCAACCGATCTTGAGAAATTATCGAGGGATCGAGATTGGTGAAGTTCGCCTTGCCAGGCCGATCCAATTTTCCTCGTGACGTATGGAATTCACTGAAGAAGACCTTGCACGAAGAGAAAAGCTGGAGCAAGTAAACAAAAGGCTACTTGAATACTTTGGCGAACCAAACTGGCACGAAAGAATGCCAGCAGTCGACGAATTGGTTTGTACGATTCTTTCCCAAAACACCAATGACGTTAACCGGGACAAAGCATATACGGAGTTAAGGCGACGTTACCCGACCTGGAAAGAAGTACGAGATGCTGACCCGGAAGAATTGCAGCATGTGATCCGGATCGCTGGTCTGGCTGAACAAAAAGGTCCCAATATCCAGGCAGCGCTTAAGGCGGTTAGTGAAAAAGACGAGAAATTTGACCTGGATTGGCTTAAGAAACTGAGCGTTGATGAAGCCCGAAACTGGCTGACCACTCTCAAGGGTGTCGGACCAAAAACCGCTGCCATCGTCATGGTTTTCTCGTTAGGCATGCCTGCTTTCCCGGTCGACACTCATGTTTATCGGGTAACCGGTCGCATTGGGCTGCGCCCAGCAAAATTGAGCGTCGAGAAAACTCATGAATACCTGGAAGCGATCGGCAACCCGGATAATTTCGGACCGCTGCATTTGAATTTGATCAATCTTGGCAGGCAAATCTGCCAGGCAAGGAAGCCCAAATGCGCCATCTGCCCGGTGTTGGGTATGTGTGACTATCCGGAGAAGCAGTTTAATTAGAGCGAAGGTCAAATATCTCGGAAGAGGTCAAGCTCCTTCCCACAATGGAGGGTGGTTTGGAACATGTTCGTGCCTGATTGGGAATTTATTTATCGTACGGTGTGAGCTTGCCCCCCCACAATTGCTCATGTAGATGAACTCTACGGCTGGATTTTAGTCCAGCCGTACGACGTTGACAGTATGCCTGTTGACCGGGTATTAGATCAAATCGCCGAGAAGCGACCAGGGTCCGGTCCAATTGATATGCACATTGCGGGTCTGACCAAGCAGGTCTTCATCGCTTTCCACAAAAACCAATCGATTGGTTGGCGTGCGACCGCGCCAGCGATCCTTCGCTTTTTCCTCGAATAATACTGGCTGAACCTTCCCTAGAAACTGCTGGTTGATCTCGCCTACGACTTCTTTTTGTAGGTCCTCGAGCACCCTGAAACGCCTCATTTTTTCTTCCGCAGACACATCGTCAGGAAGGAATTTGGCGGAGTAGGTGTTTGGACGGGGAGAGTAACGTGCGAGGTGAGCGACATCCAGGCGCAGGTCCTTGAGAAGTTGGTAAGTTTGTTCGAAAGCCGCTTCACTTTCTCCGGGAAAACCAACAATGATGTCTGTGCCGATTGAGACGTCAGGAATCTTCGAGCGAATCCGTGCAATCAGGTCGCGGTAATTCTGGTTGGTGTAACCACGGCGCATCGCCAGGAGAACCTCGTCATCACCTGCCTGGACGGGAACTTCAATATGTGGCATCACCTTAGACAATGCAGCGACAGCGTCGATCAATTCTTCGGTCATCCAGTTGGGATGGGAAGTCAGGAAGCGGATGCGCTCCAGCCCTTCAATCTCAGATAATTCGGCCAGTAATTGGGGTAAATGCATATGGTTTTCCAGGTCCAGACCGTAACGATCAACGATCTGACCGAGCAAGACCAATTCTTTAGCGCCGTGATCGACCATCACCCGGGCTTCTTCCAGAATTTTTTGGGATTCGCGGCTACGTTCAATGCCGCGTTTACCCGGGATCACGCAGTATGCACAGGCATGCGAGCAACCCAGGACGATCGGGAGATTCTCCGAGACCGTGTGGCGAATCTCGGTAGTCACGCCGAATTCAGCATCCAGAACATCATCCACCTTTTTGCGCCAGGTTTCAGCAGAATCCTGATTCATCCTGTTGTCCAAAAAACGTAGAAATGGTTCCGGGTCAGATGGAGCAGCAAAGATATCCACCCAGGGATAGCGCTTCTCCATGGCAGCATTGCCTCGGATACCGACAAGACAGCCCATCAGCCCAATGATTAAATTAGGATTATTGCGTTTTAGTGGTCGCAAGGAATTGAGCCGGCCAAGCGCGCGGTCTTCGGCGCTTTGCCGTACGACACAGGTGTTGAGGATGATCATGCCAGCCTGCGAAGCGTCCTTTGTTTCTTCCATGCCAAGTGCGCCCAGGGCACGTGCCAGGCGGTCGCTATCCGCGACGTTCATTTGACAACCTTCTGTCCAGATGTGATATTTCATAAGGCGTTATTATACCTGAGATGCTGAGGTGGATTCTTCATGTTCACTTGATGTGACTTTTTGTTTTACACCTATAGACAATGATATAATCTTAAAACAAAACTGGAGGTTGAGAACATGGATTTCAAAGTCACGGATTACAAACGTTGTGTAGTGGTAAAAGGTTTGGGACGCATTGACAGCGCGACTGCCCCTGATATCGAAAAAGTTCTGAATGACCTGGTGGAGGATAAGAAGACGATCATCCTCGATATGTCCGATATTACCTTTGTCTCCAGTGCTGGCTGGTGGGCGATTATTCGCGCCTACAAGGAGCTTCAGAAGGGGAATTCAGGCAAGATTGTGCTGGCTGGTTTGAACGAGAACGTACGCAGCTCCATGGATCTGATTGGGATTTTGCCCTACTTCCCAACGTACGATACACTTGTGGATGCTATCGCCGATCTATGAAAAAATTCCATTATAAAGAAGCGGTCTCAGACCGCTTCTTTCGTCTTATGGACTTAACTTACAGTTCACGTAGGGGCGGATCTTAGACCCGCCTTTTTTTATGCTTACTTGTATAGAGCTTGGATGGCTCTGGGGCTTACCAGTAAATCGTTGCCCGCGCTGGAAACAAGAGGAAGAGGGCAAGTCCCTTCCCCCACGAATTTTATCCGAGTGTAGAAGGAGACAACCTTATCGCACGTCAATCTGATAAGTGGCTTTTTCTCTTGTGACAGGTGTAGTGCCAGAGATAACCAGGGTGATTTCGTTTCCTATCTCAATATCAAGAACCAATTTTTCCCCAGCATTGATCTGATATTGCTCAACCCTGGGGGGATTGCCAACATAAACAAGACTTAATGCGAACGATTGTGGCAGTGTATTTTGGACGCGTACAAAGCCTTCAGCCAGCCAACCACCACCGTCTGTCTCCAGATCAGTTGAGTATCCTGTCGCAGCAAGCTGAATATCGTCAATCGCAATGCTATTGCCATTGACAGCTGCATCCGTTACGTAATCAAATCGGATGGTTACTTTCTGTCCGATATATGCCGATAAGTCAACTAGTTCGTCAACCCAACCATTGGACTGCCCGTTCCAGCCGCAGCCATAGCTATTGCCAGAGGGGTTGAGCTTGGTACAGCGCTGAGAATCCAGAATATCCCAATTGATCCCATCTACAGAAGCAGATACGTATGCATAATCGTAGTCTTTTTCCAGGTCGTACCAGGTCTTAAACTGCAATTCGGCATTCCCGGTTACCGCAGTCAGGTCAAAGTCATGGGTCAGGCGCATGTTGGACTCATCGCCCATATTCGACCAAAAAAAGTAATCGCCTGAGCTCGGGCTCGAGAAAGGCAGCAGGTTGACCACATCGCTGCCGGTAAACTCGAGTGTGTGGGTACCAGGGCAGGCAAGCGAGATGTAATCTACACCATATTGATAAACATCGCCGGTGACCGTTGTGGGACAATCGTAGTAGGTACTGGTGGTATCGAGAGAGTAAGGACTGTAACTAATGTAATCGTAACGATTATCCTCGATGTCGGAGTTCTGGAGCAGGTTGGTAACAGCCCAGTCGGCGAAGAATTCATTGCCTGTGTAAACCTGACCGGTGGTCGGGTTTTGGATGCCCAGATCGGCGAAGACTGCATCAAGGCTGGCAAAGCCATTTTCATCGTGACTCACCAATGCCTTGGTAGCATCCTCTCCGAAACGATCCAAAAAATAAACCATAAACAGGAAACTGGCGCCATAATGGGGACCGTTCTCGCCGATATCGCTTCCCCAGTCGTTTAGCTGCATATCAGTATTGTGGAAATACTCCCAATCAAACCCGCCCGAATCAAAACCGTTGACGTGTTCAGCCAACATGGAGAAACCTTCGTTCACCCAGGAATCTTCATTTTTATCCTGGTACCAGTGGATCATATGCTGGAACTCGTGCGCCATCGTGCCGTAAATGTAGGCATCACCTAACGGGACGTTATCTGAGCTCAGCAAAAACATCTCGTGCGCGTTGGAGAATGGGTGGGCATCCGGGTGGAGTTCGTCGGCAGAAGAAAAGTATCCCGCCAAAGATCTTCCCAGTCCGCCCGCATACAGAATGTAAAAGCGCGGGTCGCCGTCAACGCCGGGGTTCCATTCCATGCCGAAAAATTCCCGGTCAGTCGGGATTATCTCCTGGTCGAAGGTATCTGCCAGCTGCTTTAGATCGTTTTGGCTGAAGCGGACATCATCTTCGATCCAGAAATAAATGTTTTCACCTACGTATTGGAGTGTTGCATTGACCTTGAAGTTCTCATTCGTATCAGTATTTGATGCCCAGAATTCTTTCTTTGCACCGACTGAGTAGGGCGCGTTTTCATCAATCAGAACATCGGGCACGCCTGATTTACCACCGAGCCTGCCTGAAAGGTCGATAGGATCGTTGATCGGTACAATGGTCTCGTTAAGAACATCAAGAGTTGCATTTGCTTTGTCAAGCTGGACAGGATCGAGGTTGACCGTTCCTGGGTCGATCGTGACTTCAGGGGTGGGAGAAGAAGTCAAGATATCCGTGAAGGGTTCCTCAATTGTCGTATTGGTGGAGGTGGAGGTAAAGATCGATGTAGTGAAATAAGCACCGATCGCTACCAGGCAGAGACAACACACAAATAAGAGCAAGACAAGTGCGACAATTGCGATGATCGGTAGAGAATTGTTGGATTTCATAGACCCTCTTTCTGGTAGTGTTTTATCCGGGTTGATTATAAAACGTTTTATTTCGTAACAAATTTAAGCATAAGCTCTCGGAGGTCATCCAGAATTTCTGTTGTCTGAGCGTAGCGATAGGTCTTGTCGAATGAAGGCTAAGATCCTTTGCTGTGCTCAGGATGACAATGATTAAAAGGTTACAATTTATCTCTATGAAGAGAGGAAACATCTGGCAAAGGGTTCTCAAATGGGGCAAAAGAATGGTTCTGATCCTTGCCTTGCTGCTTCTACTGGCTTCTTCCAATGTGCTTTTCGATGGCTCGCTTTCTTCCCTCAGCAACCTGACTCAGTGGGAGGAATTCAACTATGTATCCTGGGTGGTGTCTGCCCTTGTCGAAAAGTTTTCCAGTGCCACACTCGGGCTTGAACACTTTATTGACGATAAAAAGCAGTCAGATATCGTCCTGCAATACTTTGATCAGATCGAAAAGGTTGAAGCGTTGGAAACACGCCTGGAAGAGCTCAATTCAGATCCTGATTTGCGAAGAAGGACCGGGGAGATAGCCTCTGTGGATGCCCGTTTGGGGAAAGAAACAGAACGCATGCATCAATATGGGCAGGTTGCTGAGTCCGTTCTTCAAAATCAAACTGAACGCAGCCTGGCTGAACTGGGTTTTGGGGTGGGGGGTCAGATCTTCCCGCCATTGCTTTTCAAAGTGACAGACTTGCCATTGAACCTTATCATCTCACCCAGAGAGACCATCAGCACCTTGCGCAGCTACAGCCTCAAACCAGGGATGAACGCCCTGGAAAAAGAAGCGTTGGAGGAAGTGATTTTAAGGGAGTACAACCTTTCTGCCCTGGTTGAACCGGTCGGCGGTATCGGGGCTTACCCGACCATGGTCATGCGTACCCGCAGTATCAATTGGCTGACAGATGTGATCGCCCATGAATGGTTCCATAATTATTTAAGCTTCTACCCACTGGGAGTGAGATATTTTATGAACGATACGCTCCGCTCAATCAACGAAACAACCGCCAACCTGGCTGGTTCTGAAGTAGGCAGGCGGGTCATTCTCAATTTTTACCCGGCGTATGTGAGCTTGTACCAGCAACCAGGTCGCGATCCTGCAACAGTCTTGCCTGAAGGAAGGCAGCCGGAGTTCAACTTTCGTAGACAAATGCGCAAAACCCGTGTCGTGGTCGACTGGCTGCTCTCGCTCGGCGAGGTGGAGCGGGCGGAATCTTACATGGAAGAACGGCGTCTGTTTTTCTGGGAAAATGGTTATCACATCCGTAAAATCAACCAGGCATACTTTGCATTTTATGGCTCCTATAACGACACTCCCGGTGGTGGAGCTGCAGGGAATGACCCGATCGGTCCCGCAGTGCAGCAACTGCGAAAACAGTCTGCGGGTTTGAAAATCTTCATTGATGATATAAAACGGATCACGTCCTTTGAGCAATTACAGTCTGAAGTTCAATAGGCTGGGGATATCCATTCCTGTTTTAGGAATAACTTCATTTATAATCAAGGCTAACAAACACATCAGGGATGAGTAATGGACGAAAATCAAATGATCTTTGGCTCTGTGCCAACCAACCCACTGCTAATTGTGATCTCCGGACCTTCCGGGATCGGGAAGGACGCAGTGGTCGGGCTGCTGCGGAAGACTAATCATGACACACATTTTGTAGTCACGATGAACTCCCGCCCTCCCAGGACAGATGAAGTTGAGGGAGTCGATTACTTTTTTGTGAGCCGTGAGGAGTTTGAACAGAAGATTGCCAACGAAGAATTGATTGAATATGCCAAAGTCTATTCTGACTACAAAGGCATTCCCAAATCCCAGGTTCGCGAGGCGTTTGCCTCTGGAAAAGATGTGATCATGCGGCTCGACGTGCAGGGAGCGATGACCATCCGCAGGCTTTGCCCTGATGCAATCCTCATTTTCCTGACAGCCAGCAGTCGTGATGAATGGATCAATCGTTTGCTCGAACGACGCAGTGAGTCACCTGAGGAACTGGAAGTTCGCCTGCGAGTGGCAGCCAAAGAGTATGAGCAGATCGACCAATTCGATTATCTTGTAGTCAATTCGGATAAACATCTTGAACAAACGATTACCGATATCCAGGCAATCATCCGGGCAGAACACCTTAAAACGCATCCGCGAAAAGTGGACCTATGAGCGATTTTCCAAACCACCAGGACCAACCTGAAGATCAGTCGGCACAAGTTCCGCCAACCCGCCAATATATGGTTGGTCCGAAACTTCGTAAACCAGTTCTTACCTATATATTAATTGGGTTTACGGCACTCATTTACCTTGGCCAGGTTATTCTAGAACAGCAGTATGGCGTTGACTTACTCTTCGTTCTATTGGGAAAGATCAATCCAGCGATCCTCCAGGGACAATTTTGGCGGCTGATCACACCAGCATTCCTGCATGCCTCTCCGCTGCACCTGCTCTCAAACATGTACGCTCTGTTTATTTTGGGACGTTCGAACGAGTCAATTAATGGACCTCTACGCTTTGGTCTGCTATATTTCGTCAGTGCTTTTGGCGGTAATGTCTTGTCTTTCGTTCTTGGAAAATACAATTCATTGGGCGCGTCAACTGCCATGTTTGGTCTGTTGACAGCGGAAGCGATGTTCGTCTGGCAAAACCGCGATTTCTTTGCCAACCGGGGTCGTAGAAACCTGATCAATATTGTGACGATCCTGGCATTGAACCTGATGATCGGTTTGAGCTCGGGAGGTGTGATCGATAATTGGGGACATTTGGGCGGGGCAGTTGCTGGTCTATTCTTCGCTTTTATGGCTGGGACGCGCTGGAAGATCGAGAGAGTTGATGGCCTTCCGGCATTTGTTGACCAACGTACCAATAAAGACGCCTTGCTGGCGTTTGGTTTGGTGTTTTTGGCGTTTGCAGTCATTGCTTCAATTCCATTTTTCAGCAAATAAGAGGTCGGTCGAATGAATGATTTATTAAACAAGGACGCTGAACTGTCACAAAAATTTCTTGTAACAGAAGACAAGAAGATTTTGCGAGGTGTTTTAGATGCAATCAGTCACAGTTGTGACTCCTGGTACTGGCTGGTCGCGCTGGTAATTATTTGGGCAGTGACCGAAGGCACAACCAGGCAAATGGCAATTTTTATGGCATTTGGCTTGTTTCTATTGGCTGTTCTCGTGCTTGCTGCCAAGTTTCTGATCAAGCGCCCGCGACCTGAAGGGGAATTCGGACAAATTTATCGCATCACTGATCCGCATTCTTTCCCATCCGGACATGCTGCCAGGGCTATGGCGATCGCAGTGATGGTTTCTACCCTGGGGAATATCTGGGTGACCTTGCTGGTCTTTGTTTGGGCAATTTTGGTTGGATATTCGCGCCTTGCCCTGGCACTTCATTATGTTTCTGATGTTCTGGCTGGTTGGCTGATCGGGTTGATCGGCGGATTGGTGGCTATTCAGCTTTTTCCGTTGTTTGTCAGGCTGGTTGGCCAGTATTTTCCGACGCTGCTTTAGCTTAGAACTGATCGCTTTAGTATCGGTTGACGAGATTCAAATAAAAAGAAGAGACCTTCAAAGGTCTCCTCTTTATTATCTCTGCTTTTTCTTACGCCAGAATCAAGCCGCTTTGGGCGGGGATGGTGATTTGATTTAAAACACCATTTTCAACAGTAAAGCTCTCATCGCCAACCTGGTCTTGCAGGACAGCTTGATCTTCAATAGCACCATTCAAGTTGATCGTTACTGTCTGCGGGTTGTCAGAAGCATTGATTGCGACAACAACTTTTTCTTCATATTCGCGACGCAAATAGGAGATAATCTGTCCATCGGCATAGATTGGTTCGTAACTGCCAGTACGCAACACCGGCATGGATTGGCGGATGGTGATCAGCTCGCGAACAAAATCATGCAGGTCCTGATTCCACTGGCTCTTATTCCAGGGGAAGGATTTGCGGTTATTCGGGTCGCGCCCACCGGTCAAACCGATTTCATCACCATAATAGATGGTTGGTGCACCGGGGTAAGTCATCAAAAACAGGTATGCCAATTTCAAGCGGCGCACATCACCCTGAACCAGGCTGAGGAAGCGGGGCATATCGTGGCTATCCAAGAGGTTCATTTGCGCATAGGCAAATTCTTTGGGATAGATCTCAAGCAGCTGTGCGGTGCGAGCGGCAAACTGGGCTGCATTGACTGGATCGGGTGCGTGTAAACCCATCATGCCTTCAGCCAGATTGCGGTCGGTCATATTCCCACCAAAAAAGGCAAGAACGATATGGGTAAGTTGGTAATTCATGACAGCGTCGAACAGCTTGCCCGAATTAAGCCAGCGTTGAGCCTCGCTGGGGATCTCGCCAACAATATACGCCTCGGGGTTGGCGGTCTTCACAACGTCACGGAATTCCTCCCAGAAATCATCATCATCGATCTCAAACGGTACATCCAGACGCCAGCCATCGATTCCTTTTTCAACCCAATAGCGGGCAACACTCATGATATATTCGCGTACCTGTGGATTTTTCACATTCAGCTTTGGTAAAGCAGGAAGGTTCCACCAGCAATCGTAATTGGGTTTGCTGGTGTAGGCATTGAGAGGCACACATCTGACGTTGAACCAATCATAATAAGGCGAATGGTTACCCAGTTCCATGATGTTATAAAACGGGAAAAAACCGCGGCTGGCATGATTGAAAACGCCATCCAGTACGATGCGGATATTGCGTTTGTGAGCTTCCTCAAGCAGGGTGAAGAAAGCTTTGTCACGCCCCAGGACAGGGTCAACCTGGTAATAATCAACAGTGTGGTAGCGATGATTCGATGCGGACTTGAAAATCGGGTTGAAGTAAATTGCATTAATACCCAGATCTTCCAGATAGTCCAGTTTCTCATAAACACCCATCAGGTCTCCGCCTTTGAAACCTTCGGAGGTTGGCAGGCTGTCCCATTCTTCAAAGTTCCCAGGTTTGACCACCTGATTACTCCAGGCAAAGCGATCCGGGAATATTTGATAGAAAACGGTGTTTTTGACCCAATCAGGGGTGTGGTTGTAATGGTTTTTCATTGTTTTCTATTTTTTCCTTCAATAATGTTTGATTTAGTTAATCCATCAACTAATTTATCATATTGGTTAGAATAATACCAGATTATCGAGAATGTCAAACGTTTGAATATTGAAGAGTTAGATTTGGAGTTGAAAAAAAACCTTGTCTGAATTATCCTTCTTTCGGGAATGGTTAGGTCCTGGTGGGCTTCCTGGTCTTCAAAATCAGTGTCGGGTCGCAAGAGCCGAGGTGGGTTCGACTCCCATCCATTCCCGCTAAGTGAGGTTTTTTGACACGAAAACGCGTTCGGGTTTTGCTTTCCATATTGATCATCAGCCAGCTCTTGTTGGCTGCCTGTATCCCATTAAAGCCAGACACTTCCCTGTCGACTGAGACTGCGACCATCAAGCCAAGCGCAACCATGAAGCCTACACAGGAGCCAACGGAGAGCCCGGCACCAACCGCAACGTCTGTACCAAGTATCGCTATCACCGATAAACTCTTGAAGGGTTTGAACATTACCGTACGTCATCCTTTTTATGATGCCATTGATGATTTTGACCAGATGATCCGGGATTTCAATCTGAACAACTTATGGGGAATCCATGTGACTGGCATTGCATCAGGAGGGACTGACGGTCTCAAGAACGATTTGAATGATGGCTTGGTGGAAGATGACCTGGTGATCGGAATGGGCTACGACCTTCTGGCAGTTCAGTCTGATACGCAATTTATTGCCCTGGACGACTACGCCAGGGATAAGAAATTTGGCGTCGAAGACCTCTTTGAGGTCTCATCTCCATTTACTGAGTTTACACCTCGATTTGGGGAATCAGTTAATTACACCATTCCTTTGGCTTATAATGCCGGAATTTTGCTTTACAACACAACCTGGGCAGAAGAGCTAGGTTTTACCAGCCCTCCTGATTCTCAAGAGAGTTTGCTGGGCATAGCTAAGGCTGCGAAGGAAGTCAATCAGACCGATAACAACTATGGCAACAACGGTACTGGCGGGTTGTGGCTTTCGCAGTCTCCGCTCTCTGCCCAAAGCTGGTACCGAGCATTTGGCGGCGAGTTTGCCCCCCAGGATGGCGGTTTTGAACCCCAATCCCAACCGCTGTTGGACTCCTTTACCTTCCTGAAAGAAAGCTACGATGCGAACCAAGCCTGGATTGGGGTGGAATCATTACCGTATCGTTATTTCTCGAACCGCAATGCCATTGTTGCGGAAGGTACCCTGGAAAGCCTGAAATACCAGGCTGCGTACCAGGGAGCTGGCGCTTTTCAGGATAACTGGACAACGCTTGCTTATCCCGGTGCCGATGGCAACAATTCTCTGGTGCTTGAATCGCTCTCTTTTGCGATCCAAAGTTCTGATTCGGAATCGGAACTGGCAGCATGGATTTTTGCCAATTGGCTGATGGAACCCGCCCAACAGGCACGCCTGGTGGAAATGCATGGGCTCTGGCCATCGACAGGAGACCCCAACGACATCACCCCCGACTATGCCAGCTCTCACCCTTATTGGGCAGCTGCGCTGCAGGCAGATCCTACGATCACCCTTGTGCCCAACACAGGGGAATGGGCTTCAATCCGCCTGGTTTTTCAGGATGCTTACAAGCGCATCTATGATCTGGACAGTGAGTACTTCCCGAATATCGTGGAAGTATTTGGACGGACCACCAGGACCAACGAGGAGCAGCGACCATGAGCGACTTGCCCCTTGTGGAAATATTTACCGATGGTGCCTGCAGCGGCAACCCCGGCCCGGGGGGGTGGGCAGCTATTTTGCGCTATGGAAGCACTGAAAAAGTGATCAGTGGTGGAGAAAAAGAAACCACCAACAACCGCATGGAAGTGACTGCTGCACTGGAAGCCTTGCGCGCATTGAAGAAACCAGCAAGCATTCGATTTCACACGGATTCAAGCTATTTGCTCAATGGGGCAACATCCTGGCTGGCAGACTGGAAGAAGCGCAATTGGAAACGCAAGCATGGACAGCTGCAGAATATCGATCTCTGGCAGGAGCTGGATGTCGAACTGGCTAAGCACAAGGTGGAATGGATTTGGGTGCGGGGGCATGCCGGTGATCCGATGAACGAACGTGTGGATGAGTTAGCCAGAAGAGCAATTCCTGGATGATCAATTAATCATTTGATACCATCACGTTTCATCGAATAGCAAAAAAAGGGAGACCATGGCAGGTCTCCCTTTCAGTCAGATATAGTTTAATCCGTCTTCCTTTTTTTCTCGAAATTCCTCAATCTGAGGCTGTTCGTCACCACAAAAATACTGCTCAAAGACATTGCACCCGCAGCAAACATGGGGTGAAGCAAGCCTGCAGCTGCCACTGGGATCAGAATGATGTTGTAGATAAACGCCCAGAACAGGTTCTGTTTGATGGTCCGCAGCGTGCCTTTTGAAAGTCTTACAGCCTGTGCGATCGAAAGTGGATCTCCACTGATTACCACCACCGATGCTGAGGCAATTGCCACATCAGTACCCGTGCCGATCGCGATGCCGCTGTTGGCCTGGGTGAGGGCGGGGGCGTCGTTGATGCCATCGCCTACCATCGCCACTTTATGCCCTAATTCCTGTTGCTGCTTGATGATGCCGGTCTTATCACCTGGAAGTAAATCAGAAAAGATCTTGGTAATGCCAGCTTGTTGTGCGATAGCTTCTGCTGTCAGATGGTTATCACCTGTGAGCATGCCTGTTGTCAGCCCCACATCATGCAGTTCAGCTACAGCCTGGGCTGAGGTTGGTTTGAGGGCATCGGTGATGCCAAACAAACCTTCAATGGTGCCATCAATGACGATCAGCACGACAGTTTTGGCTTCAGCTTCCAATGTTTTCATTTTTTGGATTACTTCGTCTGGTATTTCGACCTTTTGGGAGGTGATAAAACGGCTGTTGCCAACCAGTACGGTTTTGTCATCAATGGTGGCACGGATGCCTTTACCAGGGAAGTTTCGGAATGCACTCAAGGTGTGCAGGCTAAGATTGCGCATAGTCGCCTCGGCGACGATCGCATCCGCCAGCGGGTGTTCACTACCGCTTTCCGCTGAGGCAGCCAGATTAAGCAGTTCCTCACCGCTATAACGATCTGACAGCGCTTTGATATCCGTCAATTGCGGTCTGCCAACGGTGAGCGTACCGGTCTTATCGAACAAAACCATATCCGCATCACCAGTAGCTTCCAGCGCTTCTCCGGATTTGAAGAGGATGCCAAGTTCAGAGGCTCTGCCTGTGCCTGTCATAACAGCGGTAGGCGTCGCCAAACCCATGGCACAAGGGCAGGCGATCACCAAAACTGCCACCGTGTTGATGATGGCATTTGCCAGGGGTGTGATCGTGCCGTGCATGGTTACCTGCGCGCTCTGGGGCATGATGAAATACCAAAAAACAAACGTCAGAACAGCAATGCTGATCACGATCGGCACAAAGACTGCTGAGATCTTATCTGCCAGCTGCTGAATGGGCGCTTTACTGGTTTGAGCATCCTCGACCATCTTGATGATCTGACTTAAGAAGGTGTCACGCCCCACTTTTGTGGCCTTAAACACGAGCCGTCCGTTCTTATTGAGAGTTGCCCCAAAAACGTCATCTCCGGGGTTTTTATTGACCGGTTTTGATTCACCGGTGATCATGCTTTCATCTACGCTCGAAGTACCTTCGACCACGACGCCATCGGTGGGCAACTTTTCACCCGGGCGTACGACGATCATATCGCCAGGAACGAGGTCGCCAGAGTCGATTTCGGTTTCCATCCCATCCCGCAGGATGCGGGCTTTGGTTGGTTTCAGGCTGAGCAGTTTTTTGATAGAGTCGCCTGCACCAGATTTTGCTCTCGTTTCCAGATATTTTCCGAGCCTGACCAGCGTGATGATGGTGGCTGAGGTCTCAAAGTAAACCATGCCGGGTAAAACGCCCAGCATCACCAGCACCGAGAAGAAGTAAGCAACTGATGTGCCTAGAGCGACCAGGACATCCATATTGGCGGAGCCGTTTTTCAGCGCTTTCCAGCCGTTGACATAATAGGAACGTCCAACATAAAACTGCACGGGAGTCGCCAAAGCGAAAAGCACCCAGTTAAGCCAGGGTGCCATGCTAACGGACTCGGGCAAGAGGCCAAATTCACTTCCCATCTGCAGGATGAAAAGCGGGATGGTCAGCACCAAAGAGATGATCAGCAGGCGTTTTTGCTCCTGGATAGCTCTTTGACGGGCTTTCGCTTCGGGGTCATCGAGATCGCGGTCAGTCAGCACAGGGCTGAAACCAGCCTTTGAAACCAACTCCATGATCTCGTTGACATTAGTTATGGTAGGAACGTAAACAAGGTTAAGAGTTTCTGCAACCGCATTCGCCTCGCTTGAAATAATTCCCGGTTTGTTTTCAAGGGCTTTCTCCAGGCGTTGGGTATTAACAGGATCGTTCAGTTCCGGAACCGAAAAAACTGCCTTGCCCGTAGCCACATCGTATCCGGCATTCTGGACACTCTGTACCAGGTCATTCAATTCAGTCTTATCGCAGTCATAAGTGACTGCGACACGTTCTGAAGAGAGATTAACGAGTGCTTCGTCCACTCCCTCGGTTCGTTTTAGCGCACGTTCAACCGTTACGGCACAGTTGGCGCAGGTCATCCCCAGGATTGGCAGATTGACATGTTCTTTTTCGCTCATATGGTGGCTGGATATCCGATCATTTCGAGGGCTTCCCGGATAATTTGATCATCCGCAGGTTGTTCAAATTCGACAGTGACTTCTTGTTTTACAAGATCAGCTTCAGCGAAAGTTACGCCTTCAATTGCGAGCAAAGCTTGTTCAATTCGATTTACGCAGTGCATGCAACTGATGTTTGGGATAGAATAAACTTTGGTTTCCATATATTCTCCTTAGTATGGTTTCAATTCATTATTGCAAGAAATTATAAAAATTTCATATAAGAAAATCAATTTACTGTGAATATGTCCAACTTACCCACTGCTATCATCCTCGATATGGACGGAACCTTCTTTTTGGGAGACGCACTGCTGCCTGGCGCACTTGAACTGCTGAATTGGCTCAACGAGAAGGGCATCCTGTTCACTTTTTTGACAAACAATACATCCAGGGGCAAGCAGGACTATATGCGCATGCTGACCGGGTTGGGGGTCAAAAAGGAAGATGCACGGATCTATACGGCGGGGGATGCCACCGTCAGTTACTTGAAGTCCAATTATCCTGGCAGGAGGGTGCTTTTGGTCGGCACCCAAAGTCTGCGCTCAAATTTTTTGGAAGAAGGCATCAATTTGGTGAATGAGGAACCAGACGTTCTTGTCCTCGGTTATGATACCGAATTGACCTACCAAAAACTGGTCGATTTTTGCTTCTACCTCAGGCAGGGACTGCCTTACATCGCCACGCATCCCGACCTGAATTGCCCATCACCGATCGGTCCACTGCCAGATATTGGCTCATTTATGGCGCTCATCCAAACCAGCACAGGCAGAACTCCTGAGGTAGTGCTGGGCAAACCGAACGCTGGCATCGTTCAGGAGCTTGCCCGGAATTGGGGGGTGCAGGTAAGCGATTTGCTGATGGTGGGCGACCGGCTCTATACTGATATCGCCCTCGGTCAGACTGCGGGGGTTCAGACCGCCCTGGTATTAAGCGGTGAGACACATCTCTCAAATTTGCACAATTCGCAATTCAAGCCAGATTTTATTTTCGAGAATCTGGCTGATCTGCTGCAATTTTTTTCTTCTTAACCTATCTATTGGAGGAAACATGAGATATATAGGGGATTATGTTGGAAGAGTAGCGATAACTCTTATCCTTTACTTATTTCTACGCCTGATCCTAATGGGGATAATCAATTGGTACCGTCGGCAGAAAAAACCTTTGCCCAATGTACTGATGAAGATCAACCAATTTGTGATCAAGACCCATCGTTTTGTCGGTGTTGCGGCCTTAGGCGTGGTCATTCTGCATGCTTTCCTGCAATATCGGTACTACGGAATTATACCGATAGCGGGTCTGATTGCCGCGATATTCCTGGCGATCCAGTTGATCTTAGGTTTCACTGTGAGAAGGCAGAAAGAACCTGAACGCCGCAAGAAATTGGCTTTTTTCCATCGGATGCTGGGAACCCTTATTGTTATTACCGTGCTGGTGCATCGTATCATTGGCGCGCGAATGGGATTGAACTCACGCCAATAGGTACTCTGCCATAAGATTGTCTCCATACTACTGATTATCGGAGGATATCATGCTCATTACCCCTGTGATAAATATGTCAGGGAACTGCGAAGATGCAATTCATTACTACGAGGAATACGTTGGGGGTTGATGACGGAACAAACACAAAGATAGGTGTCGGTAGGGCATAGACAACGGTAAAGACTAATAGGTCCAAAGGAGAAAAGTGACCTTCTGAAATTTGGAGGCATGCTGTTTCTGGTCAAAACTATAAAGATTGCCTTAGCAAAATATAAGATCGATATTTTGAGAATTGACAAAGAGGTAATAAAAGAGGCGACGATGGGAATTGAACCCATGATGAGAGTTTTGCAGACTCCTGCCTTACCACTTGGCCACGTCGCCTAATAAAAAGACTGATACGTTGCCGCTATCAGTCTGGTAAAGAGCGGGCGATGAGGCTCGAACTCACGACCTTCTCCTTGGCAAGGAGACGTTCTACCAATTGAACTACACCCGCAAATGCCACGTCTTTGTGTTCCTGATTTGACGTGACCGAGATTTTAGCATAACAATTTTCAAATGTCAAACAATTTCCTGCCTGTTTTGGGAGCGGTTTTATCCTTTTTTCCCTTACAGCTAACCTCCCAATGATATCATATAACTAATAACTATAGGAAACCATGAAAACAAAAAAAGTGATCGTCAGCCCATGGCAATCAGATTGGCAGCAGTGTTTTGAGCAACTGAGAGCAATGCTACAACCTCAACTGGATGGTCTGGTCTGCGCCATTGAGCATGTCGGCAGCACCTCTGTACCAGGCTTAGCTGCAAAACCAATATTGGACGTTGATATCGTCATCCCCAACCAACAAATTTTCCCAGCGGTGAAGGCAAAGCTGGAGCATCTTGGCTATTCTCATCGTGGTGATCTGGGGGTTAATGGGAGAGAAGCATTTTCGTATGATGAAAAGCCAGATCTAATGCGCCACCACCTCTATGTGCTGGTGATTGGCTCCGATGAACTCAGGCGGCATCTGGGTTTTCGCGATTGGCTGAGAACCCACCCGGAGGATGTAGTGGAATATGCCAGGGTAAAACTGGCAGCTGCAGAACGCTTTCCGGAAAACATCGACGCGTATATCGAGGCAAAAAGTGATTGTATTTTCAAAATCTACGTTAAAGCTGGGCTGGTTGACACTAAGAATTTATACGAAACTGCCTGGTCTGTACTGATCAATCGCTACAGCCTGGAGGTGACCGCACTGAGCTGTCATGATTTGGAAAAAGGGCTGACTGGTTGTGAGGTCTCGACTGCAGATGGGACCTATTATTTGCTGGTGTGGGAGAAGTCCTTCATTCTGCGGGCAATTTCCGAACAGGAAAGAGACTTTCAACCCATTCCGACTGCTTCTGGCAAGCCATGGAGCGAACTACCTGGTTTGTCTTTGGCGCTCTTCGAAAGCAAAGATGCAGCAATGAAATTATTGGCTGCTCAAAGGAGGTTTGAAAATGGATAATACTCAAAAATTCAGCGGAAAAGCACAGGTTTACCGACAATCACGACCTTCGTATTCACAGGAATTATTTACTTATTTACAGCAGGTTTTTGGGCTTGGGCAAGGCAACGTAGTTGCTGACGTAGGAAGTGGCACAGGGATCCTGACAAGGCAGCTGCTCGAAATGGGTATAAATGTTTTTGCGGTGGAGCCAAATCTGGATATGCGCCTGATTGCTGAACAAGATCTGTCCGATTTTGCGGGCTTTGTCTCGGTGGATGCAACTGCCGAGCAAACCACGCTGGCAGAGAAAAGTGTTGATTACGTCTTCGCAGCCTCTGCTTTTCATTGGTTTGACCCGGATGCCTTCAAAGCGGAATGTGAACGCATTTTGAAACCAGGCGGCAGAGTGTTCCTGATCTGGAATGAAGCAGAATTAGATGAGGGAATTCAGCAAGGGAGGAGAGCCATTTACGAAAAGTATGCTCCCAAGTTTGTTGGATTTTCAAGAGAGCGTAAGGAGAAACCGGGCATCGAAGAAAAATTTTTTGATGGAAAACTGGATGAAAAACACTTCCCGAACCCAATCATTTATAACCGGGAGCGATTTATTGGCCGAGCGCTCTCATCTTCCTATGCGCTTACCAAATCAGATGAACATTATGCAGAATTCCAGTCTGAACTGAACCGTCTTTTTGATGATTTTGCGGTAGATGGTGTGATCACAGAAGCACAGGAAACTGTGCTGTATTACAAAGCCGACCCTGCATTACTCCAACAAAAAATGCAGACATCTGACTCAAAGTAAGGTTCCGTGGATTGAAGGTTGTGCAGTAGAATTTATGGTTGTACCTTGATAAAAAATCACATAATCCCACTTGAAAAGAGGTCATCATGTTGGAACTACCAGAAACTACCACAATCGCACAACAGATCAATCAACTCCTTGTCGGCAAGACAGTCAGTTCTGTCATTGCAGGGTATAGCCCGCACAAATTTGCCTGGCTCAACCTGGAACCTTCTGAGTATGCTAAGGTTTTGGCAGGCAACCGCGTGCTTTCTGCAAGGGGAGTGGGAATGTTTGTGGAAGTAACGCTTTCCAATTCGTATTTGCTTTTCCATGACGGTGTTAATTTGCGCTTTCATCCAGAGGCTGGTCCTTTACCAGCGAAACACCAACTGCTGGTCAATTTCGATGATGGCACCACCCTGAGTGCTTCCGTCGGTATGTATGGAGGGCTGTATTGTTGGGAAAAATCTTCAAATTTCGATTATTCCTATTACCAAACTGCCCTGAGCAAGCCTTCTCCGCTGACAGAGGACTTCAATGAAACCTATTTTCGGGAATTGCTTGCTCCTGCAGCCGTACAAAAACTACCGCTCAAAGCTGTTCTGGCGACCGAGCAGCGCATCCCAGGATTGGGGAATGGAAGTCTGCAGGACATTTTGTGGCAAGCTGGTCTGAATCCACACCGCAAACTGAACACCTTATCAGATGAGAAGGTAGAAAATTTGTTTTTGAGTGTCAAAGAGACGCTCAAGGCGATGACTGAGCAAGGCGGGAGAAGCACGGAGAAGAACCTGTTGGGTCAACCGGGTGGCTACCCGGTACAAATGTGCGCAGATACAAAAGGCGAACCCTGTCTACGTTGTGGCACTGAGATACGCAAAGAAGCTTTTTTGGGCGGAAGTGTTTACTTTTGTCCTGACTGTCAACCGATTTAGGCGGCGCCTACATTCCTAATCCCGATTCGAGGGCTTTTCGGTTGAAGAGGTTTTACGGTCGATGTCGTTTGTTTTGTTCCCGCACAGGCTTGCGTTTTGCCTTCTATGATTCAATTCTTGCTTAAAGGGTAAGTATCTCTTTGCTTGTTGAGATCCCGGATCTGGGCAAGAGTGTTTTATTACGTCAGACCTGCTAACCGTCATGATGTGACAGTGGCCCAACCTGTACCATTTGCGAATGTGTCCAAGATTAAAAAACCCCTGGAATTACAGGGGTTTTTGGTCATTTGTGGAGGGAAATTAAGGCTTGACAGTGACTGGCAGGAATTGGAAGAAATCCGCAGCTACATCGTTGTAGGTAACTTTGACCTTCACTTGTTTGGATTGGTAACCGCCTCCGTCAGAAATCGTGATGATTGATTCCTGGTAGCCAGGTGATAATTTGGCGGGGTTGACTGATACGATAAAACTCTTGCCGATGTTTCCAGTGGTGGCGCTCAATACGACCCAATCTTTATCAGGAGTGGCGACCCAGGTTTGTCCGGCATCGCCCCTGGGCAAAACTGCAGCTGTTGGCGTGGGATCACCTGGACCAAAATTGAAAGTTATTGAGCTTGGAATGACTTCAAATTTACTGAGTGTGAAGTTGACTGTTACCGGAATGATACTTTCGTACAAGCCGGCACCATCATTGACTGTTATCAAAGCACTCTGAGTACCGACAGACAGTTTCGACTTATCCACTGTAATCGTAAATGATCCCGGAACGTTTCCGCTGGTCTGACTGAGGTTGACGAATTCCTGGTCAACCGATGCTGTCCAGGTCTGTCCGGCAATTCCGGTGATATCCACCTGGGCCGTAGGCATGGTCACATCAGCGGTTTTGACATTCAGATCGATGGATCCGGGGGAGACTACAAATGGCATCTCTACACGGATTGCATTGAGTTGATCGTAAACGCCAGCGTCAACATTAAGACCTGTCGCGGTTCTATAATCAACCACGACAATGTAATTCAGATTAGCAGCATTGACGACTCCAGTAAGGCTTACATTGATCGTGTAGTTCCCAGTTGCTCCAGGAGCCAACGAACTGATTACAGTGCGGGCAGAGCCACGCCCGGCAAAGTTCGATTTCGATTGGCGGTAATCTTCGTAAACGATACCATGCACGGCGGCGTTGTTCGCAGTTGAGAGTGTTACAGGACTGTTGTTTTTGACGGTGGTGGTAAAAGTGACAGTATTTCCAACGCGTACCACCGAAGCAGTGATACCTGCCTGGGGTGCACGCGCCTGGGAATCGTTGATCATCCCTCGATAAATTCCGAGTGTTGTGCCATCGGCTCCAAGCTCCAACAGCCTGCCGCTATCGACCATGGCGTCTGGAACGTACAATCCGTGGTCATTTCCAGCTTCTGTGAACAAGTATTTTCGATTTGAAGGAGTGCCAGAATGCCATTCGATGAATGCAGCTTCTGCTTCAGTAAATTCTGTCGATAACTGGTCAACTGCCGCACCGGCAGTCGTACAGTAAGGTCAGGTGGGGCTGGTAACAAGCTCCAACACAGTCATCCTGGTAGTGGGGCTCTGAGCTTCAACCTGCACCGATGAAGCGGCACCAATTAATCCGATAAGGATGGCGCAGATGAGAATCACAGACAATTTCTTGAAGTTTTTCACTAATCCTCCTTTTCCATTATCTAATTGTTATGGTCTACTCAAAATTGGCAGATATTTTCGACTCAGGGCTTCTGCTGGTTCCCTCATTTTGAAAATCGTTACCGTAATGCCAGTCTGCCAGATGCTGGCATCGTCAACGACCTTGATCGTTGCAGTTTGCCAGCCTTGGGTAAGGGCAGTTGTATCCACAGTTGGAACAATGCTATCGCCAATGCCACCGCTTGCTTGATCGATCGTAAGCCAGGGTTTATCGACAGAAGCTTTCCAGGTTACCCCAGGATCACCTAGTATGGTTGAACTGAACTCGGGAATGAAAGGTTCAGTTTCGCTGACCATGAAGTAAAAACTGTTCGGCTGGGCAAAAATTGAAGAAGGAGATGGCGCAGGCTGGGCGAAAGCTGCCTGGAGCTGGTCATAGGGCAGGTTGAGACCGGTTTGATAATCGACCAGCACAATAAACTCCAGATTTTCCCAATCAGTCGGCTGCAGGTCGGGTAATGTGATGAAGTAACTACCGGTTTCACCTGGTGCCAGATTGGAGATACTTGCCATGGCTGAGTTGAGTCCTGGATGAAGAGTGGTGTGGGTGGGATATTGCACACCTGGCTCTTTAGCGATTGCGTGGACGCTTGCATTATTTGCTGTTGAAAGCATGATCGTGCTGTTATTCGTGACAGTTGCCAGGATGTTGACCGAATCATCTTCGCGCCAGTAAACGGCATTAATTTCAGCTTTGGGTGGTTGGAGGAGGGCATCATTGACCATAGCCCGATATTCAGTGAGAGCGACATCAGTTGTCTCTGCACCTCGGTGAATACGACGACCGCTATCGACAACAGCCCATGTCAAACTTAAAGGTGTGCCAGGAGGTACAGAAGCCTGAATAACGTCCCAGCGGGTTTGGGGTGGTAAATAGGCAGGAGGTACTGCCATGTCATAGTGATAATCGAGAAAAACGACGGGTTGATTCGAGTACTCTTCAGCAAGTTGGTTGATCACCGGCCCGGAGATCGCGCAGTGCCATCAGGTTGTACTGCCAACGGATTCAAAAACAACCAGCTTGGGTTGGTCGGGCTCCTGGCTTTGCGCGGGTTGAGTTACACCGGCGGCACCAGCCAGAAGAGAGAGGACTAACAAAATGAGTAGTTTCTTACCTAACTTCATTGGACCTCCATATTTTTTTGGAAACAATCCTGGTTTTTTTTCTTATCAAGTTTATCAACAATTTACAATTTTGGGTGCATTAAGTAAAAAAATTAGTGATATTGAAATATTTATATTCAACTAATTACCAACTTATTCTTCATTCATAAAACGCTTTCTCTACTCAAAATCCTGGTCAGCCCAAAACTGGTAGCAGGAACAAGTCCTCCTGACCTTTTTCCGAAAAAAGTTATAGAAGTTAAAGTTTTTTAGTTAAACGTTGGCAGCTCGGTGGTCTTTGCGAAGGACCTTCAAAATGCTGATTTTTGTGGGGTGGTTGAAGGGCGCCGGGTCGGCGGGGGGTCTGCCCGTGATAGTTTTGGGATAGCCGGTGATGTTTGCTGGTATTTCCATGATGCTTTCCAGCGAAATGTAACCTGATTCTGAGAGTTCTGTAAATTCTTCGACAACCTGGCTGCCGGAAACATACAGGGCATTATTGATCACGATCAACCGGCCTTCGTGTGCGACCAATGGTCTGACCTTATTGATAAGCTGGCTGTGCTCTTTTTGAAGGTCGACTTTGCCATATCGGGTACTGGAAAAGAAGGGGGAATCCAGGATCACGATATCGAAAAGTCGTTCTGATTTCTTGAGAGAGTTCACCGCACTGAAGAAATCGCGCTTGAGGACGGTCATGTTTTGGGTAAACCCATTCAAACCGTATGATTTTTCAGCCAAAGCCAGGGCTTCTCCGTTCAGATCGGTCTGCATTAATGTTGTTGCCCTACCAGCCAATGCAGCAATGCCCAGAGAACCCGTGTAAGCGAAAGTGTTCAGAACGGACTTGCCCTCGCTGTTCTGGATTAACCAATTACGCAGATTGCGTGTATCCAGGTAAAAGCTAGCATCTTGTTGCAGACGCAAATCTAGCGCATAGTGGACGCCGTGCTCGATGATCTCCTGAGGGAGTAATTGTCCCTGCAATATGCGTCCTTTTCTTGCTTCTGGTTCGTCAGCATGACGCACTTTCAGCAAAATTGAATCAATACCAGGTATATCTTTGAAGAATTCAGCGGCTTGTTCAATCTCAAGGTTCAGGCTTTCGGGAATGCGGGCATGATTGCTGATCACGATCGCACCTGCAAAGCGATCGACCACCAACCCTGGGCACCCTTCGTAAAAACCATTGAAGAGACGGAATGCAGTTGTACCACTAAGAGCAGAATCATCCTGTCTCATTTTCAGGCAGAGTTCAAGCCGGTCAAGAATGTTAGCTGGGGTCATATCAATTCACCTGCTGACAATTCTAAACCGAATATGATCGATGACTCGTTCTCTAGTAAATTTTTTCGAGGTCAAATATATGGGTCTCAGTATGAAAATTGTTATCTGAGACAAAATTCGATATAATTTTTTATATTTTTCAACCGGGAGTTATCGATGACCGAATTTTTTCAAAACTCAGGTCCTTACATTCAGACACTGATCGCCACTCTTTTTACCTGGGGAATGACCGCATTGGGTGCCGGGATCGTATTTATAGGTAAAAAAGTCAACCAAAAACTCTTGGATGGCATGCTTGGATTCGCCTCAGGTGTGATGATCGCTGCCAGTTTTTTTTCCCTATTGGCTCCGGCAATAGCTATGGCTGAGGGAGGATCAGTTTCAGCCTGGGTACCCGCCGTAGCAGGTTTTTTGATGGGAGGGGGCTTCCTTTATGCAGTCGATAAACTGCTACCGCACCTGCACCGCGGTGAGAAAAAACCAGAAGGTGTGAAAAGTTCCTGGCAACGTAGTGTACTCCTGGTGTTGGCAATCACGCTTCATAACATCCCCGAAGGGCTGGCGGTAGGGGTTGGTTTTGGTGTGGCAGCAGCCGGGTTAGAAAACGGTTACCTGGGCTCGGCGATCGCACTGGCTTTAGGTATCGGCATCCAAAACTTCCCGGAAGGTTTGGCGGTATCAATGCCGTTAAGAAAAGAAAATGTAAGCCGAAGAAAAGCTTTTATGCTCGGTCAACTTTCAGGCATCGTGGAGCCAATTGCTGCGCTGATCGGTGTATGGGCAGTCTCATTGATGCGCGGTTTGCTGCCTTATGCGCTTTCCTTTGCTGCTGGCGCAATGATTTATGTCGTGGCAGAAGAGCTGATCCCTGAATCAAAAAAATCGGCAGCACAGAGTCATTCCGATATCCCTACGATTGGTGTGATGCTTGGCTTTGCGATCATGATGTTATTGGATGTGGCGTTGGGTTAAGCAGATGCCTTTTGCCAGACCTGGTAGAGAGCCAGATCGCCCTCTTTTCCATCGGAATAAAATTCATTCTCAAGTTTGAGTCCGGCAGAGATGCCGGCTTTTTTTAGCACATGGGGGTCGTAGTGGTGAACGTAGCGGTAATGGGGCTGTTGTGTTGGGTCAGCGCGCCAGTCGAGAAGGAGGTCATCTTCAGTCACTTCTTGTGCGTCAATATCGAGGATCGACCAGGGCTGGATGCGGTCTTTTAGCCTTGGACTGTTTTTTACCTGCCATGTGGAGAGATAAAACTTACCCTTCGGCCCCAAATTGTTCGCAGCAAATTCAAAGAAACGGTCCAGGTACGATAAGGCTGGGAAGTGATGGATCACGGCAAAGCTGACGATGGTATCAGGTTGAAAGAGGAGCGGTTCCAACTGAGCAGAAAGATCTATTTGTCTGAAGGCGAACCGATCAGTATCGTATTTGAATATGATATTTTTAGCTGATTCTAAAAGTGATGTGCTGTTGTCTATCCCCAGGTAAGTACCTGTGAAACCAGCTTCGAGCAGTGCCTGGGCGAGATTGCCATTCCCACAACCAAAGTCGAGCAGCTTTTTTGATCGTAAAAGTTGGGGAAGCAGCCTTCGTATGCCAGGTTGAATGGTATAGCGGGTCGAAGAGAAAGACTGCGCGTAGGCATCATAGAATTCGCGATTAAGGTTGAGGAGCAGGGCGATCGTCTCAGGTTTCATTATGGTAATTTTACCGCGTTGATCGGCAGGTTGTTTTACTCACGAAAAAGGAACGATAAGTCAACGGTTGTAGGCGAATTTTTGAATAAGGGGCAACCTCCAACGGTCGTATGGATTATTGGGCGGGTTTGGATCACGCTCTTGCAGACTGCTCTAGCCTCAACTCATACCTCGTGGACATTCCCACACTGTGTTTATGAGATTTGCGACGACTTCCTATAAGAAAGAATCACACCCCATCCACCGCAAGCTGTCCCCGTCCCCATAGGGTAAGACTAAAAAGATATCCAGCAATATTTCCACATTTTTTCAACGGAAGAAGATTTATTATTCTTCGTTTGGAATCCAATTCTCGATGATGTAAAATAACCACCATGATAGAAGACGAACGTGAACTTTGGCGGCAGAAGCGAAGATATTCTGATGAAGATATGGCGCTCGCCAATAAAATACTTGAAGAAATCAAACAAGGGGTTGACTCACACAAGGCAATTCGTGACAATCCACTGCCCGGTGGTCGCGGGTTTTTAGCCAAGCACGCCCTGGTTGCAGCCTATCGTGACAAGGTGGAAAATGGCGAATGGGACGATGACCCGATTTTGCTTTCCAAGATCCGTATGAAGCCAATCCGCACGCTCTCAGGAGTGACGACGATCACTGTTCTGACCAAGCCACACCCTTGCCCCGGTGAGTGCATTTTTTGCCCAACCGAGGAAGGGTTACCTCAAAGCTATCTTTCCGATGAACCTGGTGCCAGGCGCGGTGTTGAACATGCTTTTGACCCTTACACCCAGGTCTCTTCCCGTTTGAAAGCATTGCATGAAGTGGGGCACCCAACGGATAAGGTCGAATTATTGATCCTGGGAGGAAGCTGGACTGCTTATCCAAAACAATATCGTGAATGGTATATCAGGCGTTGTTTCGAAGCCCTCAACCAGGAGAATCCTGATGACGATCAGGGCGAAGTAAGCCTTGCAGAGGTGCAAAAGACCAACAGCCAGAGCCGTCACCGCAACGTCGGGTTGGTGATCGAAACTCGACCTGACTTGATCAACATCAATAATTTGCTCGAAATGCGCCAGCAAGGTATTACCAAACTGCAGCTGGGCGTCCAGAGCATGGACGATCGCATTTTGGAACTCAATAAGCGCGGTCACACAGCAGAGCAGGCTGAAGAGGCGATCCGTTTGGTGCGCTCAGCCGGTTACAAGGTGGTGGTGCACTGGATGCCGAACCTTTTGGGTGCAACCCCTCAGTCAGACCGGCAGGATTTCGCCCGACTTTGGCGGGATGGTGGGATCAACCCTGATGAATTAAAAATTTACCCGTGCCAGCTTTTGCGCAACGCAGAACTTTATCAGTACTGGCAGCGCGGTGAATACAAACCATATTCAGAAAAAGAATTGATCGATCTGCTCGCAGATATCAAACCTACAGTTCCCCGCTTCTGCCGGATCAACCGGGTTATCCGGGATATCCCTTCCAACCATGTTGTTGAGGGCAACCGCAACACCAGTTTGCGCCAGGATGTGGCTTTGGAGATGGAAAAACGGGGTACAGCCTGTCAGTGCATCCGTTGCCGCGAGATCCGTAAAGGCAAGATCGATGACCGGGATCTTCTATCGGATGACCTTGTCTATCGCGCAGGCTGGGCAGAGGAACATTTCTTATCCTACAATACGCAGGATGACCATATTCTTGGTTTTCTACGCCTCTCTTTGCCAGACAAGGATCATTATTTTCCGGCGGAAGAACTGCAGGATGCCGCCATTATCCGGGAAGTACACGTCTATGGTCAGTCCATTGAGGTGGGTGAAGAAGGCGGCACATCAGCACAGCACCGTGGCTTGGGCAGCAGTCTGATCGAGCAAGCAGTAGAAATCGCACGCTTGAATGGGTATCAGAAGTTGACGGTAATCTCAGCCGTCGGCACGCGGGAATATTACGCAGCCAGAGGATTTGAGTTGGGGGAATTCTATATGGTACGCGATATCAAGTAAAAAAAGGGCGGGTCAAAAACCCGCCCGTACGTTTTAGCAGTCTGTCCTCTTTGCAAAGCGAAGAATCTTGACGGTTGTGGGGCAACAGCAGTTCAGATGACAATAAGAAAAAGCTGTCAAATGAATCCTATCCGCCTTTACCCGGCAGGAAGCCCATCAAACGGGCAGCGAAAGAGGCCGTATTCAGCGATTGCAACCAGACTTTCCCCGGACCTTCCAAGACGCTGAGGAACAAGCCTTCTCCACCGAAGAAGATATTCGTAAAACCTTTCACGGTCTCAACGTCATACTTCACTTCAGCTTCGAAGAAGGCGATATTACCGGTGTCTATTTTGATACGCTGACCGGGCTGCAGGTCGATCTCTACAATGGAACCGTCCAGTTCCAGGAAAACCATACCCTCTCCGCTCAGGCGCTGCATTAAAAAGCCTTCACCGCCAAACAAGCCAGTCTTCAGCTTGTTTACGAATGTTGAGAGTACCACGCCTTGCTGTGCGCAAAGAAAGGATTGTTTTTGAGCAATATATTGCTTGCGTCCATCCAGTTGCAGGGCGCGAATTTCACCGGGCATCGCAGACGTCAGGGTAATTTCGGCACCGTTTGCCTGGGAAGTATAGGTCGCCATAAAGAGAGATTCACCGGTCAGCATGCGACCGAGACCTTTCATCAGACCACCACGGACGTTCGTTTCCATCTGGAAGTTGTCTGTCATCCAGCTCATTCCACCAGATTGAGTGTAAATGCTTTCGCCTGCATCAAGCTGCAGCGTAAGACCGGGTAACTTATCTCCAAAAATTTTGTATTTCATAGTATCTCCAATAATAGGTAAAGGGAAAATCCAGGAGTAAAACCTCCTGGTATGTATGGGTAAACGATCTTTTAGGTAAGATCAGTGGATTCACCAGATACTTCTTCCGGTAATTCTGTTGGCTCTTCTTGATGACCCTCGACTTTGCCTAGCATATTACGCTGTTCGATGCGGGAAATCATATCGATACGGCGTTGATGGCGTTCTCCTTCGAATGAAGCGTTCAGCCAACCTTCAGTGATCAGTGTAGCCAAACCGCCTGCAACAACCCGGGCGCCAAAGCAAAGCACGTTGGCATTGTTGTGCCGGCGCGCCAGGATGGCGGAGTAAGGTTCGCTGACGGCTGCTGCGCGGATGCCAGGAAACTTGTTGGCAGCGATTGACATGCCAATACCCGTTCCGCAGATAAGGATCCCGCGGTCGAATTGACCCGAGAGGATCGCCTTGGAAACCAACTCAGCGATGCGGGGGTAATCCGCACTCTCGCTGGTGAAGGTTCCAAAATCTTCATAAGGAATCATCCTGCTATCCAGGTAATTTTTGATGGTCTCTTTGAGGGCCAGACCGGTATGGTCACAACCGATTGCAATTTTCATTTTTACCTCACAATTTATTTGTCAAATTATAACTGAGAAGCTTTGTCAATCAAAGAGGCATATCACCTTGCGTGAAATTCCTTCAAAAACTACAGTACTGTTGTAAGTACAAAAGCATGACAGTTCTCACTATGACCGAAAAACCCGTTTTGCTAAAATGCTAATTGAAAGAATTTTGTCCATATAGCCATGACCTTTCATGAAGAGGCAGGAGCAAAGGACATTAAAGGATGGTATGAAGAAAATGATCTTAGTAACTGGCGCTGCCGGTCATATCGGTAATGTGCTGGTACGGGAATTAGTCCGAAGAGGATATTCTGTACGAGCTCTGGCGCTGCCGGGGGAAGACCTCAGCCCATTGGCTGACTCCAAACCGGAAATCATCGAAGGCAATATTCTCGATTACGATACAGTTAAAAGGGCGATGGATGGAGTGGATGTGGTCTACCACCTGGCTTCTCTGGTCGCACTTGTGCCCGAACAATTTGAAATAATGCAAAAGGTAAATATTGAGGGGACAGCTAATATCATCCGGGCTTGCTGCGAAACCAATGTTAATCGATTGATCTATACCAGTTCGATCCATGCATTTGGTCATCCCGATAAGAACCTGGTGATAGATGAGAGTCTGCCTTTTGACACAGAAAACAGAGGAGGCAGTTATGACCAGACCAAGGCAAAGGCTTCAGTATTGGTGGTAGAGGCCGCTAAAGCTGGCCTAAATGCGGTTTTACTTGCACCGACCGGTGTGATCGGGCCTTACGACTACAAACGCTCCGAAATGGGCGAGATGACCCGCTATTGGATGAAAAGTTCACCCACTTTCACACTCGATGGTGCTTACGACTTTGTGGATGTTCGTGATGTGGTCGAGGCTCATATCAGTGCGATGGATCTAGGTAAAGCTGGCGAAACTTATATTTTGCCCGGGCATCGTGTTACCGTCAGGGAATATCGGAAACTGGTCCAAAATGCTTGCGACAAAAGTGGCGCAGAGGTTTATATACCGACCAAATTCGCCAGGATTTTCGCACCCTTGGCAGAAAGGGTTTACAAAATAACAAAAACGCGCCCACGCTTCACGCGTTATTCCCTGGACACCTTGATGAGCAATTCAGTGATCAGCCGAAGCAAGGCTGTAAGTACATTAGGTTATCGCGTGCGCCCATTGTTGGAGACAGTAAGAGACACGGTTTGGTGGTGGAAGGAAAACGCGCGAACGGTCAAACCCAGCTTGCGCAATGCTTCACCAGCAGTGTAATTACTCGTCAGTGAGCCTAATTTTTGGGAGCCCTACATTTTTTGACAATTGGGGCAGAAGTGGGTGCCGCGTTGGGCGACTTTTGTTTTCTCAATTGGATGACCACAATTGGGGCAGGGGTTGCCGGTCTGCTGATAAACCTGGAAATGGTTCTGGAAATCCCCTCCGCGATAGACCCAATCAATACTGGCACCTTTTTGATCGATCGCTTTTGTTAGTACGGAACGGATAGCTTTGAGCAACTCTTCGGCTTCTGCGGGAGATAAGCTATCACTTAATCTTTTGGGATTCAGTTGAGCACTGAAGAGAGCTTCATCAGAATAAATATTGCCAATACCGGCGATGAAATGCTGGTCGATCAAAAGCGGCTTCAACTGCCTGGAATGCGCTTGAAGCATCTGGTAGAAAACAGCATGAGTAAGTTTTTCGTCAAAAGGTTCCAGACCAAGTTGTGAGAACAACTTGCTGGTGTCATTCACCAGCCATACCCGTCCAAACTTACGCGTATCGTTGAATACGAGCCTCCAGCCGGATTCGAAATCCAGCCAAAGCCGGTCGTGTTTGGGATCGCGAAAGGGAGCGGATTTCTCCTGCTCTTCGAGGTAAAGATCTCCACTCATCCTAAGGTGAAAAACAAGATAGGCATCGCTGAGCGACAACACCAAAAATTTCGCCCGGCGGTCTACTGCCAGAACCATCTGTCCCGGCAAAAACGAAGCAAAGGTTTGCGGGTCTGGCTCAGCGACTACACCTGACCAAAGCAAGTTAACCTTGCTGATTTTTTGCTTCAAAATCGAAGGACTTTTCTCAAAGCCCTTGATCAGGCGTTGGCGGATCGTTTCAACTTCAGGTAATTCAGGCAAAAGCGATCCTATTCGTTGAACATCGCTCCAACGCTGGTCCCTTCGTTAGCGCGTTTGATGACCTCGCCCAAAAGCGGACCAATGCTGAGAATGGTCAGCCGATTGCCAAATAATTTCAACTTGTCATCCGGCATGGGGATGGTGTTGGTAGTGGTGAAGTGCTTCACTGGAAGGGCAGCCAACCGTTCAGCTGCGTTCGACGAGAGCACCGGGTGGATAAAAGTTACGTACACATCGCGTGCACCGTTGGCTTTGGCTTCGGTCACTGCTTCGCAGATTGACCCGCCTGTATCAATTTCATCATCGATGATCAAGACATCATGGTCGCGCACCTCACCGATCAGGTTCAGTGCCTCCGTATGGTCTTCGTTATCCATGCGGCGTTTTTCGATGAATGAAAGAGGGATATCCAGCGCCTGTGCATAGCGCCGACCATGCTTTGCGAAGCCGAGGTCAGCCGTCAGCAGTACTGGGTCCGTCATGGACTTGATTTGTTCTTTCAAATACGGTTTTAGGATGTGATAGGCAGAGAGCACGTCACCGGGGATATCAAAGAAGCCCTGTATCTGACCGGCATGCAAGTCCATGGTGATGTAGCGGTCAGCACCGGCTACGACCATCATGTCGGCAACCAGTTTGGCTGTGATCGGTACACGGGGCTGGTCTTTACGGTCTGAGCGCCCGTAGCACATATATGGGAAAACCAGGGTGATGCGCCCAGCGGAGTCGAGCATCAGGGTCTGCGCAATGATCAGGAGTTCCATCAGGTTGCGGTGAACAGGTGAAGAAGTGGTCTGGATGACATAGCAATCCTGACCTCGCACCGATTTATGCAATTTCACAAACAGATTTTCGTTTGTGAACTCATGAATGTCTATTCCGCAGAGTTCAGTCCCAAGGTAATCTGCAATTTCTTTAGCCAGGTCCGGTGAACCGGTACCTGCAAACAGTCGAATATCTCCGTAGAGTGAACTGCTCCCTTTCTTACTGCCTGCCATTAAATTCCTTCCTTCTACGGGTTTTGAACCCAATCTGTCTTGATAATACTCATGAAATCGACATTCCAATAGCGACCCCTATGGTAGCGTGCCTCACGCATGGTCCCTTCGTGCACAAAGCCGACCTTTCGGTAGGCGGCTTTTCCTCGATTGTTGTCTTCATAAACACGCAAAAAGATGCGGTGCAGGTTCAAATCTTCAAAACCATACTGGCACATGCGGCGCATTGCCTCAGTGCCATAACCCTGGTTCCAATATTGTTTCTCGCCGATCATGATCCCGATTTCAGCGGATTTGTTGACTGGATGGATATTCATGAATGATAGGTTACCGATAGGCAACCAATTTTCGCCATCCGGCTGGAGGATCTCAATCACCAGGGGCAGTTCAGCCCGCGGACCTGAAGAGACTCGCTCGAACCAGGTTTCTTCTTGCATGCGGTTGAAGACTGTGACCTGCTCCAGGAACTCGGTAATTTCGGGATCGTTTACCCATTTCAGGAACAAGGGAATATCTTCACGTTCCGAAGCACGCAAGCGCAATCTTTGGGCATACAAAATCGGCATTCTTGCTCCTACGGTTCCAATCGGTTCGGACCTCTGAACACGTAAACTGCTTCACGGATGGTGGGCAGGTCGAGCATGACCATCAAAAGGCGACTCAAACCCATACCAAGACCTCCGTGTGGAGGGCAACCATAACGGAAATAATTGAGATAAGTCTGGATCGGTTCAAGCGTCAGACCCTTATCCAGTGCCTGTTGTTTAAGTACTTCGTAGTGGTGCTCGCGTTGGGCTCCGGTGGTAATTTCAAGACCTTTACCAAGTAAGTCAAAGCTGCGGGTGAGGGTGGGGTTGTCGGGGTGCAGCATGTGATAGAACGGGCGCACGGTGAATGGCCAATCGGTAACATAGACAAAGTCGCTGCCGTATTCTTGCTTAACATAATCTCCAAGTGCTCGTTCAGCACCCGGGTCGAGATCACCTTTTTTCTCTGGAGGGAGTTTATAATCCATCCCCTTCAGAATTTGATAAGCTTCAGCCATAGTCAAACGGGGGAAGGGTGTCTGGGGTACTTGCAGATCCACGCCAAAATGTTCCTGGATGGCATCGTGATGCTTCTCGTTTACCACCTTGTAGGCATGTGCCAGCCAATTTTCAGCAAATACCATGACATCTTCGTGGCTATCAATCCACGACATTTCAAAATCAATGCCGGTGAATTCGGTCATATGACGGGAAGTAAAAGATGGGTCAGCCCGAAAAACGGGACCGATCTCAAAAATGCGTTCAAAACCGGCAGCCTGTGCCATCTGCTTGTAAAACTGGGGTGATTGTGCCAGGTAGGCGGTGCGGTCAAAGTATTCCACCTTGAAAAGTTCAGCACCGCTCTCACTGGGGGTGCCCATGATTTTGGGTGAGTGAACTTCCGTGAAATCGTTTGCCAGCCAATAATCGCGCATGCCTTGTTCGAGCGTGGTCTGGACTTCAAAAATCAGGCGATTGCGCTCACGCCGAAGGTCCAGGTAACGCCAGTCGAGGCGGTAATCCTGATCGGGCAAGGTATCGCTGAAGGGATCAAAAGGCAGTGGCACCTCAGCATTGTTCTCGACAACGAGCTCTTCAAGTTGAATTTCGATACCACCAAGTTTGACCACTTCGTTTGCAACTACTTTTCCGGTCACGGTCAAGGCAGATTCAGTTCCAAGAGTGGAGATCAACTCTGCCAGTAAGGGATTTCCTTTTTTCCAATGAGCAACCTGGGCAAGCCCGGTTTTATCGCGGATGATGAGGAATTGCATGCTTTTCTGGTCGCGCAGTGCTTGCAGCCAGCCTTTGAGTGTTACCTGCTGGTCAATCTTGTCCTTCAGGTCTTTAATCAATGTTCTTTCCATAAATTACTCCGAATAATGAGTTTGATTTCTGTTTCGATTATACGTCAATAATATCTCGACGGCGCTTGCTGGAGACACTTTTCGGTTTATGACATCATCCATGGTCTTATCCAGCAGCGCTACTGGTAGTTGCTGGAAGAAATCAAGCACCAGGCTGCCTTCGATGCGCTTTCGAACGATTTCTCGAAGAGTCCAGGCTTCTTTCAACTGCCACCTGCCCGTTTCCTTCAGGAATTTCTGGTGTTTCAAGACCTCACCTACCAGGCTTTCGATGCCTTCGGAATCGCGAGCGATAGTTTTAAGGACGGGCGGTATCCACAGGCTCAGTTGCTCGTCCAATTCGGGCATGTTTAGATTCGGCATTGCTTCTGCCAGGCGATGTTTACCTGCTGAACTCGCCAGCGGTCTGTAACCCATCTCGATCATCGATTTCAGGTAGCGTAAACTTTGATCTGCTCCCGGTCTGTCAGCTTTATTGACCACGAGAATATCGGCAATTTCGAGGATGCCAGCCTTGATCGACTGGATGTCGTCTCCCAGTCCCGGAACATCCACGACAATCGTGGTATGAGCCAGGTTGACAATATCCACTTCAGATTGACCGGCACCGACTGTCTCGATGAGAATAAAATCGTATCCAGCTGCATCAAAAACCTGGCTGAGGGCTTCGGTCTGAGTTGCCAGGCCACCGAGGGCACCACGTGATGCCATGGAACGAATAAAAATGCCTGGGTCGCCCTGCAAATCGAGCATGCGTACACGGTCACCTAAAATGGCGCCGCCGCTGAAGGGGCTGGTGGGGTCTACGGCAATAATGGCGACACGCGGCTGGTTTTCCAAAGTGCGTAATTGCCTGGCAAGGGCATTTACCAGCGTGCTTTTACCAGAGCCTGGAGGTCCGGTGATACCGATTTTGTGAGCTTTGCCAGTATAGGGGAAGAGCTCATCCAGCACCTGCTTACCAGCAGGAGTGCTGTTTTCAACCTGGCTTAAAACACGAGAAAGGGCGATACGGCTGCCCTCTCTCACGGATTCACTTAATGACATCATTCCGCCTGTTTAAGGCTGACTGCTTCGCGAATGTCCCTGCTGACCTGGCGAGTGTCCGTACCTGGACCATAAACCTTGTAGATGCCAGCATCGAGCATGCCCTGGATATCATCTTCGGGAATGATCCCTCCAAGGAATACGAGGACGTTTTCCTGCCCGTTTTCTTTGAGTTTTTGCATGATCTGGGGGATCAGGGCATTGTGTGCTCCTGAAAGGATGGAAAGCCCAATCACGTCAACATCTTCCTGGAGGGCAGCTTCGCTGATCATCTCAGGGGTTTGGCGTAGACCCGTGTAGATGACTTCCATTCCATCGTCGCGCAGAGCGCGGGCGATTACCTTGGCACCCCGGTCGTGCCCATCCAGTCCGGGTTTGGCAATGAGTACACGAATTTGTTTCTCGGTCATTTTCTCTCCAATTCTGTTTCGGATTATATCGTGAGAAACGCTTTCTGAGCAGGGTTTTAGCAGTTGTAACCTAATAAAGTAAGGATCGGAATTTCCATTGGATGTAAAGGCTACCTTCCTCGCTCTTTTTTTTACTTTCCAATCTGAGGAACGAAGGATCTTGCCCTATCAACTATAAGATTCTTCGCTTTCGCTCAGAGTGACCGAAAAAACTACAGAGGGAGCTTGCTCCCTCTGAACGTTTGTTCTCTTTCAATCAACTATTAACTATGAGCTATTGTCGATGAGCTAATAACTAAGGATAAATTTCTCGATTCCCCAAATAGCTACAACTTCACCGTAATACACGCGATGGTAATCTTTGTTTGGGTAATTTTCATCAATTGTCAGGTCCATGAAGTCCGATGGGTCAAAATCGCCGCTGTAAATCGTCTTGCATTCAATGGTCAGTTCCGCTTCTTCAAAACTGGGAGCCTTCACTTTTTGAGATGCGATTGCCGTCAGGTTGGTTTCAGCCAACTTGTTGCCATCCCTACCAGAACGGGTACCAAGGTGGGAAAGCGCTCTCTTATACTCACGTGGGAAAGCATTGATCGTGAAATCCCCATATTCTTCCATAAAGCTAAAAGTGAAGCGGGTTGGCCGAACGACCACCTGGACGAAGGGTCTGTTCCACATTATGCCTGTGCTCCCCCAGCTTATGGTCATTTCGTTAAAATCTCCTGCAGAAAAATCGCCTGCTGCCAAGAGCAGCGTTTGGCGATCGAAGAGATGATGCGGGTTAATCGATAGGTCATAAGGGTTGATTTCTAATTTCTGCATATGTTACCTCTTGCTTCTTTTTCTTCATGACAATTGTATCAAATCAACGCCGCCGCCACTATCCAACTATTTCCCGGTTATAATTTTGACGATGGTAACCAAAGACGAAGACAGCATCCTGGCAGCCAAACGATCGGAAGATAAAATCGACCTGGCGTTGCGTCCGACAACCCTGGACGAACTGATCGGGCAGCAGGGTGTCAAAGATAACCTGCTCATTCAAATCCAGGCTTCCAAGCAGCGCGGCGAAGCGCTGGAACATGTACTATTTCATGGTCCTCCCGGTCTCGGCAAAACCACCCTGGCGCATATCCTTGCTTCCGAAATGGGTGTGAACATCAAGGTCACTTCCGGTCCGGCGATCGAGAGGGCAGGCGACCTTGCGGCGATTCTCACCAACCTGCGGGCGGGTGACATCCTATTTATTGACGAAGTCCATCGCCTCGGAAAAATGGTGGAGGAAATTCTCTACCCGGCAATGGAAGATTTTGCGCTTGATATCATCATCGGCAAAGGTCCGGCAGCCAAATCTGTGCGTCTGAAGCTACCCCGCTTTACTGTGGTTGGTGCAACCACACGCCTTGCGTTGCTCTCAGCACCACTAAGAGCTCGTTTTGGCGCTGTTTATCGCATGGATTATTATGACCAGGAATCGCTGGCAGCCATTATCCGGCGTGGAGCCAGAATGTTGAATGTGCCATTCGAGGAAGAGGGCATCCAGGAAATTGCCCGCCGTGCCCGGGGAACACCCCGGATCGCATTAAGACTTCTGCGACGGGTACGCGATTTTGCTGACGTACGTGCAGCAGGAACCATTACCAAGAGTGTTGCCCAGGAAGGTCTGGGAATGCTCAGTATTGACCCTCTCGGTCTGGATGAGATGGACCGGCGCGTCTTACTGGCTATTATCGATAAGTACGACGGCGGACCAGTCGGATTGAACACGATTGCTGCATCAGTCAGCGAAGAGCCCGATACGATTATGGATGTTGTTGAGCCGTACCTGCTGCAATGCGGTTTTATTGACCGGACGGCACAGGGCCGGGTTGCTACAGCGCTGGCATACCATCATTTCGACCGCGAATATCACCCCTCAGCCAACGCCCAGGCGAGTCTTTTTGATGAATGAAAACTGAAGAATTTAATTACGATCTGCCTGAGCATTTCATCGCCCAGGTTCCTGTTGAACCTCGCGACCATTCCCGTTTGCTTATTTTGGATCGCGAAACTGGATGTGTTGAGCATCGCCATTTTTACGATATTGTCGATTACCTGCGACCGGGTGACTTGCTGGTCGTAAATGAAACGCGGGTCATTCCAGCCAGGTTCTTTGGTAAGAAGCAGCCGGGAGGCGGCAAGATTGAGATACTCCTGCTGAATAAACTGGATGAATTGAACTGGGAAGTGTTGGTTGGCGGCAGTGGGATGCATGTCCACCGCAACTTCCAGGTGGATAAGGGCCCTGTGGGAGAAGTCGAAGCGGTTTTGGAAGGATCCAAGCGCATTGTGCGTTTCCGGGAACCAATTGAACGCTATTTCGATCAGGCCGGTCACACCCCTTTGCCCCCTTATATTCACAATTATGTCGGAGACCCGGAACGCTACCAAACCGTTTATAACCATACACCAGGGTCTGCGGCAGCACCAACAGCCGGTTTGCATTTTACGCCGGAATTACTGACAAAGATTCAGATACAAGGCGTGAACCTGGCGAAGATAGAACTGCGGGTTGGACTGGACACCTTTGCGCCAGTCACTGAAGAAGTGGCTGAAGAGCATGTCATCCATCGCGAATGGTGCCACTTAAGCGAAGAAGTCGCAGAATCGATACGACAGACCAAAGCAGCAGGCGGCAGGGTGATTGCTGTGGGAACGACCAGTGTGCGTACTCTCGAAAGCGCTTCCCAGGACGGACTTACCCAGGCTTTTTCGGGTGAAACCGGACTGTTCATCACACCCGGTTACACCTTCAAGTGTGTTGATGCGATGATCACGAATTTCCACCTTCCCAAATCAACCCTGCTTATGCTGGTCAGTGCTTTTGCCGGCAAAGAAAAAATATTGAACACTTACGAAATCGCCAAAGCTGAAGGCTATCGCTTTTTCTCATTTGGAGATGCGATGTTGTTGAAATGATTTCGCCCAGGAAAACCGGTTCTTCCAGTTATCCGATAAGTGCCATGTCCGGTTTAGGGTATAAATATTCTTAATTACCATGAGCGATAAACTTTTAGTTATGAGCCCGCTTCCCCTCCGCTCGGCAATGGGTCGGAAGGAAAGGAGATAAAATGAAAAAGATACATCGAATGCTTTTGATCTTCACACTGTTATCTGTGTTATTGGTTTCAGGTTGTGGAAAGAAACCAACGGAAACGTCTGAGCCTGTCAATCCATTAGCTAATATGGCAACAACATCATGGATAGATGAACCGATCAAATCCACTCAGGCAGGATTGACGGTCGAATTGCTGCATGTAGCCCAAAGAGGGAATGACCTGGTATTGAGAGTCAAGTTCCCCAATCCTGACTGGCGAAACTGGTATATCAGTAAGGTCAAGCTCAGTGTAGCAGGTGGAGCTGATTATACTGACGCAAAAACTGAATTCTTTGAAAGACTATACCAAAAAGATAGCAATACCTATTGCCTTTACCAACCTTCTTATAACGAACAGGAAAAATGTATCGATACCGAAAAAATGGATGCTTACCAGATCGATGACATCATTTTTACAGACCTCCCCGGAGACTTAACAGGTAAGAAAATGACCTTTGAAATACTGGAATTGGCAGTAGCAGCACCTTATTGCGAGGACCTGCGCATTCCTTACATAGAAGATGCCTTATCAAAAGATTTTCCAGGTCTGACCCTTGAATGTGCCAGTGGAAAACGGGCAGCTGTAAACAAGATCTCGGAAGCATCAGGTTATGCTGATAACGCAGAGGCGCAGGCTGCCGTTCAGGCTATGGTCCAGGAGGCTATGAGCGGAAGTG
>ENA-UOOH01000043-UOOH01000043.1-fermentation-metagenome-genome-assembly--contig:-NODE-43-length-127343-cov-10.644106_pt1 | contig 127343 bp, 123 predicted proteins | sample MGYA00245778_ERZ724025 | MGnify/ENA primary metagenome ERZ724025 (study PRJEB28704, sample SAMN03018313) | fermentation metagenome | biome: anthropogenic terrestrial biome; feature: soil... | reverse complement strand
CACGAGATAGACTCAACTCTACTACTTTTACTTCTTGTGCAGTTTTGAGAGATCTGTATTCAGTGGATAGTGTATAAGGGATAGTGGATAGTTCTAGAGATAGAAACATCCGCAATCTTGAGAAATAGCTTGCTAAAAGCAAGTATACATCGTACACATACATAATGTTCACTTAAGAAGACCTGAATCGGATAATGAAAGTGGCTTAATAACTAACTATCCACTTTCCCTTATACACTGTTCACTAATTAAATATGATATTAAATTTCCTGGTGACTATAGCGGAGAGGTCACACCCGTTCCCATACCGAACACGGCAGTTAAGCTCTCCAGCGCCGATGGTACTGCAGATTTCTGTGGGAGAGTAGGACGTTGCCAGGAATTATTTATTTTTTAACTAGGCTCTGCCGTTAGGCAGGGTTTTTTCGTTTCTAACTCCAACAGAACTGTGGTCGCCGGCAGTCAGGTCTTCGACCTTCTATTCGTCAGCACTAGCTGCAAGATTGCAGCGTCGGAGCAGGACGTTGCCAGGATTTAATTAACTTCTGGGATGTTGAATGTTTACAGTTAGCTATCACAAATTAGATGGACAGGCCGCCCCGGAGCCTTAGCAGGCCCCGGGACCACTGATGTTCGCTGCGCTCACTATTAAGGTTGTTGCCAGGAATTAATTTTATCTATCAAGCTTTGTTTTCAGCAAGGCTTTTTTTATGTCTAATTTAATGCCTGATCTGCACTAGAAAACGGCAACAAAGGCCGGATCCGCTATACTCCTGGCGCGTATAGTGGATCCGGCTTAAATCTGGAAAAATATTATATAGCTCACATTTTGTGATTATAATAGTAGAAGAAGCATATATAGAACAGAACCAGCAGGGCGATACAAATGCCTAGCAAATCATACGGATTTACCAGAGTCTGAGGCCCCAAAATGGAGCCCAGAAGGATAATACATACGGCCAGCCCTACAAAGGTTAGGTAGGCTGCGTAAGCGGCCCGACCAGCTATGGTCCAGGTCCGTTCGTCCAGGGGGTTTATACCCTGATCCTGGGCTTGCCGGAGCCTTTTGTGTTTGATGGTGGTTATGGTATAGGCGGCAACTCCTGCCCCCAGCAGACCTGCTCCGTCTGAGATATTGCCGATTCGAATATTCCAGATACCAATAGCTAATAAAATGAATAAAGTTATATTACGCAATAGGGTACGATTTTTTTGACTCATATTATTTTTCATCTCCTTCTTCAAAAATAAAGACTTCTTCAATGGTCAAGTTAAATGTCCTGGCCAGACTGTGGGCTAGACAAACAGAAGGATTGTACTTGCCCTTTTCCAGCGAAATAATAGTTTGGCGAGATACTCCCACCCGGGCAGCCAGATCTTCCTGGGTCATCGAATACATTTCACGCAAATCGCGCAGACGGTTTTCCAAATAGCTCACCCCCTAAGTAAAGCTAGCTTTACGTAAAGTATAGTTTACAGATTGGTGGATGTCAAGTAAAGTTTACAAATAATAATGCATTGAACGGTGCTAATAGGATTGACCGCCTCGGAATGAAGTCAGATGAAGGTGACACTTACCCATCATTAAAACTGAATGGAAGAGTGTGAGGAGTGGGCACATTCACAAATATTTATCATGTCACACTAATGGATGCCCACATGGAGAAGTGCATTGCACCAAAGAGTATTAATGGAATTTAAAGTTGATATAAGAATTCGGGGGCGAGCAGTAATTAATGTGAATTAAGCCTATGCAGGAGTGAGAGTGCTGGACAGATAGGTTCCTTAGCAAAATAAAAAAGTGGACGAGGTCTAAAGTGACCCGGCCCACTGATTAAATATTAATTATTTCACTTGTAAAATCCAACCAAACGGGTCTTCTAAACCACCGCTTTGTATACCAGTGATCGTATCGTAGATCTTGGCAGCTATTTCCCCGGTTTTACCATCATTAATTGATATTATCTGTCCCTCATAGTTGAGTTCCCCGATAGGAGAGATGACTGCTGCCGTCCCGGTTCCAAAAGCTTCCTCAAGTTTGCCTTGGGCATGGGCTGCATAGATCTCTTGAATGCTAATCCGCCTTTCCTCGACTGGAACCCCCCAGTGTTGGAGCAGTTTGATGGTGGAATCACGAGTTATCCCCGCCAGAATGCTGCCCTCCAGAGCCGGGGTAACTACCTTACCGTTTATTTTGAAGAATACATTCATGGTGCCCACTTCTTCAATATATTTCTTCTCAATCCCATCCAGCCATAAAACCTGAGTGTAACCCTTTTCCTTGGCAACTTCCTGAGCCTTGATGCTGGCGGCATAGTTACCGGGGGTCTTGGTAAATCCCAGACCGCCTTTTACCGCGCGCACATAAGTATCCTCTACATAGATTTTGACCGGATCGATACCTTCGGGATAATAGGCCCCTACCGGGGAAAGGATAACTATGAAGTAATAGCTATGTGATGGTCTTACGCCTAAATTAGGATCAGTAGCGAAGACAAAAGGACGTATGTAAAGCGAAGTACCCTCTGCCTCCGGAATCCAATCCTGATCTATTTCCACCAATTTCTTAATAGCGGAAACAGCAAATTCAACGTCCAGAGCAGGGATACAGAGACGTTCATTGGAGATGTTCATCCGTTTCATATTGTCGTAGGGTCGGAACAGTTGGATGTGCCCGTCCTTGGTCTTATATGCTTTCAAGCCTTCAAAGGTAGCCTGGCCATAGTGTACGACCATTATGGAAGGATTAAGCGCCAGGGGGCCATAGGGAACTATTCGCGGGCTATGCCAACCCCTGCCCTCTTCGTAATCCATAATAAACATATGGTCAGTAAAAAGTTGCCCAAATCCCAGCGCCGCTTGGGGAGCAGGTTTAGATTTGGGGTTTGGATTTCTTTGGATAATAATTTCTTCCATTATATAGTCAACTCCTTAATGATACTGCCAATGGTAAGATTTGCCCCCTACAAGTAATCTTCCACTGAAAATAGTTATTAATAATTAAAATACATTATAAGAAAATATGAAAGCTTTTGGGTGATAAAATTTTGTATACAATTTGGATAGTGAGTAGGGACACTCCTTTCGCTCATTATTTCATTACTATAAGAGATGAGGAGCTCCCGTCAAATTCAAGTTAGTATACTAAAATTTTGCTGGAACGCCATGTTTGTCTACATTACCACGGCAAGTTCCCTGCTAATTGATAATTAAAACTCAAAATACATCCCGATGATATTAATAATAGATTATATATCATTTTAATCTAATCAGTCTAAAATATTTTCAAAATATACGAGGGCCAGGGACCAAAAGACCTAATGCCCATTCAGATTATTCTTTTAAGGAGATGGAAAAGCAGATCGCATTAGGCCAGGCTCTATGAGCTATAGCTGCGATAGTTTAAAGATTTAAACTTGCTCCTTTTCATGGTATAATTTAGAATCATTTCTGATGAAAAATCGGATAAAAGGGGGTTTAGTTATTTATGTGGCAGGAATTCAAAGAATTTGCTATGAAAGGCAATGTCATGGACCTGGCTGTCGGCGTAATTATCGGGGGAGCCTTTGGGAAAATTGTAGCATCTCTGGTCGGCGACCTCATCATGCCTTTGATTGGATTGATGATAGGAGGGGTTAATTTTGCTAATTTGCAGGTGCAGATCGGCGATGCAGTAATCAAATATGGAGCCTTCCTGCAGAATGTAGTCGATTTTCTAATTATCGCATTCGTGATTTTCCTGGTGATCAAGGCTGTAAACCGTCTGCGTAAAAAGGAAGAAGCAGTTGAGGTAGTTGAGGCAGTTGAGGAAACACCCGCACCAAGCAATGAAGAAGTCTTATTGGCTGAAATCCGTGACTTACTCAGAAAAGGCTGTCAATAAATGACACAGGGGGACGGATTTGGTGTGCCATTTCTGAATGGAAAAGGGACAAGGGAGCCGTCCCCGTGTATTTCCAGAAATGACAAGCCAAAAACGTCCTCCTCTTGTATCACTCACTTCGTTCCAGGCGCAAGAGGGCCATTTGCACCATACCGACCGCACCGTCCACAATTATTTGGCGGGCGGCCAGAATAGCAACAGCCTGCTGCCTTTGCAGCTTATATCCTAAATCAATAACATTAAGATTGAGATTTTTGTCGAAGCTTTTCCAATATAAATGATTTGCCTTTACCCTCCAGTTGTAGTTCAAAGGCATAATTCAAAGTCTGGCTATAAGCGGGGCCTGGCTCCCAACCCATTTGGATCAAATCTCGGCCCTGGACCAGGGGTTCAATTTTTTGGCCTAAATCAAGTCCGAGGCTAGAGACCTTTTCATAAAACCAGTCTTTTATAGCATTGAAGTCTCGTTCCCCGGTTCGGCCCCTGAAGTCAGCCTCCGCTAATAACAACAGTTCCCGTAAGTTGACCCGGTTCACTAATTTCCTGAGCGCCTTATCCGTAACATTTTCTCGGTCTTTGTATAACAAGACAGGGTGCATATGTTCCCGGACTAGTACTGCTGCAGCATCGATGAGTCTCTTGTTATGGGTTAACTCCTGTAGAAAAATGCGCACCAGTCTTTCGCCCTGCACATCGTGTCCATAGGTAGTTACTTTATCCCCGGTTACTCGTGTAGTCAATGGTTTACCTATATCATGCAGCAGAGCGGCCAACATTAAGGCCTCCGGATAAGATGACTCCATTTTCAACCGGGCGGCCTGGTCCACCACCAGCAGGGTATGTTCCCATACGTCGCCTTCGGGATGGTTCCGGGGTGATTGCGGGCAGCCTATCAGTTGATAAAGCCAAGGATGCATTTTCTGCAAAATTCCGGTTGTTTGCATATAGCGCAATCCTACGGATGGTTGGGGTGCCAACAAGAGGAGTTTTTTGAGTTCATTATAAATCCGCTCTCGGTTAACTGAGCTTAATTCTGTAGAGGCTATCAGGGCCAGTGTTTCCGAATGAATGGAAAAACCCAGGCGTGCCGCAAAATGTACAGCGCGATAAGCGCGCAGAGGATCCTGCCGAAAGACGTCATCACTGGTGTGCCTGATAACTGAGCTGACTATATCTTCGCGGCCACCGTAGAGGTCTATTATTTCTCCACTCAGAACATCCATCATCATAGAATTAATGGTAAAATCTCTTCTGCTGCAAGCCTGGGCAAAAGAAACGCCGGGATCAACCGGGACAGTGAAATCCCATTGCGGGTGCCCGCTTATTTTTAGGACCGGGAAAGACTTGCCAACCAAACGTACAGTTCCATAGGCGGATAATATCGAGTGCAGTTCTTCCCGGCTCAGATAATAGACTTCTATATCAATATCCTCGCCAATGCCAGGACTTGCTTTAAGCAGGTGATCACGTACATATCCACCTACATAAAATGCCCTGCCACCCTGGGCGGCAATATCATCAGCGATTCCCTCCAGCATACAATCACCTCTTATCATTAGTATAGTATAGCTTGCCCGGAGACAGCAGTTGAATATTGGAAACTTTTAATTATATACAAAGTCTGAGGTCGGACTGCTGCCAAGAAGTCCCCGGGTTGGCCTCTGGGGCAGGATTTGTAACCGCAGGATGACATTTTGCATATATTAAGGTAGGCTGGCGGGATTGAGTCTGGAGCATATACCAGGGGCAAAATAAAGGCGAATATTTCCAGATGGCCGGGCCATACTACAATAAAAAGGAAGTTTAAAGATATGAACAGGTGCAAAACCAACCCTCCGTTCGTGGCGGTGTCTAAAGGAACGCTGCTGCCCCGTTGCGTGATGTGTGATCAGGTGCCTCCCGGAGGTCTTCGCGATGGCATAAGGCTTAAAAGAGCCTTTATATGCACACAGTGTGAGCAGAAGTTGACCCACAGTCATGTGGGGTCCCTTTACTACCAAACGATGCTAGAGAAAATAAAAGCCATATTAAAATAAGCGCCCGAGGCGCTTTTTTTATGGGCGCGGGGACATTTCGTCCGGGGAGCACCAAACTTTGATACAATGATATGGAATAATTATTTACCAGGTTGGCTAAGCGAAGCTGTTTCTCGCGCAGCGCTAAACAGCAAATAAGCAGTGGAGGATAAAGAAAACATTGTCAGGGTCAACGCCTATCTACACGGCACTAAAAAAATTTATGGAAGCAAAAGGCCTGCGCCTGCATATGCCCGGACATATTGGGGGGAAAAGCATTCCCTCCCCGGAGTTGCATGCATGGGCAGGGCTTGATTTTACTGAAATCCCGGGATTGGATGATTTACATCTGCCCCAGGGGATTATTGCCCAAGCGCAGGATCTACTGGCCCGGGCTTGTGGTGCCAGGCAAAGTTTTTTTCTGCTTAATGGTGCCACCTCAGGTATACATGCCCTCATTATGAGTTGCGGGGAAAAGAAGCGGATCTTAATACCCAGAAATGCGCACCGTTCTTTTTTTGGGGGGATGGTCTTATCCGGCGCCATTCCCACCTATATACCCTGTGAGCTGGAACCGGAACTGGGAATTGCCGCAGCAATCAGGGCAGAGGAGATAGAGGACCTGCTGCATATTCACAATGATGTAGGAGCTGTATTTATTACCAGCCCCAGCTACTATGGAACCTGCTGTGACATAGCCTCTATTGCCGCTGTACTGCAGCGATGGGGAAAAGTATTGATGGTGGATGAAGCCCACGGGTCTCATTTCCCCTTTCACACCCTCTATCCCACCCCGGCATTGCAGGACGGAGCCGCGGCCGTAGTCAACGGCCTGCATAAAACCTGGCCAGTTTTAACCCAGGGAGCCTGCCTCCATCTGGGAGCAAGCTTTACCAATAAAATGAGTCCCGGGGACAGTCCCCTTGACTTATTTTGCCCGGAAGAGTCTGAATATTATAGCCGTTTGGCAGCGGCCTATCATCTTTTAACAACTACCAGTCCCTCTTACCCCCTTATGGCGAGTATCGATCTGGCGCGGGATTTTATGGAACGGGAAGGGCATTCATACCTGGAGCGGGCTCTGCAATTATCCAGGGAATACAAGTTGCGACTGGAGGGGATAAGGGGAATTCGATGCTATGGGGACGAATTAACCAGCCTGCCCGGAGTAAAAGCGGTAGACCCTCTCAAGGTACTAATAGGGGTACAGGGAATAGACCTGACTGGATATCAACTGGGAAAAATGCTCCGGGAAGAATATAATATACAGGTAGAGATGACTGACCAGAACCTTATACTAGCCATGTTTTCGTTCTTGCATGAAAGGGAAGACTGGGAACGGTTTTACCAGGCTATAGAAAATATAGCCGGCCGCTATCTGGCAGTGGGGAGACCAAAAGAGCAGGTTTATGAGATGCCCCCGTGGCAAATGATTCTAAGTCCCCGCCAGGCATTTTATGCTGTCAAAAGAAAGGTGCGCCTGGCCGAATGCCGCGGTCAAGTAGCTGGTGAGATGGTAGCCGCTTACCCACCGGGGATACCGTGTCTGCTACCCGGAGAGAAAATTACCGAGGAGATCTGGGATTACCTCTATTACCTGCAAAAAAGCGGGGCGCATATTCAAGGCCCGGAGGAAGCAGATCTGGAGCATATTTATATTATAGATTAGAAAAACGTAACAACAGGACCGTGCGAGACCACTGAAAAAGTATCATTAATGTCATCCTGAGGAGCTGCAGGCGACGAAGGATCTCTTTGGGAAGTCCGTAATATTGGGCCTTTAGCTAACGAGATTCTTCGCTATCGCTCAGAATGACACGCAAAAGAGCTCTTTTTCAGCAGTCTCGGACCGTCCCCTTGTTACAGAGGGAGAAGCGATGCAGACTAGAGGATTTTTCATAAGTCTGGAGGGAATTGACGGTTGCGGGAAGACTACCTTGAAGGAAAACTTACTGGCTCAATTAGGCAGGAGTCACACCGTTATTGGCATTAGAGAACCGGGTGGCACGGTTATTTCCGAAAAGATAAGGGACATGCTTCTGGATGTTAGGAATAATGGTATAATAGGAAGAACCGAAGCCTTGCTGTATGCGGCCGCCCGCAGTCAGGTGGTTGAAGAGATAATCCGACCCGCCCTGGCCCAGGACCAGATAATAATAGCTGACCGGTATATGGATTCAACCATTGCCTATCAAGGCTATGGCCGGGGTCTGGATCTGGCATTCCTCGCCGATTTGAATCGGATTTGTACCGGGGGTTTAAAACCGGACCTGACATTGTTACTGGATATCAAGCCCCTGGAGGCGCAGAAGAGAAGGAACAAAGAAATACCTGACCGTGTGGAGCAAGAGGGTTTGGAGTTTCAGGCCCGCGTTCAGGCTGGATACCTGGAGCTGTGGAAAAAGGAACCGCTCCGCATCAAACGTCTGGATGCCAGCCACGATCCCCAAGAACTGGCAGTAGAGGCCATGCAACTGATTGCCGAACTGAGGCCTTGAATTTACTTTGACATTTTAAAGGCTGTTTCATATATACAAGGATGGTAAGATGGACTATTTTTCAGAAATAATAGGACAGGAGAGAGTCCTGGCGGTGCTCCGCAGAGCTTTGGCAACCGGGGCTATAAATCATGCCTATCTTTTTGTAGGACCGGTGGGAACAGGTAAAAAAACCACTGCCCTTGCTTTTGCCCGGGCGCTAGTCTTAGGCTCGGACCCCCAGGGAGAAGTCTATTTAAGGGAAAATGCCCATCCTGACTTTATGAGTGTAGAAAAGTTAGAGAAAAAGACATTAATCGGCATAGAGCAGATAAACCGGGATATGGAACCCTGGTTGGCCTTGAAACCATATCGGGCTTCCCACCGGGTAGTTATAATAAACGATGCTCAGTTCTTGAGCCTGCCGGCGGCCAATGCGCTCCTCAAGACCCTGGAAGAGCCTCCTCAACATGCCGTTATAATACTGGTAGCAGATGAACAAATCTTGCTGGAGACTATCGTATCACGCTGCCAAACGATCAGGTTTGTACCGCTGGCGGAATCCAGTCTGCGTGATTTTCTGCTGCAGCGGGAAGGTGAAGGCCAGCGGGCATCTCATCTAGCCCGATTGGCGCAGGGCAGTCTGACCAGCGCGATTCAACTGACCGAAACCGAAGGATTAGAAGAAAAGTGGAGTACGGCCTGGGAGGTTGTACAAAACCTGTCGACCGGAAGGGAAATTGAGGTATTTAAGTGCGCGGAAGAGATGGAGAAAAATCCGGTTTTGATGGCCGGACTGTTGACTGCGCTGTTGCGTGATATTTATGTTTTTCAGGCAACGGGCAAAAAGGAACTTTTGATAGTAGACAAGAACGTGCCGCTGTATGAGAGATTCAAGCGTCTTGACATAGAGAAGGTTAAGACCGCTCTTATGAAAATAGATGAACTGAGGATACAATACCGTGGCCCGGTAAGATCCCTGTTGCTGAGCATAAACATTTCCTATCAGCTTCAGGATGCATTAAAATAAGAAAGAGCCATTCAGAGCTGAGATTGAGTAAGGCCGACAAGGGATAGATTAACGTAACAAAGTGAGGGAGGTAATCTCTTTGGCATTGGTAGTGGGGATCAGGTTTAAACCGGCCGGCAAACTATACTATTTCGATAATTCTGATCTTGATTTGCAGGTTGGAGATGCAGTCATCGTTGAAACCGCCCGCGGGATTGAACGCGGCATGGTGGCTATAAATAAAAGAGATGTAAGCGAGGACCAATTAGTTTTGCCGTTGAAAAAAGTAATCCGCAAGGCGAATGAAGAAGACGAACAAGCTTACCGTCAGAATAAAGCCAGGGCAGCTGAAGCCCTGGACATATGCCGGGAAAAAGTCCAAATGCATAATCTCCCCATGCGATTGATAGATGTGGAATACACCTTTGATATGGGTAAAATTATCTTTTACTTTACTGCCGAGAGCAGAGTTGACTTTCGTGAGCTGGTCAAAGATCTGGCCTCCATTTTTAAAACCCGGATCGAATTGAGACAAATCGGGGTGAGAGATGAAGCCAAGATGTTGGGTGGAATAGCCACCTGCGGTCGGATCTTGTGCTGTAATAACTTCCTGGGGGAATTTGCCCCGGTCTCCATTCGTATGGCCAAGGAACAACATCTTTCCCTCAACCCTACCAAAATATCCGGTATATGCGGGCGCTTGATGTGTTGCCTCAAATATGAGTCGGAGATGTATGATTCTAAAAAACCGGAGGGCAAAAAACATGGAAAAAACGGTACAAGAGTTGAAGAGCTTGATCCGGGACTTGATTCTTGAGTTAGGAGACCTCAAAGAGAGAGTAACCCGGTTGGAAGAAGAGGGAGCTCCTGAACCTTTAGTAATGAGCCGGACCAAAGCTGACATAATAAAATTGCAGGGTGAAGGTTATGACCAACTGGGAAGAATATATAAGGAAGGCTATCACGTCTGCCCAGTTGCATACGGGGAACCGCGCCGGGATGGGTGTCTTTTTTGTATAGCCTTTATGAATAAGGAGTAAGCAGTCGGTGGCAGACAGGAGAGCAATCCTTAAGGAAAACGAGACCCTTGACGACCTGATACTGGGCAATTTGCAGCTTATTCAGCCCACCCAGGGCTATCGTTTCTCGCTGGATGCAGTATTGCTGGCCCATTTCCCGGAGCTGGCCGGAGTAAGTCGAGTTGTTGATTTGGGCACCGGCAGCGGGGTTATTCCTATTTTGCTTACAGCACGAGAGCCCCAGATTAGGATAACTGGCCTGGAACTCCAATCGGCTATGGTAGATAGAGCTAGGCGAAGTATTCGGCTGAATAAGCTGGAAAATAGAATTGAGATTATTCAGGCTGACATAAGGGATGTAAAAAATACACTAACCGGGGGGAGTGCTGAGCTGGTTTTAAGCAACCCCCCTTTTTGGAAAATAGGAGAGGGTCGTATAAGCCGTAACCAGGAGAAAGCGACAGCTCGGCACGAGTTAAATTTGACTCTTGAAGAATTGGTATATGCGGGCGCTTATCTACTGGTACAGGGCGGCAAAATGGCTATTATTCAACGGGCGGGGAGATTAGAGGAAGCCATGCAGGCTTTCTGCCGCCACCGGCTATTCCTCCACCGGATGCGTCTGATACACTCCTTTGCAGACCGCAATGCCACCCTGGTGCTGCTGGAAGGCAGGAAAAACAGGCCGGGTAGTTTGGGCATTCTTCCGCCGCTGGTGATATATACGCAACCGCAGGAATATAGTGAGGAGATTAAAAAGCTTTACAGGGAGAAATAAATGACTGGAAAACTATACGTATGCGGGACGCCCATAGGTAATCTGGAGGATGCCAGTATCAGACTATTAAAGACCCTGCGTCAGGTTGACATGATCGCCTGTGAAGACACCCGCCATACCATCAAACTATTAAACCGTTATAAAATTAAAAATAAATTGATCAGCTACCATGAACACAGCAGCCCCCAGAAGGAGCAATACATTCTGGAAGAATTGGCGCGAGGGAGCCATATTGCGCTGGTATCAGATGCGGGTATGCCCACCATATCCGATCCCGGGGAAGGATTAGTACGCCAGGCTATCACCGCCGGCATTGAGGTGGAAGTCATCCCGGGACCATCAGCCTGCACCGCCGCATTGGCTGTTTCTGGATTGGACAGCTCATCATTTATCTTTGCAGGATTTTTACCTCCCAAAAGGGGAAAAAGGCGAGAAATACTGGCCGTTTTAAAAAAGGAAGCCAGAACGGTCATACTATATGAAGCTCCCCATCGTCTTTTACATACGCTGGAGGATATTGCCGCAGTGATGGGAGACGGGCAGCCCCTAACGGTGGTCCGCGAGCTTACCAAGGTACACCAGGAAGTCAGACAGGGATCAGTAAGAGAAGTGGAAAATTATTATACAGAACATCCACCTCGCGGTGAAATATGCCTCTTGCTGCCTGTACAGGAGGAGCAAGCCGTTCCCGTTGATATGGATCAGATCATACAGGAAACGGCGGAACTGATAAAGAGGGGATTTGAAAAAAAAGAGGCTTTCAAAATGAAAGCCCATGAGTATAAGATCAAAAAATCGACAATTTATAAACAGTTTACGGATAGATGACTAACCAATAGACGCAATTAAACGATCTGTTTGGCTAGTTCTACCAGGCAACTCTTACAAAGGTTTTTGCCTTTATAATTAGCTACGTCCTCGGCATTGCCACAGAAAATGCAAGCTGGTTCATATTTCTTCAAGATTATCTTTTCACTGTCTACATAGATCTCTAAAGCATCCTTTTCTTCAATTCCCATTGTACGTCTCAACTCAATGGGGATCACGATGCGACCTAGCTCATCTACCCTTCTTACTACACCGGTTGATTTCATCATATATTGCTACCTCCTTTTTCTAATTTTCCAATCCCAATGAAAAGATACCAAAATTGGCAGAATAAGTCAAGCTTTTTTCAACAAAAAAACCCAAAAAATTAATATAAGCACTTTTTTGTTCATCCAAAACCATTTTAGAGTAGAGGATAAGAGCTTCTTTTTGTGGTAAACTATACAGAATATACCGTGATATTGATGGAGGGACCAACATGCAGGAAAAGAAAAGCTATTATATTACAACCCCTATTTACTATCCCAGTGACAACTTGCATATCGGGCATGCCTACACTACGGTAGCAGCCGACTGTATGGCTCGTTTTAAACGCATGCAGGGCTTCGATGTGTTTTATCTGACGGGGACTGATGAGCATGGCCAGAAAATCGAACGAGCTGCCCGTGAGAAGGATATGGAACCGATTGTATATGTAGATGGTATTGTAGAAAATATTCAGAAATTGTGGCAGGCCTTGTTGATATCAAATACCGATTTCATCCGTACCACCGAAAAGCGACAGGAAGATGTGGTGCAAAAGATTTTTACCCGGGTTTATGAGCAGGGGGACATCTTCTTATCCGAATATGAAGGCTGGTACTGCAGTCCCTGCGAGACCTTTTTTACCGAACGGCAGCTGGCGGAGGGCAAATGCCCGGATTGCGGGCGTGAAGTGGAACTTTTGAAAGAGGAAAGCTATTTCTTTAATATGTCGAAATATGCCCCACGTCTGCTGGAGCATATTAACAACCACCCCGATTTTATACAGCCGGAGTCAAGGCGCAACGAGGTAGTGAGCTTCATAAAAAGTGGCTTGGACGACCTGTGCGTATCACGTACTACGTTTAAATGGGGTATTCCCGTACCTTTTAACAACCAGCATGTAGTATATGTATGGTTCGATGCCCTTATAAACTACCTTACCGGGATAGGTTATATGCAAGACGAGGCCAAATTCAATAAATACTGGCCGGCGGATGTGCATCTTATGGCCAAGGATATCATACGTTTTCATGCTATAATCTGGCCTTGTATGTTAATGGCCCTTGACCTGCCTCTGCCCAAAAAGGTTATGGCCCACGGGTGGATAATGCTCGAAGGGGGAAAAATGTCGAAATCCAAAGGCAATGTCATCGATCCCAGCCTTCTGGTACAGAAATATGGAGTGGATGCAGTGCGCTATTACCTTATAAAAGAACTTAGTTTTGGTCAGGACGGCACCTACTCGGAAGAAATACTGGTAAACCGCATCAATGCTGATCTGGCCAATGATCTGGGCAATCTCATCAGTCGGACCGTGGCCATGGTAATCAAATATTTTGGGGGCGTCATACCCGAGACGCGGGCAACGGCAGCCCTGGATGAAGAAATACAGGCAGTGGCCTTGCAGACGTATACCGAGGCGACTGAAAAATTAGATAAAATGGATTTTTCAGCCTACCTGCATGCTACAGCCCGTCTCGTATCCCGGGCCAACAAATACATTGACGAAACCGCTCCCTGGCTCCTGGCCAAAGATGAAACCCAGGCCGGACGTCTGGCTGCCGTTATGTATAACCTGGTGGAATGTATTCGCATAGCCCTGATACTTACGGCGCCTACTATGCCTACCTTGATGGAACGGGCTAATAAGCAACTGGGCATATGGGACAACCTGGAGGAAATCCCCTGGGAAGACGCCGGAATCTGGGGGAAGACCAAAAACGGAACCCGCGTGACGAAAGGAGCATCGCTCTTCCCACGCATCGACATTAAAACCCTGGAGGAGGAAGAGAAAATGACTGTATCAGAATCCGTTCCCGGGCCAACGCCCGAGAAGCAGGCCGCCCCAGAATTGGTGGCGGTTGAAGATGAATATATAAGCATCGAAGATTTTGCCCGACTTGATCTGCGGGTAGCGGAAGTAGTGGCCTGTGAAAAGATGAAAAAGGCCGATAAACTACTGATTCTGAGGGTAAAAGTGGGCGAGGAGGAGCGTACGGTAGTATCAGGGATAGCCCAGCATTATACGCCGGAAGAAATGGTGGGCAAAAAAGTAGTGCTGCTGGCCAACCTGAAACCCACCAAATTAAGGGGAGTAATGTCCGAAGGGATGATTTTGGCTGCATCTGACGATCAATATGTGGATGTCCTGACGATTACCAAAGACATAGATTCGGGCAACCGGGTAAAATAGGGGGGAATATCTTTATGTTCGATACCCATGCCCACCTGCAGGACCGAAAATTGCAAGGAGATGTGGAAAATATATTGCAGCGCGCCCGGGAGGCCGGGGTGGAGAAGATAACCTGTATAGGCTACGATTTACCCTCTTCCCAGGAAGCCGTGCTGTTAGCTCACAAGTATAAACAGATCTATGCAGCTGTGGGGGTGCATCCTCATGATGCTGAAACCGTGACCCCTGAAGTGTTGGAGAGACTGAAAGGTTTGGCTAAAGACCCTAAAGTAGTAGCTATAGGGGAAATCGGCCTGGATTACTATCGTGACCTTTCTCCGCGTGATAAACAGATGGAAGCCTTTATCGAGCAGATAAAATTGGCCCATGCTATTGGCAAGCCCATAGTTGTTCATGATCGTGATGCCAACCAGGACGTAATAGACACCATTAAAAAATATAAAGCCGGAAAAAATGGGGGCATCATGCATTGCTATTCGGGCAACCTACCTCTGGCCGCAGAAGCGATCAAGGCAGGTTTCTATATATCCTTCGCCGGGCCCTTGACCTACAAGAATGCCCGTCAAGCACAGGAAGTAGTGGTTAAAATACCCATGGATCGGCTGTTAGTAGAAACCGATTGCCCCTATCTTACCCCTGAACCTCTGCGGGGTAAGATTAATGAACCGGCCCATGTCCGTTATGTAGTAGAAAAAATGGCGGCCCTGCGCAACCAGCATCCCGATGAGGTCGCCTATCTAACCGATCGCAATGCCAGGAAAGTCTACGGCATAAAAGATTAATTCCAATCTTTAACAGAATAATTTTGATGAATTAGGGCTGAAAAAGCCCTAATTTCTTTGGTGCAGAGAACCTATTTCAGCAAAAAATTTACCTCATTAGGAATAAAATTAAATAAGCTGGATAATAATATTAACAACTATGCTTTGTTGTTACCGATGGAAAAATATTGAACCTATGCCACAAATGAGGTGTAATTTTTGACATTATTGTGAGCTTATGCATAGAATAGGAGTACTTCAATATTTTTCTTGAGGGGGATATTGAGTAAGGGAGGAATTATATGAGTACTGTCTGGTCAAAGAAAGGGACTTTCTTAATCGCCAGCATACTAACTCTCGGTTTGCTTTTAGGTAGTTTGGCTTTTGCTTTACAAAAGCCGGTCTCAATTGATGTTGATGGAAATTTAATAAAGAGTAGAGTATTATTTTCAGGCACAGTCGGGGATGTCCTCGACCAGAACCATATCACCCTAGGCGAAAAAGATTTAGTAGAACCCTCTCGAGAAACTGCGGTTATGAAAAACATGCAGATCAAGATCACCAGAGCATTCACCGTAAAGGTACTGGCAGACGGAATAACCCGGGAAGTGTTAACCACCCCGGTTACTGCCCAAGAAGCAGTTGTCTTGGCTGGATTTACATTAGGTGAACAGGACATCGTCAAAATCTTACCGGTGGAAGTGGAAATGGTTGGTCCCCAGCAAGAGATTGAAGTGATTCGGGTGACCCAAAAAGAAATTACTCAGGATGAACAAATGCCCTATCAAGTGGAAAAAACCATGGACTCGACCCTGGAAATGGGTTTGACCAAAACTCTTCAGGCCGGGAAAAACGGTCTGGCGCGCAGTACCCTGCTGGTTACCTATCACAACGGCCAGGAAGTAAAACGGGAAACACTCAAGATAGAAACACTGGCCCAACCGCAAAACAAACTGGTGGCTATGGGAAATATTACCTCGGTATCTCGTGGCGGCCAGCGCCTTGATTTCAGAGAAGCACGTTATATGCAATCTACAGCCTATACCTATACCGGTTCACGCACAGCCACCGGTAAAAATCCCGCTGTGGGTATGGTAGCGGTTGACCCCTCAGTGATTCCCCTGGGCAGCAAGATGTACATTGAAGGTTATGGATACGCCTGGGCCGCCGATACAGGTGGAGCTATCAGGGGTAACAAGATCGACGTATTTCTAGAGGAATACTCACAGTGTGTAAAATGGGGACGACGAACTGTAAAAGTATATTTGATGCCTTAAAAACGATCAAAAAGCAAACCGGAATTAATCGTTAAGGAAAAAATTGGCGGTAAACAAGGGGTACGATAGGCCCCTTGTTTATTTTTGCCACTTTTTACCTGGTTGAAATGCGGTCAATCTTTGAAAACTATAACCAGGAAAGGAAATTGGAGGTGTAACAAATTTGGAAAAGAAAACGAAAACATTTCTATTAATTCTTTTAAGCGCGGTTCTTTTGCTGAGCGGGTGCGGAAAGGCCGCCCAAAAACCGGTGCCCGATACCACTCCCGAAAGTGGTGTTCAGCAAACCTCAGATTCCGAAAAAAGAATAATGGCCAGTCGTTTCTCCAATCTGGCGCTGCAAGTAAATGGAGTACAAAAAGCTACCGTGGTGGTGGCCAACCCTGGAACCACAAATGGGCCCGGTTCAGACATACTCGGTCAGGGCTCATCAACTGCGCAAATGCCAAATGCCAATGCAGGAACACCGGTGGTAATGGTAGGAGTGAATCTGGATCCTAAAGCTATGCAGGACAAAAACAGAGAAAACAGTATCAAAGAAGAAGTAAAAGCCAAGATTATAGGCTCGGGTGCCCAGATAAGCCAAGTGCTGGTTACTACTGATCCTAACATGATTAAGAAACTCCAGGATGTAGCCGCTGGAATCATACAGGGCCAACCCCTGCAAAGTTATGCGCAGGACATTAATGAATTAGATAAGAATATCCGCGCTCAATGATTCGAGAATTATAGTGAATATATAATCCGTGCTTCTCGATATAGCCAATCCAGACTAGCCCCAGCGGCGGAAGCGAAGATCAAAAATCGAAAAGTCCGTGGGGGACAGGCCTTTTTACAATAAGGTCCTGTCCCCTGGAGTGCGTTGCAGGAACGGACTTTTTGGTATAGAAATTCTAAACGAAACAAAAAATCTGTCCGGGATTTAAGCAAATTATTTTTATAGTATAATTAACTCAACATTTGCATCCGACTGAGATAAGCGTAACTGTGGTTGGGCAGCAGCATTAGCTCTAAGCTGGCCTATATCAAGTATGCTGATTAGATCATGCCCGGCCGCAGCATTAAACCTGGCGGCTGCCAGCAGGGGCAGCGAAGGTGCAGTAATACATTAAGTGAGGTAAAAACATATGCCCGATAGATCGTCCCCCTCAGGAGCCAGGACTATAATGCAGCGCTATGGATTATTCCCCAAAAAAAGATGGGGGCAGAATTTCCTGGTCGACCGCAACATTCTAACTAAAATTGCTGATTCTTGTGCAATCAGCGCTGATCAATACATACTGGAAGTTGGACCTGGCCTGGGGGGCTTGACACAGGAACTGGCCAATCGCAGCCAGGGGGTATTGGCCGTGGAAGTTGACACCACTCTGGAACCGGTATTGCGTGAATTAGCCGCCTCTAATCCTGGCATTAAAATAATATTTCAGGATATTCTCAAAGTTGAAATCGAAGCTGAAATCCAGAAGGCCTTTGACTTGCCAGCCATAAAACCCTACCAGGTTTGCGCCAACATTCCTTACAATATAACCACCCCGATCCTATTTAAACTATTGGAGAATTGTCCCCACATGGTGTCGGCCACCCTCATGATGCAAAAAGAAGTTGGGCAGCGGCTGATGGCGTCACCGGGCAGCAAAGATTACGGACGATTGACCCTTATGGCGGCATACTACGCTGATATAGAGCATATTATGGATGTTTCCCGTCAATGTTTCTATCCTCGCCCTGAAGTGGATTCATTAGTGCTGAGAATAATTCCGCAGCATCCCCAAAAGGTTCCTGTACATAACGAACAGGCATTTAAAGGGTTTATTAGAGCTGCCTTTCAAAAAAGAAGAAAAACCATTCTAAATATAACCAGTGATTTTTTTACCCTGGATAAGTATGAAAGTGAAAAGAAGCTGCAGGCTCTGGGTCTGCAGCCCAATCTAAGGCCGGAGAATCTGAGCTTGGAGGATGTAGCGCGCCTGATCAATGCCTTTGCCCCGCTCGCTGATGGCTATGCCAGTGAGAACAGTTGCTAAATTCATGTCAATCCTGTAACAACGATAATTTTGCTCCTGAAATCGAGTGGCAAGAGGCATATTTGATCATACTAACCCTACAACGCCAATAATTGGCAGGTTTACTCTCAAAGCGGATTAGGCCAAAGAAAATAAGCCTGCTCATATTTAAAGAAATACTTAATATTTCGGTTGACACCACCATTGTTTTTTTATATACTATACATTTTACTATTGACACAATACCCCCGATGGTATAGAATGATAAACATATTGATATAAAAGAAGGTGATGGTTTGAGTTCACCCAGGGCTATAGCGGAGATCAAAAAAGACCTAGAATTCTTCGTGGGAAGCAAAATCAGACTAAAAGCCAACCGAGGGAGAAACCGGATTATAGAGAAGGAAGGGGTACTGGAGTCCATTTACCCTAATATATTTGTCGTAAGATTAAACGAACGCAAAGTCGAGAGGAAAGTTTCTTATACTTACGCAGATGTCCTTACCGAAACAGTTGAGTTATTTGTATATGATAAACAGGACTTGGAAATAAAAATCGCTTCCGCCAACGTCTAATATTTATAAAAATAGACAGGCTGCCTCGCTTACTGAGGCAGCCTGTTTTTTGTGTATACTGCATACATATGAGAGCCAAAAATGAAGGTCGAGGCTTTGCTCATCGACCGGGCAGCAAACATACTTACCAAACTCCCCCCATATAAATTAATAAAATTAAATGGGGTGATAAAGTGAATCGGGACATTTTATTATGGTCGCCAGTCATTGTTAGCAGCCTGAGTACGCCGCGCACCTGTCAGCAGGTCAGGCATTATGGGATCGATACTATATTCAAACGTATCGATGATATTAAGATAAAAACCACCAAGCTTCGAGCTGAACGTCAGGGCAAGTTATTAGAAGCCCGGGTGCAGATGGACATAGTTGTACTGGTAGAGGATTTTAGCGGACATATCAGGCTTTTCAGCCGCCCCGAATTAATTAGAGAGCGCATAGCTTGGCAGGAGTTCGACAAGCCCCCTCAACAAGAAACAGATATTAATTATATAATTCAAATCCAGGATTTAAAATACGATGGAGAAATGCAAGGAAATGAAATTATAATCAGTTATTTTCTCAGCTACATGCTGTTTGCTGTTCGAGAGCAGGTAGTAAAACTGTATGCCGATGAAGAACTGATGAACGACAACCTGGAGCAGGTTAACAACTCCCCGGAGGCTGAAGCTGAAATAGAAATGATACGCAATCATAATGGGGTGTTAAACCACAAGTTGTATTTATATGAGAAAGATTTAATGAGCCTCCAGCGGGGGATCAAGAAGGCCGAAGAGCGTAATGCCGAACTATGCAGAGAACTGAGTGGTACGCAGGCCACAGTACAACAATTACGCGAAGCTGTCACCCGTAAAGATCTCATAATCTGCAGTTATGAAAACCATCTCCCGATGGGTTTGCCGAAAAATACCCCTCCTACTGCCATGACTCAGGCGGAATTTACGCTGGGTCAGCGAATAAAGCGGATGTTTATGAACAGCCTATAGTTCCACCGCCGGTAATTATTTTCCGAGTAATCACACAATGTACCCTTCTTTCATAATATATCTTAGAAATTTGAAAAAGAATTTCTAGCCGTGTTGCAGGCAGCGACTAAGATATTAGAGAAAAAAGGAGGGGAAAGTAACATGTTGAAATGCGAATTCCCGGAGGGTTGCAGACTGGATTTGTGGGCAAAAGTTATCAAGGCCAAGTATATTGAAAAAGGGGCCGAGGTTCTGGAAAGAACCATATGTATACCTTGCAGCGAAGTTGGCGGTTATGTAAGTCTGGTCGATGATTTCAAGATCAAAGTAAACTACGCCACGGAAACACTGAACTTCAACAAGGTGAAAATATCGATTGACTTTGATTTGATCCTGGTGCTTATTGTCGGAAACCCACCCGATACTGAATATCAGATATACACCATACCCTGTAACGTTTACGAGGAAACAGTTGAGCTGTGCAAATTTGATCCACCGTTGACTACAGAAGAATTCAGGTGTGAAATTGACCAATCCGAGCTTATTTTGTGCAATTGGGACTTTGATTATGATATCAAGGGCAACTGCGAAGATGAACACAGCCCCTGTCGGCATCATTATTGCGAAAGTGACCTGACGGATAGGAAGCCGCCCATGCGGGGAACCTGCCTGGAAGTCCGAGTGTATGTGGATATCATCGATAAACTGGGCAAAATGCATGATATTATCGTTTATGGAGAACTAGATCCTGAAACAGAATGCTAAATAATGGTTCCCACTAAAATGCTCGATCATAAAGATCGAGCATTTCTCACATCATTTTAAAATGAGTTTCGGGGTGAGTTTCAGGGACTGTACCCGAAACTCATTTAGGGGAGCGGGGAAGAGGTGAGAATATATGAAAAGTCTGGGATTAGCACTGGGGGGTGGGGGTTTAAAAGGGTTAGCTCATATTGGCGTCCTGCAGATTCTGGCTGATAAACGCATCCCACCGGCCTATATAACTGGGACCAGCGCGGGCAGCATCTTCGCCGCTTTATATGCCAGCGGGATATCTCCCTACCAAATGGAAGATATCATTTGTAGTTTATCAACTCGTGATTATCTGGATTATAATATTACGGGTATCATAAAATACTTGCTAAATCTCGTGTTGCCCTGCTACGATTACAGCCTGGATGGGCTGCTGGCAGGAGATAAAATTGAGAAACTGGTTAACGGTTGGACCGGGGGGAAAAGCCTGGCCGACTCAGAACTGCCGCTGGCCATCGTTGCCTGCGATATAGACAGCGGGCGCAAAATTATATTTACTAACCATGTTATAAATCTCCCCGACAGCGAGATTATTATAAAGGACGCTCTTTTAAGTGAAGCAGTACGTTCCAGTATTTCCATTCCGGTTACATTTAGTCCCAAACAATTTCAAGGAATGCAGATAGTGGACGGGGGCTTGAAGGACATCGTTCCGGTTATGATTACCAAATATATGGGAGCCGACTATGTTCTGGGGATAAACCTGGGTAAAGAGATCTACAACACCAAAGTAAAAGGCATACTTCAGATCATTGGGCGTACCTTGAGCATTATGACCTTCGAGACATCTGACACCGAAGAAGACTTTTTCGCAGATATGCTCCTGCATCCTGAAGTGCCGGACGTGAATCTCACCGATATCAAGGATGCAGCTAAGATCATAAGGGTGGGGAGGCAAGTAATGCAGGCCAATATTGCGCATCTCCGGCGGGAACTTGAAGTAGTGGAGTAACAGAAATACTTCCGCCAACATATACTAGGCATAAAACCACAGCAATCAGAGCAAGTCAACAATCCTGGCAGGGGAGGGGTGCTATTTGGCAACGGAACAATTTCAACACGCTACATTTTATCTGACCAAAAAACAGGTCGACGACATAAAGGAGTTAGCCAAGAAAAACCAGATATCGCGTAGTGCACTGGTAAGAATGATAATCAGAGAATACCTGGCCAGGCAAGATGAGGATGAAAAATAAAAGGACAACGCCGTCCTCGGCGTTGTCCTTTAATGTAGACAAATTTCCGCGTTGATTTAATGAGGATTTTTGAAATAAAGCAGAGCCTGGCTGGCTATTATTAACGACCCTAAGCAGGCTTTGGTGTCCCCTGTCGCGCAGCTTATGAAATCAACAACAAGATCCCCAGCATAGATAGGTAGCCCATAATTATAATGGCCAATCCGCCAATACCGGCCTCAATGAATTCCCGCTTGGTAAAATCAGCAAACATAGCAGCACGCTCCCTTACGACCTGTTGCGAACATCAGTTCTAATAATATTTTAACACAAACAAACGTTCTGTCAACAGTGTATAAAAAATTATAAAAAAAGCGTGAGTTGCCCGATTTTACTCCTCTCTATCCGTCTCTCTGTGAATAAAAATCTAAAATGAGTTTATTTACTTCCGCAGGTTTTTCGATCATTACATAATGACCGGCGGCGTCTATTACCTCCAGACGGGAATTACTAATATGACTGGCTATATACTGGGAGAGTTTGAGCGGGGTAAGCTTATCATCAACTCCGACAATCACCAGGGCAGGTAATGCAATTTCCCCCAATTTTTCACTCACATCGAAATTATTGCAGGCAGCAAAGTCAGCATAAAGAACAGCTGGCGATGCCTGACTAAAGATCTTGACCCGGGAGGCAACCATAGGTTCTGAGGTTTGCGGCGAAAATGCCAGGCGTATGAAATCAGGATTATGCTTGCCCTGGCCCAAATCATCCAGGAGGGATGGCATGACCTTCATACGCTGACCAGCCCCAATGAGTACGATTCCATCCAGCATTTGGGGGTAATTCAGGGCGCAGGTCAGGGCGATGGCGGCTCCCATAGAGTGCCCCACCAGGTAAAGGGGACGTGGAAGCTGGCCCACAGATATGAAATCCATCACGCTGACCGCTGCTTGGTCAATACTGGTGGCAGCCGTTCCACCTGACTCACCGTGCCCGGGCAAATCCAGGGCAAAGCTATTGGGGCCCAGCTTCATTTGCTGATGCCACACCTCGTGACTGCCGCCGCTGCCATGAATATATAGCAGACTACCCTGCTTGCTATCTCCGGGTACATGCTGGTAATAGACGTCTATCCCCTTAATATTTACAACTCCCATATCTCTTCAACTCCTTCGTAAAGTATATGCATAGTTTCTGTTATTTAACCTGGAGGCCTCTTAATGATACCCGTAAGTCGTCGAATTTCCTTAAAGCTTGCCAAAAAAGACCAATTTGTATACAATACTAGCATATAATGAAATAAGTGTCTCCGAGTTCATGACGCTAACGTAACGACCAGGAGTTATGAACCGATAGGGTACGGCTGGAAACGGTTGTGCCTCCCATTGTGGAAAGGAGAGATGCTATAGAGAAACGTTATGGGTTTCCATTGCCTTCTGCAGTAAGGGGCCCCTTTATTTGGGCCTGGCAGCCGAGGGTTATCATGACAGTATTATAGTTGTTTTAAAAAATTAACCAGGAGGATTGAATAATAATGAAAAAGAAAAGCCTAGCACTTATACTTATGCTGTTATTTGCATTCGTAAGTCTGGCCGGTTGTGCTTCCAAGGAAACCGCCAAGACACCGGAAACCACCCCGCCACCAGCTGAAAAGGTCCTGAAAATGGCGACTACTACCAGTACCCAGGACTCCGGACTATTAGACGTTCTAGTTCCCGAATTCAAGAAAGACACTGGCTACACTCTGAATGTTATCGCAGTTGGCTCCGGACAAGCTATGGAAATGGGCGCCAAAGGCGATGTTGATGTGTTATTCGTGCACTCCCGGGCGGCCGAAGATAAATTTGTAGCCGATGGATTCGGCGTTAACCGTAAAGACGTTATGCATAACGACTTTGTTGTTATTGGACCTGAAAATGATCCTGCCCAAATTAAGGGCATGACCGATAGTGTGGCAGCATTCAAGAAAATTGCCGCGAGCAAATCAACCTTCCTATCCCGTGGTGACAAATCAGGCACCAATACCAAAGAAATAGGTATCTGGAAAAAGGCCGAGATCACACCTGAGGGCGACTGGTATAAAAATGTCGGTAAAGGTATGGGCGACACCTTCCGTATGGCCGATGAGATGAAAGGCTATACCCTGATTGACCGGGCCACCTACCTGGCATTGAAGGAAAAATACAAATTAGTTATCGCCGTTGAAAAAGATGCTCCCTTACTCAACCCTTACGGGGTGATCTCAGTCAACAAAGATAAGTTCCCCAACGTAGACATGGAAGGCGCTAACAAATTTGGCGAATGGGTTACTTCCGAGAAAATCCAGAAGATGATTGCCGAGTTTGGCAAAGATAAATTTGGCGAATCCTTATTTATTCCTGATGCCGTAAAATTATAGAAGTTTGAGGCACGGGGACGGTTCGAGACCACTGAAAAAGTATCATAAATGTCATCCTGAGGAGCTGCAGGCGACGAAGGATCTCTTTGGGAAGTCCGTAATATTGGGCCTTTAGCTAACGAGATTCTTCGCTATCGCTCAGAATGACATGCAAAAGAGCACTTTTTCAGCAGTCTCGAACCGTCCCCGTGCCTCCCTATATCTTGCCAAGTTAGGGGAAGGAAATGTTTAAATGGAGATAATAATCGATGGACTAAAACAGGGTTTCCAATTGATTTGGTCGCTGGACCCGGAAATACTCCAAATCACCCTGGTATCATTGCAGGTATCCTTAACCGCCCTCTTATTAGCCGGGATTATGGGCATACCCACCGGAGCAGCCCTGGCTCTTAAGGACATACGCGGGAAACGAGCCATTTTGAATATCATATATACATTTATGGGATTGCCACCAGTATTGGCTGGTCTTATCGTTTACCTGGCCCTAACTACCCGGGGGCCCCTCGGCCAGTATCAACTCCTATTCACTCCCACTGCCATGATAATTGCCCAGTTACTCTTAGCTTTTCCTATCGTAGCAGGTCTGACCGCCCGATCAGTCATGTCCCAGCAGCAGGAAGTATACGACACCGCGGTTACTTTAGGCGCCTCGTTGCGTCAAGCTGCCTGGACAATTATCAAGGAATCCCGTATCGGCATCATTGCCGCCCTGACCACCGCATTGGGCAGGGTTATCGCCGAAGTGGGAGCAGTAATGATGGTGGGCGGTAATATACAGGGCAGCACCCGGGTCTTGACCACATCCATAGTCCTGGAGACCCGAATGGGCAACGACAGCCGGGCGATTGCCATTGGTATTATCCTGCTGGCCATAGCTTTTGGTATAATTATGATTATAAACACGGTTGAAAAGAGGTCATTTAAGTATGCAAGCGGTATTCAGATTACATAAGGTGACCAAACGCTATGGCACGCGAGAGGTACTAAACGTTGAAGATCTGGCCATACCCGGCCATAAAATATATACTTTTCTGGGCCCCAACGGATCTGGGAAGACCACCTTGCTGAGGATCATAGCCCTGCTCCATAAAAACACGACCGGTAAAGTCGAAGTTCTGGGGGAAGAAGTGGTTTGGAGCAAAGAACAAACCCTTCGACTGCGGCGGCAGATGGCCATGGTAACGCAGACCTCATTTATGTTTGAAGGCAGTGTTTCTGCCAATGTTGCGTATGGATTGAAGGTAAGAGGGCACAAGGGCAACGAGGTCAAGCGCCGTGTAGAAGAAGTTCTCGACCTGGTGGGGATGACCTCCTTTATTAAAAATGATACCCGAGGCTTATCAGGTGGTGAGCGCCAGAAGGTAGCCATTGCCAGGGCCCTGGCGGTAAAACCTAAGGTACTGTTCCTGGATGAACCTACTGCCAACATTGATCCGCGCAGTTCGCTGGAGATAGAGAAATATATAAAAATAGTTAATGAGGAATTGAATACAACTATTATCATAGTAACCCATAACTTATTTCAGGCCCGCCGTCTGGCCGACCAGATACACTTCATGTGGGATGGGAAAATTATTGAGAGTGGTACCTCCCTGGAGATGTTTCAATCCCCTCAAGACAAACGCACCCGTTTATTTTTGGTGGGGGATGCGGTTTATTAGTCTCAAATACATAATTTACTAAAGCAGTTTAAAACAAGTCCTTCCCGGAAATAATGTAAACAAAGGGAGGGATATTATTTTGTTGAAGAAGATTTCAGGTATAATTATCATTTTAATAACTATATTTGCCGGGGGATGGGTGGTGGCCAACCGCAGCGAACCTCTGGAACAAAGTGTACTCAGGCTGCACGTTATCGCCAACAGTGATGATCCCGCGGATCAGGCTTTAAAACTGGCGGTCAAAGACGACATTGTAACCTTCATGCAACAGGAGTTTGTGGGTCTTAAAGATGTAGATGAAGCCCGGCAGTTGGCCCAGCAGGACATACCGTACATACAGGCGGCGGCCCGGGCTCGCATAGAAGCCAGCGGGTATAATTACCCCGTCGAGGTAAAAGTAGGCGAATATGATTTTCCGACTAAATCTTATGGCAACCTGGTGTTTCCGCCCGGCAAATATCAGGCCGTAAGAGTAATAATCGGTGAAGGACAGGGAAAGAACTGGTGGTGTGTATTATTCCCACCACTCTGCCTGGTCTCATCGACAGAGCAAGGCATGAGTCTGAACAGTCCCCAACAGGCCCAGATTACCTTCAAATGTCTTGAACTGCTGCCGCGCGGAGTAAAAATCGGCCAACAAAAATAAACGACACAGGTGACACAGGGGAGGTGACAGGGGGACAAGGTGACAGGGGGACAGGTTTACTGTCCCCTAAGGGTAACATGCATCTATCCTAAAATACCTGAGAGGGGACAGTAAACCTGTCCCCCTGTCACCCCCGTGTATTTCCCGGCTATCCTAAGACTAGCAAGTCAAGAACTGTGTCCCCACTCCCCCTGTAATGCATGAGAAAAATTTATGATTGATATATAATGATAAAAAAGTAAGGAGTGGGGCAAATGAAAAACCAATTGATGATTGAAGCCCCGGCCAAAATTAACCTGACCCTAAATGTTATAGGGAAAAGGACGGACGGTTATCATGAATTAGAAACAGTTATGCAGCAGATCAGCCTCCGTGACAAAATATTTATGCAATCCGGGGGGCCGGGTATAAGGTTAGCCAGCAGCAGTGCTGATATTCCCGTTAATGAAGACAATCTCGCCTTTAAAGCTGCTCATTTACTTTGTACAAAATTTTCTATACAATTAGGACTGCAAATATTTATAGAGAAGCATATACCGGTGGGAGCAGGTTTAGCCGGGGGAAGCACTGACGCCGCCGCCGTAATACTGGGCTTGAATGAAATGTTCGAGCTCCGGTTGGAAAGAGAAGAGCTGCTGAAATTAGGGCTTAGCATCGGTTCGGATGTGCCCTTCTGTATACTGGGGGGAACAGCTCTGGCGCGGGGCAGAGGCGAGATACTTACCCCCCTGCCGCCAGGACCACGTTTGGAAATGGTGTTGGTTAAACCTGAATTTCAACTTTCCACCGCTGCAGTCTACGGGGGCTTGCGCCTGGAGAAGATTCGGAATGCGCCGGACAACGCAGCTTTTCTTGAAGCCTGGCGCAAATATGATATTATTGAAATAGGTTTGCAAATGAAAAATGTTCTGGAGACAGTGAGCATCGAAAAATGCCCGGAGATTGAGATTATTAAGCAGAAGCTGGACGCTCTGGGAGCCCTGAATACTCTGATGTCGGGGAGCGGTCCCAGTGTGGCAGGTGTTTTCGCCAGTCAGGAAGAGGCCCGGCAGGCCTGGCAAGTAATGAAAGACCAGTACAGAGAAGCTTATCTGGTCTCATCCTTTAATAGAGGTGATTAGAATGCAGGAAAGACGTCTAGCTCCGGTCGACTTAGATTCATACAAACCCCTGCGCGAACTGGTTCTGGATGCCATTCGCAGCGCCATCATAAACGGGACCTTGCAACCCCGGGAGAGATTGATGGAGATACAAATGGCCGAAGAATTAGGTGTATCGCGTACTCCGATTAGAGAAGCCCTGCGCAAACTTGAATTAGAAGGATTTATAGTTATGGTACCGCGCAAAGGGGCCTACGTATCTGACCTTTCCTTTAAGGACATTGCCGATGTTTTTGAAATACGCGCAGCATTGGAAGGACTGGCAGCCGGCCTGGCGGCGGAAAGAATTACCGATGATGAGCTGGAAACTATGGAAAGATTACTGGTGGGGAAACAAGAAGCCATAACAGCAGGTGACATCGATAAGCTGGTAGAGGTAGATACCAGTTTTCATGAACTGCTTTATAGAGCCAGCCGCAATGTACGACTGGCCACCATCATAAGCAACCTCCGCGAACAGATTCAAAGGTTTAGACTGACATCCCTATCCTTCCCGGGCAGAAATAAGGAATCCCTGCTAGAACATAAACAAATAGTCGAAGCGATACAATCCAGGGATACTCAGCTGGCCCGGCAATTGGCACAGGAACACATCGAAAATGCCGAAAACGTTCTTATCGAATGCATGAAGATAGAAGCCAGTAAAAAAGAAGGTTAATTCCATAAAGTTAATGGAGGTATTCAGGATGCAATATGATGCTGTAATCCTCGCGGGCGGCGAAAACAGCAGCGAACTGAAAAAAATAGCTCCCTACGACAATGAAGCCCTGATCATAATAGGCAAATACCCTATGATATATTATGTATACAGTGCCTTGCGGGCCACACCCAACATACAGAATATTGTGGTGAGCGGACCGGTGGAGGCACTGCGCAGTATCTTGCCGCGGGATGACAGCCTCTTTTTTGTAGAGGGAGGCGCCAACGCGATTGACAGTTTTGCCCATGCGGTAGACTTCCTGGGCGGCAGGGGGATAAGCCCCAAAGTATTGGCCGTGCCTACCGATATCCCTTTCCTGACCCCGGAGGCCATCTGCGACTTTCTCGTCAGTTGCGAAAGAAGTGAGGCCGATTTTTACTACCCGGTTACGCGGAAAGAAGTCAACGAGCTAAAATATCCGGGTGTGGTTCGCACCTATGTAAGGTTGAAGGATGGGATCTTCACCGGGGGGAACCTGTTTCTGGTACGGTCTGAAATTATTCCGGCCTGCTTGGATATAGGCCTGCAGCTCATCAGTCGGAGAAAGAACCCGCTGGCCATCGCGAAATTATTTGGCTTCAGATTAGTATGGAAATACTTGACCGGACGGCTCAGCATCCAAATGGCAGAAAAAAGATTCCATAAAGTAGTCGGCATTCGCGGCAAAGGTATTATATCACCCTACGCCGAGGTTGGGGTTGATGTAGATAAGCCTGATGATCTCATGCTGGCGCAGCAATACCTGGGCGGTATCCACTTTAGCCGATGACAGATTAAACTCTTACATAGGCTGATATAAAAGGGTATAATACAATGGTATAGACTCCGGCCAGGGCGCCGGTAACCTACATATAGAAGTTTTAGTGAGGAGAGGTACACGATAGTGAATATTTCAGCGGTAATACTGGCTGCTGGTAAAGGTGTACGCATGCGTTCCCAACTACCCAAGGTTGTTCACCGCGTAGCCGGAAAACCCATGGTAGCTCATGTAACAGATGCGGCACGCTTGGCTGGAGTAAAGAAGATTGTTCTGGTAGTGGGGCACAGGAGAGAAATGGTCGAAGAATTATTCCTCCCTGGTGCGGTTGAATTTGCGGTACAGGCGGAACAGCTGGGAACCGGGCACGCCCTGATGCAGGCCGAGGATAAGGTTAGCGGGGATGACACCATCCTGGTCTTGGCCGGAGACACACCCCTGTTGCAGGCATCCACCTTGAAGGCCTTGATGGATTATCACCGGGAAAGCGGAGCCGCTGCGACAGTTCTATCTACCCGGGTCGAAGACCCTCATGGATATGGAAGAATAATACGTGATCAGAAGGGGACATTCCAGTCTATAGTTGAAGAAAAAGATGCTGGAACAGAAGAAAAAGCTGTTCAGGAAATAAACTCCGGGATGTACTGTTTGCAGGTCAAAGACGCCTTTGCCGCCCTAGCAGGCATTAGTACCCAGAATGCCCAGGGTGAATATTATTTGACGGAGATCCTGCCCATTCTTAAAAACAACGGCAAAAAAGTGGCCGTCTTACAGTTAGATGCCCGCGAGGATATCTATGGCATAAACGACCGGATACAGTTAGCTCAAGCCGAAGAGATACTAAGACGGCGCAAAAATGAGTCCTTAATGCAAAGCGGGGTAACTATTATAGACCCGCGCTCCACTTTCATTGATAGTGATGTAACTATTGGCATGGACACCATCATTTATCCCGGCACCATAATCGAAGGCCAGACCACCATAGGAACTGATTGTGAGATTGGTCCGGGGACCCGCATAACATCTTCCGCTATAGGCAATAAGGTGTTGATTGAAAACTCACGCATCAAAGAGGCCCAGGTAGGTGATGAATGCACCATCGGTCCCTTTGCTTACCTGCGTCCCGGGGCGATTCTGCATCGGAAAGTAAAAGTGGGAGACTTCGTAGAAATTAAAAAGTCAACCCTGGGAGAAGGGAGCAAAGCTCCCCATTTAAGCTACATAGGAGATGCCCAGGTAGGCAAAGGAGTAAATATTGGGGCAGGCACCATTACCTGTAACTATGATGGTAAAAATAAATGGGAGACTATACTGGAGGACGGAGTATTTATTGGCAGCAATACCAACCTGGTAGCTCCAATTAAGGTGGGGGCAAACTCCATAACCGGAGCAGGCTCTACCATTACCCGGGACGTTCCGGTTGACACCCTCGCAGTGGAACGGGCCGACCAGAAGAACTTGAAAAAAAGGACCAAGGGGGAGCCCAGGTAATAACCATTCCAGAATCTGAATGGAGGTATAGGTTGATGAACGCATCCAGGTGGAGGATGAAGCTATTTACAGGCAATGCGAACCCCTTGCTGGCCAAAGAGATAGGGGATTATCTGGGGATGCCATTGGCGAAAGCCACGGTATCTCATTTTTCGGATGGTGAAGTCAGTGTGGAGATCGATGAAAGCGTGCGCGGCGTGGACGTATTTGTAGTCCAACCTACTTGCTCGCCGGGTAATGAAACCATGATGGAATTGCTTATCATGATTGACGCCTTCCGCAGGGCATCCGCAGGACGCATCAATGCAGTTATTCCCTACTTTGGGTATGGGCGTCAGGATCGTAAAAGCCGGGCGCGCGACCCCATAACTGCCAAGCTGGTTTCCAATCTTATCGTAGAAGCCGGAGCCCATCGGGTCGTAACCGTGGATCTCCATGCAACGCAAATACAAGGATTTTTCGATATACCTGTCGACCACCTGCCGGGAGTAGCTACCCTGGCAGAACACCTAAACAAAAAAAAACTGGGTGACCAGGCCGTAGTAGTATCACCAGATGTGGGCGGGGTTACCCGGGCGCGCAATCTGGCCGCCAAATTAGGGGCGCCGCTGGCCATCATTGACAAAAGACGGTCCGCGCCCAATGTTTCCGAGGTTATGAATGTAATCGGTGAAGTCGAAGGTAAATCAGTAATTCTTATCGATGATATTATAGACACCGCCGGCACCGTGTGTAACGCTGCTCAAGTATTGTTGGACAAAGGTGCTTGCGAGGTATATGTTTGCTGCACCCACCCGGTATTTTCCGGACCTGCTATTGAGAGAATGGCGGCAGCGCCTTTTAAAGAAATCATAGTTACCAATACCATACCAGTTAAGGAAAAGCTCCCCAACCTAACTGTTTTATCTATAGCCCCCTTGATAGGGGAAGCCTTATTAAGAATTCACGAAGATCTATCAGTTAGCAAAATATTTGAGGATTAGACAGCTTAAAATAAGGATAAGCTTATTTAGGTCATAAAAATAATAACAAAAATATCGACAGCGCACTTAGAAAGGGGTAACAAAATGGCATCAATACCTGTGTTAGAAGCAAAGATACGGCCCATAAAAAATGCCGGATACCTTAAAGAATTAAAACGCCAGGAAGGGGTACCAGCAGTAATTTATGGCAGAGGAAAGGAAAACCTCAACATAGTTCTGGACCGCAAAAAGTTGACTAAGATATTTACCCGCATGGGCATTAACGGCGTCTTTTCCCTGGAGGTAGAAGGGGAGTCAACATCGGTGGCTCAGGTACGGGAAGTACAGAGGGATCACATCAGCGGGAACATAACTCACGTAGATTTCCTAACCGTGGCCATGGATGAAAAAATTAACAGCATGATTAGAATTCATCTGTTAGGAGAAGAAGAAGTTAGCCAGGCCGGGGGAGTGCTGCAAACTTTACTGAGAGAAATACCGGTATCATCGTTACCGGGAGACCTGCCTGAAGTGATAACCTTCGATATTTCAGGATTGGGAATAGGAGATAAAGTAGTTATAGGTGATCTAGCCATACCAGATAACGTAGAGGTTTTGGAAGATTTAGAAACCACTGTTGCCAATATTGTAGCTACCAGAGAAGAAGAAGTAGAAAAAGAGGAAGCAGCCGAAGAGGAAACGCCGGAGGAAAGCGAGTAAACTACCAAACCCGGTTTTAACCGGGTTTTTTATTTAGGCACAAAATTCTAGGGTGAACATATAGGGGTTTAGTTATGAAGATAATTGTGGGTCTTGGTAACCCGGGCAAAGAATACAAGAATACCCGTCACAACATAGGCTACATGGTCCTGGAGGAGTTAGCCGCCCGCTACCCGGTGGAGAAGCAGGAGAGCAAGTTTGAAGCCATTATAGGGCACATCAGGCTCAAGGGGGAAAAGGTGCTGCTGGTTAAACCGCTCACCTATATGAACCTGAGCGGCCAATCGGTGCAGCCTCTGGTTCACTGGCATAAGCTGGAGCTGGGTGACCTTATGGTGATCTACGATGATATGGACCTGCCGCTGGGAACCATACGCATACGTGCCGCGGGCAGCAGCGGCGGGCATAAAGGAATCAAATCCATCATGGAAAGGTTGGCGACCTCTGATTTTGCGCGTACTCGCATCGGCATAGACCGCCCGGCAGATCGCCAAGCAATCGATTGGGTACTGGGTCGCTTTTCCGGTCCCGAGAAAGAACAGATCGACCAAACCATCAAAGAGGCGGCCGATGCCGTGGAGAAATGGATAACCGCCGGCATAACCGAGGCTATGAACGCGTACAATTAAGGGGCAGGTATATTTGTCCCGCCTTTAAGGGAAAATAATAGAAAGTCTAAAAAAGGGGCGGGCATATTGAAAATATACTACATCTGCGAATACTGCGAACGCATATTTCAAGAAATTGAAGTCGAAGGTGAAGAGGGTTCCGTACAAGTTAGCGGAATGTGTGACGAATGCGCAATAGAAATGGGCTTAACCAGTCCTGCATTCATAAACCAGCACTACTATAATTAGAGTGTAACAAGGGGACGGTCCTGTTGTTACACTAACCTCGTTTATATTATTAGTGGGGGTCGTTTTTACGATGTCCACCTTTATTTCGTGATAACCCTGAGTTGGGGAGGGGAAAAAACATTTGAATCGGGAGTTACTGAATTCCATAAAAAATTGTCTGGACAGCCAGCAAGATGTAATGCTCAGCGGTCTGTCGGGTACGGCCCGCACATTTTTACTGCAGGAGTTTTATCTTATCAGCCCTGGTAAACTGCTCTGTATCGTACCGGGAGAGGAACAGGCTTACGACCTGCTTAACGATTTAAAGGGTCTGGTCGGGCGTGACAAAATCTCACTGTTCCTGGAACGGGATTTTGTCTTTATGAAAGAAAATACTTCCCAGACCGAAATGGAGCGTATTTCCACCCTGCAAGAACTGCTCAATCATCCGCGCCGTAAATCAATCATTATCGCGACAATAGGTGGTTTGCTCTACCATATCATTTCCCCGCAATATATGAAAAAAGCCAACCTGCACTTAGAAGTAGGTCAGGATTATCCGCTTAACAAGCTACTCCGTCAACTAGTCGCAGCAGGTTATGAAAGAGTCGATACGGTAACACGTCCAGGCCAGATGGCAGTAAGGGGCGGCCTGGTGGATGTTTTTCCAGCGGCCGACCGGGAGCCTTGCCGGATGGAGTTCTTTGGGGATACCCTGGACACCCTGCGCTGCTTCGACATCAACACCCAGCGCTCGGGTAAGAAAGAAACCCGACTGTCAATCAGTCCGGCAGACGAATTGGTGGGGGATGAATTGCAGAGCACGCTGTTGGATTATTTGTCTGGCAACAGCTGTATATACTTTGATGAACCACGCGAATGCTATCGGGTGCTGGACAGGCAGACCCGTCGCTACCGCAAATTTCTAAAAGAGGCTCGCAAAGAAGACAAGGAGCGCCAGGAAATGAGCCTGCTTGACCGTGATAGTATGGTGGAGGGCTTGGCCCAACACACCGTAATTTATCATTCTTTTTTCCCGGCCAACATACCCCAGGCCAGGGTAGTCCTTTATGAACACATATCGCAAAAAGAAATGGAACCCTTCTACCAGCGTTATGAAAGCCTTTTTACACGTCTGCAGGAGTTAATGGCCAGCCAATATACGGTCCAGCTGGCAGTCAGAAAGGAATCTCTGCGGGAAGAATTACGCCGGGAAATGGCCGACCGGCACATAGCCGGAGTGGAATTTGTTAGCCAGGGTTACCAGCGCGGCTTCATAAGTCAGACCCTACAATTAGCGCTGATTACGGAGCAAGATATCTGGGGGAAAAAGGCTTCTCGCGGGGCAAGAGCCCGGGCTCCTGTGGAACAGAGGATACTGGCCGAGGATTTGCAACGCGGTGATTATGTAGTTCATGAACTTTATGGCATTGGTATTTATCGGGGTGTTACGCAGGTTGAGACTGATGGAGTTACGCGGGAATACATATTGCTGCAGTATGCGGGCACCGATAAACTATATATGCCGGTGGATAAATTGGATCTATTGCATAGATATTCAAGTTCCGAGGACCGCGAACCCCGCCTGAGTAAACTGGGGGGCACCGAGTGGGAGAGAACCAGACAGAAGGTAGTTCAGTCCATTCAGGAAATGGCGGAGGAACTGCTGCGCCTGTACGCTCTTCGGGCGACTGTAGAAGGGCATGCTTTCAGTCAAGATACTCCCTGGCAGGCACAGTTTGAAGATGAATTTCCCTACCAGGAGACCCCGGATCAACTGAAAGCTATACGCGATGTGAAAAAAGACATGGAAAGCAGCCGACCCATGGATCGACTGGTCTGTGGTGATGTAGGCTATGGTAAAACTGAAGTTGCCTTGCGGGCTGCCTTTAAAGCCATAATGGACAGCAAGCAGGTAGCCATACTGGTTCCAACCACCGTCCTGGCTGAACAACATTACGAAACCTTTTGTAAACGGTTTCAGAATTATCCGACTAATATTGAGGTCTTGAGTCGTTTCAAAACCCCCGCCGCCCAGAAAAAAGTGCTGGCAGATATGGAACGGGGTGTGGTTGACATTGTAATCGCCACCCACCGACTGCTTTCCAAAGACGTTAAATTTCATAATCTAGGCTTGTTGGTGGTGGATGAAGAACATCGTTTCGGGGTTGCTCAGAAGGAAAAAATAAAAGCATTGAAAGAACAAGTAGATGTTCTAAGCCTCTCCGCTACCCCCATACCTCGCAGCCTGCATATGGGATTGACAGGGTTAAGAGATCTGAGCGTCATAGAAACCCCTCCTCCGGAGCGCTACCCCATCACTACTTATGTGATGGAGTACAACCCGGAAATTATCCGGGAGGCAGTCTTAGCCGAGTTCAACAGAGGAGGCCAGGTTTTTGTGGTGCATAATCGCATCCAGGATATATACCGGGTCAAAGATGACCTGGAAAAACTCCTGCCCGGGATCAGCATAGCAGTAGGACACGGCAAGATGAAAGAGGATGAACTAGCCCGAACCATCACGAAATTTGTGCAAAAGGAATACGACCTCTTCTTGTGTACTACCATAATAGAATCTGGACTCGATATGCCCAACGTAAACACCATAATTATAGACATGGCAGATCGGATGGGCTTAGCTCAGCTCTATCAGTTGCGCGGACGGGTAGGCCGCTCTAACCGGGTGGCATATGCTTACCTTACCTACCATCCGGACAAAGTCATTACCGAGGCCTCCCAGAAACGGCTGAATGCCATCCGTGAATTCAATGAACTAGGGGCTGGCATACGCATAGCCCTGCGGGATCTTGAAATCAGAGGCGCAGGCAATATTCTGGGAGCTGAGCAGCATGGTTACATACACGCGGTGGGCTTCGATATGTACTGCCGACTTCTGGAACAGGAAACCGCCGGTCTAAAAGGCAAAGTAAAAAAGGAACCATTGCAGCCCCAGTTAGATATTGATGTGGATTATTACATTCCCGACAGCTATATTCCCGATTCAGGCACCAAGATGAGGATATATAGACGGATGCTTCTTGCTGCCGTTGCAGAAGACATTGAAGAAATAAGGACCGAAATTATAGATCGCTTTGGCAAATTGCCCCTGCCGGTGGAAAACTTCTTGCAAGTCGCTGCCCTGCGCCTCAAAGCGAGGGATAAACAGATCAAAGGGCTGCGCCGCAAAGGTTCGGAAGTGGAAATCCAGCTGGCTCATCGTCTGCCGGAAACTTACGTACCTCGCAGCGACCTTAACATCAAAAAGCTTAATCCCTACACCCTGGCCATACGCCTGGACAACGGCACCTCTCTGCAAGGACTGCAGGATGTTCTGGATATGATCCAATAAGTGGTGACAAGGGGGCAGGTTTAGTGTCACCTTGTCCGCGCAGGACCAATTCTCGAGGTGACACTAAACCTGTCCCCCTGTCCCCGTTCCCTTATTGTTCTAACCGGGGCAGGATGGTGTTTATAACGTTGTAAAAAGGCCAGTTGTAAAATTGAACCATGCCCAGATATACGCTGAAGATAAATATAACCGCAAATACCGCTATCTCTTTGTACCAGCGGTTATTTATCAATGCCGGCAGTTCCAAAACCAGCATTAATATATAGATGGTCACCAGTATCCATATCATTTTTTAGTCCCCGCTTTATTCTTTGAATTCAAATGATTTATCCAGGAGATAAGTTCTTCTTAATGAGAAATCAACCGAGATATCGGCTTCTATACCTGCGAATATAACAGGCCAATCTGCCTCTAATGACTGCCAGAGAGCCGGGTTTTTCTGGGCAATAATGCGTCCCCAACCAAAGATGTCGCTGTTCAGGCCCTGGGTTTTCATAATGGCGGCAGTCATCTTCTTTTTGATCTCCTCGTTGGTCAGTTCCTCTATCTTTTTAACATCATCCAGGGTGAGGATTTGTCCGACGAAGTTCTGTTCGTGAAAATTCCCTTCCGCTTCAACTTTAATCTGCATCTTTTTAATTTTTCCGTCTTTAATTTGCGGATTGATGTGTGCCTGGGAGCGGGTTAATTCTATAGCGATTAATTTATTGCTGTCCGGCGAATTATCACCGGGTTTATGAATAGTGATTAAGCCTCCGGTAATCATCTTAGGGCTCAAAAACCGATACCCCTGGCTTTCCACTTCGTCCAGCGAACCCACCACTTGGCGGCCTTTGAAAACTGCGGTACCGTCCAGTCGGAGCATCTTCTGGCCATCCATTTCCATGATGGTCACCTGGGGGACGGCCGGCTGAATGCCCGGCGTAGCAAGCTTCTCCAGAAAAACATCCAGGTTGACCGGCATATAAAAACCTAGTTGTTCCTCTTGAATGCGAATCAACTTTTTAAGTCCGGCTATTGAATAAGTTTCGATAGGTAATGAGGCTTCCAGGCATTCTTTGCCGCTGACACCTTTACTGATAAATAACGACGAGGTTTTACGGACATTGCGGTTGCGGGCCATAAAATCTGCTGCCTGAGCGAGATCCGCATGGGCCAGGTCCTGACCGATGATTATGACCCCGGCATGGGCCCACAGCGGTAGGCGCGGCAGGCTGAGCATGACTTTACGAGCAGATTCGGTGTATGTCGAGCCGGTCTGGGTAATATTGACTGGTTTACTGGGTTGGGTGCCTGCCTGACTGCTGCTAGGCTTGGCCAACTGAACGGAAAAGGAGGACTGACCACCTTCCAGGTCCAAGACCAATCCTTCCGCTTCCGCTGTATCTACGACCTCGATCTGGTTCCAGCAGCCGCTCGTGAAGAACAAGGCAAAAACCAGCAAAAAGAGGAGAACAGCAGCTTTCCCTCTATTTATTGGGCAGATTTGGGTTATCTTGTCGGACTTCATTTTCCATTCCTTTCATAAAGGGCCGCAAAAAAGTTAGAAACCAGGGCCGGCGCACAATAATATCGGTCATCTCCTGCTTATTAAAAGGGGCTACAGGAGACAAATAAGAGGTTCCGAAAGAATTCAGCGAAGTCATATGGATAAGCATTAGCAGCAAGCCAATCATAATACCAAACAGCCCCAGGAAGCCGGCAGTTATTAAAAAGCCAAACCGGGCTATACGCACCGCTATACCAGCGTTGTAGGAAGGAACGATAAAGGATGCGATACCGGTAAAAGCTATTACGACCACCATGGGTGTAGATACCAGACCGGCTTTGACGGCAGCATCGCCGATTATCAGTGCTCCCACTATACTTATAGCCGGACCGATTGACCGTGGCAGGCGCAGGCCCGCTTCCCGCAGTAGTTCAAAAGTTATTTCCAGCAGCAGGGCCTCCACAAAAGCAGGAAAAGGAACCCCTTCCCGGGTAGCAGCAATTGTTAAATACAGAGGGGGGGGGATCATCTCCTGATGATAGGTAATGGCGGCTACAAAAAGGGACGGCAGCAGTAAAGCAGTAAAAAAGGCCACAAAACGTAATATTCTTAATAAAGAACCGGAGAGGTAACGCTCATAGTAATCTTCCGAGGCTATCCAGAAACGCGGGAAAGAAGTGGGGGCGATCAGGGCAATGGGTGAGCCGTCCACCATAATACATACCTGGCCCTCCAGCAGGTGACCGCATACCCGGTCGGGTTTCTCAGTGTATTCCATCTGTGAAAAAATGGTGTAATGATTGTCTTCCAGGAATTCCTCTAGGTAGCCGGTATCCAGAATACCATCAATATCTATATTGCCGAGACGTTTCTTGACCTCCGTGATAAGTTCTGCCGGGGCAATGCTGTCAATATAGCATAAAACCACATCAGTTTTAGTAATTCTGCCCAGGACAAAAGCTTCAATTTTAAAATTGGTGCTCTTGATTCTACGCCTTAAAAGAGCGGTATTAAAGCGCAGAGTCTCCGTGAAGGCCTCCTTGGGGCCCCGGACCACCACTTCGTTTTCTGAATTCTGTATGGATCGACCCTGCCAGGAGCGGGTTCCTGCCACCAATCCGCGCTTATAACCATCAATCAAAAGCACCGTGTCGCCGGAACTGACATGGTGGCAAAGCTCCTGTATATTCTCTATAGATTTTACGTCCGCCAGGGACAGCACACTTTCCTGAACTAACTGGAATACATCGTTTTGGGGCCAGGAAAAACTATCACAACGCATATTGAGCTCCAGCATCAGTGATTTCAAAAGATGGAGTTCCACCTCTTTACGATCTACGAGCCCGTCGAAAAAAATCACCAGTCCCCGGTTTTCCCGATGGGGGCCGAAGGTGAACTCTTTGAAGACTACATCAGAACAGCGTTCCAGCAGATAATGCAAATCGTCGGCATTTTCCTGCAGTTTGTCTGATATAGGTTTGGCAACGACCGCGCGGGTACCTGGTTGCGGGTCAGTTTTTTGTTTAGTCTTCAGGTAACGCAATTAAATCCCTACTTTGCAATAAAATCAAGCGGCAGGACTATCCAATTTGGTATCAGCCGCGGGCGCAGGCTTGAAAAGCAACAGTATAAATACCAAAAGAGGGATAAGGATGTAAAAAATACCGTATACATACGGAATTAATTCATGAACTAAAATTTGTATTTCCGTTATATTCCGACCGACCATAAGTGATCCAATGCCAATCACAACAGAAGTAGGCGCCGCCAGGAAGCGGTAATCGCGGAGAGCAAAGACTTGTTGGGTGGTATAGCAGGCTAAATACCATTTTACGGTAATCGCAGCAAAGATACCGATTATCCAAACGCATACGAAGACTACATCGATATTTTGGATAAAATCGCTGACCGTTATCGAGCGCACCAGCTTAAAGGTGGGGAAAGCAATCAGGCTGGCGTAATCGACCTCAAAATTCAAGAGGGTAGTCATGGTGGTAATAGTTATTAGGGCTATATAGGTATAGAGAACCATAAATACGGGGCGGGAAACCTTGTGGCGATCATTGGTGAAATGAGCCAGGGCCAATATGGCTATCATGTCTCCGGTGATTAAAAAACTATAAAGAAAGGCCTGGCCAAAACCCGCGTAATCAGTACCCAAAATAGGAATCAGGGACCCAACATGGGGAGCTTGAGCCAGGCTTATAACAACCAATAATACAGAAAGAGGCAGCCCCAGAAGGACAACTATTTCGGCCATCCGGGCGATATTTTCCAGCCCAGTTTTCAAAGCGTAGTAGCCGGTCAATAACATAGCGCCGATATACACGCTCAGGGGAGTATTGGTGACAATACTGCTGCCTATTAGAGCTACGAAATAACGCAGGGTAAAGGCAGTTGTGAATAAGAAAACCAGTATATAAAAAAAACTGATTATTTTACCCGCCACTTTGCCCAGACAGTCTTCCAGGAGAGCGGGGAAAGGCCGGGGGCTTTTTTTTATTATATACATATATACATAGACAAGCAGGAAGCCGGGAATGATTGAAGTTAGGACGGCCAGCCAGGCACCATTGCGAGCGGCATGAATTACTACCATGGGGGTAATCAAGTAGGCTAGAGATACGGTTGACGTTACGAGCAGACAATAGATTTGAAAATTACTAATCCGGTTCATTATTCATTCCGCCTTCTATATTTCGTACGGCACTATTTTCACCAAAACTGTCAAATATTATACGGACTATTATTTTTTTTACAGTGATGTGGCAAAAAGTGAATAAAAGGATATTTTGAGTTATATACTATCACTGAGAAAGTAAATAACATTTTCAATATATTTAAGAAAAGGAGGGACAGATATAAAATGAAAGCAACAGGAATTGTTCGCCGTATTGATGACCTGGGACGCGTTGTCATTCCCAAGGAAATCAGAAGAACGCTGCGCATACGCGAGGGAGACCCTCTGGAGATTTTTGTAGATCGTGAAGGCGAAGTTATTTTAAAGAAATACTCTCCTATTGCGGAATTAGGAGATTTCGCTAAAGAATACGCAGAATCCCTATATGAAACCACCGGCCATATCTCCATGATTTCTGACCGTGACGTGATCATCGCTATAGCGGGCGGCAACAAAAAAGAGTTCTTAAGCAAACCCATTGGGAAACTGTTGGAAAAGGCCATGGAGGACCGCAGCACTATCATAATAAATGAGTTGGATAAGCCGGAAGATGAAAACTTGCATATCATTCAGAGTGATGACCGGGAATATACCATCAGATCACAGGTGGCAGCCCCGATTATTACCCAGGGCGACCCCATCGGCGCAGTTGTTATAGTCAGTAAAGAAGCGGGAGCCAAAATGGGCGAAATGGAGGTCAAGCTGGCGGAGACAGCCGCAGGATTCCTGGCCAAACAGATGGAAAGTTAGATATTACTATCCAAGAGGCGGTCTTATATCATGATAAGATCGCCTTTTGTGCTGAACGGGCCCAAATAGCTGTCCTACTCCTGCGGCAGGATAGTCCCCAACCGGGCTTGATTAAGGTCAGCCTGGGAAAAAATCCAGGCTATGCCAAGAGCAGTATGGTATAATAAACCTCGTAAAAATGGGGAGGATAAACATGGATAAGACTGGGAACTTTCTCCGGGGAGCGCTGGTATTGAGCATTGCGGGCGCGTTGAGCAAAATACTGGGGGCAGTGTACCGTATACCTCTGGCCCGGTTGTTGGGCGGAGAAGGCATGGGACTTTACCAGATGGCTTATCCGATCTACACCACCATATTGGCTCTCGCTACCGCGGGGGTGCCAGTCGCCATAAGTGTAATGGTGGCTCGAAAAGAAACCCAGGGTTATACCGGTGACAGCAAGAAAATATTTCGATTATCAATAATAATATTGCTTATATTCGGATTCCTGCTAACCGTATTAGTTATGAAGAGCGCTCATTTCCTGGCCAACACCGTTCTGCACGAACCTCGGGCCTACTACCCTATACTGGCTGTAGCCCCGGCCATATTCTTCTCCGGTTTGATGTCAGTTTTTCGGGGTTATTTTCAAGGTCACCAGTGGATGATACCTACAGCCGTTTCACAGGTCTTAGAGCAGCTCTTCCGGGTGACCGCCGTCATTATCCTGGCCTTTATACTCTTTCCCCGCGGACTCGAATATGCCGCTGCCGGTGCGACCTTTGGAGCGGTCGTGGGGGGCGTGGTAGGCTTAATAGTATTAACCATATTCTATATAAGATATAAAAATACGGAGGCAGCTCAAGCCGGGCCCCTGCTGTATAGTGGGGCGGGATCAGCCCAAATGGCCCGAGAACTGGTCAGCCTGGCTATTCCAGTATCTTTTGGCGCGGTAGTTCTGCCCCTGGTGCAAGTTTTAGATGCTATCATTGTACCGGGCCGTTTGATAGCGATTCAATATACTACCTCCCAGGCCACCGCACTATACGGGCAGTTGTCAGGTATGGCGGCCATATTGATAAGCCTGCCCACCATATTTACGATCAGCATTGCCACCAGCCTGGTGCCAGCCATCAGTGAGGCCCTGGCCCAAAACGACAAGGGACTTTTAAACAGCCGTCTTAACTATGGCTTACGAGCAGGGATGATAATATCATTTCCCTGCGCCGCCGGGCTTTACGTCCTGGCCTTTCAAATCTGCGACCTGCTTTATGCCACCCCCGAGGCGGGAATACCTCTGGAGGTATTGGCCTTCTCCACCATCGCCCTGGCAGCCTTTCAGCTGAGCAGCGCCGGTTTGCAGGGTATAGGCAGACCAGAAATAGCCATGCGTAACCTGGTATTGACGGGGATACTGAAAACCATTTTTAACTACAGCCTCACCGCTGTACCCATGTTGAATATACGGGGAGCTGCCATAGGGACCCTGGCGGCCTTCGCCATCGGCTCCTTATTGAACATCTACTTCTTGAAAAGCATTACCGGGGTAAACTACGAGATAGGCCGCATGCTTAAACTGCTGCTGATAACGGCAGTTATGGCCATAAGCGTAAAAATAGCTTATGGTTTCCTGGTGGCGGGCGGGCTGGTTTCCAGTTGGTCAACGGTGGTGGCTATCAGCATAGGGGTAGGCGTATACGGTATCATGCTGCTGCTATTTAAAGAATTCGATCTAGATATGATAAGAAAGATAGCTAAATAGCAGCGCAACAGAGCGCCGGTCGTCGAAACGCAAGTGGGGGTGGTTCTTGACTTGCTTAAGCAAAAGAATTAAATATCGCTGAGGAGGGAGCATGAAAATGAGCAGACACGCTGCAGCCCTGGATGAACTACTGGAGATACAGAACCGACTGCTGGCACCGGGAGGCTGTCCCTGGGATCGTGAACAGACCCACGCCTCACTGGTTCGCTATCTTATCGAAGAGACATATGAAGTAATCGAAGCCATCAACGAAGGGGATATGTATAAACTGCGGGAAGAGTTGGGAGACTTACTACTACAAATTGTATTTCACGCCGCATTGGCGCAATCTCGAGGAGATTTCGATTTTGCTGACCTAACGCAAACAGTTAGCAAGAAAATGGTGGACCGACACCCGCATGTATTCGGCTCCATGCAGCTTAAGACCAGCGAAGATGTCCTCGATAACTGGGAAGACTTCAAACGCCAGGAGGGCAAAAAGTACCTCCTGGAAGGGATACCAAAGGGGCTGCCGGCCCTACTGCGGGCCGAGAAAATTCAGGAGAAACTCAACCGGGTAGGATACGACTGGCCTGATGTCGGTGGAGCATTGGACAAGCTCCAGGAAGAGGTCCAGGAACTTGTGCAAGCGAACCAGCAGGAGGAAATTACTGAAGAAATGGGGGACGTTCTTTTCGCGCTAGTCAATGTAGCCAGATTTAAACAGGTTGAGGCCGAGCAAGCGTTGCAGCACTCCAACGACAAGGTTACCCGGCGTTTCAACTATATAGAGCAGCGAGTGACAGAGTTGGGGCACAGCTTTAGCGAACTAACTCTGGAAGAGATGGATGCCATCTGGGATGAAGCCAAAGCCCGGGGGCTATAGTGCAGCCAGAGGAAAACCGTAAAAAAATTCCTAATAAAAAAGGATTAAGCCCAAAGAGAGCGAATAGCCATAATATACCACGATTATAAAAGAGGAGGGATAGCTTGAACAAGACAGAGTTAATCAGCGAAGTGGCAGGTAAAGCCGAAATCACCAAAAAGGACGCCGAGAAGGTTATCAATGCATTTTTCGCAACCGTAGAAGAAACGCTAAAATCCGGAGACAAGATACAGCTCATAGGCTTTGGAACCTTTGAAGTCAGATCCCGTCAGGCCCGTAAAGGTAGGAATCCTCAAACCGGTGCGGAGATTGATATTGCTGCCGCCCGAGTACCGGCCTTTAAGCCTGGAAAAGTACTAAAAGACGCCTTAGACTAGAATGCGACTGGACAAGTACCTGAAGGTAAGCAGAATCATCAAAAGGCGCACCGTTGCCAAAGATTTTGCTGAAAACGACAGGGTCATGGTAAATGGCAGGGTAGCCAAACCATCCTCTGAGGTGAAGGTCGGTGACATTATCACCCTGCGGATAGGTGCGCGGGAAACATCCTATCAGATACTTAACGTGGTTGATAATGTGAAGGCCGCTGAAGCACGAGAACTGTATCGCATCATTGAGTAGAGACCGTCCTGTGGACAACCCGGGACGGTTTTTTTTGTGGCCTTTTTTAGCAAGCCTATAATGTTAACAAAACGAGTCATAAATAGCCGTACCCTCCGCATAACCTGTAGAGATGAATATTGCATTTAGAAGGGGGAATAATTATGACCGAACATTCACTGAGCCTGGCCAATCGGCAGAATATGGAACTAAGTGGGGTTACCAATGTCATAACCTTTGACGAAGAGGAAATAGTCCTGGCTACAACCCAGGGTTATCTTTCGATTAACGGTACCGAGTTGCACATTAATATGCTTAACCTGGATCAGGGGCAGTTAGCTATCCAGGGTACCGTTAACAATTTAGCCTACAAGCCCCAGGGAACCGATATAAAAGCCAAAGGCAAAAGCATGCTCAACCGTCTGCTGAAATAAGGAAGGTGTAATAAGTGGGGCTGCTCGCCCAGATACAAGCATTCATGCTGACCTTTATACTGGGAATCCTAGCCGGGCTAATATTTCATTATTACCAATCAACCCTCAGAAATATCAGAATTGGACGCTACCTCCTGTATTTATTGGATCTCATCATGTGGATAATAATGCTCATTATTATAGGTATAGCATTATTAGTAATTAATCAGGGTGAGATAAGAGCATATGTATTTATTGCCCTCATTAGCGGAGGGCTTGTTTATTACAAACTTTTGGCCCGGCATCTGCAGCAGCCCATTAATGTGCTGGGCAGGGCTACCGCCTTCTTGGCCAAAGCCATTTTTTCGGTACTGACCAAACCATTTATTGTAACTAGGGGCTGGTTGCGGGCTCAATATCAGAAAAGAAAGGTACCCCCCATAGATGATTCGGCCGAATAAAGTCATAAATTAAAAGAAGAAAAAATTTTCAGCGGGCAGGAATTAGATAAATGCTCCTCGAATTAAAAGTAATAAATTTGTCCACATGTTGTGGAAAATCTGTGGATAGTGTATAGTGATTTATATGCAGATTGAGATAAGGGGAGCAGAAAAACTAAGTTTCAGGGAAAGACAAGTGGTGGTACTCAAGGAGATGGGTAAAAGCAGTGCGGAAATATCCCGCACCCTTAAAATATCGACCAGTACCGTCGCCACCCTGTATAATCGTGCCCGCACCAAGGGTTATGAACTGGTAATCGTGCTTCCTGGAGATACCCTGGGAATATTTGAAGGGGAGAACGAGGATGACGAAGATGAAACCAAATAAACGCTTCCGACTGGTACTGACCGGCCTGCTGTGTGCAATCCTTCTATTTTCTATTGTTCCCCGCGCCAAGACCATATATGAGCTATCAGTGCGCAAAAATGCACTCCTCCAGGAGAAAGAAGAACTGACCCGGATCAATGAAGAACGCCTCCAGGCATTGGCGGAAATTGATTCCCCCGCCGGCATCGAACGCATAGCCAGAGAACAACTGGGCATGGTGAAAAAAGGTGAGCGGACAATAATCAGAGTTATTCCGAGTGAGTAATTTGCATTTGCTGGTTGACTACTGTCGGTGCATGCAATAAAATAGAAACAGTACAATTTGAGGGGGATCTTAACATCTATGCCAACTGAACAAACAAATATTGCACCCGGCGAAATTATTGACGGCAAGGTTCAGGGGATTACCAGCTTCGGAGCCTTTATTGAGTTGCCGGGAGGACTGGTAGGACTGGTGCACATCTCGGAAATAGCCGACACCTATGTTAAAGATGTAAAAGATTTTGTCAAAGAAGGAGACAGCGTTAAAGTCAAGGTGCTGAATATGGCCGGAAAGAAAATTGGTTTGTCGATTAAGCAAACCCTTCCGCCCAAGGTTGTTCCTCCCAGGGTTAATCGGCCTGAAATTAGGCCAGATGTGCCTCGTCGGGATACCAGAAATTTCAACCCCAAGCGCAACGATGCTCCTGTAAGTTTGGATGACAAGATTGCCCGTTTTCTGAAAGAAAGCGATGAGAGGATGCAACCCCTCAAAAACAAGGTGGACAACAGGAAACGTTCTAAAAACAATCAATAGTTATCACACTAGCACTTCCGAGGAAGTGCTTTTATTTTGCCATCGGCACACGAGAACCGTCCCCGTGTGCGAACCACCCATACCACGAGAAAGGGAGAAAAAGAATGCGCTATGGAGCGGTGGATATAGGCACCAACTCCTGTCGGTTGCTTATAGCTGAGCAGGAGAACAACCAGAAGCTGAAACGTTTGGCCCGGGAATTGGAAACAACCCGGATAGGAGAGGGCATAAACCTCTCACCCTTGCTTAAAGAAGAAGCGATGGCAAGAACACTTGACTGCTTGAGCCGTTTCAGCGAAAAAATGCGAGAATATGAAGTAGATGAATATAAGGCTGTTGCTACCAGCGCCGTTCGCGGAGCAGAAAATGGGGCTGAATTCGTTAGGCAGGCAGAGATTCAAAGTGGTATGGCCGTCGCTATCGTTAGCGAACAAGAAGAAGCCCGTCTTAGCTATGAGGGCGTTAGGAGAGAACTGGAATTAACCCAGCCGCCTCTGGTAATTGATCTGGGTGGTGGCAGCACTGAATTTATCTGCCCTGATCAGGATATACTTCTATCCGTACCCCTGGGAGCCGTGCGGGCGGCCGAGGCTGATATGTCCGCCGGACAGATAAGCGACCTGATGAAACAGGGGGGCGTACTTGCTGTTACCCATGGGAGCCGACCCGTGGTTATGGTGGGGGGGACTGCCAGCAGCCTGGCAGCGATTAAAAAAGGCCTGCCGGAATACGATCCTGAACTAGTGCACGGGGAAATACTGAGCCGGGGAGAAATCGGTGATCTATATAACCTGCTAGAGAGGATGCCCCTTGCACTGCGGCGCCGGCTGCCCGGACTCCAACCCGAACGAGCCGACATTATTAACAAAGGCGCACTCATAATACTGATAATAATGGAAATTCTGGGCCAAAAAGAGATAATCGTCAGCGAAAGCGACCTCCTGGAGGGCATCATCTGGTCACTCCCAGACCGTTGACAAAAGCGAATCTCGGCGTTATTTCGAAAAGACCGTTCAATCGACGTACTACAGGTACGTCTCAATCGCGGTCTTCTCTCATGCCTTGATCTTCACTCTTGTCAATCGGTCTGGGGGACCGTTGACAAAAGCGAATCTCAGCGTTATTTCGAAAAGACCGTTCAATCGGCGTACTACAGATACGCCTCAATCGCGGTCTTCTCTCATGCCTTGATCTTCGTCTATTTGGTGAGTCTTCTGGCTTTGGTGGCGAAGCCCCCGATGTCATTCAACTTCTTAATAGTCTCCGCATTCTTCTCGCCGTTCACATTCACGGTATATACCTTTCCATAACCTTCACCGTAAACATTGTGCAAATCGACCAGCACTCCAATGATATGTAAAGACTTCTTCTCTACCAGAGGAGCTATTTGTGCATGGGTCAGCAGCATTTCAACCTGAACATCGACATTAATTTCGGCCAGCAATGCCTGGTTGAGCGACGCCGCTGCCAAGTCTACCTTTATTCCCGCACAGGCCTGTTCCAATGAACCCTTAACCGTAGTCAGTTCTTTAACCAGCGCAGCCGGCTCCGTTGAAAAATCTGAAGTAGCCGCCTTTATAGCGCCGCAATCACTGTGGCCGGCTACAATCATGAGCGGAGTGTGCAGATGCAAAAGGCCGTACAATAATGATCCCTCGCTATTTTTCACCTGATTTCCGATGTTTTCAACACAAAACACCCGATTGAAAGTATCGCCCAGCATATTGGGAGACACCCGTGAATCACAGCACGTCAGGAGTGTCGCGAAAGGATGCTGTTGATAATTACTTTTGGCAAAATCATCCAAAGGAAAGCCTTTCTCAAATTCTGCCAGACTCACATCCAATTCGCTCAACAGGCTTACAAGATCGAACTTTACAGGTTCATGAGACATAACAAATACCTCCTATAATAAAATATATTCATAGCAGCTATTCCAAACTGTTATAAATTCTCTCTCGCGCAGGGATTCACGAATTTATATAGAAATAGTCACATTGTAAAACAATATTCCATTTCCAGCAAGAATATTTAGTGGCAACATAGGAATATTTTAGCACTAGGAGAATATATTCACAACATAAATGCATAGATAGAGAATTCCATGGTGGGGCGGTTATCTTAATAGGCGCGGGTATTTACTCAAGCAAGGCAGAAGCGAAATGCAGTTGTTTTGCTTGGGCACAGAACCATTTAAACTGAGGGCTCGACCGACGAATGAGTCCTATTTTTTTCGGAGAGGGGGGAACCGGACTACTTATCTTACTGCTGTATATATAGAATAGAAAGGGAGAGTGAATCGTAGTATGAATTTTTTATCCCCTGCAGAAATTGCTGTAGCCGCTGCTAATGGAGGCAAAGCAAAATCAGAATTACCGATTTTCAAAATGTTTATACTGGGAATGCTGGCCGGTGCTTATATCGGTTTTGGAGCCAATCTGGCCACCAAGATCGGATCAATGGAAGCAGCAGGAACTTCAGGTGGACAGTTCCTGTTTGGCGCCGTGTTCTCCGTAGGTCTGATGATGGTTGTTATCGCCGGTTCCGAGCTGTTTACCGGTAACGCCATGGCATGTTTCATTTCCGCTTGTAACGGTCAGGCCACCTGGGGTGGACTGGTATATAACTGGGTAGTTGTTTACATTGCCAACTTTGTTGGTTCAATTATGTTAGTTTATATCATTTATTACGGCGGTTTTTGGGGCGACGCGGCTGCAATCAGCGCCATGGGAGTTAAAGCTTTGGCTATCGCCAAGGGTAAATTGACCCTGACCTTTACCCAGGCCTTTATGCGCGGCATCCTCTGTAACTGGCTGGTTTGCTTGGCTGTATGGATGGCCTTCGCCGCTAAAGACATTGCGGGTAAAATATTTGCCATCTTCTTCCCCATCATGGCTTTCGTATCCAGTGGCTTCGAGCATAGCGTTGCCAACATGTTCTTCATCCCCATGGGAATCACTATCGCTAACGGTGCTCCGGATTTAGCAGCAGTAGCAACTAAGATGAACCCCGAAGCATTGGCTGCTATTTATAACTACGGACATTTCTTCTCCGCTAACCTGTTGCCGGTAACTCTTGGCAACATCGTAGGCGGTTCATTCTTCGTAGGCTTCGTTTATTGGTTAGTCTACCTGAAAAAATAGTCCTGATTAGAAAACAGGCTGATAAAAAAGGACTTCTGTATGCGGGAAGTCCTTTTTTCATGCCTTTACGCCGCGGCCGCAGTGGCAAACTGACGAATCCAGGCCGAAGTTGGTCACCTTATGGCTTAATAAATAAGATTATACAAGAAGGAAAAAAACAACCCCCTCCCCTACATGACAAATTTTACCAGGCAATCCTGCTATAATTATAAAATGCACAATCGTACAGGTAAGGAGGGGAATAAGGTTGGAAAGACTAGAGATATATCCATATCAGAGAGTATCCGAAAACAAGTCGCGCCGAGAACAAGCGAAACAGAAACAGAAAAAGACCCCCCCCCGTTTTAAAATGCCCGAGCTGCAGCTGCTCCAACGAGGCAGGCAGGTGTGGCAGGGATTGGGGCAAATGATTACGCCCGGCAATGTGCTGATCGCTCTGGGCGCGATTATCATGGCGCGAGCCTTCATTCTGGGTGAACTTCTTCCCTATATATATGCGTTCATTGCAGCCTTTGCCTGGAAAAACCGGGAACGCAGCACGGTAGCTGTGCTTTTTGCGCTGTTGGGGTTTCTCACTGTCCTGAGCGGCGCCGCACTGTGGAGTAACGTAATTACCTTGCTCATTTTGGCCACGGTTATAACCTATGCTGCCATGCCCGCCGATAAGACCTGGTGGGGACTGCCCGTACTGACCGCAGCAGTTATCTTTCTCAGTAAGAGCATATTGCTGGCCATGACTGATATCAGTTTCTACCAGGAAATGATTATAATCTTTGAAGCCTTGTTGGCAGGCATATTAACCTTCGTGCTTATGGTCAGCAGCGAGGTCTTAAGAAGCCGCAAAGCCCTGACCGCTTTTAGTTTTGAAGAGATGGCCTCATTCTTGATCCTGGGGATCGGCCTGGTAATGGGATTAAATGATGTTCACATCTTCGGACTGGGGATCAGCAGCATTATATGCCGGCTCGGCATTCTAATAGCAGCCTATTTATGGGGCAGCGGCGGCGGTACCATGGTAGGGGTTATGTCAGGAATCATCCCTTCGATAGCATCCAGCGTTTTTGCGCAGAGCCTGGGCATGTACGCCCTTTCCGGACTGCTGGCCGGGGTATTCCGAAACTTCGGACGCATGGGAGTCATAATTGGTTTTATGATGGGGAACATGGCCATATCCATGTTTATAGCTGAAAATCAGGTCGCCCTAATGGGGATATGGGAAACAGGTATTGCCAGTATATTGTTCTTCCTGTTGCCGGAAACCCTGAAAGAGAAAATACCGACGGCATCCCTGGGACCCGTCCACAGCGGGATGAACACCAATGACCCGATTGAGAATCACATCAAGGCCAGCGTTGGGAGTCGTATTCAGAATCTAGCCGAAGTATTCGATGAACTAAGCTCGACCTTTACAGCCGCCTCCCAGGCAGAATCACAGCCTCAGGGGATAGCCTATCTGAATTATCTCTATGATGAACTCTCCCATGGCTTCTGCGAAGGGTGCAACCGTTACAATAAGTGCTGGGAACAAGACTGCTTCAACACATCCCAACAATTACTGGACATATTCACCGTGGCTGAATCCGAAGGCCAGGTAACATATGAAAAATGTCCCGCCCCCTTCAAGCACAGATGTATACACGGTCGGGAACTGGTAAGCACCATAAACTACTTGTTCGATAACCTGCGGATGAACGAATACTGGTCAGGCAAAATCGGCGAATCCCGGGAGCTAGTAGCCCGTCAATTGAAGGGAGTAAGCCAGGTGGTAAAAAATCTGGCCGAGGAAATAGAACTGGAAACCGTGGTCGATTTCGAATTGCGGACCGCTCTTTTGAAGGCCTGTGCACGCCAGGGAATCAACCTTAAAGACATCACGCCCATCCGCACCAGTGGTGAGCAGCTCATATTGGAAGTAGTGGCAGCGTCGTGTGTCGATGGAGCCGGCTGTGAGCTTAGTATTGCCCCGGCCCTCTCCACATTGATGGGGGAAAAATTCGAGGTATGCGCGAAAAAATGCCCTCGTTTCAAGGGGCAGGGAGCCTGCGAATTTACCCTCACCCGGGCCTTTACCTATAGTGTGCAAAGCGCCGTTGCTCAGGTAGCTCGCGAAGAAGTGTCCGGGGACAGCTATGTGATAACCACCTTGAAGGAAGGCAAAGAATTGCTGGTCCTGAGCGATGGCATGGGAGTAGGTGAACCTGCTTCGGCGCAGAGCCAGACCGCCGTCAGTCTCCTGGGAAACATGTTAAACAGCGGCTTCGACAAGGAAGTAGCTCTAAAAACTATAAACTCAGTCCTATTGCTCCGTTCCACCAGTGAAACATTTACCACCCTAGACATGATCCTGATAGACCTTTATACCGCTGAAATAGACTTCATCAAGACCGCCAGTGCTCCCTCCTTCGTCAAACGCGGCCACCAGGTGGTCGCCATCAGTTCCAGCTCCTTGCCGATGGGCATATTAAAAGAAGTTGAAGTAGTAAGTGAAAAAAGAAGTCTTCTCCCCCGGGACATGGTCCTGATGATCAGTGACGGAGTCCTGGAAGCGTCCCGGACCGTGAATGGGGAGGAATGGATAACGAGACTACTCTCCGAACTCAGCGAAAGCGATCCCCAGGTGGTAGCAGAAATGGTGATCAATGAAGCCTTAAGGCTGGCCCACGGCAAGCCACACGATGATATGACCGCAATCTGCATGAGCATCGGACTTCGTTGATAGTGGATAGTGGATAGTTTCTTTCCTGCTGCATGGAAACATAAGGAGCAGACGGGGACAGTTCTCAGGTGCTGATTGGAAGTTACTGGAAGCACGCGAGAACCGTCCCCTTGTGCTTTATATCAAGGCATGAGGAAAGGCCGTGATTGGGACGTACAACGGTACGTTGATTGAACGGACTTTTTGAAATAATGCGGAGATTGGCTTTTGTCAACAGCCTGAGGTTTACTATTGCCAGAAACTTGGGTAGCATAGGAATAGAAAAGTAAACAGGGAGAAGGATTATGCTCACCAAGCAAATTAGGAAATATATCGCTGCCCACCAACTGATTCAACCTGGCGGACGGATTATTATTGGGGTTTCAGGCGGCCCTGACTCTATAGCCTTGCTGTACATTATGCACGACCTGGCCTCGCTCCTGGACTGCCAGATAATCGCCGCCCATTTAAACCATGGATTGCGGGCTGAAGCCAACGCTGAAGAAGCCTTTGTTAAGGAGATATGCCGGAATATAGGGATTGACTGCCACGCTCGCACGGTGCCGGTAGCAGAACTGGCCCGACAGCAAAAAGCTAGCCTGGAAGATGCCGGCCGCAATGCGCGCTATGCTTTTTTCAACGAACTTCTGCTTACACTCGGTGCTCAGCGCATAGCCACCGCCCACCATCAAGATGACGTAGCCGAAACCGTGCTGCTGCATCTTTTGCGCGGCTCTGGCATCAAGGGACTGCGCGGGATATTGCCTCGCAGCGGAGTTCTGATCCGTCCACTCCTGAACGTTAGCAAGGACGAGCTCCTCAACTATCTGCAAACCAGAAATATCTCCTATTGTCTGGATCAGAGCAATGCTGATGAATATTATCTGCGCAACCGCATTCGGCACAGTCTTATTCCCTATTTGCAACAAGAATTTAACCCCCGTATTGTGGGTAAACTAAACCAATTAGCACTGATTGCCCGGGATGAAAATGCGGTGCTGGAGCAGGAAAGTGAGCGCTTGTGGACAGAAGTGCTCCTGCAAGAGGATGAAGGGAACCTGATCTTAGACAATCGGGCTCTGGCCCGGCTGCAACCTGCTTACCAGCGCAGAATTGTCCTCAAATCCTTTTCTCGCCTATCCGGTGCCAGTGAATGGAATATGGATGACGTGGAGAAAGTCCTGGATTTAAGCGCCAAAAAAGCAGCTGGTTCCTCATTGACCCTACAATTAAAAAAGAAAGTCCAGGTTAACAAATCTTATGATAAAATGGTATTTACCACCCGGACGCAAGAGAAGGTAGAATTTCTTTATAAACTTTTGGTGCCGGGGCGGGTGGATATAGCAGAGACAGGAAAATCCTACATGATCACCTTGGTGAACAGAGAAGATTTTAAGCCCGAGAACGGGGATGTCTACCTGGATTATGATCGTTTGCCGGCCAACCTTTACCTGCGTTCCCGCCGGCCGGGCGATTACTATCTGCCACCGGGAATGAGAGGCAGTAAAAAGCTCAAGAAATTTTTCATCGACCTGAAGGTACCCTATTCTGATCGAGATCGGGTCGCCTTGTTGACCGGGGAAGATCAGGAAATCTATGCTGCTTTGGGGTTCGGTATATCCCGAACAGCGGCGATAAGCAGAGCTACTCGGATTATACTGCTAATAAAAAGCCGGAAATAAGGGCCCTGCATTGGGAGAAAGGAGCCTTGAACAATCGAGGTTCTTATGCTACAATATACCGGAATTTGCCTAATTATTGCCAAGTAAATATTTACCAAACAGGGGAGGAAGTTAATTGGATAGAGCCCTGAAAAACATTGCTATTTATGTTCTTATCGTACTGCTGGCTCTTTTTGCGGTTAAGATGACATCTACACAGCAAACAAAACCTCAGGAACTAACCTATACTCAATTTTATACCCAAATTCAGGCGGGACAGGTGGTATCGGCACGTGCCGAGGTTGACGACCTGGTCTACAACATCACCGCCAATATGAAAAACGGTGCCATTGTCGCCGTTAACGCTCCCAAAGAGAGCGACATCATTCAAGTTATGCAGACCAATGGGGTGCAGTTGGAAACACCCCCCGTACCGCCGCCCAAATGGTGGATAGGACTTTTAACCACGCTCTTTCCAATATTAATACTAATCGTGGTGCTGATCTTCATCATGAATCAGACTCAGGGCGGGGGCAACAAGGTAATGCAGTTTGGGCGCAGCAAAGCGCGCCTTATGACCGGCGAAGAAGTCAAGACCACCTTCAAAGATGTGGCCGGGGCTGAAGAAGCCAAAGAAGAAATGATGGAAGTGGTGGAATTCCTCAAAAACCCCCAAAAGTTTATCAAGATCGGGGCCAAGATTCCCCGCGGGGTCTTGCTTTTCGGTGCACCAGGAACCGGTAAGACCCTGATGGCCAAGGCCGTAGCCGGGGAAGCCGGAGTTCCCTTTTTCTCCATCAGCGGATCCGACTTTGTAGAAATGTTCGTGGGGGTGGGTGCCGCCCGCGTACGCGACCTCTTTGAAAATGCCAAGAAAAACGCACCCTGCATAGTATTCATAGACGAAATTGACGCCGTGGGCCGCCAGCGCGGAGCCGGATTAGGCGGTGGACACGATGAAAGAGAACAGACCCTAAACCAACTGCTGGTGGAGATGGATGGATTCAGCACCAATGAAGGCATAATTGTAATGGCCTCCACCAATCGCCCTGACATATTGGACCCAGCCCTTTTGAGACCGGGACGTTTTGACCGCCATATCCTGATTGACCGCCCGGACGTCAAAGGCCGCGAAGCTATATTGAAGGTGCATGTAAAAGAAAAACCCCTGGCTGATAATGTCAACCTGGAAATACTCGCCAAACGCACCCCTGGATTTACCGGTGCCGACCTGGCCAATATGGTTAACGAAGCCGCCCTTCTAACTGCCCGTCGCGATAAAGGGAAGGTGGGCATGGAAGAGATGGAAGAATCTATAGAAAGAGTAATCGCCGGGCCCGAGAAAAAAACCCGGGTTATATCCGACAAAGAAAAACGGCTGGTAGCCTACCATGAGGCCGGGCATGCCATAGTTGCTTTTAATCTGCCCCATACCGATAAACTGCATAAGATATCCATCATCCCCCGGGGAAGGGCGGGAGGCTATACCCTCTTGTTGCCGGAAGAAGATCGCAACTATATAACCCGGTCCTACATGCTGGACGAAGTGACGACCCTGTTGGGCGGGCGTGTTGCTGAAGCCATTGTCCTTCAGGATATCAGCACCGGGGCCCAGAACGACCTGGAAAGGGCCAGCAGTATTCTGCGTAAGATGATAACCGAATACGGCATGAGCGATGAACTGGGACCGCTTACCTATGGACACAAGAGCGAAGAAGTATTCCTGGGACGAGATATCAATCGGGATCGCAATTATTCTGACGCCGTTGCCTATGCGATTGACAAAGAGGCCAAACAGTACATGGAAAATAGTTATAAGAAGGCCGAAGGCATTCTGCGGACCAATATGGAACGTTTGGATAAGGTAGCAGCTCAGCTGATCGAAAAAGAAACCATCGACGCCGATGAATTTGAAGCGATCATGCAGGGAACACCGTTAACAGAGGAGCCTAAAGATAAGGTATAACAACGAAGCCTAATTTTACTGAGTTAGTATTTTTAATACCGAGCGCTAATATAATACCAACAAAAGAATACTACGCAGGGGGCAGACCATTGAAAAGGATAGAACTGCTTTTAAAAGACCAGCTCTACAACGAATATATCAAGGCCAACACCGCTGAGGATGGGATAAAATATTGCCAGCACGGCCTGCAGCACCATATTGATGTGGCCCGCATCGCCTATATTCTGGTGCTGGAACATAATGACCTTAACTACTATACCCGGGAAGCGGGCTTAAGTACTAAACTGGCGGCCAAAGAGACCATCTACGCCGCCGGACTCCTGCATGATATTGCCAAATGGAAGGAGATTCAGGCCGGGATTGACCATGCAGCTTATGGTGCCCGACTGGCTCCGGATATACTCGCCCGTGCCTATTTCAACGCTAATGAGAGCGAACATATTTGCCGGGCTATATTTGAACATCGCAACATAAGCAAAGACATGAGCTTCCTGGGGGAAAGAATTCATCGGGCCGACAACCTGTCGCGGGCTTGCAGTCAGTGTGAAGAACGCGACAACTGCCCCAAGCGCAGCACCAAAGAGATGAGTGTTACCAGCTTTGATTACTAATATGTTTAGTCCATAATCAAATGTTTAAAAATGGAAGTTAGACCTAATAATACCAATAAACAAATGTTAAGAAATGGAAATGAGCAGAACAGGGGGACGGTTCTCTTGTGCGGATTCGGTAAGCGAAAAGAACCGAACAAGAGAACCGTCCCCCTGTTCGGGATAAAGAGGGATGAGATGAACGGACACCATGCAGTACTGATAAACGACCAGCAGGAAGCCAGACAGTTTCTAGAAGAAATCGGTTCCAGCGCCGGGGGCATTGAAATAATGATCCCCAAGGCTGTTTTCAAATGTATCAAACTAAAAAACATTTCCAACCGGGCGGCCAATATCCTTAAGCAGGAAATGCTTGCCAAAGGTGGAGAAGCAGCCGTAGCCAAAGATGCCTTGAGCATCGAAGGCCAGCATGATGTGCTCCTGATGGGGAACCTCAAACAATACCGCCTGCTGACCGCCAAACTGAAAATGCAGCCTTGGGGGTTAAAAACGATAGCCGGGGAAATAGAAACCATTCTGGCAGCTCTGGAAAACAGAAGCTGGAATATGCCACTGCCCCATGGGCGCAGCCTGGAGATAGGCACAAAAACGATAATAATGGGTATACTCAATGTGACGCCGGATTCCTTTTCGGATGGAGGGCGTTTTTTTGATGTCGAAAAGGCAGTGGAGCACGGTTTAGAGATGGTGGCCGAAGGGGCCGATATTATTGATATCGGGGGAGCATCCTCCCGGCCTGATTCCCAGATGGCAGACGGGGCAGAAGAAATGCGGCGCATTGTGCCCGTGATTGAGAGACTGGCCGCTCAAAACATAATCCTTTCCGTGGACACCTTCCGCGCCCGGGTAGCCGAAGCGGCTCTGGGAGCGGGAGTACATATTATAAATGACATCGGCGGCTTCGAAATGGATCCGGAATTGCTGGAGGTGGTGAGCCGATGGCAGGCTCCATTGGTCTTAATGCATAATCGCATGCAGATAAAACCTGATGAAATCTATAGCGACCTGGTGGCAGATGTCATCCTGGATTTGGAGCAGTCCATAGCCCGGGCAGTCGAGGCCGGGCTGGACCAGGAACGGATCATAATCGACCCCGGTCTGGGCTTTGGCAAGACAGTTGCGCAAAACCTGCTGCTGATTAAACGCCTGCAGGATTTTCGCAGCCTGGGACGCCCGATTCTGATCGGCGCCTCCCGCAAAAGCTTCATCGGCCGCACTCTGGACAGAGAGCCCCGGGAACGATTGGAAGGAAGCCTGGCTGCCGTGGTTATGAGCATCATGAATGGTGCCGATATCGTCCGGGTCCACGATGTGAAAGAGACCCAAATGGCTGCCCGGATGACCGACGCGGTGAGATTTAGCAATGGATAGCATTATAGCTCGGGGCTTGACCTTTCACGCCTGTCATGGGGTAGAGGCTCAGGAGAAAACCAATCCTCAGACCTTCAAGGTGGATCTGGAAATGTATCTGGACCTGGAGACCGCTGGCCAGACAGATGAGCTGTCCAACACCATTGACTATGGTGAGGCCTGCCGTTTGGCGGAAAAAGTTGTTACTGAAACAAGCTGTAATTTAATTGAAGCCTTGGCCGAGAATATCGCCCGGAACCTGTTGCTGGCTTTTCCACTTCTTACCGGTGTGGAAGTGACAGTTTACAAACCAGAGGCCCCTATCGAAGCAGAATTCGAATATTTTGCGGTTAAAATAACCCGTTGCCGAAAATAAATGCTTGCTCTTGCAAGGTGTTTGTGCTAGTTTATAGGTGAAAATAGAATGAATGCAAAAACATATATTGGTCTAGGCTCAAATATAGGCAATAAGGCAGAAAACCTCGCCCAAGCACTTGTTTTTATACAAGCTATCAAGGGCGTTAATATAAATAAAAAATCGTCTCTATATCAAACCGCCCCCTGGGGCAAAACCGACCAGGAAGATTTTATCAACCAAGTTATAGAAATAGAAACAGATTTAGCACCCCTGGATTTACTGCACAGGCTGCAAGAAATTGAAATTAAATTGGGACGCCGGAGAGATGTGCGATGGGGTCCCCGGAATATAGATCTGGACGTTCTCCTGTACGGAAGGGAGACAATTGACCTGGAGGAACTGCAGGTTCCCCACCCTTATTTGATGGCAAGATTGTTTGTACTGATCCCGCTCGCGGAAATTAATCCTGAATTAGTATTTCCCGATGGATCCAAGCTCATGGAGGTGTTGAGTAGGGTAACAAACAGCGCTGACGTCAGCGACTTAAGAAAACTTTAAAAATATTGATTCCCACCGGTACTCCTGGATAGGAACCGCTTGTATCTCTTTAGAGAACAAGACGGTGAGCAGCAGAGAGGGTCGACGAATTTTTGTGACCCGTTTTTTAAGAAGGAGGTTTATCTTGAACAAGAAGATAGGTATTATCGGGTCGGGAGTTGTAGGAACGGCCATTGGGGTGGTTCTAAATGCCAAAGGCTACGAGATTACGGGTGTACATGACATAAAATCCGAATCTACGAGGCAGCTTGTGGAACGGATCGGATGTAGACCATATTTAGACCCCCAGGACGTTGCTCGCTCGGCTGACATACTGTTTATTACCCCGAGTGACAGCGCTATTCAAAAAGTCGTGGATGAACTGGCCGATCGGAAGGCGTTTCATCCGGGACAGGTTGTAGTTCATTTGAGTGGCGCCCAGTCATCAGAAATATTGGATAGAGCCAAAGAATACGGTGCGCAAGTTTTATCGGTTCACCCCTTGCAGTCCTTTGCCAACCTGGAAGGAGCTATAGAAAACCTTCCCGGCTCGGTATTCAGCGTTGAAGGGGACAAAGGAGCCTACGATACTGCAGTTTGTATAGTAGAAACCCTGGGCGGCGAATATTTTTTCATCGACCGCGCCGCCAAGCCCCTATATCATGCGGGAGCCTGTGTGGTTTCCAACTATCTGGTTACCCTGCTTGACCTGGGTGCTAAGCTGTTGGAATCGACTGGCATTCCTGCCAGCATGGCCAGCCGGGCTTTGATGCCACTGGTCAATGGAACGATCAACAACGTGGAAAGTATAGGCATACCCGGGGCATTGACCGGGCCCATCGCCCGCGGTGATGTTTCGACCGTTACGAAACACCTGCAATGTATGGAAGAAATGGCGCCCGAGCTGGTGAAGCTTTATACTTTGCTGGGTTATTACACTGCGCCCATCGCCTGGGATAAGGGTACTATTGATGAAGCGACCATGCAGGGATTTCAACAAGTATTTTCCCGGGAACTTGATATGATAAATGCTGGAATGCGGGGAAGGTGATAAATTATGGCAAGAATTACAACTGCAACTATAAGAGAGAAAAAATTAAAAAAAGAAAAGATCAGCATGTTGACTGCCTATGACTATTCTATGGCCGCTATGGTGGATGAAGCCGGTATCGATATGATTCTGGTGGGCGATTCACTGGGGATGGTATATTTGGGTTATGAAAATACCCTGGCCGTAACCATGGACGATATGATTCATCATACCAAAGCCGTGGTGCGGGGATCCAGCCATGCCATGGTGGTAGGAGATATGCCCTTTTTATCCTACCACGTATCCGCCAAAGAAGCGGTGCGTAATGCGGGGCGATTTGTACAGGAAGCCGGGGCGCAGGCCATAAAACTTGAGGGTGGAGAAGAACGCCTGCCCGTGGTCAGAGCCATACTTGATGCGCAAATACCGGTAATGGGGCACATCGGGCTCACTCCCCAGTCAGTTAATCAATTTGGGGGCTTCAAAGTACAAGGCAAGGACTTGGAGACCGCCCAGAAACTCATCCGGGATGCCAAACTGCTGGAAGAGGCCGGAGTATTCTCCATTGTTTTGGAAGGGGTACCCACCAAACTGGCAGAGCGGATTACCGCCGAGGTAAACGTACCGACTATCGGCATAGGAGCAGGCCACCATTGTGATGGGCAGGTATTGGTGATAAACGATATGCTGGGGATGTTCAAAGGCCATATCCCCAAATTTGTAAAAAAATTCGCCAACCTGGAACCCCTTATAATAGATGCCCTGAAGGGCTACAAAAAAGAAGTGGAAGAAGGCACCTTCCCGGGCGAAGAGCATGGCTTTACTATAAAAGACGACGTTTTGGAGAAATTATATTAAGATTGAAAGGTACGAAGCATGCAAACATTTACAACTGTAGCTGCAATGCAAAATTGGTGTTTAGAGCAAAAAAGGCAGGGCAAGACCATAGGTCTCGTCCCCACCATGGGATACCTGCACCAGGGCCATATGGCTCTGGTCAGGGAAGCCCGCGCAAGCTGTGATATAGTAGTAGTCTCGATATTTGTAAATCCCATTCAATTTGGGATCGGCGAGGACTACGAAGACTATCCGCGTGATCTGGGAAAAGATAGCCTTTTACTGGAGCAGGGCCAGGCCGATGCCATTTTCGCCCCCTCAGTAAAAGAAATGTATCCGCCGCGCTACAACAGCTTTGTGGAAGTAATAGGCGAGATGAGCGAGAAGCTTTGCGCCCAATCGCGGCCCGGGCATTTCCGGGGAGTAACCACCGTGGTCAGCAAACTTTTCCACATCTGTTTACCGGATATAGCCTTCTTCGGGCAAAAAGATGCCCAGCAGGCTATGATTATCGAAAAAATGGTGCAGGAACTCAACTTCCCGCTGCGTATAGAGAGGGTACCGATTGTTAGGGAAGCAGACGGTTTAGCCTTAAGCTCCCGCAATGTCTACCTGAGTGCCGAACATAGAACCCAGGCCCCGGTTTTGCAGCAATCGCTGCAGGCCGCCCGGGAGCTCATCCAGTCAGGAGAAAGAGATGCCACCCGGGTCAAAGAGCTAATTGTCCAGACCATTAATTCCAGCCCGGACGCCGACATAGTTTACGCAGAAATATATGATGCCGGCACACTGGCAGACGTTCAGGAAATAAGCGGGCGGGTGTTAATCGCCCTGGCCGTTAAATTTGGAACAACCAGACTGATTGATAACCTTATTGTGGAGGTGTAGTAAAATGCTACGTTACATGTTGAAATCCAAAATTCACCGCGCTATAGTTACTGAGGCAGATCTTAACTATGTGGGCAGCATTACTATTGATAAAGAAATTATGGATGCCGCTGATATCATAGAAAACGAGAAGGTAACCATAGTTAATAATAACAATGGGGAGCGCTTCGAGACCTATGTTATTGAGGGGCAGCCGGGATCGGGGATAATCTGCTTAAACGGAGCCGCGGCGCGCCTGGCCGTGCGGGGTGATATCGTGATTATCCTCACCTACACCATACTGAGCGACCAAGAGTGTCAGACCCATAAGCCCAAACTGGTATTTATGGATGAGAAAAACGTTATAAAGAAAACCTGTATAGGTAAATACGAGTAAAAAATAAAAGAGACAATATAAAGATTATAAAAATCGGAATGAACCTGGTATCATTATTTATAGTTAATGTCATTCTGAGCCAAGCGAGGGTTCCCAACACAGAAGCCTTAGCTGGGTGTGCCAGGCAATAAAACAGAGGGCGATGAAGTAGAATATGATAACGACGAGATATATAGGGGAGTTGGAAAAAAACACTCCCCTATTCTATACCGATTTTCTCATTATTGGCAGCGGTATCGCCGGCCTTTTTACGGCCTTAAAAGCATCCGAGCATGGACAGGTAGTAGTACTAACAAAAAAAACTCTGAAAGACTCCAATACCGGTCTGGCCCAGGGGGGGATTGCAGCCGCAGTGCATGAAGCAGACTCCCCTTTTCTGCATTTGGAGGATACCCTGGCAGCCGGAGCCGGGTTGTGTGATATAGCCGCCGTAGATGTCCTGGTCAGCGAAGGACCCGATCGGGTTCGGGAACTAATGGCGGCTGGGGCTTCCTTTGATATGAAAGATGGCAGCATATCGTTCACGCGTGAAGGGGCTCACGGCCGGGCCCGCATACTGCACGCGGCCGATGCTACCGGGGAAGCGATCCGCATAGCACTGGTGAACAATTGCATTAAAAAAAGCGACATTGACATAAAAGAGCACCATTTTTTAGTTGACCTGCTGGGCAACGACGAACGCCGGGTATGCCATGGAGCTCTGGTTTACGACAGCATCAGCGGGCAAAAATCCCTTTACATAGCCCGTTCCACCATCATAGCCACCGGCGGAGCCGGCCAATTATACCAGAACACCACCAACCCTGATATTGCCACAGCGGACGGAATGGCGGCCGCTTACCGCATGGGCTGTGAACTTGTTGATATGGAATTTATACAATTTCATCCCACCGTACTCTTCAGCCATGATACCCAGCGATTTCTCATTTCCGAGTCCGTGCGCGGTGAAGGCGGACTGCTGTACAATACCCGCGGCGAGAGATTCATGAGCAAATACTCGTCCATGCTGGAACTGGCCCCGCGGGATGTAGTATCCCGGGCCATATTGAGCGAAACCACCGCCACCGGCAGCGACTATGTCTATCTGGATATGAGAGGGATTGCCAATGCCAAAGACCGTTTCCCCAATATCTACCGTACCTGTATGGCGCGCGGTATTGATCTTGAGCAAGAAATGGTGCCCGTTTCACCGGGGGCTCATTATACTATGGGTGGGATTAAAACCAATACCCGCGGGGAAACTAGTATTACCGGGCTATACGCCTGTGGTGAAGCAGCCTGTACCGGAGTGCACGGTGCCAATCGCCTGGCCAGCAACTCCCTGCTGGAAGGAATCGTATTTGGCGAACGCATTGTGGCTAATGCTGGAGAAATCATGTACCAGCGTAAGGTAAAAAAAGAAGAGATTTATCAGGATTTTGATAATGATTGGGTACACATCCCGCCGCGAGAGGGGATTAGTCCCGCGGCGGCCAAGCAAGAACTGCAGGCTGCCATGTGGGAAGACGTAGGCATCATCAGAGAAAAAACCGGGCTGAAAAAAGCCGCGGCGGAAATAGAACACCTGTATAACTGCCTGACCCGTGGAGACGACCCGCTGGCATACATGGAAATGGTCAACATGTTAACCGTAGCGCGCATTGTGGTGCAGGCGGCATTATGGCGCAAAGAAAGCCGCGGCGGCCATTACCGCTCCGACTACCCCCAGCGCGACGACCTCAACTGGATCAAACACGTCAACTTCGTCAACCTCTAATTAGTCTAATAAGTCCGGGGACAGTCCCCGGACTTATTGCACACGAGAACCGTCCCCATTCACTCACTCAAGAGGAGGTATACTATGGACTACCTGGGACTTAACGACCTTATAAAAAGAGCCCTGGAAGAAGATATCGGCTATGGAGATATAACCACCCGGAGCCTTATCCCGGCTGAGCAAAAGGCCCGCGGACTGTTCGTTGCCAAGACCCCCGGAGTTGTGGCCGGCATTAAAGTAAGCCAGGCCGTATTTGCCTACATTGATTCGGCCACTGAATTTGAAGTTCTTAAAGACGATGGCGACACAATAGAGCCCGGTGATGTAATAGCAGTGGTTAAGGGTAAGGCCAGGACTCTGCTCACCGGGGAGCGCACTGCCCTCAACTTCCTGCAGAGGCTGTCCGGTATTGCCAGCAAAACCAGGAAAATGACAGACTTGATCAAATACAGCCCGGCCCAGCTCCTGGATACCAGGAAAACCACCCCCGGATTGCGGGTTCTGGAGAAATACGCCGTTAGTGTCGGGGGCGGCCGCAATCACCGTTTTGGACTATTTGATGGAGTAATGATAAAAGATAACCATATCCAAGCAGTAGGCAGTATTGCTCAGGCCGTAGCCACCGCCCGGCAAAAAGTACCCCACACCGTAAAAATTGAGGTGGAAGTTGAGACCATGGAGCAGCTGCAGGAGGCCTTGGAGGCCCGGGCCGATATAATCATGCTGGATAATATGGACATTTACGAAATGATCGAGGCCGTGCAGATTGTGGCCGGAAGAGCTCTGCTGGAAGCCTCGGGCGGCATAAATGAGGGCAACGCAGCCGAAGTAGCTCGCACCGGAGTTGACTTCATATCCATGGGCGCCCTGACCCATGCCGTATCCAGCCTGGACATCAGCTTTGACATCGTAGAATAAGTCAAATAAGTCTGGGGACTGTCCCTGGACTTATGGCTTGGAGGTAATGCAATGATAATGGTTTTTGATGTTGGCAATACCAACATAGTGATCGGAGTATATGAAAAAGAGAACCTGCTGAACCACTGGAGGGTGAAGACCGACACCATGCGAACTTCAGATGAATATGGCATGATGCTGGTCGGCCTGTTTAACCACTGCCAACTACCGATGCAGTTCGTAACCGCGGTAATAATATCATCGGTAGTGCCCACCCTGATGATGGAACTTGATGCCATGAGCCAATGTTACTTCAACTGTAAACCATTGGTCGTGGGGCCGGGGATCAAGACCGGCCTGGCCATAAAATACGACAATCCCCGCGAAGTTGGGGCTGACCGGGTGGTAAATGCAGTGGCAGCCTTGAATAAATACGGGGGACCGCTGATCATTGTTGATTTCGGTACTGCGACCACCTTCTGCGTGGTGAACGAAGCCGGTGACTATCTCGGCGGCGCCATCGCACCCGGTATAAGTATTTCGACTGAAGCCCTGGTTAGCCGTGCCTCCAAACTACCCCGGGTCGAATTGACCGTGCCCAAAAGCGTTATCGGCAAAAATACCATCATGAGTATGCAGGTAGGAATCATGTATGGTTTCGTTGGGCAGGTAGAGGGGATCATAAACCGCATGAAAAAAGAAATAAGCGGAACCCCGCGCGTCATCGCCACCGGTGGACTGGCTCGCATTATCGCTCGGGAGACCAGGGCTATAGATGTTATCGATGAATTCCTAACCCTGGAAGGTCTGCGTTTAATATATGAAATAAACCGGGGGTAATCATGTTCGTAATAGGAAATGTTGAGATTGCCAACCAGGTGATTATGGCGCCCATGGCCGGGGTTACCGACCGGGCCTTCCGCATCATCGCCAAATCTTTCGGCTGCGGTCTGGTCTGCACCGAAATGATCAGCGACATGGGCCTGATATACGGGCAGAGCAGGACTCGCCGTATTGCGGATACCACCGAAGAAAAAAGGCCGGTGTCCGTGCAGATATTCGGCTCTGATCCCGAAACCATGGCCCGGGCGGCACATATCGTCCAGGACCTGGGGGCCGATATAATAGACATAAACATGGGCTGTCCAACTCCCAAGATAGTAAAAAACGGGGAGGGGGCAGCCCTGATGCTGGATATACCTCGCTGCCGGCAGATAATCCGCGCCGTGGTCCAGGCAGTGCGGGTGCCGGTAACCGTTAAAATGCGAAAAGGTTGGGACGATTCGCACCCGACTTGCATGGAATTAGCCCGGGCCGCCGAGCAAGAAGGAGTTGCCGCGCTTACCCTACACCCCCGCACCCGGATGCAATTCTTTTCCGGGCAGGCTGACTGGGCTATGATCGAAAGAGTCAAAAACCTGGTCAGTATACCAGTCATCGGCAATGGAGACATTCGCACCGCGGCAGATGCCCGGCGCATGCTGGAAGAGACCGGTTGTGACGCCGTAATGATCGGCCGGGCAGCCATGGGCAACCCCTTCCTTATTCGGGAGACCGTAGAACTACTGACCACCGGCCAAACAATACCTCCCCCCACTCAGGCAGAGAGAATCGAAGTCGCCCTGCATCATCTGGAACTGGCCATAAAATTCAAAGGAGAGTGGGTAGCAGTACGCGAAATGCGCAAACAATTGGCCTGGTATATAAAAGGCCGCCCCGGCGCAGCCCAAATCCGCACCCAATTAAACCAGGCCGCCACCAAACAAGAAATCCTCCAAATCCTAAAAAACGAGTAATGGGGACAGTCCCCATTACTCATTTCTGGAAGCACACAAGAACCGTCCCCGTGTGCTTGTTAACTATCCACCTGATAACTAGCATTGTCCTCGGGATGGTGCTATAATTTTTGCAAAGGATGTACACGGAATTGTGCTCAAGGAGTTGCTTATGGATTTTATTCGTATCCAGGACAAAATCATCAGTCCGCAAAAGATCAACCATACCATAACCAAAATCCTGCAAATGCGCGCCCGGGGATTATCCCAGCAGGAAGTCGCCGAGCGCCTGGGCGTTGATCGCACCTTCGTTTCGCGCTTGGAAGGTATAGGCGAAATACGAAAAGGACAGACTATAGCCTGTGTGGGATTTCCAATAATTAACAAGGAAGAAATCCAACAGATACTGGAGAAAGAAGGAGTGGATTTCATACTGTTGATGACGGAACAGGAACGATTGGATTATGTCGAAGAGCGTTCGGGAAAAGAAATGCTTAATGAGCTCATGGCAATGATTGGCCGTATGCATGCCTATGAAGTGATCATCGCTATCGGCTCCGATCAACGCGTCAAACTAATCCAGGGCCTCCTGGACGGAGAGGTAATTTCGGTGGAAATCGGAACCTCACCTATCACCGAAGATAAATGGGTAGATCCCCAACAGATTCGTAAAATACTACAATCCATCAAATCAGCCCGCTAAGGTGACACGGGGACGGTTCTTCTGTCACCCTAAAAGTTAACCCTTGGTGACATGGGGACGGTTCTTTTGTCACCACAGGAATGGTGACAGAAGGGTGACAGAAGAACCGTCCCCGTGTCACCCTAATCAAAACAATGGGAGGCTTAGTTGTGAAACATATCGTAAGCGTCAGTCTGGGTTCATCCAAAAGAGATCATGCCTTTGAGACCGAATTCATGGGAGAACAATTCCGAATCGAGCGCATCGGCACCGACGGCGATTGGGACAAGGCCATACAACTGATCAGAGACCTGGACGGCAAAGTCGACGCCTTCGGAATGGGGGGTATTGACCTCTATGTACAGCTGGGAGGCAAACGCTATGTTATCAAAGACGCCAAGAAATTGATGGTTGAAGCCAGGAAAACCCCGATGGTAGACGGCAGCGGTCTAAAAAACACCCTGGAGCGCAAATGTATCCTGGACGTACAAAAAGACGGCATTTATGACCTGCGAGGCAAGAACGTCCTGATGGTATGCGGTGTAGACCGTTTTGGCATGGCCGAGGCCTTTGAAGAAGTCGGAGCCCAGCTGACCGTGGGCGACCTTATTTACACCATCGGTCTGCCTATTCCTATACACTCCCTGCAGGGCCTGCGCCTGGTGGGCGGTCTCATTGCTCCCTTCGTGGTCCGCCTGCCCTTCGACATGCTCTACCCCACCGGAAAAAATCAGGAAGTAATAATCCCCAAACATTCGAAATATTATTATAGAGCAGACGTCCTGGCCGGTGACTTTATGTATATTCGCCGCTACCTGCCCGATAAGCTGGACGGGAAAATCATAATCACCAACACCACCACCCATGACGATCTGCTGCTCCTCAAACAGCGGGGAATACGCAAAGTGATTACCACCACCCCGGACATGGGCGGGCGTTCCTTTGGCACCAACGTAATCGAGGCCTTAATGGTGAGCATTATGGGCAAACCTCTCGATCAGATAAAACCCGAGGACTACTATGCCATTTTGAAGGAACTAGACATGAAACCGGGAGTAATTGATTTGGAGAATATGAGTGCTTGATTTAGACTTCGCCTTCTTTAATATGCGAGACAGCACCCGACAGGGGTTAGCCAACCGGAAACCATTTCTGGACAGGCTGGCCCCTTTTCTATTTCCCCCGCGGGTGCAGCGGCTCATAAACTTCGGCCGGCTGGGTCTAAAGGGCTGCAACGTCATGCTGCCCCTGGGGGAGGGAAACTGGAACATTCTGAATAATGATAATCGCGGCCTGATGCTTGCAAAAACCGGAGCCATCCTGAGCGAATATGAACTGCCCCGGATGGGCGTAGACCGCCGCTTGAGAGGGATGTTTCAGGTTGAGGAGCACCAGCTGCCCTTAATATTTGGAGATCAATTCATCAGTGTCCTGGCTGCCGTGCTGATAAATAAAGCCGTATCCCGTCATGACATCAAAAAACTGGTGCTGGTCGGCGATATCCCTCATATCTGGCCGCTCATCAATAACGTCGCCCGCTACAAAATACCTATCTCAGTACAGAATTATCATCCCGGCAGGTATGAAATCATGGCCTACCGCCTATTATATGAAGAAGGTCTGGCGGTCAGCAACAGCTACCTCAACCCTCACAAATGGGAAAGGGGGGATTTGATAATAGCGGTGGAACCTACCATCGGCAGACTGGCCCTGGCCTCACCGCAGGCATTTTATATCAGGCTGGATGACGAACAGAGCGGTCTGGCGCCTGAACTAGAGCAAGTTCTGCGGGGGGCAGGATTGAATCCGCAGTTACATACCCTGGCGCCGATTTTAGAAAGTTGTCTGCTCACCCAGGCAGGAAAAATTGACCAGCATGGAGAAGTAAAATACTCTGATAAAAAAGTAAAGTCGGGGGATTTACATCAGGAAATGATTGAAGCCGGTATGGACTTGAGGTTATGGGAGCCCTTCCTTGACAAGGGGGTATGATGTCTCTATAATTATGGCATTAACGATACATAAATGACCAGAAAGCTTCAACTTGCATCACCTTATGCCTGTAAAACGCCGACGAGAGGGCTTTTGCAGGACATTTATGTTAGGAGAGATATAATGGCAGAGAAAGAGGAAAGAGAGATAATATTAACCAAAGAAGGGCTGGCCAAGCTGGAAACAGAGCTGGAAACTCTGAAATCGTCGCGCCGCGAAGAAGTCGCCGAGCGCATCAAACAGGCCATCGCATTTGGTGATATCTCAGAAAACTCGGAATATGAAGACGCCAAAAACGAGCAGGCTTTCATAGAAGGCAGAATAATGTCCCTGGAACAAACCCTGAAAAAAGCCCGCTTGATGGAGGATTCCGATATTCGCACCGACGTCGTTTCCCTCGGTTCGCGGGTAAAACTGAAAGAAATGAAATCAGGCCGGGAAGTCAATGTGACCCTGGTTTCCTCGGTGGAATCGAAGCTAAGAGACGGCAAAATATCTGATGAATCCCCGGTAGGCAAAGCAATTATGGGTAAAACGGTCAAGACCACCGTTGCGGTTGAAGCCCCGGCCGGCATCATAAAATATAAAATTTTAAAAGTAGATAAATAGAACCCCGCAAATTATTAAATAAGGAAGCGTTATAATGTCAGAACACGAAATGAGCATCAGTGAACTAAAACAAGTCCGCCTGGACAAGCTGGGAGAACTGCGAGATCTGGGGATTGACCCCTTTGGCAGCCGATTCGAACGGAATGCCAATGCTCAGCAAATATTAGATAACTTCGAAGCCATGGATGGGCAGACAGTGAAGATAGCCGGGCGCATCATGTCCAAGCGCCGGCATGGCAAGGCAGGCTTTGCCAATCTGCAGGACCTGACCGGCGACATACAGCTATACTTTCGTAAAGACGACGTCGGCGAAGCCAAATATGAGCTCTTCAAAAAGCTCGACCTGGGGGATATCCTGGGAATAGAGGGCTTTGTCTTCCGCACCCAGAAAGGCGAGATCAGCGTTCATGTGCAGGATTTTACCTATTTGAGCAAATCGCTTAACCCCCTGCCGGAAAAATGGCACGGGCTCAAAGACGTAGAGCTGCGTTATCGCCAGAGATATGTCGACCTCATCGTGAACCCCGACGTCAGAGCCGTATTTGTCAAACGCAGCCAGATAATCAAAGAAATGCGCAAATACCTGGACGAGCTGGGATTTCTCGAAGTAGAGACCCCCATGATGCACCCCATTCCCGGGGGAGCTGTAGCACGCCCATTTGTCACCCATCATAATGCCCTGGACATGAGCCTTTATCTGCGAATCGCCCCCGAGCTTTACCTGAAAAGACTGATCGTGGGCGGTATGGAGAAGGTATACGAGATAAACCGCAGTTTTAGAAATGAAGGCATCTCCACCCGGCACAACCCCGAATTCACCATGTTGGAGTTTTACCAGGCCTATGCCGACTATGAAGTCATGATGGAACTGACCGAGAATCTCATCTCCTCCGTGGCCCAGAAAGTAAATGGCACCATGACCGTGCCATTTGAGGACCAGGAGATAGACTTGACCCCGCCCTGGCGGCGCGTGACCATGCTGGACGCTATTAAGGAATGCACCAGTGTGGACTTCAAACAGATAAAAAGCGATGCCGAAGCCCGGCAGGCGGCCGTGGGGCTGGGATTGGAAGTAAACCCCCATCAAAGCCGGGGTGAAATAATAAACGAAGTCTTCGAAGAATTCGTAGAACAAACCCTGATTCAGCCTACATTTGTATACGGCCATCCCGTGGAAATATCACCACTGGCCAAACGCAACACCGAGAAACCAGAACTTACCGACCGATTTGAACTATTCATCATGCAGCGTGAGATAGCCAACGCCTTCTCCGAGCTCAATGATCCCCTCGATCAGCGGGACCGTTTTATGAAACAGGTAGAGAAGAGAGCCAGCGGGGACGACGAGGCCCACATGATGGATGAAGACTACATAAATGCCCTGGAATATGGAATGCCGCCCGCCGGTGGCGAGGGAATCGGCATAGACCGCCTGGTAATGCTGTTGACCGACTCCCCCTCCATCCGCGACGTCATCCTCTTCCCCACCCTCCGCAAACGCGACTAACAAATAAGTTGTGCCAGGCACAACTTATTCAACTTATTAAATACACTTTAATAAAAAGCTTACGGGTGCTTCTCAAAAGGGAAGCACCTTTTTTCGTGCCCACTTGCGTGATCAACTTATTGGTAAAGGCATTTATCGGAAAGCCTAATCATAACAATAAGATGAGATATAAAATAAAATTACCAAAAAATGTAAAATGAATGGTATAATGATTAAAAAAGTTGTGGGTGTTCATGCATAAAAGCAGCAATTTTGCTCACGCCAATTTAATACAGTTGCTCCTGGACATTGTCTTTCTGATGATGACTTTTTGGGTTGCATATAATATTGCCAGCAGATTAACCGGTATGAATGGGATTGCCAGTTATTGTTGGATACTTATTATATTTATCCCATTTTGGTTAACCTGCATGGCCTTAAGTGGAATGTATAACAAGACTACATTCTACTACTTTGACCGGGTTCTCCGCAATGTTATATATGCTTCTATTTTTGCGGGTCTGGGCCTCAGCAGCATGTTCTATTTTATAAAAGAGACATGTACCAGTCGCATGTTTATCGGGCTGTTTATTATTCTGTGCATTGTTATCATGTTTTCGGAACGATGCTTTTGGGGAACTTATTTTCGCCGCAATATCTCGACCACAAATGCCGCGCAAATAATCGTGGTATGTTCACGGGAAACTTACTTGCGTTTTACCAAATATCTGAGGAAGACCCAGATTCGCTACAACATAATTGGTGTTATTCAAGTTGATGAGGGGGAAGAAATACCTGATGCGCCGAGCTTGGGACGTCTTGAGGATTTAGGACAAATCTTAAAAACAAACGTAGTTGATGAAGTTATATTTAACCTGCCCAATCAATATTCCCCGGATTGGCAAAAGTATGTTGGCATATGTGAACAGATGGGGATTACAACCAGGATAGTGTTGAACATAAATTACTTGAATAAGTGCCGCATCAACGCTTCAATGCTTGGAACCCTTCCTGTTCTAACCTTTCATACGGTATCACTCAATCCCATACAGCAGTATTCAAAACGCTTGCTGGATATTATAGGTTCCCTAATCGGGATTTTTATTACCATGTTAATTTCTATATTTGTTATTCCTGTAATAAAGTTGGACTCTCCGGGACCGATAATTTTTAGGCAAAAACGAGTGGGCCGTTATGGCAGGATTTTTGACATCTATAAGTTTAGAACCATGTCTGTTGATGCTGAATCCCATAAATGCGACCTGGAAGATCTAAATGAACATAAAGATGGCCTGATGTTTAAAATAAAAGATGATCCCAGAATAACAAAAGCAGGCGTGTTCTTGCGCAAGACCAGTTTGGATGAATTCCCCCAATTCTTTAATGTGCTCAAAGGAGATATGAGTCTGGTCGGAACACGTCCACCCACCATTGATGAGTATGAACTATACGATTATGAACATATGCGGCGCCTGAGCATTAAACCTGGAATCACCGGTTTGTGGCAAGTAAATGGCAGGAGTTCAATTAAGGATTTTGACATGGTCGTAGCATTGGATACCCAATACATTGATAATTGGTCCATCTGGATGGATTTCAACATCATGTTTCTAACTATTGTTAAAGTGGTGGGAATGAATTCGGCATATTAATTTGAATAATTCTGCGGTGAGGAAATTATTAGCGGAGGAGTCATCGAGTTGGCAAAAAAGAACTTGTTTGGATCTGTAATTGTTACCTATAGATGTAACGCCAGATGTAATATGTGTAATTGCTGGTTGGACCCCTCCAAGAAGAAGGACGAGATATCAGTTGACACGATACGTAAACTTCCCCCCATGAATTTTACCAATATAACCGGTGGGGAACCGTTTATCAGACAAGACCTGCCCGAGATTGTAGAAGAACTATACAAAAAAACACCCCGCATTGTTATTTCCACCAATGGTTACTTCTATGACAGAATCCTGGCTTTATGCAAAAAATTCCCCCGGCTTGGCATAAGGATAAGCATCGAGGGATTACCTAAAACCAATGATGCCATCCGCGGCATTCCGGATGGATTCGATCGGGCCATGCGCAGCCTGCTGGATTTAACCGCCCAGGGTCACAAGGATGTTGGTTTTGGAATGACAGTGCAGGACATGAATGCCAAAGACCTGGTGCTTCTATACCATCTTTCCAATCATATGAAGATGGAATTTGCCACCGCTGCGCTGCACAACTCCTTCTATTTCAGAAAAGATGATAACAAAATAAACGATCAACCCCTGGTATCGGAAGCCTTTCAGAACCTTATCAACGAACTGCTTAAATCAACATCCCCCAAAAAATGGTTCAGGGCCTACTTCAATCACGGACTCATCAACTACATCAATGATAAACCACGCTATCTCCCCTGCAAAATGGGCAGCAATGGTTTTTTTATTGATCCATTTGGCGATGTGTTACCCTGTAACGGCATGACTTCCAAGATGTCTATGGGCAACCTTAACGTTCAGGATTGGGATGAGATTTGGACCTCTGAAAAAGCAGCTAAAGTGAGAGAAACGGTAAAAAACTGCCCCAAAAACTGCTGGATGATTGGCAGTGTTTCCCCGGCCATGCATCAAAACATTTGGGTTCCGCTCAAATGGGTGTTATATCACAAATTCGTCAAGCGAGGCTACACTCTGGACGAAAATAACTTAATGGGAGAGAAACTATATTCATGAGAATAGCAATGATTGGGCATAAACGCATCCCCAGCCGGGAAGGCGGTATCGAAATATGTGTTGAGGAGCTTGCCACGCGGATGGTAGAGGCAGGCCATGAAGTTCATGTCTATAATCGCCGCAAAAAGGGATTCAAAAAACTGAGAAACTATAAAGGGGTTAGAATTATAAATACCCCTACCATCGATAACAAATATCTCGATGCAGTGGTGGCCTCACTACTGGCTACAATCTATGCCTTATTTGGTCAATACGACGTAATCCATTATCATGCCCTGGGCCCTTCAGTTATGGCCTTTATTCCCAAATTGCTGGGCAAGAAGGTAGTATGCACCATACACGGTTTGGATTGGCAGCGTGCCAAATGGGGCGGGTGGGGAAAAAAATATCTTCAATTAGGAGAGCGGGTTACGGTTAAATACGCTGATTTCATAATAGTGCTGTCAACCAACATCCAGCGCTATTTCCGGGAAGAATATAACCGGGAAACAGTATATATACCCAATGGCGTAAACAATCCCCAATCTAAAGAAGCCAAAATTATTCAAAATAAGTACGGCTTAACCAAAGATTCCTATATTCTCTTTCTGGCCAGAATTGTGCCGGAGAAAGGCCTGCATTATTTAATAGAAGCTTATCAAAATATCGACACCGACATAAGATTGGTGATTTGTGGTGACCAGAGTCATACTACAGAATACCTGCACCGTATAAAACAGATGGTTGAAAAAGATGACCGGATAATCATGACCGGTTTTGTGCAAGGAGAAGAATTAGAGGAATTCTATTCAAATGCCCTGATATACGTCTTGCCCTCAGAAATTGAAGGAATGCCCCTCAGTCTATTGGAGGCCATGAGCTATGGGAACTGTTGTGTCATAAGCAATATCCCGGAAATGACCGAAGTTATCGGTGATAAAGGCATCGTTTTTAACAGCGGGGACGTCTCAAGTTTAGAACAGGCACTTAATGGGCTCATTACTGAAAAAGATAAGATTGAATATTATAAAAGAATTGTCGTAGCAGATATGGCTGGGAAATTTTCCTGGCATAAAACGGTGCACAAAACCATTGACCTGGTGTACAAAACCAGCCCATCATCTCAGGAATTGCTGACCCCATTCAACAATACCGCAAACTTCTGAGCCATCGTTACCTGGGAATACTGCTGTACCATCTCATTTTTCGGTTCATAACCAACCCAACCAGTCCTGGTGAACTCACCATACCAGGCTAGCAAAAGCTTGGACAGGGTCTCACTGTCATATATAAAAACCCCTGTCCTGGTTTGATCCAACAGTTCTTCGACTACCCCGCCCTTACCGCCAAAAGCTAATATCGGCCGTCGGGCGGACAGATATTCGAAAATCTTGCCGGTATAAATCCCTTCTTCAGCCGGGTCATTCCAGTTTAATAACAACAATACTGACGATTCCCTTTGTTTCTCTATAGCGGTTAAACGATCCACAATGCCGTGCTGCCTAACTATATCCTCCAAACCAAACTGACGAATAGTTTTACTTAACACTTCACTATAAGGACCATAAAAATCGACTGCCAGATTATCTCCACTTAAGGCGCTAGTCTTGGTTAAATTCTGAATAGCAGCAAACAATAAAGAAGGATCCTGTTTCCCAGCATAAATTTGGCCAGTGTAAGTGATAGTAAATTTAGGACTAGCCTTGTCAGCAGTCCTGATCTCGTCGGGATCAAATCCGTTGGTTATCGAAAAAACCGGCGGCTGTTGATGCAGTACCCTCAATTTAACTGCTAAAGGTTCCGATACTGTGACCAGGGCATGGGCAGATCTCATGGTTTGCTTTTCTAATCTGCTCTCCAAACAATGCCGTATAGCCGTATATTTGTAATTATGGGACTGGGTCCACAAATCCCTGAAGTCAGCAATCCACGGCAGACCAGCCCGGGCTGCCAAACGACTCGCTGCTATATGGGTGCTCACAGGTGAAGCACTGCTGATTATAGCCTCAATGTTTTCATCGTTTATTACTTGCTCTCCAATTTTCATTGAGGAGGGAATCATTGATTTGTGTTCATCCGGATAGCAAACGATTTCTCTGAATAATCCTTTGCCAATAGTTTTGGCAAATCCAAACAGCATGGTATTACTTTGTAGCTGTTCGTTCTTATCCTTTATTCCGGCTCTTTGCTTAAAAGCATCGACCGAAGACGAACCCTCCGTTTCAATTACCCGTGCATAGGATGGCCACGTTCCGGCACGTAACTTAGGTGTTAATATGAGTGGTTCCCAGCCAAATTGGGGTAAAAACTTCGCCAGCCCACCAGTGCGGTTGGAAGCTACCCCGGGACGAGGAGGAAAATAATAAGAAATCAATAAAACTTTTTTCATCTCATCACCTCGTATCGTATGGTAAGTATGGCACCGTGTTCATTTTTAGGTCCGGGGTCGATTATAATCATTGGAACCCTCCTTCAGTAAATATTGCCCAGGGTTCATTTCTAAGGAGCCGCAATAGCCGTATACATTTCCCATTTTTCTGGACTGTCAAAACTACTATTATGCCACAGCAAAGTAAAAACTCCCTTATACATATTACACATTTGCTTCCACGTCATTATCGAATCCAGGGCCTGCTGCTCATTGAGATTCATATATTGCTCCCCCAGGACACTCGCTTCCATAACAATCAGAGGTCGCTCCACCAGGGCCAGAGGTTGGTTTAATTCCAGATCATAGACCGGGAACTCATAGCAGACCCCGCAGCGAAAACCGGCCTGATCGGCGTAGCCCAGGGTGCTGTCATAATCCAGCCCTGCCTCAGCCCAGCTGCGCCATGTTATCGGTACCTGCCAGCGCAAGAAATGCTGCCGCCCGCCCCATTCCTCCTGCCGTATGTCCTCTTCTGCGCAGGCGTGTAACAGCCTATGAAACTCTGCCCTGGTCTGCTCCGGATTCAGGTAAGTCTCATAGCTGGGATGCAAACCGATTTCATGGCCTCTATTGTGAATATCGCGTAACAGAGCTCTCAGGTACGGATGATTAATAGAGTACTTATCATCATAGTTGGGATTGGTACAGCCGGTTTTAAAATAAAAGGCACTTCTCAAATTATGTTGCTCACTGATGTCCATGAGGCGGCTAAAGTTATAATAGGGATCCTGCTGAGGAGCGCTCCTCTTAACAGTAACCCAGGATCTAGCCCTGTTTATGGCCATGAGCGGAGACTTCCTTTTCAACAAATCTCCCCCCAGATTATGAATAAGTTGGCCGGTCGATGTTATTGCATAGGCAAAAGGTATGTCCACATCATGGCTCACCATAGTCTGAAAAGTGCGCTTTTTCCTCTCTAAACCAGGCCAAAGCCGTTTCATACACCACCAGAGGACCTCAATATATTCATTAATAATTGGTCTTTCCAGGAATCCCTCCCGGCAGGCCAGGGAAGCACTGGCCGGGAAACGGCCAAACTGGTCGCGATCCGGCTCAACATATTCTTCATAGCGGGTAAGCATGAAGAAGGCCGCCCCGAATATGTCGATTCCCACATAACAGTGCTGGGGGGCATTCCACAGGAAGGGCTGCCTGCGCTGCCAGGGATACTGGCTAAAAACCCCTTCCGGATGGTCGCGGCCTGAGATTATGGGCATATCACTATTTGTTAAAGGTATTTCTTTCCGATAATGATCCAGGTCCATTAAAGGTAAGGGACCAAGCGGTAAAGATCGCTCCGTTAACCAGTCCTTTGCGGGTGTTTGAAAAAAGGTATCCGGCATAGCCAGGGCAGATTCCTCATAATCGTTGACCCGAATCTGTGAATAAGATTCCGGCCAGATTTGATGTTTATATTCAAATCCCAGCCATTGTTTAATTACCACATCCAGAATATAGCTGCGTTCAGGTAAATATGATTCAGGGGTACTTATAATAAAAACTGACATCCTTGCGGCTTCCCTCTGCCTTTCTAAAAAAACAGGCTAACGATTTAGCAGGGCCTTGATCAGTTCCCTGCCATGTTCGGCGATTCTCATTTTGCGGCTCATTTTGGTCAGTTGGAAATAGGGGGTCTGAGTTGCACCAAAAGATCGAAAAAAACGTTCAATTGATTCTATCATTGAGCCTTCAAAATCAAATACCCTGGTAACCGTGGATGCAAACTTTATAGCTTCCCACACCAGGAGAGAGCAAGCTTCACTGTTCCTCAATTCCGGGTCTTCTCCACTCATAATTAAATAAGCCGTGTTAGAATCCCACACCAGGTATACCCCGGCATGAATGCGTCCCTGGGCATCTTCAGCGAAAAACATCTTACGTGCATCATGGGCCAGGCAGGCATTGTCCAATCTCCTGATAGAATCTTCCGAGATGGGAACCTCCATATTCTGCCGCAGGAAGGTAAGGCTATTGACCCGGAGGAACCTGTCAAGCTCCAGGTCACTCCTTACGGTAACCAGCTTTTCAGCCTTTCTAATGTTATTACGAGCGTTTTTCGCAAACGAAGCCCAGATTTTTTCCGTATCGCTGAGATCTTCAATCCTATATGTATATCTCGTCGTTTGCTGAAAGCCGTGCCAATAAAAAGGCAGCCAGTTGGTTATGGAGGTTGAAAAGCTTTGGCAAAAATAATCCACCTCCGGTAATTGTGCAACCAATTCACCCATTAACTCCTTTTGTTCCGAGATCTGGTTAGCATACTTAGCCGTAGACTTTCTTAACCAGGGGCCTGCAGTCTGGGTGAGTTCAGGCATAATAATAGCTTTCATCCCGTACCTTTTTCCCAAAACATAAGGCAGGCGTGCGGCAACCTCCTCTCCCCGGTTAACCACCGCTGCGCCCCATTGGCCAGGTGCCACCGCATCAAGCCACCAGGGCTGCTGAAATATAGAATTAACCTCATGCAATGTTTTATCATCCATTAATAACCCAACTCCCATAAGGTGACAAGGGGACGGTTCTTTTGTCACCGTTTCCTTGATAGGTGACAAAAGAACCGTCCCCTTGTCACCTCCAGCCTGATATAGATTACACCTTCCGGGTGCCTCAAATACCAACCCTTGCGACTGATACCCCTTTTCCCCCAGGGCGGACGGGAAGAACATCTATCATAATTTTGCACCCTCCAATTTACGCCAGGTATTCGGGAAGGCAAAGAGTCAATCCACGGGCCCGTCCCGCGCAGAACATGCCACACCCGTTCTATAGGCCATTTGTTCCATTCCAGCAATTGTTCCTTCCTGCTTACATTGCGAGCCCGGACGGGACACTCCAGGTGACGCTGCTCTATCGGATTAGCATTTCCATTCTTTATCTCCTCGAGAGCCTCCAGCATCAGTCCTGAACCTAAGACACAGACTGACTCCATTAGTTCATCGGGCGGCATACCTAATCGCATCTTTAATTTCCCTTGTTTCAGAATGTCGCCGGTATCTTCTCCATCATCAATATAGTGTATGGTAGCTCCTACCTCTTTTTCCAGATAATAATATTGCCAGAACCATGGATTAGGGCCTCTATAATTAGGTAACAGGGAAGGATGAAAATTGATGGATCCATATACAGGCAGTGAATAAGCTTCCTTTTTTAGCAATTGGCTCATTTGGGCCACACAGATGATATCTGGTTTAACATCAGATATGAATTGTACAAAATCGTCCCTGTTTTCCCTGGTTAAGAAAAAATAGGGGACGGATTTATTATCAGCGATTGATTTTAAAGTGATGGTGCTTCTACATTTACGATATAAGTGGACTAGCCGTTTTTTTATATAAAGTTCCCATCCGTTTTTCTGTTGATAGTTGCGCGGAGCAGATTCAACTAACCCCACAATGTCGTGTTCCTTACCTACCGCTTCCAATGGAATAAATGTAAACGGGCTACTTTGGCCGATGAATAGAACTTTCATTTCAAATCATCCTAACTCCAGTTTGAGGTGACAGGGGACGGTTCTTTTGTCACCCGCGCTATCTTAATCCCGGTCACCGTTTCCTTGATAGGTGACAAAAGAACCGTCCCCTGTCACCTTTGCTTTTCTTGTAAATACCTGAATGCTGTCATAGAGTTTACATTGGCTGCTCCCTGCCTATACATTCTTTTATACTCCGCCCAGGGAAATCTCCCGTAATAGGCTTGAGGATGGGCAAAATATTCTCTCCTGCATTTAAGTAATAAAAGGATCTTTTTCAGCGGTTTCCGTAATATCGTACGCTTTAGGATTCTTTTAATAAAATCTATGGTGCTGGAGATTGGTCCCAGCCTTTTGGAATTTGCTGCCGGAATATGGCCGGCACTCGCGGTCATAGCCGGGTTATTGTTGAATATTTGGACATTCATTTTATCAATAAATTTCTCGTACAATTTTCTACCCAGTCGATATTCAAAGGGGACTCTACTCCAGAAGTCAATATATTCCGTGTCCCAAAGCGGCAGCCACCATTGGTAACCCCAGTACTCATAAACACGTACGGAATTAGTTATAAACTTGGGCTGCCGTTCGAGGTTATTCCATGATTGCAACAGATCAGATGGATCAATACAGTTCTTATCAAGTATTAATTGTTCCAGGGAATGCCTTATCTTTTCCTCCAGCATTTCTCTTACATCAGCGGTCCTTCTCTCAAAAGGCCACAGGCAGTAATGATTATCTATGATTGCTGCTACTAATTGCTCTTGTTGATGTCTCCCCGATACCTTTTTTAGACTTGCCACCGTAAGACCTGGTATAAAAATAGAGCCTGGAGGAATTACCCCTCTGTTTTTCAGTTCCCATACGGCACCCCAGTCCTGGGTATGAGGGAGAGAGGATAGACCATCAGCCATGGCATAATAATTCCGGTATTCTTCAGATTGAGCCCACCGATACCAATCACTATTATTAGAGGGGACGAATTCCCAACTATATCCCAGGGCTTGGGCTACCTGCTGGCTTATGGTTGATTGGCGATTGCCAGGCAGGCCATAGGTGAAGGTAATTACATTATTATAATTTAGACGTTTCAACATAAATAATATCAATCGTGAATCATAACCCCCGCTTAAGGGGACAACCAAGGTCCGGCTGTCGGCAATACATATAAGGCGTTTAAATGCTCGCACCAAAATCGCATCCAGCTTATTTAGAAGTTCCTCTTCAGGTTCTCCCATAAAATTTTGAAAAATTAATTTATAATAGCTCCTAACGGCTATTAGTAACCCGCTTGAATTATACGTCACCGATATTGCCTCTCCCGCTTGCAGCTGTTTTACGTTGCGATACAAGGTATCAGGTCCGGTAACATATCCAGTCAATAGAAACTCTTCTTCGGCCAGGGGAGCAAGCTGCCCATCACCAACTTGCTGACGTATCCAGTCGGCGCTGTCACTCAAATAGAAGTCGAGCCCCTTTTGTCCGTAAAAGAGGGGGATGGTGCGAAAACGATCTACGGCTGCCCATATTTGATAGTCAGAATGCCTAATCACGGCATAGAAACCATTTAATTGTTCTAAACCGTCTGTGAATTGTTCTTCTAATTCCCATGAGGAAACCAGCTCTAATAACTCCTGCCCCTCACATAACTGACTGTTATAAAAAGCAGCACCCGTGACAATACAGTTTGATGACTGTGTGTAGCTGCGATATTGGTGATACTTAATTGAGGCCTGAATCATCTCAAATTCCTTTCTTCACCAGACGGTTGCCCTTGACAATCAGAAAGATTATTCCTGCTCCGATTCCAGCCACTACAAAGGCCAATGAACTATGGGAGCCATACCAAATGATGAGGGGAAGCAGTGCATAAGGCAGTCCCTGCATCACTTCATCCCTGATCACTGTAACTGCCTTTCCAGTCCCTACTCCGGCTAAATGCAATATATATATACAGTTGCCTATCCACAGAGCTGCACCGGTAATTCCAAACAAAATTATCGTATAAAGGGCGTCACCCTTTATTCCGCCCATTATTAAAGCCAGCAGACGGGTGGTAAACATAATAATATTTATAATTAAGCCGGCTCTCTGCTGCTCCATAACCGAAAATAAGCTGGATAAGGGTGATGAAATAAATACAAATAACGACCACAGACTCAACCAGCGTACAAATTCTCCGGCGGTTACCCATCTTGCCCCAAATATAAGGCTGAACAGGTCAGGTGCTACAATGGTAATCAATAAAATAGGCACAAAGCCAATTGCCAACAGGCGCTGAAACATATCAATGGTCAAGCGGTCCAGAGTTCCGTTATACTTGGCTTCATTCGCCCAGGGATAAAAAACCTGAGCAATAGATCCTCCTATAACTCCCATGGGGGTAGTCAAGACCCGGTGCCCCAGGGCATAATAACCTACCACGGCCGGGGTAAAAAAGTATCCCAGCAGTAATACCGGTAACATGGTTGAAGCCGTATTTAGCATACCTGACCAGGATGAGTAAATCGGGAAATCCTTATAACGGAGCAATGTTCGCTTGATATCGCTTCTATTTACAAAAGATCGCAGCGATTTACCTTCATCTCTGATGATCTGCCCGGCTAATCGTCCGGTAGCTGATAGCTGCCCTATTATAGATCCTATAATCAAACCAGATGCGCCGGCATGAAAAGTTTGCCCGCCCAAGATTTGGGCACCGGCTGTTACAGTGCTTTGCATAATTGTTCGTGCCGATAAACGGCTGAATTGTTGGCGCCGGATGCTCCAATAGTTAAATGCCTGAAACAGGCCGGCGGCTATAAGGCTAAGGGGTAAGAACCAGAGCCAGGGGGCTAGTTCCGGTGCACCCAGCAAATTTGCTAACCAAGTTCTAAAAAAGCCTGCCAGCAGCAGCGTCAATCCCGCCATAAGAAAACATATAAGTATGGAAAGAAAAAGTAAATTGGCAGCGTCCTTATCCTTTTCCGGCAGTACAATGGCCAGTTCAAAGCGCCCGCAGGATACCACCGCCAGGATGCCCAGGACCGACGAATAAAGGGTAAATATTCCAAAGTCCTTCGGACTATAGAGTCGGGTTAGAATCGGTGCCACTAAAATCATTAGGGTTTGGGCAAAGGTGGTTCCGGTCATCAGAGTAATTACGCTTCTAGCGAAGCCACCCGAGGGAAGTTTCGCTTCCAGGAATGCGCGCAGTCTAGCTAGCATAATTTTTCCTGGTTTTCCCTATAGATCTGATCCAACAGATAAAGTGATTTCCTGCCTTCGGGCCCATCACTGACGGGGTTGGCTTTACCACGCAGACATTCGATAATATTATGATAATAACTGGCATGGCCGAAGCCGTAGACGGAAGTGGGATTAGTATTGCATTGTTCCAGTTCCGCATCGTAGGCACGGGTATCCGCAAATTCCCAGCGTTCGATTTTATTCAGGGAAGTGCCTGCTACACGGACAGTACCTTTTTCGCCCAGTATGGTGATTGAACCCTCCATATTTTGGGGATGAGTAAGTACGGTAACATTAATGCTGCCGATAGCCCCGCTGGCGAACTTCATTATCGCTGCACCAGTGTCTTCGGTTTCGATTTTGCGGGCCAAGGTAGCTGTAATAGCCTTAACTTCTGCAACTGCTCCGCCGAACCACTGCACCATATCTACATAGTGGGAAGCCTGATTCATGAATGAGCCTCCATCAAATGCCCAGGTACCCCGCCAGGAAGCCATATCATAATAATCCTGGGGACGAGTCCAGAACACGTTGGAGGTGATCATGTAAATTCGGCCGAAACGACCCTCTTCGAAAGCCCTGCGTACTAGCTGGATGGACGGATTAAGGCGGTTCTGCAGTACTACGAACAGTTTTACCGCTGCTTGATCACAGGTTCTTATTAATTCATCACCTTCGTTTAGCCGGCAGGCCATCGGTTTTTCAGTTAAGACGTGTTTACGAGCCTGGGCTGCCTGGATGCCGTGCTCAGGGTGCAGACCGGACGGGGTGCAGATGGCTATCATATCTAAATCCGGGTCGGCTAGCATTTCCCCATAATTAGTTGTCCAGTTGGATATTTTATATATATCCGCAGCCTCCCGGGCGCGGTCTGCTATGATGTCACAACAGAAGGTGCAGCGGGCTTCAGGTTGAGCTGCGATGGCTGCCAAATGATTTTTGGATATTCGGCCGCAGCCGATTAGGCCTATATTCACCAACTATAACAACTCCTTAATAACAGAGCCTAAAAAGACCGATCATTCATAAACCGTTTAATACTCTGGACTATATAAGAAACATTTCCTGAGCTTAAGTCAGGATCTATGGGTAGTGCCAGCACTCTGCGGCAAGCCTTCTCTGCTTCCGGCAGATCACCCTGAGAATAGCCCAGATCCTGGTAACACTGCTGCAGATGCAAAGAAATAGGATAATATATGGCAGTATCAACACCGCATTCCTTCAGGTATCCGGCCAGCTCATCCCTGCGGTCGGTCTGAATTACGTATTGGTGAAATACGTGTCCTGCAGCTATTTCCGGGCACGTAACTATTTCGGTCAGGCCGAGGGAGCGAAATTCATCATTATAAAGGGAAGCCACCTGGCGGCGCTTTTCGGTCCATTTGCTAAGGTATTTTAGCTTTACATCGAGAATGGCAGCCTGAATGGTATCCAAACGACTGTTGCAGCCCAGCACCTGATGATAGTATTTTGTCCTGGAGCCATGGACACGCAGCATGCGGAGGTTCCCGGCCAGCTCATCATCGTTAGTAACCACCATACCTCCGTCACCATAGCAGCCCAGGTTCTTGGAAGGGAAAAACGAGAAACAGCCGGTGTGGCCGACGGTTCCGGCCTTGGCTGTTACCGGTGCACAACCGGGACCGGTTGGCCGCCCCTCATGGACCGAGACCAACTGCACATCCGCATTGATGGCCTGACAGGCGTCTTCGATTACAAATAGGTTATATTTCTCCGCCAGAGACATAATACGCAACATATCACAGGGTAAACCAAAAACATGCACCGGTATTATAGCTTTAATATCGGGCTGATTTTGCAGCAAATCTTCTGCCTGGTTAATGTCCAGGTTATAGGTTAGAGGATCGATATCTACAAATACCGGGGTGGCACCCAAACGGCTGACGGCTCCGGCGGTGGCGAAAAAAGTGAAAGCAGGGACTATTACCTTATCGCCGGACCTTATGGGCAAGGCCATTAGTGACAACAGCAAAGCATCGGAACCTGATGCAACCCCCAGGGCATGTTTCACCCCCAGGAATTGCTCCATGTGCTGTTCAAACTGGCGTTCCTGGGGCCCGTTGATGTAGGCCCCCTTATCCAGAACATTTTGCATAGCCTCATTGATCTCTTGCCGCAGCTGATTATACTGCCCGGGTAAGTCGAGCATCGGTATGAACATATTCATAAATCCTCCCGGATTTTAAGCTCGCAGAGCTGTTTATATCTTAGATGGCATGCTTTACAAACAGATTTTCCGTTATCAAAAACAAGCTTCTCACCGCACTGACAGACCCATCCCCGGAAACGGGCGGGATTGCCATAGACCAGCGCATAGTCAGGGATATTGCGGCTGACTAACGACCCGGCACCTACCAGAGCGTAACGGCCAATACTATTTCCGCAAATAACTGTGGCATTGGCACCGATGCTGGCGCCCTTTTGTATCAAAGTCGTTTTGAACTCAGCTTTACGTTCGATGAAAGCCCGAGGGTTAATAACATTAGTGAAGACCATGGAGGGTCCTAAGAACACATCGTCTTCACAAATCACCCCACTATATATGGAGACATTATTCTGCACCTTGACCCTGTCGCCCAATATCACACCAGGTGAAATGACAACGTTTTGCCCGATATTGCATTGCTTGCCTACCCTGCATCCGGTCATCAGATGGCAGAAATGCCAGATCTTCGAGCCAGCCCCGATGCGTACACCTTCGTCTATAAATGAAGATTCGTGAACAAAATAGTTGTTTTCCAATGGCTTCATCTCCAGTCTTATTTAAAGCAGAGTAACTTTATCTCTGCCATTCGTAACGGTTTGGGTGGCATTCCTGGTGTCGAACACCATTTGGGCATGATTTACCAGCCACTGGTAGTTAATACTGCTGTGGTCAGTAGCTATAATGACTAAATCAGCCTCTTCGAGTATCTTTCCGGTCAAGGGACTGGATTCCATTTGCACACCGTGCTGATTGCAAACCGGAATGAAAGGGTCATGATAGCGAATATGGCAGCTTTCAGCCCGGAGGAGCTTTATTACCTCCAGGGCAGGTGATTCCCTCTCATCTTCTATATCCTTTTTATAAGCAATCCCGATAACCAGTATCTTCGCCCGGGACGCAGCAATTCCAGCCCGGTTCAAAATGCGCAGGGCTTTATCCCGAACGTATTCAGGCATTTTGCGGTTAATTTCACCGGCCAGGGCAATGAAATGGGTATTGAAATTTAACTCCTTGGCTTTCCATTCCAGGTAATGAGGATCAAGGGGTATACAGTGTCCGCCTACTCCCGGGCCGGGATAGAAGGGCATAATTCCAAAAGGCTTGGTAAACGCTGCATTTAACACTTCCCAGACATTAAGATTCATCCGATCACACAAGAGGGTCAACTCATTAACCAGAGCAATATTAACGGCTCGGAAGGTGTTTTCAAATACTTTAGTCAGCTCGGCAGCCTTAGCGCATGAAACAGGGATAACGTTCTCTATCGTCTGGCTGTAAAAGGTTTGCGCCACAGCCAGGGATTCCGGACCTGCGCCCCCCACCACTTTATGGGTGTTTTTAGTAGTATAGCGCTGGTTGCCGGGATCAACCCGCTCCGGCGAGTGGGCCAAAAAGAAATCTTCCTCCAGTTTTAGTCCCGAAACTTCCAGGATAGGCAGCATCACCTCTTCGGTAGTACCGGGATAAGTGGTAGACTCCAGGGTAACCAACTGCCCCTTGCGCAAGAAGGGAGTGATTTGTTGGGTGACATTGATAATATACTGTAAATCGGGGGTTAGATTAATCGTCAGAGGTGTAGGTACACACACAACCACCACATCCACGTCGGGTATCCGTTTAAAATCAGTAACGGCTTCCAAAAATCCCTGTTGTACCATCAACCTAAGTTCTTCATCCTTCACGTCCAGAATATAGTTCAGCCCGTCATTTATTTTCTGCGCCTTAACCGGGTTCTGCTCGATGCCTATGACCTGGAAGCCCACCTTGGCTTTTTCCACCGCAAAAGGCAGCCCCACATAGCCCAGCCCCACCACTCCGATGCGGGCGGTTCTATCCTCGATTTTCCTTACCAGTTCACTTTTTGTACTCAATGCTATACCCTCTTTATATTTCATTGGGGCCTGACCCCTAATTATCCCGAAGGGAATATTCTCCATAACTGAGATAATATCCTTTATTTATCTTGAAAAAATTTCCAAAATAATCCATACTGGTATCGAAAGAGATAAATAAACAGGCAGAGCCATCCTGGCATTAGCAGCAGGGGCAGGCCGACAGGAGACATGAGTGGGGAGATATTCAAGGTTATGATTAAAAAATATCGGGTATTGTTAATCCTGGTAACAATGTTTTTGGCTATATCAATACTGGCATACATCCAAAAATACCATGAAAAGACCCATAGGATGATAACCGCGTATGGAGCCAGCAGCGACTTGGCGGACAACTCGGCCGCGATCAATGAAGCAATTGCCAGGAATAACAACGTAATAATTCCTGAAGGCTCTTTTTCAATTCAGTCCATGGTCAAATTAAAAAACGGTTTGACCATACAGGGCACCAGAGAACTAAGCAAAATTGTAATTGATGACACATTTAATGTAGGAAATTATTTTCCGGAAAATGAATTTGCCATAATAAATGCAGACTTTTCCAAGGCCTATAATGATACAACAGCTGATGAAATCACCATTCGAGGCATAACGTTTGTTATGACCAATAATAACCCCGCTTCAATCACCACAATGTTAGGATTTGCCAATATAAAAAAGCTAACTATCGAAGACTGCGACTTCATAATCGAAAACCATTTGATTAGCGGCAATAATATGGATTTATATGCCGGCTGCAAAAATGTAGTAATCAGGGACTGCTATTTCAAAAATGATACCGGTGCTGCGGCAGGTTGTGGGATTATGGTGAGATGTTTTACAGCGGATGGAGCCCTTTTTGACAATGAGACCGCCAATGTCCTTATTGAAAATAATAAGTTCGATAAAAACGGAAACGATGAAGTGGTAGCGGTTTGGGGAGGTGTTGGACAGGTTCGCGATGTAACCGTGCGCCGGAATGAGATTAATACCTACGGACGAGTACCCAGTGTAATAATCTCCGCTTTTGCGGGTGAACGCAACGCGTTTAGCACCGCCAGGGCAGAAAATATAACATTTGCTGACAATCATATTGTGACTGACTCTATCGCCGCAACAGTAATTCAAGTAGGACAGAAAACGGATAACATAGCAGAATTGAACAACATCAAAATTATTAATAATACCATTGCTGCGCAGGTACAAGAAACGGGATTAAGCAACGTTATCAAATCAATTAATCAGCCCCAACATAACAATATTATTATTGATTCCAATACAATCACCAATACCGGAAGCATTAATATTGCTTATGGCATCAATGGCAAAGGCGAGGTATCCAATAACGTGATCAATGGCTTGTTTAATGCCAGTATTGCAAATGGTGACAGAAGTTATGGCAATACCATCAATAATAATTTAGAAGGCGCAGCAATAGAGAACGTAAGGAATGCAGAAAAAAATATTATTAATAACTGTCGGATAGGGATCAAGTGTTTTTACTCGGATACTTTTTATCTAACCAATAACACCATTAGAATGGCAGATTATGCGGATAGCTTTGGCATCCAGGCCTTAAACGTAGACGATTCATATCCCATTGTATATGTGAATAATAATGAAATCATAAACACAAATAACAGCTCTAAACAAGTGTTTAGCAACGGCGGCATGATTAGAGAGGGCGCATTGTGAAAATATTAATGGTCAATAAATACTTTCACATAAAAGGTGGAAGTGAGACATATATATTTAGTTTAAAAGAACTGCTGGAAGCAAATGGTCATGAAATAGTTGAATTTTCCATGCATGACCCCCAGAATTTGGCCTCGTTGTATGCCGATTATTTCGTCTCAAATATCGATTACAATCAGAGTGTGGGAGTCCTGAAAAAACTTCGATATGCCGCCAACATTATTTACTCGCGAGAGGCATATGCCAAAATCAGTCAGCTGATTGACCTGGTCAAGCCTGATGTGGCCCATCTACATTTGTTTCAGCATCAATTATCGCCCTCAATTCTTTACGCCCTGAAGAAAAAGGGAATTCCCATAGTTTACACCGCCCACGATCTTAAGTGCTTATGTGCCAATTATAAGATGCTGGTAAACAACAGGGTGTGTGAAGATTGTAAAGACGGCCAACATTATAATTGCTGGAAAAATAGATGTGTCAAAAATTCGCGCCTGAAAAGCGCCCTCAATGTTATAGAAATGTATGTTCATGAATATTTTCAAAGCTATCAACTGATCGATGTAATCATCACCCCCAGTATGTTTTTCAGGAATAAATTTATTGAATATGGTTTTGCTGCCAACAAAATCGTTTATCTGCCCAACTTTCTTGATGCCGGGAAGTTCACACCAGTTTATGAATACGATAATTATTTCATTTACCTGGGGCGTTTATCCGAAGAAAAAGGCGTTTTCACCTTGCTGCAAGCCATGCATCAGGTCGAGGGAATTCAACTTTATATCATAGGAACCTGGCCTCTGGAAGAACCAATAGCTCAAAAAATTAAAGGCCAGGGCCTGGAAGCCAGGGTGAAATTGTTGGGATATAGAAGTGGCGGAGAGCTCGATCAATTAAAAGCCCAAGCCATGTTCAGCGTGATGCCCTCGGAAGGGTATGAAAATGCACCCTATTCCTTACTGGAAATGATGGCCATTGGTAAACCTGTTATCGGATCAAATATTGGTGGTATTCCCGAAATGATTGAGGCCGGAAATACAGGTCTATTGTTCAATACCAAAGATGCTGATGATTTAGCAGCGCAGATCAACCTGATGAAAAATAATCCCGAGCTGGTTTGGAAATATGGTCACAATGCCAGAGATAAATTGCTCGCAGAATATAACTCCCCGGGCCACTATGACGGAGTGGAAAAAATATACAAATCACTGAAATAGTATGTTATAATCATCAGCAATAACCACTGATTTGGTAAATCTTAACAGGACTTTGGGGGGATGGGGGTAATAACAGGTGGATGACAATATTACAAGAGGCCTAAATACAGCCGAATTTGCCCATGTTATTTGTAAAAGAAAATTACTGATTATCTCTTTCACCTTAATGATTACTATTTTCGGTATCGCCTTGGGAATTTTTAGGGGCACTCATTATGAAGCAAAAGGCGGCTATTTTCTGGGGGGCCCGGAAAGCCTTGATAAGAACGTTATCATTGCCTATGAAGAAATTATTAAGTCCGAAACATTTGCCCGGCAAGTAAGTAATTATACCGAACAAAAAGTTCCCCTCCAGATGATTCAGGAGTCGCTTGCGGTAGGGCATGTTGGCGACAGAATTATAACCATTAATATTACGGGAGGCTCCCCCGATTATGTTTTAAATATCTTCAATTCTGTTACGCAGGCATTTATAAATGCTGCCCCCACATATTATCCGGTTATTAAAGTACAACCTATCGATTACCCTACCTATGAAAGCGTGTCGTCCCATAATCCGACCTATTTGTTCGCCATCACTGCTTTTCTGGCCGGCCTGATAATGTCATTAGCCCTGGTCATCTTTTTGAATTACCTGGATGGCACCAACAAAGAAGCTACAGTTAAAGAGGTACTCGAAGAGGTTAAGCCACCATGGATAAGTGCGCTTAAAAGGCAGGGTGGTGAAATTCAAGGGAATAGGGATGTAGAGAATTGAAAACTAGGGAAATAATTATTACAGTTATATTTGCATTAATAACAATTGCTGTACTAGTTATTGTAAAATTTGACATCAAAATGACCATGTTCATCTTGATGTCCTGGCTACTATTAATTGTATCCATTATTAACATTCAATACGCAGTAATCGTCCTGCTCTTTTCGCGCAGCAGCATGGATGCCTTGATTGAAAACCCCCTCTCAATAGCTGGTCTTTCGATCACTATCTCCAGTTTACTGGCTTGCTATTCAATAATAATAATTATTGCTTATCTGTTGACCAACAAAATATATGTGAAAAACAGCATCGCCAGGAGTTACTATGCATTCATAATAATCAGCATCATTACCGCCCTAATACCTGGCAACTATCACTTTGGTTTGATATATATCTTAAAATTCATCAGTATCCTGTGCATCTATCTCATAGTATATTTTTTGTGTGCCTGGCTGGAGAACTTTGAGCGGACAATATTGAAGACAATTATAGCATCCGCAATTATCCCGCTAGTCTTGGGACTATATCAAATAATCTTTAATAAAGAAGCAAGTCTTATCGCCGGTGATTTGAACAGGATTCACGGGACATTTGTTCATCCCAATGTTTTCGCATTTTTTCTGCTCATTATCATTGCCGTCAGCGTTATTTATTTATTGAATTACAACCAGAAGAACCTTTTCTTATATTTCATAATAGCCTTAAGCCTGGTTGAATTGTATTCGACCTACACCAGAGGTGCCTGGTTGGGTTTGGCTTTCATGGTGATTATCTATACAACCTTTTCGAAAATCAAGTTCAGCAACAAGCTGCTTATTTTCACCCTTATCATATTCCTGATAATACCCCTTTACACTCCAATTGCGGACAGGTTTGCCAATGTCCTGAGCACTAACCCGGAAGAGAGTTCATTGGCAACAAGAGTTTATATCTGGAAAGAAATGTTTATACTAGCCTTCCATAAACCGCTGTTGGGATATGGAATCGGTTCATTTAAAACCTTAAGTTCCCATGTACTGAACTGGGGCATTGAAGCGCACAATGATTATCTGAAATTATTAGTTGAAACAGGGGCCCTGGGGTTAATTTCATACCTGGTTATCCAATGGAATACGCTGGCCACCATAATCAAAAAAAAGCACCCTAATTATCGGGTGCTTTTCATCTTCCTCACCGTCTTTTTCCTGCTCAGTCTGGCCGACAATATTATCGACATGACCGTCTGCCAATGGTATATATGGGCACTGGCCGCCATCTACTCAAGGGGCCAGACCCCCGGTGCTCTGACCCCCACAAACTATAAACTATCCCCTATCCACTATCCCCTATCCACTATAACCTAACTTCCCAATCACCCACTCGCCCAGCTTAATGACTGCCAGAGCTCCCAGACCCACCAGAACCCCGGTTAACAGACCGGCCAGGGTGCGGTTGGCAGAGACCGTCACCGCCGTGAACACATGGCAAAACGAATTGACCATCGAGATGCTGCCCATCATAACCCCTACCCCGAGGACCAGCAGGATCAGATCCTGTTTATACTTCTTATACCAGTACACCATAACCACCAAGGCCGGATAACCTATCAACAGCTCCTTGAAACGGGGCCGGGCCAGGAAAATACTCTCCAAGATTTCCCGCAGCCTGATCTCCAGCCCGGATACAGATACCATCGCATTGCCGCTGCGCCCCACATAATAATAGCCCGCCGCCCCGCCGATCATCAGCAGCAGCAGCACCAGATAATTGGGCCTGGCAAGCAGAAACTTGATCCCATTATCCTTGAAGTTATTGAAGCCGACCATACAGCTCACATAATTCAGCAGGAACAACAGCAACGGTGCCAGGAAAGCCAGCTTCACACCGCTGAAAATAAACACATTCATTATATAACGGATATCGGCCAGACTCGTCACCACCGTATACATGCCCAGCCCATTTATCCCCAGAATAATCGCCAGTGAGACCAGCAACTGCTGCAGGTAAGATTTCTCCCGATTCTTTTTTAGATACATCAAGAGAACCAAACTGGAGAGGGTCGGATATAAGATGGCCGCCGCCAGAGCATAGAGCTTGGAGAAATCAGCCCCTAAAACCAAATTAACCCCGATACAGCCTACCGTGCCCACCAGCAGCCAACCCGCCAGCCAAACCGGTTTCAAGCGGAGCCGAAACAGGTAGAGCAGATAAATAGTACCAGCCAGCAGGAGGCTCAAAGACACCATCAAGCGATGCAGCGGACCCGGTATTTTACCCGACAGATCATTAAGGGGCTGATCGATAGTGAAACCCTTGGCCGCGATCGTCCCGTGGAACTTGGCTACCGTGTCCACCGTATCGTTCAGATTCTTAGCAAAACTCACCTTTTGATCCTTAAAAGGCACCACGTACATAATGCGGATACTCCGGTCGATCACACCGCGCACCCAGCGATAATAGCGCTCATCGATAGTATTGACAAACTCATCGTTGCCCGTCGAATAGACCCGATTGATAGAATAGCCGGTGGCCTTCATAACCTCATCCAGACCAGCTTGTTTGTAATATTGCAGCTGCGTGGAAGCCTCGATAATCCCTATCGTCAGCCCGTGTTTCTCAATCAGCGCGGCGATCCAATCCACATCATCCGCTGCCCCATACAGGTCATTGCCGGCGAAAATCACATACTTGACCCCGTAGTCCGCCACTGCCCGATCATACTCCGCCCGGTACTCGGTGTTGGAGCCCATGTTGCTGCCCGGACGCAGAATGATATTGAACCCGTCCGCCTTCAGCCCGGCCAATACCTTCTCATCGAAGCCCAGGCGCGCATCCAGATCCACGCTGACCGGCTTATTCTTATCGGTGGGGCTGGCCACAACATATATAGAACCCAACTGGGCATTAATAATAAAATAACTTTGGCCCTCTATGTCGAAACTGATCAGCTCCTCAGGCAGGAAACGAGCCCCGAGGCGCTCCTTTAAAAAAGCCGCCACCTCCGGATCGCCGGTTACCACCGCCAGACTGGAAGGACTGATAAAAGCCGAACCGATGGCCGCCTGCGCCCGAGCCCACACCTCCGGGGACACCGTACGGGTCAGGGCCGAAAAATCACCATACGAAGAAACGAACACATCCCCCTGATAGGCCAGGTCGCGCAGCGTAACCTCATTAACCGCCACCGTCTTGACCCCGCTGGCCTGCAAACGCTGCAAAACCTCATCCAGATCCATATGGGCCGAATTGGCTGACCTTTGAAACTCCCGATAATCGACCGCCGTGACCACCGTCTTATTATTAGCCTCATTGCCGGTCCGCAGCTGAATACCGCTATAAGACAAAACCAGCGTCACAATCAGCAAGACCCATAACAACTTGATCCCCTTAGGCTTATAATTGCTTTGCATTCTCCAAATCCCTCCAGATTATTTTTTCCGACCCAACGTTCTCCCCCTCTTAACTATCCCCTATCCCCTATCAACTCTCAACTATCCCCTATCCCCAAAATACTATTACGAATAGGGCTGAGATAAGAAATGCCCAGATACACCAGGCCGCTTAACAGCAGCGGCAGCAGAAAAGTCAGCCGGCCATCAAACTGCATATAGCGTCCCCCCAGGACCACCGCGATCATACCAGCCACCGGCAACCCCAGCTGAACCAAAAAATAGAACCAGTCCCGCCCCAAGAAACTTCCTATCTCCCGATGCAAGAGAGTGCCCATGATAACCGCATATACCAGCAGGCAGACCGCCGTGGAAACCGAGATCCCCACAATCCCCGCCGTTCTAAACAACAAAAAGTCCAGCAGCAGCTTCAAGCCAATGCAGACAATACTTACCTTAGCCGGAATCTTAAACTTCTTCAGCGCATAATAGACCCGGTTGAAAATCTCCTGACAGGCATAGCCCGCCACCGCGAAACTATAACCCAGGAAAGCCAGCGCCGTCATAGAAGTCGATTTATCCGTAAAAGCCCCCCGTTCATAGACCAGCGCAATAATTTCCTGATTATAGAATACGACCAGCACCAGATAAGGGAGCAGAATAAACAGCAGAATCTTAAAAATACTCTTCAAAAGCATCCTGATCTGCTCAGTATCCCCATCCAGACAATACTGCGACAAGCGGGGGAAAACCACCGTCGACATAGCCACGATGAAAATGCTGGTAACAGTCACAAAAAGATTGCTGCCAAACGCCAGTGCCGAAGTGATGCCCGGCTCCAGGTGAGTGGCAAAAGAACGGTCGATGATAAGGCACAGCTGCAGGAGAGAATTCCCTAGCAGAATCGGCCCCAGCTGTTTGAAAAGCAAGACCGTATGTTCATTTTTAAAATCAATCTTGAAAAAGAAGCGATACTTCTCCTTGAACAGAACCGGCATTTGAATCAGGAACTGCAAAAACCATCCCAGAGTGGTCACATAACCCAGCAAAATAATATCGTCGCCCCTGAGCAGCAGAGCCGCTATTACCAATAAATTGAACGGTATGCTGATCGAAGACGAGAGCATAAAATGCCCGTGCACCTGCAAGACCCCGGCCGCCACATAAGTCAGACTCACCAACAAGAGAGTGGGAATCATGATGCGGGTCAACAGTACCGCCAGGCCCACCACCTCATCGCTCAGCCCGGGAGCGATCAAGCTCGTCAGGGCCGGGGCGAAAACGATGCCGGCCAGAGACAGGAGAGTCCCCCAGAGAGTTATCTGCGCGAAAAGATTGGACAGATACTTGTTGCGTTCCTCGCGCGTGCGGCTGTTTATATAATAGGTAAGATCCGGGATATTCACCGACGACAAAGCCGTACCGATACTGGTAAACAGATAACCCGGAAAACTAAAAATAAGCTGGAAAAGGTCCGTTAGGATCGTGGTGCCAAAAATCGAGGCAAACACAATATCCCGCGCAAACCCAATCAGCTTCGATATAAAAATGACTATGGAGACGCCGACAAAAGTCTTTCCCGTCTTCCGAGTCCCATTATCCATACAAAAAAACCTCAATCTATCCAAAAATCCATTCAAGGAAGCACACGAGAACCGTCCCCATGTGCGTCCCCCTACCAACTATCCCCTATCCCCTATCCACTATCAACTATCCACTACCAACGATAACGCCAGGCGCGCATTCTGCTCCGACTTGTCCCGCATCACGGCCGCCCGACGGCTGATCTCAGCCTGAATCTCCGTATCCTCCAGCAACGCATCCACCCGGGCCCGCATGGCCTCATAACTACCCGGCAGCGGCTCCAAGCCAAACGAACTTAAAAACGCATCCACCTTCGGGTCATAAGAAATGCCGGCCAAAGGAACCCCCCGATTGGCGGCAAAAATCAGCGCATGCAAGCGCATCGCAATCATCAGATTCAGCCGATCCATCAGGGCCAGGTGCTCCTGACTCTTCAAATGCTCATCCAAAACCACCGCACCCATGCGCATCAACCCGGCCACCCGCCGTGACTCAGCTACATCATCCGGATAAGCCATAGGCACAAAAACGATCTGATAACCCCGACCCGCCAAATCATCCAGCAGCGGAGCCAGTCGCTCCTGATAACCCTCCAGAGCCTGCCATTTACGAACCGCCACCCCTACCAGCGGTTTATCCGCGATCCCATTAGCATTCAGGAGGCGGTCAATCTTCTTCTCATCCGCGGCCCCCGGCTGCAGGGAAAAAACCGGATCAGCCGTAACCAGCAGGGGAGGGCGTCTAACCCCTAATTCATATAAAAGCCGGCTCGAAGCCATATCGCGCAGAGTAATAAGATCGACCCGGTTGCCCACCAGCCGCATCAGAAACTTACTGAAAGGCCGGTTAATAGGACCAACCCCCTGCGCATAAAAAATGACCGGCTTCCTGAGCAGCTTGGCCATAGCCACCACACTTATATAATAAGGAAGTGAGCGGGCACTGGTAACATCCTGAAAAATACTGCCCCCGCCGCTTATCAGCAGGTCCGCTTCCCATAACTCACGTAAAACATGGAAAGGGTTCTTATGATAAACCGCATGAAAACCATGCAGAGCCGAAGTCTTCTCCGGACAACCGGAAAAAACCACAAAATCCGCATCAGGCTGGAGCCTATTAATAGAAGAAGTTATGGCCGACAATAGAGCCTCATCACCCGCATTATCAAAACCATAATAACCAGAGAGAGCAATCTTCATAATAAAACCGGTTCACTCCCTGCATTCAAAATACCCAGCAGTTTTTCACCCATTGATTATAACAAAAATAGGGGACAGTTGATAGTTGATAGGGGATAGGGGATAGTGGATGGTGGATAGAGGTGACAGGGGGACAGGTTTAGTGTCCGAGCGGGTAAGGATATAGGTTCAGGGCCATTTTCCAAGGGGACACTTAACCTGTCCCCCTGTCACCCCCAGCCCCGTCATTCTGAGCGCAGCGAAGAATCTCATTCCTCTGTACATAGATTCTTCACTGCGTTCAGAATGACATACATCAGCACGGTCGCCCTTACTATCAACTATCTCACGAACCGACCAAATATTTGGTATATGGACAACTTCCTGCTCCGGTGATAGAATAAGCCTAGATTCCGACTGGAGAGGAGATTTATTATTGTGCCCATTTATAAACTGATCTTCTTGCTGGTGGCAGCTTGCGGAATTGCCTATTTATCGATGCCTTACGTCATCCAGCTGGCTATTCGTCTGGGAGCTGTCGACCAACCCGAGCAGCGCAAAGTTCACAAACATGTCATGCCCAGGCTGGGAGGCCTTGGTATTTTTTCGGCATTTATCATAATATTACTATTTGGAGTGCAAGTTTCTGACCCGATTCTCGGTATTATGATTGGAGGAACAGTCATATTTATCGTGGGGATGCTGGATGACATTTACCAGCTGCCCCCCTGGGTAAAACTTATCGGTCAAAGTATCGCGGCAGCGATTGCCATATACTTCGGAGTGGTGGTCAACTTTGTTACCAACCCCTTTGATGGTCCCATACATCTGGGCTATCTAAGTATACCAGTGACATTCCTCTGGATAGTTGGCATAAGCAATGCCATAAACCTGATCGACGGGCTGGACGGCCTGGCGGCTGGAGTTTCCGGTATAGCTGCGGCCACAATTGGATTCGTCGCCTATACCCAGGGACAGCAGACCGTATTTGTCGCCGCCTTTATTCTGGTAGCAGCTATAATCGGCTTTTTGCCCTATAACTTCCATCCCGCCCGCACCTTTATGGGCGATGGGGGATCCAACTTCCTGGGGTTCATACTAGGATGCTTGGCGGTTATGGGCTTGACCAAAAGCACTGCGGTCATATCACTGTTTGTGCCCATAGTGATACTCGGTATACCCATATTCGATACCTTTTTCGCCATAATCAGGCGGATAAATAACAAGGCGCCGATATTTATGCCCGACAAGTCCCACCTGCACCATCGGTTGATGGCGATAGGGTATGGGCACCGTAAAACCGTCCTGATTATATACAGTATCAGCGGATTTTTCGGCCTGGTAGCGATCCTGTTGAACTTCGTTAACCGGCCCGGTGCAACCCTGGTTCTGGCCGTCTTGCTGCTGTTCATAGTGGCCGGGGCCGAAAAGATAGGCATGCGGACGGGCGGCACGATAGAGATTCCTAAACGGGGCAAAACCGCCTCGACCTCGCACATGTAAGATAGGGGATAGTGGATAGTGGATAGTGGATAGGGGACAAGGGATAGTTGATAGTTGAGAGTTGAGAGTTTGTGTAAAACCGGGGGAGGATTGACATGAAATTATTTATAAAAAGGATTTTTGCACTAGCCGTGGTCTTTGGGCTCTTTTTCGGAGTGGGTTGCGGGATAGTTGATTTATTCTCACCTGATGTGAAGACGGTTACTACCGATGAAACCGATGCTCCTCCTGTAGAAGACGGCAAAAGGACCAATATCCTCCTGCTGGGTGTAGATGCGCGCAAAGGCGAAACCATTTCGCGCTCCGACACCATTATACTGGCATCCATAGACCCTGAGCTCAACAAAGCGGCCGTAGTCTCAATCCCGCGCGATACCAAGATTAGCGGCAGTGCCTCTGGCGGCATGGATAAGATTAACGCTGCCAATGTAATAGGCGGACCCGAACTAGCCGTAGAAAAAGTCGAAGAACTGATGAATGAGAAAATCGACTACTATGTAGAAATAGACTTCGAGGGATTCAAAAACATCATTGATGCCATGGGAGGAGTAACCATAAATGTCGACCAGCGTATGTACAAGCCCTCCGAGGATATTAACCTCAAACCGGGTCTGCAAACGCTGGATGGCCGCGATGCCCTGGCCTTCGTCCGCTTTCGGGATTACCCCATGGGCGACATAGAACGGACCGCGCATCAACAGGAATTTATCAAAGCACTGGGCAAAGAGATATTGAAACCCGGCACCATTGTAAAACTGCCCAGCCTGGTCAAAGAAGCCCGGGCCAACGTCAAGACCAACCTGGGAATCAAAGATATGTTGAAAATGGCCACCTGGGCTCCGGGATTCAGCGGCGAGTCAATAGTGGCGCAGACCCTGCCCGGTTCGTTTTATGATCAGCGCAATTCAAAGGGAGTGCTGACGGCCAGTTATTGGATAGCCGATAAAACCAAGACCGCTACCCTGCTGGATACTATGCTGAGCGGCCAGACCGTAGCGGTGGTATCAGGAACTTCAACAACCACCATTAAAAATACTTCTGGGACAAGCACAAAAACGATCAATACCACTACAACCAACAAGACCCAGGCAGAAATAGACAAAACCAATAAAGAACGTTCCCAACTCCCCAGCCCCGGCCACGGCACAAAAATATAGATAACTGGGGGCCTGACCCCCAGTTATTTATATCCACGCATAAAATTTCCCATGTTACACACACCACGCTAACCCACTATATAATGACTCGGGGTCTGACCCCGAGTTATTATTATTCTGAATAATTATAGAATTTTTTCGCGATTCTGGCAGGAAAAACCAAACTTCTATCGAATACTACATAAAACACACCTGTGTATGAATTTTCCACCAACCAATATGAAGGAGATAATTACTGCATGAAGAAGTTTTCGTACAGAACCGTAGTTATGCTCACAGTCGATGCACTGCTAATCAATGCGGCAGTCTATGTTGCGCTATTATTAAGATTTGACGGCATGGTCCATCCCCAATATCTATCCCTTTATATACGACACATACCGCTAATTACGGCTATTAACCTGCTGTCCTTCCTGGTATTCAGGCTCTACAGCCGGGTGTGGGAATATGCCAGCATCAACGAGCTATTTTCCATATTCAAAGCAACCACCAGCAGCCTGCTCGTTATAATAGCCCTCATTGAGCTTTTTAACCAGCCGTACCTTCCGCGCTCTATATACATCATGTCCTGGCTCGGCATCACTCTGCTTATCGGTACCTCCCGCCTATGGTGGCGCCTATTCCGGGATTATCATCTGCAACCCAAAAAGATCGGGCGGCGGGTACTCATAGTGGGTGCTGGAGATGCAGGGGCCATGCTGGCCAGAGAAATCCAGTCCAATCCTAGCCTGGGCCTGAGTGCAGTGGGCTTTATCGATGATGACCCCGGCAAAAGTGATAAAGTAATGCTGGGACTGCAGATCCACGGCAGCCGATCTGAAATACCTGCTCTGGTCAGGGAGATGCAGATCGATGAGATAATCATTGCCATGCCCTCCGTAAACAGAAGCGAAGTCCGCTCCATAATAGACGTTTGCAAACAGACTTCAGCCAGTCTGAAGATCCTCCCCGACATCTACCGGAGCAGCACCGGTCCCATGATAAACCGGGTACGCGACGTGCAGATGGAAGATTTATTGGGCCGGGATGCAGTAGAAATAGACCTGAAGCAGGTGTCCGGTTACATCAACAAGAAAACTGTTCTGGTAACCGGGGCCGGAGGCTCCATAGGTTCAGAGCTGTGCCGCCAGATTGCCGAATTCAGACCCCGTCAGCTGGTTATCCTCGATAACTGCGAAAACAACCTTTTTGATATAGAAATGGAATTAAACGATACCGGCTATGGAAACGACATCGCAGTAGAACTGGCAGATGTGAAACACCGTCATAATATAGAATTGATTTTCAGCAAATATCGACCCCAGGTAGTCTTCCATGCTGCCGCCTACAAACATGTGCCCATGATGGAACGCCACCCTGAGGAAGCCCTGCGCAATAATGTGCTGGGAACCTTGAACACCGCCGAGATGGCCCACAAATACGGAACCGAAATATTTGTCCAAATATCAACCGACAAAGCCGTCAACCCCACCAGCGTGATGGGGGCTACCAAACGTATCGGCGAACTGATCATCAAAGACATTAATCGGACCAGTTCCACCCGTTTCACAGCCGTTCGCTTTGGCAACGTCCTGGGCAGCCGCGGCAGCGTCATACCAACCTTCAAAAAACAGATCGAGCGGGGCGGCCCGGTCACCGTCACCCATCCCGATATGACCCGCTACTTCATGACCATACCAGAAGCCGTCGAACTAGTGATACAAGCCGGGGCAATCGCCCGCGGGGGTGAAATCTTCGTGCTGGATATGGGAGAACCCGTAAGAATAGCCGACCTGGCCCGGGATCTGATCAAGCTCTACGGTTACCAACCCGACGAGGATATAGAAATCAACTACACCGGTACCAGGCCAGGCGAGAAACTCTATGAAGAGCTCTTCTCCGGGCGGGAAGAGATGGCGGCCACCCTCCACGAAAGGATATTCATCTCCCGCAAGGAAATGGACCTGGCCTATGCAGGCATAAATAAAAAGATACCCCTACTGATTCAAAAAGTTGGCTCAGACAGAGGCGCCATCCTAAACCTGATCGCCCGTATAGTGCCCGAATACACGAAGCCGGATTATATCCTCCCCGCCCCCAAAGCGCCCCAAGAAGCCGTGCTATACAGGGGAGAAACCTTGCAGCAAAAGGCCAGTGGATAGGGGATAGTGGATAGTGGATAGGGGATAGTGGATAGGTAATGTCGAAGAGTATTGCGTATGATAAGGCTTTTGATTTTGCGGTTCAGATTATTGAATTGTATAAGTATCTTAGTGAAGAAAAGAGAGAATATGTAATCTCCAAACAAATATTGCGATCAGGAACAAGTATTGGAGCAAACATAAAAGAGGCATTACAGGGTAGCAGTAAAAGAGATTTTATTTACAAAGTCAATATATCACTCAAGGAAGCCTCAGAGACTGAATACTGGCTGGAACTATTGAGAGCCAGCAACTACATAGATCAGAAAAAGCATGAAAGTTTATTGTATAACTGCCAGGAACTGATAAAAATTACCACAGCAATTATAAAAACATCTAAACAAAGCAACCATAGAGGAGAATCCTAACTTGTCAGAAAAAAACTATTCACTATCCACTATCCACTATCAACTAATTGACCTGCATACGCATATACTGCCCGGAGTAGACGACGGCGCCCGGGACATGGAACAATCCCTGGCCATGGCCAAAGTCGCCATAAAAGACGGCATAACCATGCTGGCAGCTACCCCCCACGTAATCAGGGGTGCCTTCAACAATTGTAAAGATGACATTTTAAAAAAAGTTGAGAGCCTAAACATAAGTCTGGAAAAATCTGGGAAACCCTTGCCAATCCTGCCCGGAGCAGAATACTATCTGGAAACCGACCTGCCCCAAAGACTGGCCGATGGAGAACTCTTAACAATAAATAACACCGGCCACTATCTAATGGTAGAACTGCCGGCGGCCATGGTGCCGGAATACACGGAGCGCATCCTTTTCGAAATCCAATTGCAGGGAGTCACCCCCATAATAGCCCATCCGGAAAGAAATGCCGGCTTGGCCAAGCACCCTGAATTATTACAAGCCTTTGCAGAACGAGGCATATTAGCTCAGGTTACCTCCCACAGCCTCACCGGCCTATTTGGCAAAACAGTACAAAGAACAGCCCGAGGATTCCTGCAGAGAGGCTTAATCCACCTCATAGCCTCCGACGGCCACGCCGCCCACGGACGCTCCCCGGTGCTCTCCCAGGCCTGCCAGGAAATAGAAAACAGGTGGGGTCCCCAATACGCCCAAACTCTAACATACGAAAACCCCCACTTAATAATAAACGGCCACCCCGTCCCCGCCACCCAGCAACCCCCCGGAAAAACCTGGTGGCAAAGACTCCGCCGATAAAGCGGAAGGGCCGGAGATGTAACCAGGAGACAGTGTACCTGTCCCCATGTCCCGAAAACCGATTTTTCCCAGTTTCCCCCCAATCCGTGCAGGTATTTGCTAAAATATGTAGAATACATTTAATATTTACCACATTGAAAGGAGTACCAATCTTGACAGACACTCATCGCAGCTCAGATCCAGCTGAAGAAGAAATAGAGATTGACTTGCGCCAAATCCTAACCGTACTAAAAAAACGGAGCAAGCTGATCATCGCCATAACCCTCTTAACTACCCTGGCATCCGGTCTGATCAGCTATTTCGTCCTGCAGCCGGTCTATCAGGCCAAAACCCTGCTCATGGTAACCGTAGCCTCCGAGAAACTACAGACCACGGTCAACCCCCAGCTGAACCAAAACCGGGACCCGGAGGTCAGCCCTCTGACCCCTATGCCGGTTCTAACCATGAACACCTACTTAGGTCAGTTGAAAAGCGAAGCCATCATGAAACGCGTCCTGGATGATCTGAAAATACCAGGGCAAACCATTGGCGGATTATCCTCAATGGTCGAGGCCAGCATAGTAAAAGACTCTAATTTGATCGAAGTGAAAGTAAACCATACCGACCCTGAATTGGCTGCTACCATCGCCAATACCGTGTCGTACAAATACCTGGAACTGATGAAAGAATTCATGTTCTCATCAGTGGTAGTGATATCGCCGGCCAATGTGCCTACCAGCCCAGTAAAACCAAATAAGCAAATGAATATAGCCATAGCCTTCCTGCTGGGATTTATGCTCTCCACCCTGCTGGCCTTCCTGCTTGAATACCTGGATAATACCCTGAAGAGCCCGGAAGACATCAGCAGAGAGTTGGACGTGCCCGTACTGGGCATCATTCCGTTCAAATCCGACCAAAACACCCGGCAGAGTTCATATGGAGGTACTCGATGAGCAAGAAAAGAAAACCACCCATTGAACGAGACTTCGATCTCGAACTGATTACCCATACAAGTCCGAAATCAGCTATGTCTGAAGCCTATCGTGCTCTGCGGACCAATCTGGACTTTGCCGGTATGGAGCAGCCCTTTCGTTCCATTCTATTAACCAGTGCCAATGCCCAGGATGGCAAATCCACCGTCATATCCAATCTGGCCGTGGTGATGGCCCAGGCCGGGAACAAAGTAATCCTGGTCGATTGTGACCTGCGCAAACCAGTTCAGCATAAGATATTTAGCATGGAGAACTATAAAGGCTTCACCACCTGTATATCGCAGCAGTTAAATGTTGAAGAAGTGGCCCACAAAGGACCCGTAGAGAACCTGAGCGTGCTGACTAGCGGCCCCATCCCCCCCAACCCTGCAGAAATACTGAATTCCGCCCGAACCCGGGCTCTGTGGTCAACCCTGCTGGAAAGATACGATTATGTTTTCATAGATTCACCCCCGATGATAGCCGTGACCGATGCCGCCATCCTCTCCAGCCAAGTGGATGGAGCCATACTGGTGGTGCGTTCCGGTGTTACTAGAATAGATCTGGCCCAACAGACCCAAGAACAGTTTGCCAAAGCCAACGCCCGCTTAATCGGGGTAGTACTAAACCAGGTAAAAATGAGTGAAAATGACTATTACCAGTACTATTACTACTCACATGATAACTAGATGGAGGGACCGGGGGACTGGTACAGCGTCCCGAAGCGCAGCGAAGGCCGATAGGGAAGACGAAGTACCTGTCCCCCGGTCCTAAGCAAAGCTAACTTACAAGCGGATTAACTGGGGGAAATTCCGTTATACTCAGGAGCATTCCTTCGCAGAAGGTAAGTCCCTGTAGATAATGGTGTCTCCCCCTGTGTCATATACAGCTAAATGTCGCATTAGACATTTATAAGGTTATATTTGTCGAATTTATTGTGAGGAAGGTAAAGTTACTAGGGTTGGTCGATGACTATTTGGAATAAGCAGCAGGAAGATAAGTGAAATGAGAAAAAAGAAAAGCAGCAAAGTTTATAATCAAGGGTTTACTTTAATTGAGCTTATGGTTGTCATGGCTATCCTAGCAATTGTAGTGTCGATAGCAGTTCCTTTATACAATGGATATATAGAAAGAGCTACTAAGCAAGTTTGTAATGCCAATTGCATGCAGCTGGAAAGAATGTACAATGTTTATTTACTTATGGAAAACAAGGAACACACGACCTATGTATTTAATGAATTTTTACAAAAACATGAAGGAACCATATGTCCTGCTAATGGGGACATCAAATATATAGATGGAAAAGTTCGATGTACTTTGCATTGTGAAGATCAAGCTGATGAAAATGAAGGCGATGAAGATGGTGGAAGTATTCCTTTTTTGTAAAGCTCAAAATTCCGTAGACTAAAATTGTATCATTGGTTGCATGAAAGGAAATTTCACCCTTATATGTGGTATGCAGGCATTAACCGCATACCATATATCCTATAAAGTGATAAATGCGGGATGCATAGTTTAGCCGTGAGTATGGGAAATGGATAAATACTAGATGTGGTAGAAAACAACGAAATGAATACATGTAGACCACAATATGTAGATTGCGGCAACGGGTATATACATATGATAACTAATTAATATAGGAAATTCAATGCTTGAAGCATTTTAGATATAGGATCTTATTCTGATAATTATTCATGATGAAAGAAAGAGTGTGAATTAGATGGCTGAAATGAAAAATATATCTTTCTCTCCACCGGATATTACCGACGCAGAGATTGAAGAAGTTATACAAGCTTTAAAATCAGGTTGGATTACAACCGGACCGAGGACAAAATTATTTGAGCAAAAGATAGCTGAATATTTAGTAGTGAATAAAGCCGTCTGCTTAAATTCTGCAACAGCAGCCATGGAGCTTACTCTGCGTATTTTAGGGATTGGACCAGGTGATGAGGTAATTACTTCAGCATATACATATACAGCTTCAGCATCTGTAATAGATCATGTCGGCGCAAAAATTGTGCTGGTGGATGTGGCTCCTGATTCATTTGAGATGGACTATTCTAAGGTAGCAGCTGCAATTACCGAGAGAACTAAAGCAATAATTCCGGTTGATATAGCCGGAAAGATGTGCGACTACGATGCGTTATATGAAGTTATTGAAAGCAAAAAGGAACTGTTCAAAGCAAATAATGAAATTCAAAGCTTGTTTAATAGGGTAATCGTCTTAGCTGATGCCGCTCATGCTTTTGGGGCAGAGCGCAAAGAAATGAAATGCGGGCAGGTTGCCGACTTTACTAGTTTTTCATTTCATGCTGTAAAAAATCTTACCACAGCTGAAGGCGGGGCATTAGTTTGGCGGGGGGATCTTGGAATTGATGATGAGTGGTTGTATAACCAATTTATGCTGTATAGCTTGCATGGTCAATCCAAAGATGCCCTAGCAAAAAACCAAAAAGGTGCCTGGGAATATGACATTGTTTATCCTGCCTATAAATGTAATATGACAGATATATTAGCAGCCATCGGATTAGTACAGCTAGATAGATATGAAGCTTTGATGGAAAGACGTAAAGGAATCATCAAGACCTATGATAGGGCATTGTTGCCGTTAGGGGTTAAGAGTTTGCAACATTATAGTGAGGATTATTCATCTTCAGGACATCTTTATCTGGCTAGGATACCTGGAATTGGAGAAGCCGAGAGAAATGACATAATTGTCAAGATGGCCGAAGCAGGTGTGGCCTGTAACGTTCATTATAAACCACTTCCCATGCATACAGCATATAGGAATTTAGGGTTTAATATTAAGGATTATCCTAATGCCTTTGATATGTATAAAAACGAGATTACACTGCCGCTGCATACGTTGTTAAGTAATGATGATGTGGAGTATGTGGTTGAGAGTTTCAAGAGAATTATATATGAAGTTTTAAATAATAGAGAAGTTGCTGCAACTAGATAGGGTGAGAGGATGTTATTAAAAAGTTGGGATGACTTACCAGAAAATATGAAGAGTGATTGTGTTAAAAGATATTATGAGATTTTAGAAAAGAAGCGTACAAGTCTAATAATGAAAAGATTATTTGACTTTTTTGCCGCTATTATAACTCTAGTTATTCTATTGCCTTTATTCCTTCTAATTAGTATCGCTATCAAGATAGATTCAAAGGGTCCAGTAATGTTTCGACAAGTTAGAATTACTCAATATGGCAAGCAATTTAGGATTTTCAAGTTTAGAACTATGGTGAACAATGCACATAAGATAGGATCACAAGTCACTACTAAACATGATGTTAGAGTTACTAGGGCTGGTAGCTTTTTGAGGAAACTGAGACTTGATGAAATACCTCAATTACTAAATATTATTACAGGAGATATGACTTTTGTTGGCACAAGACCAGAGGTTGCTAAATATGTAGAACAGTATTCTGAAGAAATGATGGCTACTTTACTTTTGCCAGCGGGAGTGACTTCAGAAGCCAGTATTCAATATAAGGATGAGGAATTATTATTAGCTAATGCTGATAATGCGGACGAAACATATGTAAAAAAAGTACTGCCGGAGAAGATGAGATATAACTTGAGAAGCATAGAGAGCTTTAGTTTCTTTAGTGATATTAAGACCATGTTTAGGACTGTGTTAGCAGTAGCCCAGAGAGATAAGATAACAGAAAAAGTGTCTGATGTAGTTGCTTCCGACAAGAACATCCATTTATAAAGCAGATTACTTATAATAATTTATTATAAAAACCCAAATAGGATTATGTGAAAATAATCTAAGCTAGGAGTTTTGTAATGGAAGAGTATCCATTTATTACAGCGATGATAGTGGCTCGTAACGAAGAAAAATATATTGAGAAGTGTTTCCGTTCCCTGTTGGAGCAGAGTTATCCACCAGATAGGTATGAAGTTCTGATAATTGATGGTTTATCAGACGATGACACGTTGGCAATTGCTAAAGATACGGAAAATAAATATGCATGTAGAGAATATGCTAATGGAGATAAGTCTAAAGTTCAGGTACGTTATTTACAAAATCCAAAGAAAATATTGGCAGCAGGCTGGAATTTAGGGATACAACAGGCTAAAGGCGAGTATGTGATCAGAATTGATGCTCACGGATATGCGGATAAAGATTTTATCTTAAAAAGTGTAGAAACCATGTTGAATGTTGGCGATGCTGTTTGCGTTGGTGGTTCAATACGGACAGAAGCAATTAGTAAAACGGGTAAAGTTATTGCCTATGTTTTATCTTCCCCGTTTGGTGTTGGCAATTCGAAATTTAGATACTCGCAAAAGGGCCAATATGTAGATACAGTTGCTTTTGGATTATATAAAAAATCCATATTTAATGATGTAGGATACTTTGATGAAACTCTAAAGCGCAATCAAGACAATGACTTGCATAGGCGAATTAGAGAAAGTGGAGGTAAGTTCTATCTAGATCCAGAGATAAAATCTACCTATTTTCCGCGGGAAACTGTTAAGAATATGATGAAGCAGGGGTATCAAAACGGTAAATGGAATATTATTACCTTCAGAATTAATAAAAAATCTTTATCGTTGAGACATCTCGTTCCATTAGGTTTTGTGCTTGGTATACTTGGATGCGGAGTCTTAGGAGTTTTCAATTCGATATTTTGGCAGCTACTTCTTGCAGTTTTGTTATTACACCTTATACTCGGAGTAACGTTTTCGTTAAAGAAAACGAATAATCCGAATTATATTATGCAAATGCCGTGGTTATTTATGCTTTTGCATTTGTCATATGGAACGGGTTCGCTTTTATCGTTTATTAATCTTAGCAAAAAAGAGTTCATATAAATAAATACTAACCCAGTAGTTTTTGGAAATCAATTGTTCATTCCGATGACTAGAATGAAAGATATTGATCTATGGAGTCTAAATTGAATGATCAACAGATAGCAAGGGGAAAATGAATGTCAATTTTATATACAATAGCAACAAAGCTTAGAAAACAACCAAAATTGAAAAGATTTCTTAAGAACGTATATCAGAGAATGGGCGATATTATTAGCGATAGACAGTCTTCGCCTGCATACATTAAATGTGTCTCAGATTCTAAATATGAACATTTATTTGGATATTATGACAAAAGCCCATGGAATAGAAGCGGAGACAAAATTATTTACTTAAGGGTTAAGAATGCGAGCAATGTTACATCTTCTGATGTACCGGTTGAGATAATTATAAATAATATAAAGAGGGAAGAAGAGACATCCATAACCAAAACCAATTCATGGAATGTTCAACAGGGTTGTATGTTGCAATGGCTTGGTCCAGACTTTGAGACGAAGATACTATTTAACGATTTCAGAAAAGGAAAGCATTGCGCTATTATTTTTAATATCAATACTAATGAAGAGAGAATTATTGACGCACCAGTGTACTCTGTTAGCCTAGATGGGAAAAGGGCTTTGACATTAGACTTCGCAAGACTTCATACGCTTCGTCCTGGTTATGGATATATGAACGCTAGTGATAGCACTAAAGATGAAGAATGTCCTGAATCTCCGTGTATTTGGACTATAGATTTGACTACTAACAAAGTTGTGCCAATTTTAACATATAAACAACTATTTGACTTTGAGCATAAAGAAAACATGAATCGAGCCTTCCACAAGGTAAACCACATCATGGTTAACCCCCCTGGAACCCGCTTTATGTTTCTACATAGATGGATTAAAAATGGTATTAAGTATGATAGGCTTTTGACTTGTAATATAGACGGCAAAGATATGTATAATTTGCTTGATGAGGATATGGTATCTCATTGCAATTGGAAAGATGATACCACCATAATAGCTTTTGCTCACACCCACGAATTTGGTAATCACTATTACATTTTGCATGATAAAAGTGATGAGCGGGAGGTTATGTGTAGAAATTTTCCAGATGTTGATGGTCACCCTTCTTATTCCCCTGATGGAAAGTATATCATCACAGACAGCTACCCTAATTTTAAACGAAAGCAAAGGCTGTATTTGTATGATGTACAAGCTGAGTTATGCAAACAAATTGCAGAGGTGTATTCTAGTAGGTCATATATAAATGATACAAGATGTGATCTGCACCCTCGATGGAAAAGGGACTCTTCTGAGATATGCTTCGATGGCGCACAAGTTAAATATCGGCAGGTTTATACTTTGAAAATTAATAATTAGTAAGGACCATTCTAGAGAATAACAATTTTTATTATACATGCGATAGTATAGCCATTGTGTTCTTATTAATAAAAGTCAAATTCCGGCCGTTTTATTTTTCCACCATAGTTGGGTTTGCAGACAACCTAATTGTAGGATGCTACTTTTCTAAGTGGAATAAAAAATGTCACATATATTCGTAAGGTCATTAGGTTTTTCTATTTCGTATAAAACAGGTTCATGATTGGGGTGCTTTTCACTAACTGAGATGGATTAATTTTGGAGATGTTTTTAATGAACGATCGAAGCGTTTCGTATAATATTAAGCCAACCTTAAGTGTTATTATTCCGTGTTACAATGCAACGGATACAATTGTTAATACTTTGAATTCTTTGGAAAGACAAAAATACAAAGACTTCGAAGCTATAGTTATAAATGATGGTTCTACAGATAATTTGGATGAGATAATTAGAGAATATACGCGTAACAGTGATATTACAATTAATTATATCAAGCAAAATAATGGCGGTGTAAGTGTTGCGAGGAATACAGGTTTGGATAACGCAAAAGGGCAATATATTGTATTTCTAGATGCAGATGATGTATATCATTGTAACTTTATTTCTTCACTATATGAAACCTTGAATAAGCTAAATGTTGATACGGTTTATTGTTTGTTTTCACGGGATATTAAGAAATTATCAATAGAAGAGGATGATGGCACTGTCAGCTGTGTTGAACGTTTAAGTGCAAATGAGGTAATGCTTAATTTTATGTATAAACCAATGCCAATGGGCTTTTCGACCTTCATATATAAGAAATCAATTCTTGAAGATAATAATATTAGATTTACGCCAAATGTAAAATACGGGGAAGACTTGGAGTTTGCATGGAAGTATTTGCCACATTGCAGTACTGGAGCAGCTATTAAGAAGCCCCTTTATGGATATTATGATAACCCAAAATCCGCAATAAATACAGTTAATTGGGGAAAAACAGACCTATTGGCTTCAATTGCAAGAGTTGAGGATTATTTACGTGAAGTTAATAGTCCATTTTACGAAACTTATAAAGACTACATGTATGCTCGTACCATATGGGCGGTTTCCAAAACATTCGCACAGGCGGGAAAAAAGGAAATGTTCGACAGGTTAAATACAGAGTATCATGTAAAAGAATACATGAAAATGCTAAATAAAGCCCCTGATAAACGTATTGCGGTATCGTCATGGCTATACCGCATTAATCCAGGCTTATTTTATTGGGCAGTTAGAAAGAGGCAATCAATATAATGTACAAATCGGAAGTTTCAACTACATATGAGATTGGAATTTATAAAAGAAAATCCTTAAATGTGCAAAGTATGCTTTTCAAAGTATCCATATTTCTTTTAATGCTTTTCGCATTTTTTTTTGGTTATCTAAATTATCCCGTGAAGTATATGCTAATTTTTGGTGCTTTGTTTTTATTATTGTTTTCATCTTTAAATAAGTATAGCGCCTTAATTGTGTTTCAAACGCAGGATATTTTTTTTCTACTATACCTTTTATTCGGGATTATTAGTCTGTTTTATACGGATTCGTTATCAAAAGCACTTGTTTATTTAGGTATTTGGAGTTTTGGTATATTAATTAAGCTATGGTTGCCTTATTTTAGAAATAACGCGGAGTATATTATTAATTGTTTGTTTGCATTTTCGGCTTTGCATGTTTTGGCAACATTGCTGCAAATTGTGTTTCCGGCATTAATGACATCAATAAATGCAGTAATTTTGGATGCTAATACATTATATTGGAATAATTTATTTTTGAGTCAAAATGCGTATGCGGGAATAACAGGTCAAATTGGAACCAATGCGTTTTATCTGTCAGTTTTTGTAGGTATAGCTGTTTGCAAGTTGATTACATTATATCAAAAGCAAAGATATACTAAATATGTATTTATATTCTTTACGGGTGCAGCCTTTCTAGCACTGCTTGCGACTCAAAAACGTGGCCCGTTATTGTTTTGTGTACTAAGCATCTTAGGGATATTATATATTTGGTATGCGAAAACAAAGAAAAATATCTTTCGTTTTATCTGGTTAGTGACTTTGTTAGGTGTAGCTATTGCAATATTGTTGCTATTTACAGACTATGGTCGAACCTTAACGAGCCGATTCTTATATGGAAGCTATGGTGATATATATAGTGGCCGTTTGCCAATGTTCTTATTGATGTGGGAAGGGTTTTTGGAAAAACCAATACTAGGACATGGATTGGCTTCAACAAGCACACTAGTGGGAACTTTAGGTCATTCCATAGGACATAATGTATATCTTCAAAGCCTAAATGATATAGGCTTAATTGGAACATTTTGTTTGATGGTTTTTATGTATAAATCCTTGGAACGGACGATTCGCAAGATTCGTGTGCAGAGTAATACTACAGGGACTCATAGATTGATTTATTATCTACAGATTTCTTTGTATTTACAACTCTTTGTAATACTATACGGTTTAACTGGTAACCCGATTTATGATCATTTCCAATTTATAATATATATGATCGCTTGTGCAATTCCCGGGATGATTGCGAATAGTAGCAGCTTTTCTCAAAATAATATTAAAAGCCATAACAGAATGGAGGCTATGTATGAAAAATAAGAAAAGTATTGGAGTCATTACATATTTTGCTTATAATTACGGTGCATTTTTGCAGGCATATGCCCTGCAAAAGACGATGGAGAACATAGGGTTTGACTGTGAGCTTATTAATTATGACTACATGCGAGACAGAACTTTGTTAGGGATACCATGGAGTAATATAAATAAACCGATTAAATTTTGTGCGTCCGTTTTAAAAAAACTAATATTATTAAATAAAACAAAAAAAAGAACTGCAATTATGGCGGAAAGTGTGTACAATAATTTGCATCTTTCAAAACAACGATATAAAAGTGCACAACAATTACGTGAATCGCCACCCAAATATGATATTTACCTTACCGGCAGTGATCAGGTATGGAATCCTACCATTAATGCGCAAGGGTTTGAGACACGATTATTGGATTTTGTAGATTCTTCCCAAGGGAAGTTGGTCTCCTATGCAGCTAGCATAGGTCTGGCGGAATTTCCAAAGGATAAAATTGCTTTAACTAAGGATTATTTAACGCGGTTTGATGCAATATCAGTACGTGAAGAGGAAGCTAAAAATATCCTGGCAAAATTTATAGATAAAGATGTGCAACGGCATGTAGATCCTACACTTTTGCGAGAAAAAGAAGATTGGCTTGAGTTCGGGAAACCAATAACTGAAATTCAGGAACCGTATATCTTTGTTTACATGCTGGCAAACCAGCCCGAATTAGTGAAATATGCAAATGACTTGTCCAAAAAATTAAACCTAAAAATCCTTTCAGTCGGCAACGGTATGGCTTTCCAAAATCGAATCCTGAGTGATCAAAGCTTAAGTCCTGAACAATTTGTTTGGGGTATTGCAAATGCGGAATACGTTGTGGCTAACTCTTTTCACGGAACATGTTTTTCTGTCCTTTTTAAGAAAAAGGCTCGCATATTTATACCGCCAACCGTCCAGTGCCGTATTGTAGAATTGATAGATGGATGCAATTTGTCGCGCCTTTTAGAAGATACTATTATTAAAAATTCAGATGTTGAGAGGTTATATTTGGGTGCAGATAAGTACTTGTCAAAAGAACGAAAACGTGCTTATGAGTATCTTATGCATCTGAAGAATTTAGAATGAGTAACAGTAGTTCAAGAAATAAAGCAATTATTATTGCATATATCGCACTTGGTACCAATATGCTATCGATGTTGGTACTCACTCCCTTTTATCTAAAGCATTTGGGAATTAATACATATGGACTTTACCAGTTGATTTTTTCTGTCGCTCAATATATTTTAATGCTGGAGTTTGGTATTAGCATGGTTATGACGCGCTACATTTTGCAATACCGAATTCAAAATGATCGGCGGGAAGAAGAAAACTTTGCAATGCACTGCTTGCTTTTAGTGTTAGGCCTTTGTTTACTGATTGTTATGGCCGGGTGGGTAGTGGAAAATAGTATTGAGAATCTTTTCCCAAATCTTACAACAGGAGAGATTACTGTTGCACATTCGTTATTTAAATGGATGATTGTTCAGATTGTGCTGATTGTATTAGACCAATATTTCCAAGGAGTAGCATTAGCCTACGAAAGGTATACGATTGTAAAAGGTATTGGCTTGATTCGAATACTCCTGAAAACCGCTATAGTTATTTTATTCATCCAATTCGGGATGGGTGTAATGGGTATAGTATTTGCTGATGTTCTTGTGATGTTATTATGCTGTGCTATGCTTTTATTATATATAAAATTTGTTTTGAATTTTAAAGCTAAATGGCATTATTTTAATAGGCAGGTTATAAAGGAAGCTACTCCACTTATGTTTGCTCTTTTGCTACAGTCTATAGTTACCTATGCAAACAATGCCATTAATATGACGATTTTAGGACGAATGATGGATACTGCCACTGTTGCCATTTATGCGGTGGCTATGACGTTCATCAGTGTATATAGTGCAGTTCCTACCACAATACAAAGCGTATATCTTCCACAGGCTACAAAAATGGTAGTAAAGCGTGTAGATAATGAACAACTGACTGATCTTGTAATTGGGCCGGGACGAATTCAACTCATACTTTGTATGGGGATGTTATGCGGATTTCTTTTGTTTGGACAACAATTTATATCCCTTTGGACAGGGGTAAAAACTTTACAGGCATGGGACATTGCGTTGATTATTATGGTACCAATGATGATTCCATTAGTTCAGAATGTTTGTTTAGTGGTACTAACGGCTAAAAACAGAAGAACCTTTCGTTCCGTCGTTTTATTAGGCATAATGGCAGTTAACATTTTATTTACAATAGTATTGGTGAAGCAAATAGGGATATTAGGTGCACCTATCGGCACCGCGCTTGCATATCTTGCAGGAAATATTGTGGTAATGAATATTTACTATCAAAAAAAGATTGGATTCAATATTCCACGAATGTTTAAGGAAATATTCTCGGGAATATTTTGGTGTGCTATTGGAACAGCCATTATCTGTGTACCGATGCTATTAATTCCAGCATCTGGCATGGTATGGTTTATTACCGAATGCAGCATATTTTGTTTGGTTTATGCTTTGCTTTTGTATGGTTTTGGTTTAAATGAAAAAGAAAAATCTGCAGTTATGCAAATATATCGGAGGTATATCCATGCCTAAATTATTTAAAGAAAAGCGGGATTGTTGTGGCTGCACGGCTTGTATGAGCATATGCCCTACAGCGGCAATTTCAATGAGATCAGATGAAGAAGGTTTTAAATATCCCTTTGTTGATGAAGCATTATGCATGGATTGCGGATTATGTTTAAAGGTCTGTGCATTTAAACGTAGGTCTAATGAAAAGGAATCTCAGGAGATGCCATTCGTTTATGCCGCTAAGCACCGCAATGAATATGTAAGGATGCAGAGTTCTTCCGGGGGAATGTTCACGGCGTTGTCTGACCATATTTTAAACAAGAACGGTGCGGTCTACGGTGCAGCATATGATGAAGACATTGTGTGCCGCCATATTCGGGCAACAACAAAAGAAGAAAGTGCCCTATGCAGAGGTTCAAAATATGTACAAAGTGATATCCAAGAGACATTTAAACTTATAAAAAAAGACCTTAATGACGAAAAAAAGGTCTTGTTTACAGGTACACCATGTCAGGTCGACGGGTTAAATGCTTTTTTAGGTAAAGAGAGCAATATAGAAAATCTGCTGACTGTTGATTTTATATGTCACGGAGTGCCGAGTCCCAAAGTGTTTGCAGAATACATAAAGCATCATGAAGAAGGTAGTAAAAAGAAAATAGTTGAGTATTACAACCGTTGTAAGGATAAAGGCTGGGGGCATACAGAAAAAGTCGTATATGAAGATGGTTCTTTTGACCACACATCAATGCTATCACAATCGTGGAAATATCTGTTTTATGCAAATGTAACACTTAGACCCTCATGCTATCGTTGCCCGTATACACAGGTAAAAAGATGTTCAGATATTACAATAGCTGATTTTTGGGGAGCTGATAAAAGTATACCAGAGTTTAGTGATGAAAAGGGAATTTCGTTAATATTAGTTAATACAGAAAAGGGAAAAGAATATTTGAATATGCTCCACAGCGATATGTTATTTCTGGAAAGCGATATAAATACCTGTATTTCTATGCAAGGAAATCTTAGAAGACCAACGATTGTAGATTCAAAAAAGAGGAAGCAGTTTTGGGTCGACTATCATACCAAGGGAATTTCATATGTGCTGAAGCGTTATGGAAGAAATAACACATACGGGCGAATCAAACGGTATTTCACAGATAAAGACCGTTGGTTTGCACATTTAGTTGAGCATTTATTTCAAGTCAAGAAACAGTTCAAGAGAGGTAGAAGCATATGAAAGTCTGTATAATAACACTTCATCGTGTGAAAAATTATGGTTCTGTACTTCAGGCATATGCTACGCAAGTGTTTTTTAATGACGCAGGATATGAAACCGAATTTATTGATTATTATCGCGAAAATGATACAGATACATATGCTGAAAAAAATCTTGGCCAAAATATTGTTAACAGATTGGTAAATGCAAAAGTACATAGAAGGTTTCACAGTATACTAAGCAACATTGTGAAAAAAATGTTAGTTCCTTCGATGAAGATAAATAATTATATTTTCAACAGCTTTGTTTCCAATAGGCTAAAATGCACGGAAATAAAATATTTTTCATACAAAGAACTTGTAGATGCAGTCCCGAACGCTGATGCGTTCTGTGTTGGAAGTGACCAAGTCTGGAATTCCATTTATAATGGAGGTATTTTGCCTACATATTATTTGGATTTTGTGCAGCCTGAAAAGATTAAATTCTCTTTTGCATCAAGTATAGGGATGGATAATTTGTTTGAAACAGAACAAGATGAGGTACAAAAAAAGCTTTTAACATTTAATTTTGTTTCAGTGCGGGAGCAATCCGCAATTAAGATGCTTAAGGATATAGGAATAACAGCAAAACGTATCATAGATCCAACATTACTTTTACCCGTTAACAAATGGGAACTGCTACTTAATAAAAGTAATATAAAATACAGATATATACTTGTGTATACTTTTGGCATATCTAAAGATGCAGAAAAATGTATTAAGCAGATATCTAACACATTAAACTTAAAGGTTGTAAGAATTGGAACACAACCATATCATAAATTGAAATCGGGAAAGGTTATCATAAATCCAAGTATCGAGGAGTATCTTACATTGTTTTATTATGCGGATTATGTAATAACAAATTCATTTCATGGAACAGCCTTTTCTGTAACCTTTAACAAAAATTTTACAGTATTGTTACGCGACAATTTCAATTATCGTATTTTGGACTTTTTGGAACTAGTTAATTTACAAAATCGAGTTTATCAAGGAAGTGATAATTCCGTGTGCCAGCAAAAAATTAATTATAAAGAAGTTAATTTAATATTGGATCACGAGCGTATGTTGAGCAGGAAGTATATAGATAAAGTGTTAGGTAAAATCAATGAAAATGATTAATTATTGGAGTAAATCTTTGTGTTACGGCTGTACAGCCTGCAAAGCGGTGTGTCCGGTAAATGCAATCAACATGATACCTGACCAAGAAGGTTTCTTATATCCGGTCATTAATGAATCCGTGTGCATTATGTGTGGGCGTTGCGAATCTGTATGTCAGATCAATAAAGAGAATGATAGATTAATAAACAAAGCTGTGCCACAACAGTGTTATGCTATTAAGCATATAGACGGTAACGTCAGGCAGCAAAGTTCCTCCGGTGGCGCTTTTACACTAATTACTGATTATTTAATTGACAATTTTGGCGCTGTTTGCTATGGGGCATGTTTTGATGAAAATATGTATGTTCAACATAAAGCATTGTATTCAAAAGAATATAGAAATAAAGCACGGGGATCGAAATATGTACAAAGTGACTTAAAGAATGCCTATAAAGAAATAAACGAGATACTAGCTTGTGGAAAATTTGTGTTATTTTCTGGCACACCGTGTCAGGTTGCTGGACTGCAAAAATATTTGAATGTCGTGGGTGCTAATATAGACAAGCTTATTACCTTAGATATTATTTGTACTGGAACACCTTCTCCGATGATATGGAGTAGTTATATTAATGCGATAAAAGAGAAATATAATTCTGAAGTAACAGCTTATTCTTTTAGATACAAGTCTGTCGGATGGAGACATTATCCAATCATGGCGGAATTATGTGATGGGAAGAAGGTTGTAAACACATTATTCTTAAGAACATTTATAAATATATTTTTTTCTTTTAATGCGTTGCGACCTTCTTGCTATCAATGCAGTTTTGCATCCGGAGAAAGGGTTGCGGATATTACTATAGGCGATTTTTGGCAGGTTGATAAGACCTTTCCGGAGTATGCAGATAATAAAGGGATCTCCTTAGTATTATTGAACAGCTCAAAAGGATGCGAATTGTTCAATAGAATAAAAAATTTAGCAGAAATAAGACAATGTGACATAGATATTGCATTCAAAGGCCAAAGAAACTTAAATCGTTGTACAGAAGAACCATCTTCAAGAAAGCAATTTTGGCAGGATTATTTAAGAGGAGGATACGCTCTAATCGCGTCTAAATATGGCGGTTACAATTTTATAGGCTGGATTAAACAATATTTAAAAACAATAATGACTATACTTAATTTAAGCAAATGAGACCAATAAATCTAATTCCTATATCATTTATATTTAGGTGACTAATGAAAAAATTTACACCATCGGTTCATATCTTTGAAAAAAGCTCCTGTATGCTAAAGGAAATATTTATAGGTTACATTTGCGGAATGTTAGTGGAGAGGAGTCAATCAAGTGGGTTTTAACAATCTTTACAATGACATTATAAATAGGAAAGAAAGAATCAGCCTAATAGGGTTAGGCTATGTGGGCATGCCGATAGCAGTATCCTTTTCAAGGGAAGTTAATGTTATCGGCTTTGATGTTAATCAGGCCAAGATTGAGTTATACAAGAGTGGTATTGATCCTACCAAAGAGGTGGGGGATGCGGCTATAGCCGCCTGTACAGTGGACTTTACTGCCGATGAAAAGCGACTTAAGGAAGCCAAGTTTCACATCGTAGCCGTCCCGACTCCGGTAAATGTGGATCATACTCCTGATCTATCACCTGTCATTGGAGCCAGTACTACCCTGGGTCGTAATCTCACTAACGGTTCCATTGTAGTCTACGAATCCACCGTATATCCCGGAGTAACTGAGGAAATATGTGTCCCTATATTAGAACGTGAGTCCGGCTTAAAGTGCGGGGTAGATTTTAAAATTGGTTACTCACCGGAAAGAATAAATCCGGGGGATAAGGTTCACAGACTTGAAACTATCGTCAAGGTTGTATCCGGTATGGATGAGGAATCTTTGGATATTATTGCCAAGGTATACGAACTAGTTGTTGAAGCCGGTGTACATAGAGCGGAATCAATTAAAGTGGCGGAGGCTGCCAAGGTTATCGAAAACTCGCAAAGAGATATTAACATAGCCTTTATGAATGAGCTGGCCATCATCTTCAACAGGATGGGTATTGACACTAAAGCAGTGCTGGAAGCAGCGGGTACCAAGTGGAACTTCTTAAACTTCTTTCCAGGTCTGGTTGGCGGCCATTGTATTGGCGTTGATCCTTATTATCTGACCTATAGAGCGGAGCAGATGGGTTATCATTCCCAGATCATTCTTTCCGGTAGACGCATCAATGATGATATGGGTAAATACGTAGCGGAAAATACCGTTAAGAAGATGATTCAAGCCAATAAACCAATCAAGGGAGCCAATGTCGCTATCCTAGGTATTACTTTTAAAGAAGATTGTCCTGATAGTCGAAACACCAGGGTGATCGATATTATTAAAGAATTAAAAGAGTATGAGGTTAACGTACAGGTAATAGATCCTGTGGCTGATGCACAGGAAGTTGAAGATGAATACGGGATTCATTTAAATAGGTTGGAGGATATAAGAGGGGTGGATGCAGTAATTTTTGCCGTAGCCCACGAGGAGTTTATTAACTTAAGCCTAGGGGAAATCAAGGACTGGTATCGTGCTTGCCCTAATCACCTCTTTAGCGCAATAAATAATGAAGTTGCAGCAACTATTGAAAATGGTTGTGAGAACAATAAGAATGTTCTCATTGACGTGAAGGGCATATTTGATAGAAAAGAAGCAGAAGAATTAGATTATTTGTACTGGAGGCTTTAGGGTGAGCTATAAACAAAATGTGGGCTATAAAAATTTAGAGTTTGACCGGGATAGCATTTTCTTGGTTACCGGGGGAGCAGGTTTTATTGGATCTAACCTTTGTGAAGCTCTCTTGGATATGGGTTATCAAGTAAGATGTATGGACAACTTCTCCACCGGGAAGAGAGAAAACATTGAGGGTTTTTTACATAATAAAAACTTCACCCTAATTGAAGATGATATTCGTAACTATGGAGGGTGCCTGGTTGCCTGTAAAGGAGTAGATTATGTACTTAATCAAGCTGCCTGGGGATCAGTACCCCGCAGCATAGAAATGCCCTTATTATATGAAGAAATAAATATCAGGGGTACCCTTAATATGATGGAAGCAGCTAGACAGCAGGGAGTCAAGAAATTTGTTTATGCCTCCAGCTCATCGGTATATGGAGATCATCCAGTACTTCCTAAGAAAGAGGGGCAGGAAGGTGAGTTGCTTTCTCCTTATGCCTTGACCAAGCGCGTTGATGAAGAGTACGGGAAACTGTATACCAAGCTGTATGGTTTAGACACCTATGGACTTCGTTATTTTAATGTATTTGGCAGGAGACAAGACCCGGATGGTGCCTATGCTGCTGTTATACCTAAGTTTATCAAGCAACTCCTGAATGACGAGCAGCCTACTATCAATGGAGATGGGAAACAGTCGAGAGACTTTACATATATTGAGAACGTAATAGAAGCTAATCTTAAGGCTTGTTTAGCATCGTCTGAGGCAGCAGGTCAGGCGTTTAATGTTGCTTACGGGGGCAGAGAGTACTTAATTGACATCTACTATGTACTGTGTAAGGCACTGGGTAAAGATATCGAACCAATATTTGGACCAGATAGGCCTGGGGATATCAAGCATAGTAATGCCGATATTAGTAAAGCCAGGGAACTGTTGGGGTATGAGCCGGAATGGAGCTTTGAGCGAGGAATTGAGGCGGCCATTGAGTGGTATCGGGAGAATTTGTAGGAGTATTGTAAACAGAGTTTTTATTGAATATAGAAACAAATGAAATGTCTGTATACACCGCATCTCTATACAAGACATCTAAGACGGGCATGAATTTGATTAATAAGATTGAAGGACTGCTCGTTTTTTGGTAGATGGGGTTGTAAGAAAATTGTGTTTTTAGAGTATAGTGGAAGGAAGGAGGCAGAAAATGAAAGCGCTATTGAATTGTCTTCCTGAAATTAGTGCCATAATAATTTCTACAATAAGCCTCATAATTTCATATAACAACTATAAGTTTAACAAGGACGCTAATAAAATTCTGAAACTAAGATTTGATAGTGAATCTCCACAAATTGAATTGTTTTTAAATGAACAACTTATGAAAAAAGAAAATGATTATATGGAATATTGTTTTTCAATATTAATTTCGAACATGTCAGATAAAAAAAATTCAATAAGAGGTATTGAATTGGAAATTCATTATAAGTTTGGAGAAATAAATAATTCTATTAAGTTTGATTGCAACTCAATTAAAATCAATCCAGAAAGTTCTTTATCCCAAGTGCCGATTTATATTAATGAACGTAGTTCTAAGAAAATAGATATCACATTCAATGTGCCAATGGCTTTGAGATATGAGAAAGACATTATTTCATATTCAATCAACCTATATGATGTTTTTCACAATAAGTCAACAGTGGACGCGATGCTAGTTAATGAGGTGTTGCAATGAGTACGTGGCGAGAAGAAATTATTCAACTAAATGAATTAGAGCAAAATTTTGTGTCATTAGTTAGCACATCAATAGTAGCTATTAATGGATTTGCAGATGGAAAAGCTTTACCTGTTTTATTTTTAGATCTAAAAGAGCGAAAAGATGTTATTGAATTGATAAATAATCATCAGTATGTTGGAGATAAAGGCGGGGAAGCTATAGCAACTTGGATTATGGATAAGAAAAAAATTAAAGATAAGCTTAAACTTCTATTCGATTTTAAAAAACCTACTGAATGTAAATTGATTGTAGAGTTTGATATTCAAAAAAATGCTCCAACAATAGACATGATTATAAGAACTGGTGGTTGCTGGATTATGTCATCTGAAATAGGTAATACAGTTGCAACAACACAAGGTGAAAAAAGGATATGTGTGGAAGTTAAAAACTATGACTTTTTCGAAATATGGGAAAAAGTGTATATAGAAAGCATGACTCAGCACTTTAGAAAAAAAGGATATGCAAAAAAGTTAAGCAATAAGATGGCTAAGAGCTTTATTGAAGAAATGAGAAAGACTCAGTTTAGAATTTGATATACTGCCCTAATTAATTAACAAAGGAGGTCACCCACCAAATGAGCAATAAGTCTATTTTCGCCGGACAAATCACATCAATCCAACCACGAATCAGGCTAACTCGTTCATTTGATGAAGCCTCTCATACATATTTAGGATATGCCATTAAAATTGCCGTTAAGTTGTCATACCTAAAAGGAGAAAGAAAATGCGTATATTTGCTTTGGAAGTATATAACTTCCGTGGAATTAAAGAATGCAAGCTTGCCATTCCTAACAAGCGTGTTCTCTGCTTCGTTGGCGCAGGCGACTCAACAAAATCAACACTGCTCGAAGCGATTCGCTTAAATCTCCTCCAGAGCTGGACAATTAATGCGACTGACGCAGATTTCTATCAGTGCAATACGGATAAACCTATTGTAATTCGTTGTACGTATGATGAGTTTCCCGATGCGCTTATTGCGGAGGATAGATTTGGTTACTACATGAGAAGTGGTTCAGCCGTTGTAGGTTCATTTGATGCCCAGCAGGATGATGGCCAATGGAATGATGAGCCACACGAAGGTGAGAGCTGTTGCCTTACCGTTCAACTTACGGTAGACAGTTCTCTCGAACCTAAATGGGAAGTGGTGTGCAACAGGTTGCCTCCTAAAGCACTGAGCTTAAATGATCGTCGTAAGTTTCTATGTAATTCCATTGGAGCAGATTTCAATAGCGATTTCTCTTGGGGCAGATATTCTATTCTTCATAAATATGCTGATGGCAAAGGAGAGCTTCGCAGCGTGTATAATGAAGCTTTCAGAGCGGCATCAAAGAGCATTAGCTTTGACACACTAAACACAATTGCCGAGGCTGTCACAGCTGCAGGAAGACAATACAGTGTGCCACTCGAAGGCGAAATTAACAATCAGATAGTCATGAAGCCTATGGGCTTTTCAACCGATGTAGGGTTGTATGATGGAAAGACCCCATTCTCACAGCGCGGTTTGGGAAGTCGACGATTGATGTCTATTGGCTTAAATGTCAATGCGACAAGTGGTGCTGCCTTGCTTTTAATTGATGAGGTTGAAACCGGTCTTGAGCCTTACCGTGTATGCGAACTAATCGGAGAACTGAAACGTAGTCATAAGGAATCAGGACAAGTCTTAATAACGACGCATTCCTCCAGCGCCATATCTGAACTATCCGCAGACGAGCTGATAATGGTAAATTCAGATAACGGAGTCACTACTGTTCATAATATAGGGCACAAAGAAATTCCAGAAGTACAAGGAATGATACGCGGCAATCCGGAGTCCCTGCTGGCTAAGCGACTAATCGTATGTGAAGGAAAGACAGAAGTTGGAATAATCAGGGCGCTTAATGACTACCTTATGAGAACTAAAGGTTTTCACCTAGCGCATAAGGGCGTTTGCCCAGTCAATGGTGCCGGAGGAAATAGAGCAATCAAGCTTGCAAGACATCTTCACACATGTGGGTATGATGTATGTGTGTTTATGGATTCGGATGTAAAAGCTGATAATGATGATAAGGCAAGTTTGAAAAAGGTCGGCATAAGCATTTTTGATTGGCAAGAAGGTTATTCAATAGAAGAACAGATTTTTTCTGATGTTGATGTAACAATCGCAGAAGAATTGCTTGCTATTGTAGTCGACGAAAACAATATTGAGGAAAAGAGAAAGAAACTAAACTGCGCTTATGAAGTGTGTAATAGCGTTGACGGACGACTAAAACTAAAGGATGGTCTTGAAAGTGAACAAAAAAAGTATATAGGTACGGTTGCAAAAAATGTAAAATCTGGGAAATCTACTAACGAGACGTCATGGTACAAGCGAATAGACCACGGTGAGACAATAGGTATGGTTCTCTTCAACTCATATGGTGCAATTGGAGAAACCACGAAATTGAAAACGACCCTTAAGGCAATCACTGAGTGGGTGATTGGCCGATGACGAATGAAGAACTCACACTGCTTCTAAGCAAACGTAACGGAGCAATCATTGCGCCTGCAGGTCATGGTAAAACTGAGATGATTGCTGATATCGTGCTGGCTTCGACTGGAAAACAGCTATTGCTGACACACACAAATGCTGGTGTTGATGCTCTGAAAAAACGTTTGGATAAGAAACAGGTAAAAGAATCCAAATACACAGTGTCTACGATTGCGGCTTTCTGTATTCGCTGGTGTTTGGCATATAAACACACGGCAGTTATTCCTGATTTCAAGGGGATTGAGAACGTCGATTATGACACGCTGTATAAAGCAACAGAAGTGATATTTCATCATGGCTGGGCTGGTAAGGTATTGAAAAATACATATGCCAGTATTATTGTTGACGAGTATCAGGACTGTACAATAGATCAGCACTCACTTATTATATCATTGAATTCATTCCTGCCGGTATATGTGCTTGGAGATCCGCTGCAAGGCATTTTTGACTGGAGTAAGCCGGTTGTTGATTGGAAAACCATTGAATTTGAAAAAGTAAACGTGGCGACAGAACCCTGGAGGTGGAAGGAAACCAATCCTGAACTTGGTAAGTATCTGGAGCGTCAGAGGGAAATACTGTGGCCAGCTTTAAATGGTGATGCAGTACAAGTACAAACAATACCTGTGGACAACTACATACGAGTGATTTCATCTATGCAATTTGATAATGATCAATACGAGATTGGCAAGTCATACCGCTCGGTATTATACATAACAAAATGGCCTAGAAAACAACTCAGTGTGTGTCAAAGACATCCGTGGCGTTTTCAATATGACGAACCCCAGGAATTAAACGAATTATCGACATTTGCCAAGTGCTTTGACGATGAAAACGGATATAAAAGAGCGCTTGCTGTTCTTTGCTTTATGGGCACTTGCGCGACGAAAGTCACTTCTGAACTTAACTCATATATTAATAATCTTAAAAAATCTAGGTGCGATTTTAGTAGGATAAGAAAGCATACAGAGTTGAAAGAAACACTACAAACCTTATGTAGAGAGCAGAACCTTCAAGCAATAATGGACGTCTTGCACTGGGCGAGAGACTATAAGAAGTCACGTGTATATCGTATAGAATTATTCCGAGAGATGTTCCGATCAATTGAGTACGCAAGAACACACGGCTGTTCAATTTATGAGGGAGCTCAACATATCAGAACTAATCCGGTGTTTCGGCGAAACTACGACAATTTTAGTTGCCTTTCCTCAAGGACACTCTTGTCAAAAGGATTGGAATTCGATTGTGTTCTTGTTGATATGACCGAGCCTCTTAGGGCTAAGGACTTCTATGTGGCATTAACAAGAGCAAGGTATGAGATTATTTTCATAACTGATAGTGGTAGAGTAATACTTAAACCTTAAAATAATAAGCATGCAAGACGATATCTGGCGGACTGTGGACTTACTAAGGAGTGCACATATGTGAGGTGGGTGTCATGGATAGTGTGTAAGCGTCAAGGGCAGCGTCACATTGTATAGAAGTTGTAAAAGTAATACAATCACAATAAAAAAGGTTGAGAAAGTTGAAAAAGTAGGCCGACTTTTTCAACACGAAACGGAGTGATTGTATGGATACGCTAAAAGTTACTGCAGAATATAGATTATCACAATGGATGAAAGTGATACAAGAACGGCAAAATAGCGGGCAAAACATTAAGGACTTCTGTCAGGCAACAGGAATAAGCAGACACGCATACTATTACTGGCAACGGAAATTGAGAGAGGTCGCCTGTTCCCAGCTGGCAAAGCCGGAGGAACCGGCAGGCACGGTCCCAGGCGGATGGGTGCAACTTGCAACTGTTAGCCCAATGAATTCGTCATTAAAAATTGAAGTAGGCGGTTGCCACATTAGCGTAAATAACGAGACTGACCCGGAGCTTTTAAAAAAGGTTTGCCGCATATTAAGGGTACTGTAATGAGATGGAGCGAAAAACCCGTATACATATGCTGCGGACATACAGATATGAGGAAATCGATTAACGGTCTCATGACACTGGTTAAAGACAGCTTTTCCCTTGATCCGTTTTCAGAGGCGCTGTTTGTCTTTTGCAACCGGAATCGGGATAGGATAAAAATCCTGGAATGGGACGGCGATGGATTCTGGCTGTATTTCAAGCGCCTGGAGCGTGGGCATTTTCGCTGGCCGGCAAGAGGAGATGCCGTCACTATGGTGCTTGATGCCAAGGAATTATCATACTTAATAGAAGGTGCGAAACTAGAGAAAAAGCTTAAACGGGAAGAAGTTCGCGAGCGGCAAATCTCCTAAAATATTTATCTCACAAAAGCGCCCAAAACCGCTTTAAATCTAGCTTTTAAGCGGTTTTTCTGGTATAATCTATTTATGGAAACACAAGAAATTTCAGCAGAAAAACTGCTTGGTATAATTGAAGAAAAGGATCGTAAGATCG
>ENA-UOOH01000040-UOOH01000040.1-fermentation-metagenome-genome-assembly--contig:-NODE-40-length-129130-cov-20.017571_pt1 | contig 129130 bp, 84 predicted proteins | sample MGYA00245778_ERZ724025 | MGnify/ENA primary metagenome ERZ724025 (study PRJEB28704, sample SAMN03018313) | fermentation metagenome | biome: anthropogenic terrestrial biome; feature: soil... | reverse complement strand
GTCGTCATCGGCGTTGGAAATTACAAGTGTTCTTCACAAAATTTGGGACAATAACAACATTTCTCTAATCCTCAACTAACAATAACGCGATAAATTATATATCAAAAGGCAAGGGAACAGTTCCCCGCCGGAAACTAGGAAAAGAACAGTTTGAGTATGAAAAAAACCATCATTGGAATGTTGGCCGGATTAGTCGCGTTATCCGGGGTTGCCCAAGATTCAAAACCTGTCCTGAACGGAGCCGGCGCCTCTTTCCCCGCACCTGTTTACCGGATCTGGACCTATCAGTACACCGAAGAATCCGGAGTCCGGGTCAATTACCAGTCCCTGGGTTCCGGCGCCGGAATCAACCAGATCAAAGCGGGAACCATTGCTTTCGGCGGCACCGACAACCCGCTGACCAAAGAAGACCTTGACCAGAGCGGCCTGATTCAGTTCCCGATGCTGATGGGCGGCGTGGTGGTCATCGCCAACGTGCCGGGCATCAATGCAAACGACCTGAAGTTGAATCAGGAAGTCCTGAGCAAGATTTTCCTCGGCGAAATCACCTCCTGGGACGACGCCCAGATCAAAGCCCTGAACCCGACTCTGGCGCTGCCCAAGCTGAACGTCACCGTGGTCGCCCGCTCAGACAGCTCCGGTACCACCTTCATCTTCACCGACTACCTGACCAAGATTTCCAAAGATTGGGAAAGTAAAGTCGGCCGCGGCCCCGCCGTCAAATGGCCGGTCGGTATCCGCGCCCAGAAAAACCCGGGCGTCTGCACCGCTGTCCAGAAAACCCGCGGCGCCATCGGCTACACCGAATACACCTACGCCATCGAAACCAACCTCCCCATGCCGCAGCTGCGTAACAAAGACGGCAAATTCCTCGCCCCGACTTCCGATGCCTTCAAAGCGGCCGGAGCCAACGCCGACTGGGAAAACGCCCCCGGCTTCTACATGATGCTGACGGAACAGCCCGGCGAAAAGAGCTGGCCGATTGCCGGCCTGACCTACGTGTTGCTCCATCGCAATCAGTCCAATGAAGCCCTTGGCAAAGCTCTGCTCGGCTACATCAACTGGTGCTTTGACAAAGGCGGCGACAGCGCCACCAAGATGCACTACGTGCCGATGCCGGAAAATGTGGTGAAAATGATTCGCAAGGAATTCGAAAACATCACCTTCGGCAAAGTGGAGAAATGACATGCCCGTGATTAGGAAACACCTGATCCGGCCCGAAACCATTGATCGGATCTTCAAAGTCTTAACCTTGGCCGGGGTACTCCCGGCCATGCTTCTTATTCTGGGATTCTTCGCTCAGCTGGGTTGGAATGCCCTGCCGGCGTTCCGGGAATTCGGAGTAGGGTTTATTTTTTCCACCGACTGGGATCCGGTGATGAATTCATATGGAGCGCTCCCCGCGATCGTCGGTACCCTGGTCACCACCTTTACCGCCTTGTTGATTGCCGTCCCGTTGAGCTTCGTCACCGCGTTGTTTCTGGTGGAAACACGGGGCTGGCTGGGACAAGTGCTCAGTTACGGCGTGGATCTGCTGGCAGCAATCCCCAGTATCATTTACGGTTTATGGGGGTTGTTTTTTCTGGTGCCGTTCATGCAGCTCCATGTACAGCCGTACCTGACCTGGATTCCGTTTTTCGGCAAGAATTATAACGGATTCGGATTCGCCACCGCCGGTTTTATTCTGGCGGTCATGATCCTGCCGTTCATCTGCGCCATCATGCGCGACGTCTTCAAAATGACGCCGGCCATCCTCAAAGAAGCCGCTTACGGCTGCGGCACCACCCGATGGGAAACCACCATCGACGTAACCATGCGCTACGGCGCGCGCGGCCTGCTCGGGGGAATCTTCCTCGGCTTGGGCCGGGCGGCAGGCGAAACCATGGCGGTGCTGTTCGTCATCGGCAACTCGCCCGGCATCCCGAAGGCCCTGTTCGACAGCGGCACCACGATTTCGGCGACGCTGGCGAGCAACTTCGCGGAAGCCGACGGCATGTTCCGCCATGTGCTCTTCGCACTCGGGCTGATTCTGCTCCTGTTGTCGCTCGGCATCCAGGTGCTGGCCCAATGGTGGCTGAACTACTCCACCCGCAAAGTACAGGGGAGCAAATGAAACAATTCCGTAAAAAACCGATTTTCCGCCGCAAACTGCTTGATATGTCCGTTCGCGTCTTTTCATTGTTAACCCTCTGTTTCGCCCTGTTCTGCATGGGCTGGATTCTCTGGGCGACGTTTTCCCACGGCATCAAATCGATCAACTGGGACTTTCTGATCAACCCGTCCAAACCGTGGGGCCTTCCCCGAAACGGAATTGCGAACGCTATCCTCGGTTCGCTCCTGGTCACGGCGGGAGCCGCCGCCATCAGCGTGCCGCCCGCCATCCTCGGGGGCATTTACCTGGCAGAGTTCGGACGCAATACCCGCCTCGGCAACTATCTGCGCTTCGGGGCCAACATCATGATGGGGATTCCGTCGATCATCACCGGGTTGTTCATCTATGCAATCCTGGTGGTACCGACCGGAAACTTCTCCGGTTTTGCCGGTTCGGTAGCGCTGGCGGTGATCATGTTTCCGATCATCCTGCGTACCACCGAAGACATCCTGTTGATGATCCCCGACTCCCTGCGTGAATCTTCGCTGGCCCTCGGCATGAGCCGGGCGCGCGCCACGTTGAAGATCATCTGCCGCGCCGGGCGCACCGGGCTGGTCACCGGCATTTTGCTGGCAGTCGCGCGGGCCGCGGGCGAAACAGCCCCGCTGCTGTTCACCGCCATGTGGAGCGACGCCTGGCCGACCCATTACTTCACCCAGCCGACCGCCAATTTGCCTGTACTGATCAACGAATACGCCACCAATTCCCCGTATGAAGGAGTTCATTCGATGGGCTGGGGGGCTGCGCTTCTGGTCACTTTCGCCATTTTAGGCATGAATATATTCTGCCGGTTAATTTTTAAGGATCCCAAGCATGACTAACGAAAACTTTCTGATCAAACCTGCCGCCGCACCGACGGGGAACATCAAAATTTCCGCTAAAAACATTAACTTTTTCTACGGCACCAATCAGGTCTTGTTCGACAACAACCTGGAGATTGAAGCCAACAAAGTCACCGCGGTCATCGGTCCGTCCGGCTGTGGCAAGTCAACCCATCTGCGGATTTACAACCGGATTTTCGAATTGTACCGCGAACAGCGGGTCGAGGGGGAACTCCTGATCGACGGAGTGGACGCGCTCGGGCGTGACGTCGATGTGCTGGAATTGCGCCGTAAGGTCGGCATGATCTTCCAGAAACCCACTCCCTTCCCCATGTCGGTGTTCGACAATGTGGCCTATCCGCTGAAGCTCCATTACAAGCTCAAGCGTTCCGAAATCGGCGAACATGTGGAAGACGCCCTGCGCCGCGCCTCGCTGTGGGACGAAGTCAAGGATAAATTAAAAAAGAGCGGGCTCGCCCTGTCCGGCGGCCAGCAACAGCGCCTCTGTATCGCCCGCGCCATCGCCGCCCGGCCGGAAGTGCTGTTGATGGATGAACCGACCTCCGCCATCGACCCGGTGGCTACGTCCCGCATTGAAGAACTGATTCTGGAGCTCCAGCAAAAGTACACCATCGTGATTGTGACTCACAACATGCAGCAGGCGGCCCGCATATCCGACTACACCGCCTTTTTCTTCAAGGGAAAAATCATTGAATTCAACCGTACGGAAAAAGTATTCACCAATCCGTCGCATCCCCAGACCGAATCCTACATCACCGGCCGTTTCGGCTGATAATCAACAGGAAACACCTATGAAACGACATTTTGAAAATGAATTAACGTACTTGAAGGAAGCCGTTCTGGAGCTGAGCCAGGAAGCGGAACAGGCTGTCCGGGAGGCCATTTGCGCCGTGGGAGGAGCCGATACGGAAAACGCCCGCAAAATCATCGACAACGATGAGCAGATCGACCAGAAAGAGATCCGGATCGAAGAAGAATGCCTGAAGATTCTGGCATTGCACCAGCCGATGGCCGGCGACCTGCGTTATATCATCGCTCTGCTCAAGATGAACAACGAAATCGAGCGGATCGGTGACCTTGCCGTCAATATTGCCGAGCGCGTCCTGAATCTTGCGCAGGTAAAAGCGCCGGAGAAAAACGTCATCGACTTCGCTCCTATGCTGGAGGAATCCCGCAAGATGCTCCATAATTCCATGAAATCCCTGGTAGACCGGGACCCGCAGCTCGCCATCGAAGTGATTCAACAGGACGACGTGGTCGATGAAATGCACCATGTCAACTTCCAGAAGATCAGCGAAGAACTCCAGAAGTCACCGGAATACACCAATTTTTACCTCAGCATGCTCAGTGTATCCCGCAATCTGGAACGGATGGCCGATTGTGCCACCAACATCTGCGAAGATGTAATTTATCTGGTTCAGGGCCGCATTGTGCGGCATTGCAAAAACTGGACCTGACCGCCTGCAGCGCAAGCGCCGCAGAAAACGTGATTCCTGCAAAAAGCGCCGGGAAAGGCATCCGCCCGATCCCGGCGCTTTTCATCAAATACCGAAACGGTTCCGGCGCAAATCGGGATAAAATTCAAATTCATATTGACTTTTTTATCCGCCGATGATATTATAATTGAAAAAACTCAAGGCGCCATGCAGAATACTTCCAATATCTTTCCGCCGGTGAACCAGGCGGATTCCGATGGGTTTCTCTGTTACAGCCGGGAACTCAATCCCGATTTGATTCTGGAAGCCTACCGCAACGCGATTTTCCCCTGGCCTTACGACAACAAACACGTATTGTGGTTCTCGCCCCCGTACCGTTGCATCTTTGAATTCGAGCATCTCCATATTCCGAAATCGACTCCGCGCGAATTCCGCCGTGCGGGGTTCACACTGTCGGTCAACCAACATTTCGAAAAAGTAATCCGCCATTGCGCCACGGTCCCCCGCCAGGACGGCGGGACCTGGATCATCCCGAAACTGATCAAGGCCTATACTGAAACGTTCCATCGTGGTTACGCCATGTCATTCGAGACTCTCGATGCGGACGGAAACCTCGTCGGCGGGATGTACGGCATCCGGATCGGGCGTTTTTTCGCCGGCGAAAGCATGTTCCGCCTCTGCGACGGCGCCTCCAAGTTCGCGCTCCTGAAAGGGATTGAATATCTGGCGGCAAATCACGGCTCTACCTGGCTCGACGCTCAGGTCGTCAATCCGTTCCTGACGCAATTGGGGGCGCAGGAGATCACCCGCGCTCAATATCTGCGCAAACTCCGCGGCACACTGGCGGATTGATCAAACGCCCGCGTTGATGGCAGCCAGCCTGGCCTGATCGACAAAATCACGACAGCCCTTTCCGTCAAGCTGGCCGCCTTCGCGCAAAATCTCGCCGTCGGCTTCAACGCCATAAGGTTTCACGTTGCCGATGCCGACCGCCACGTTTTCCTTGCAGATTCCCCCGGTCAGATAGCTCGGCACGGGAATCCGCTGCAGCATTCTGACGGCGGATTCCCAGTTGGGATACCCCGCCGCCGCAGGCGCGGCGTCCGGTTCCGGTTCGGTGCAATTCAAGGACACCGCATCGATCACCGAGTAAATCGGGTCCAGTAATTCGAGGGGACGGTTGACCGCTTCCAGATGGCAGGTCAGGATGATTTTGGCATAATGCGGCAGTTTATCGCGCAGTTTCGGTACTTCCTCGGGCGTCCAACAATGCAGATTGACCGTATAAAGCCCGGTTTTCCGGACCAATTCCAGTATTTCGTCGCTGTTGGAAAGGTGCGTTTCAAGCACCGGCGTAATTCCCGGCGGCATCAAATGCACCAGGCGCGCCGCCGTGCTCGGCAGGATGAACAGCGGTGAACGAAAGAGCTGTCCCACAAAAATACCAATCTCATCGGCTCCGCTCCGGCTGATGACGGCTAATTCATTTTCGGACAGGAGTCCGTTTATTTTGATTCTCATAAATGATTCAATTCCCATGATTTGGCGACCCCGCGCAGGGTAAAATCGTCGCCCCCGTAAATAAGTTCCCGGATTACCCGGCAGAAAAATCCCGCATCACCGCCGATTCCGAATGCCATCGGCGTTTCGCCGCCGAAGACCGCTCCGGCACGCGCCAGCAGCTCCCGGGCAATTCCGACAGCCCCGCCGTCCACGCCCATCCGAATCGCATCCAGCGTGTTAAGCCCCGTTCCCGAAGGTGGTTCGTCATACATCGGAATCAACGGCAACTGGGCGGTGTATTGGTTCAGGGAGCGCCGCAGCAACATCCGTCCCGGCGCAATCGCACCCCCAAGAAAACGCTTTTTTCCGTCCACCATTTCCAACGTAACGGCAGTACCGAAATCCAGGCAGACGGCGGGACGCCCCTGCGCCCGCTCAGCCAGATAAACCGCATTCGCCAGCCGATCGGCGCCGACCGTACTCATATCCATCGCCGAAGTGTCCAGCCCGGTACGCATTTCCGCGCCCAGCCAGAAAATTCCACACTCCGACAGCTTCCGCCGCGCTTCCGGCACGACCGAAGCCGCGGCCGCCGGCATGGCGGAACGAATCATGGAAACTTCCAGGGAAGCCGTGGGGCAAGTCCTCAATTCGGACAGGCACGTTCCATCCCAAACCGCAGTCTGAGTGTTGGTATTACCGATATTCATGACGAAAAGCATGGAGGGCCTCAGAGGAAACTGTCCAGGTCCGGATTCGCCGCGATCCTGGCGATCAGTTCCTTGACCCGCTGAGCCGAAGGGGTTTTACAAACCAGCGTGGCGTCTTCGGTATGAACGATGATCATATCTTCAATATCGATCGCAGTCACCAGATGGCTTGAGTCACTGACAATGATTGAATTATGCACATTAAGCCCTTCAAACAACCCCTGCACCACGTTGTTGTCCGTATCCGGCTTGACCTGATTGCGCAGGGAAGTCCAGCTGCCGACGTCATCCCAGTCAAACGTGGATTCCGCCACCAGCACTTCTTCCGCGGCCAGCTTCTCCATGACCGCATAGTCAATGGATATCCGTTCGCACTTGCCGTATTCTTCCAGAATCGTCTCATTCATTTCGCCATCCGCATAGCTATGGCAGATCGCATCGGCAAGCGCGGCCAGCTCCGGAGCATGGCGGCGAAAAGCATTCATAATGGAACCGACGGTCCAAATGAATATCCCGCTGTTCCAACGATAAGAACCCTCAGCCAGCATTCGGGCCGCCGTTTCGGCATCGGGTTTTTCTTTGAAACCCTCGCTCTGCCGGATAACCGTCCGGCCGGGGCGTTCAAGCGCCGCGCCGCATTTTATATATCCGTAACCGGTACTAGGGTACTCCGGCGTGATGCCGATGGTAACGATCTTGCCGGTTTCCACAGCCGTCCGTCCGGCGTCGGCCAGCACCTCGCGCATGGAAGCGCTGTCGCGGATAATCTGGTCACTGGGAAGCATGCACATGACCGCCTCGTCATTGCCTTTCGACATAGCCCGGATGATTCCGACGGCCAAGGCCACACACGGCCCGGTGTCCCGTCCAAACGGCTCGCCGATGATATTCAGCGGATTCAGCTGCGGCATCAGCGAGCGCATGGGCTCCACGTAATCCCGATTGGTAATGATCAGGGTATTGTCGTCACTCACCAGCGGTTTCAAACGCTCCACCGTCTGCTCGATCAAGGTCAGATTGCCGATCAGCCGCAACAACTGCTTCGGGCGTGAAGCCCGGCTTTGAGGCCAGAAGCGCTCACCGCGCCCACCGGCCATCACCACCGCATAAAAATCGTCAGCCATCGGTTCCCCCTTGTCTGTTAACTGTAACCCGAATCCGTCCGGCGGTAAACATCAACCGAGTTTTTCGATAATCGTGATCATGGGCGCGAACATGCCGATAACAATCGTACCGACGATCACGGCCAGACCCACGATCATCAGCGGTTCGATCATGGACGTCAGCGCGCCTACGGCGTTGTCCACTTCTTCCTCATAAGTATCAGAAACTTTCGCAAGCATTTCCGGCAGCTTACCAGTTTCTTCGCCTACTTCGATCATACTGATCACCATGGCGGGAAAAACCCCGGTGGCGTTCAACGGCACGGCGATTCCCTCCCCTTCTTTCACCGCGTCATGAACTTTCTGTACGGCGCTGGCCACGACTTCGTTACCGGATGTTTCCCGGACGATTATCAGGGCGTTCAGCACCGGCACCCCGGACCCCATCAGCGTACCGAGCGTCTGAGAAAAACGGGAAATTGCGGTTTTGGAAATAATCGGCCCAAACAGCGGCATATTGTAGTAAACCCAGTGGATACCCCATCTGCCGTAGTCATTCTTCATGGCTAGCTTATACAGGATGACAATGACGGCGATTGCAATCAGAACCAGATAAATACGGTGCTGCAGGATATCGCTGATCTGCAGAATAAATACGGTAATACGCGGAAGCGGCGCTCCTTCCAACAGGTCATCAAATGTTTTGGCGAAGTTCGGCACAATGAAAATCAGCAGGCCGGAGGTAATGACAAGCGCAATTACCAGCACGACAACCGGGTAAATCATCGCCGATTTAACTTTTCCGGCGATCCGGGCGGCTTTTTCCAGGAACAGCGCCAGACGGTTCAACATGTTTTCCATAGCACCGGCCGCTTCACCGGCCCGAACCATGTTCAGGTAAAGTTTATCAAAGGTTTTCGGATGTTGCGCCAGAGCTTCGGAAAATGTGGAACCGGCTTCAACCAGATCGGCGGTTTCGCCCAGCACGATCTTACTGTTCGGGTCCTTGGTCTGGCGTTCAAGAGTCCGCAGAGAGCGGATCAGCGGCAAGCCGGCGTCGAGCAGGATGGCCAACTGGCGGGTAATTACGGTCAGTTCTTTGCGTTTGATGACCTTGGGGCCCAAGGACATATTCATGATATCGAAACCGCCGCCTTTGCCGCTCTTTTTGGCGCCTTTTTTAGCGCCGGGCTTCTGCGGTTTGTTCGCCGGTTTAATAGAGGTTGGGAAAAGGTCCTTCTTTTTCAGATCTACCGCTGCAAGTTCTTCATTTACAGCATCAATCTTACCCTTTACTTCCTTCCCGGTCTTGCCATCCATTGCGGTGTAAAGAAAACTAGGCATATACTACCTCCATCCAATTGCAATATACCATATGCTATCCATATAATAACGCCAAATCAATGATTTGCAAATCATTAATGGCTCATCATCTTCAATTTTTCAACAATGCGGCTCCGAGTCTGACACCCGGCGATCAATTCATCATCTTCAATTTTTCAATGATGCTGTCCGGATCCTGGCACATGGTGACCAATTCCGCATAAGAAATTTTTTCTTCCAGATAAAGGTTCATCAGGTGCGAATCCAAGGTGTTCATCCCATATTTTGTCCCGGTTTGCAGCTCGGAAGTAATACGGAATGTTTTATTGTCACGGATCAGGGCCTGAATCGAAGGAGTGGACACCATGATCTCGAATGCGGCCACCCGCCCCGGTTTATCGATACGGGGCAGAAGCACCTGAGAAACCACCCCGATCAATGAAGAAGCCAGCTGGGTACGAATCTGCGCCTGCTGGTTTGTCGGAAATGCGTCCACGATCCGGTCCACGGTACGGGCCGCGCCGGTCGTATGGAGCGTACCGAACACCAAGTGCCCGGTTTCCGCCGCGGACACCGCGGCTTCCATCGTTTCAAGGTCGCGCATTTCACCGACCAGAATCACGTCCGGGTCCTGACGCAGGGCGCGGCGCAGGGCCTCGGCGAACGACGGCACGTCGGTACCGACTTCACGCTGGATCACCAGGCTGCGCTTATGAGAGTGATAAAATTCGATCGGGTCTTCGACGGTGATGATGTGGCAGGCACGTTCTTCGTTGATGATATTCAACATCGACGCCAGAGTGGTCGATTTACCGGAACCGGTCGGCCCGGTCACCAGCACCAGACCGCGCGGGCGGTACAGCATGTCCTTGACGGAATTCGGCAACCCGATCTGTTCTATGGTCAGCAGCGCATTCGGAATCTGGCGGAGCACGGTACCGAAACATCCTTTCTGCTTGAACGCGCTCACGCGGAAACGCGCCAGGTCGCCGAAACCAAAACCGAAGTCCACCGAACCGCATTCCTGAATCTGGCGGAACTGTCCGTCGGAAGCAATGGATTTCACCAGGCGCTCCGTATCGTCGGGCGTCAGGACATCGGTATCCAACGGCTGCATATCACCATGCAGACGGATACAGGGCGGCACCCCCACTTCAATATGCAAGTCACTCGCCTTCAGCTCCACGACCAGGGACATCAATTCACTCATTTCAATCATATTATCACCTGTAAATGTTAGGTTAAGACGTACTTCAAGACTTCGTCAACCGAAGATTCGCCGTTCAGGATCGTGTTTATCCCGTCCACCTGAATCGAACGCATTCCCTGTTTAACCGCCTGCCTTTGAAGCACAGAAGTCGGGGCGTTCTGGGTAATCAAATCGACGATCGTTCCATCCACCACCAGCAGTTCGCAGATCGCTTTACGTCCTTTGTAACCGGTATCATTGCAAACCGGGCAACCTTTGCCGTAGAAAAACTTGCGGTCGCCGACCTCTTCACGGCTCGTACGCATCCGCTTCAGTTCTTCGTCGGTGGGGACATAACCGGTCCGGCAGTTTTTGCAGACGCGGCGGATCAGGCGCTGGCTCAACACTGCGACCAGCGAGGAACTGATCATAAAGGGTTCCACCCCCATGTCGAGCAAACGGGTGATCGAACCGGCCGCGTCGTTGGTATGCAGGGTGGAGAACACGAAGTGACCGGTCAGCGACGCCTGTACCGCCATTTGAGCGGTTTCAAAGTCACGGATTTCCCCGATCATGATACGGTCCGGGTCCTGACGCAGGAAGGCGCGGAGCGCCCGCAGGAAATCCATACCAACCCCGTCGTTGATCGGCAATTGGATGATGCCGTCGATTTCATATTCCACCGGGTCCTCGGCAGTCAGCAGTTTATCGGAAATTTCGTTGATTTCCCGCAGGCAGGAATACAACGTTGTGGTTTTGCCGGAACCGGTCGGGCCGGTCACAATCATGATGCCGTTCGGCATGCGGATAATTTCGCGGATTTTTTCGATCACGTCCATGCCCAACCCCAATACTTCAAGGTCAAGGTTCACCACGCTCCGGTCCAGGATACGAAGCACGGTGGATTCGCCCCAGGACGTCGGCAGGCACGATACGCGCAAGTCCACCTGTTTGCCGAACACCCGAAGCTGAATACGCCCGTCCTGCGGACGGCGGCGTTCGGAAATATTGAGGTGGCTCATGATCTTGATACGACTGATGACCGGCACCGCCATGCTCCGGGGCGGAGTCGGCATTTCGCGCATGGCGCCGTCCACACGGTAACGGACCCGGAAGTCTTTTTCAAACGGTTCGAAGTGGATATCCGCCGCCTTGTCTTTTACGCCCTGCTGCAGGATAACCTCCACAAAGCGGACAACCGGGGTTTCGTTTGCGGCGGCGTAAGTCTGGCTCTCATCGTCGGGGTTAAAATCTTTTCTCGTATTGCTGAGTTCCACCAGCATATCATGCACGGTCCCGATGGTGATCGGATAAAATTTTTCAACCGCTTCGGCAATTTGATCCTCGGCGGCAACGACAATTTGAATGTCCACTCCGGTGATAAAACGGAGTTCCTCACCGATCTGGTAGTTGAGCGGCTGGCGCGACACCACTTTCAGCGTCGCGCCGTCGAATTCAACCGGCAGGATTCCATAGGCCCGCGCCATTTCGGGGTCGATCATCTTGATGACTTCCCCGGGAATGGAAATATAACGGACATCCATCACTTCAGTCCCGAGGCTGTCGGCAATCAGCCGGAGCAACTGGTCATTGGTAAGCAATCCGAAATTGACGACCACTTCGGAAAACGGCTTGCCGGAGCGCCCGCATTCATCCTCGATTTCCTGAAGTTGCTCTTCCGTACAGATGTTCTCCGACAGAAGGATATCTTTCAAAGCCAAACTTTCATGATCAAGCATATAAAAACCTCAGTTATTGGGACTATTCATTGTCGGTCATGGTTACCCGGATCACTTCCTCCAGGGAGGTCAAGCCGTCGGCCGCCTTGCGGATGGCGTCTTCACGCAGCGTCATCATGCCGTTTTTCCGGGCGGCATCGCGCAAGACGTTGGTCGGCTTCCCCTGATAAACCAGTTCGGTGATATCTTTGCTCAAATCAAAAATCTCGTAAATCCCCATTCGTCCCTTGTACCCGCGAATACAGGCCGGACAACCGGCGCCGCGCTTGAACTGATGGGTGGCCAGATACTCATCCGAAAGGCCGAGCAGACGCGTTTCGCGCTCGCTGGGCGTATAAGGTTCGGCGCAAAGCTTGCACATCCGCCGGAGCAGGCGCTGCGCCATCACGGCGCGGAGTGACGAAGCCAACATGAATCCTTTTACCCCCATGTCCACCATACGGGCAATCGCGCCGGGCGCGTCGTTCGTATGGAGGGTACTGAAAACCAAGTGACCGGTCAGCGAGGCGTTAACGGCGATTTCACCGGTTTCCAGGTCACGGATTTCCCCTACCATGATGATGTTCGGGGCCTGGCGCAGCATAGAACGCAGTGCCGCCGCAAAGGTCAGGTTGACGCTCCGGTCCACCTGCACCTGATTGATCCCGCTGAGCTGATACTCCACCGGGTCCTCGGCGGTAATGATTTTGCGGGCGGGCGTGTTGAGGGTATTCAAAAATGCGTAAAGAGAGGTGGTTTTGCCCGAACCGGTCGGGCCGGTCACCAGGAAAATTCCGTCCGGCAGGCCGAGAATACGGTCAATGATTTTCATATCGTCCGGATAAAATCCAAGCTGCGGGATTTCCAGCTGGATACTCGATTTGTCCAGGATACGCATGACCACGCTTTCTCCGTGCACCGAAGGAATGCTGGATACGCGCAAGTCCAGGTCGCGGTCCGCCACCCGGATCTGGATACGGCCGTCCTGCGGCACCCGTTTTTCGGCGATATCCATGCGGGACATGATTTTGATACGGCTGGTCAGGTTGCTCTGGATGTATTTCGGGGGGCGCTCCAACTCGCGGAGAACACCGTCCACCCGGACGCGAACCCGGTAATAGGTTTCCATCGGCTCGAAGTGAATATCGCTGGCGCGCATTTTAAAGGCTTCCATGATGATCAGCGAAACCAGCTTGATCACCGGGGAGTCGTCGGCCGTGGTTTCTTCGGTGGCCCCGATGCCGCCGATCTGAACGCTGCCGAGCCCCTCGTCTTCATACTCGCGCAACGCCTCGTCCACCGAGTCGTTAATGGTATGGTAATGCTTGTTGATGATATCGTTAATCTGGTCTTCTTTGCTGATGACCGCCTCAACATCGCAGCCGAGCAGATAACGGATCGAGTCAATCACCTCCATATTGGTGGGATCGCTCATGGCAATGGTCAGGGTATTGTCGTTTTTCATGACGGGGACGACGTTGTACTGGAGCACGATCTCTTTCGGCAGCGCCGCCAGCACCTCGGGAGGGACCACGTAGCCGGTCAGTTCCATTACTTCAAGGCCGAACTGCTGGGCCAGCATGGCCTGAATGTCCTGCTCCGTCGTATAGCCCAGCATCACCAGTGCGTCGATAATATCCAGAGAACCATCGCTTTCATCGACTTTGGCCTGGGCTTTTTCAATCTCCGCAGGGCCGATAATGCCGTAGTCGGTCAGCAATTCCAGAATATATTTACTGTCTCTGCTCAATGATCATTACCTCGGTTTTATAGGATTATGTTAAAATAAACAGCCTGTCCTTTTCAGAAAAACAACCGGAATACGTCCATGCGGGTTCCCAGGAATCCTGTGCGGACTTATCCGTATCCGAAATATTAATTCTTCAAGACCGCTTTTTCAAGTCGAATTTCAAAAATTCTCTAAAACAGCACGGTTATTTCATGAGAAAAAATTCGACCGCCTGCATTGGCTACATTGGAATACGATAACATCATTCATTCCGTTTGCAGGTTTTTCACCGGATAAACAGACCATCCCGACCTGCCGCCGGACGGAAAAACATTCAGCCGCCATTCAGCAACCGCCGAAAACAATCAAAAGCAAGAGCAAAATCACAACAAACAACAAACAACCGCCGCAACCACGCACCACCACCGGATTCCGACCCGTTTGGACCGGAGTGCCGCACTCAAGGCAAACCGCTCCGGCTCTGCCGTTCGTCACCACGCCCGTCTGGATACGCTGCGAACCGCAACGCGGACAGGAAAGGGCCGGCGCCCGGCCCCCATCCCGCCCTCGGAATTCCCCTGTACTTCCGGAGAATTCCGCATGCGCTCCGTTCGCCGTTTCGCCGCCCGCGCAATACGGACAGTTCGGGGCGTCCGGACTGATTTCATTACCGCATTTCGCGCACTTCATGGGCGAATTCTCCGATCAGGAGCCGCAGCATTTTTTATATTTCTTGCCGCTGCCGCACGGACATGCTTCATTGCGCCCGACTTTCGGAGTGGTCCGCTGAAAAGTCACGTTGATCTCTTCGACTGCGGCCTCCGGGTTTTCCGGCAGCGCGGGAGCCTCCGTAATAGCGGCGTCCTCGAACTGGCTGAATTGCTGATGAATCAATTCCTGGGGCATCGCCCGCAGGATCCGTTCCCATTCCTCCACCGTGGTCAGAGAAGCCCGCATCAAATTCTTGGCGGTTTCCTTGAAAATCCGGTTCATCAGGTCGTCAAAGAGCTTGAATGCTTCGTTTTTATATTCGACCAGCGGGTCTTTCTGGGCGTAAGCGCGCAGGCCCATGCTGGAACGCAGGTGATCCATTTCGTACAGATGTTCCTGCCAGAGTTTATCGATCCCTTCCAGCACAATACGGCGTTCAAGCCATTTCTTCTCGTCTTCGCCGAGGTGGGCATGTTTCGCGTCAAAGGATTTCTCGATTTCCCGGACGATCTTCAGGCCCAGGGCATCCAATTCACGGGGAACGTCATCCAAACCGAATCCTAGCGATTTCTGGTTCAGGTTGACGGTCGGGAAAGTCAGGCGCAGCCAGCCCAGCAGGTATTCCCAGCCGAACACCGCGTCGCGGCTTTCCGGGGATTTCGAATTCTGCCCCTGCAGCGCCGCGTCATGGACGTACTTGATCACGATCTCCTCGATCACGCCGAACAGCACGTCATGCGGATTTTCGGACAGCAGCGCTTCTTTACGCAGTCCATAAACCACTTCGCGCTGTTTATTCATGACGTCGTCATATTCCAGCGTCCGTTTACGAATCGAGAAGTGATGCTGTTCCACCCGGCGCTGGGCCGTTTCGATCGAACGGTTCAGCCACGGATGCTGTAATTTTTCGCCTTCTTCCAGTCCGAAACGTTCAAAAATCTTGATGATACGGTCGGAACCGAACAGGCGCATCAGGTTGTCTTCCAGCGAAATATAGAATTTAGACGATCCCGGATCGCCCTGCCGCGAACAGCGTCCGCGCAACTGGCGGTCGATACGGCGCGCGTCATGCCGTGAACTGCCGACCACATGGAGCCCGCCGAGTTCACGCACCCCCTCGCCCAACTTGATGTCGGTACCACGACCGGCCATGTTGGTCGCCACCGTGACGGCCCCGAGACGGCCCGCTTCCGTAATGATTTCCGCTTCATGCTGATGGTGCTTGGCGTTCAAGACACTGTGCGGAATGCCTTTCCGTTTGAGCATGCGGCTGAGAATTTCGGAATCGTCCACCGAGGTTGTCCCGAGCAGAATCGGGCGCCCGGTGGCGTGAACCGCTTCGACTTCCTCGACCACGGCATTGTATTTTTCGCGGCGGCTCTTGAAGACCGAATCGTCCTCGTCCTTACGGATACAGGGCCGGTTGGTCGGAATCACGATCACGTCGAGCTTGTAAATCTGGTGAAACTCGTTGGCTTCGGTTTCGGCGGTACCGGTCATCCCGGCCAGTTTTTTATACATTCTGAAATAGTTCTGAATGGTGATCGAGGCCAGAGTCTGCGTTTCATCTTCAATAGTCACGCGTTCCTTGGCTTCAAGGGCCTGATGCAGACCGTCGCTGAAACGGCGCCCGGGCATGATACGGCCGGTGTGCTCGTCCACGATCATCACTTTGCCTTCCTGAATCACGTAATGAACGTCGCGCTCGAACAGGCAATAGGCGCGGAGAAGCTGCGACAAGTCGTGAAGCCGTTCGCTTTTCTTTGAAAATTCCTGCTGGTATTCCTCTTTGCGTGCCGCTTTTTCTTCTTCCGGTATGCCGGTGTCTTCCTCAATGGTATGAAGGTCGTTGAGCAGGTCCGGCATAATGAATGCCTCGGGGTCCCCGGGCGACATGGCGTTGCGGCCTTTTTCGGTCAGGTCGGCCCCGTGCCCTTTTTCGTCGATGGAGAAAAAGAGTTCTTCCTGGACTTCCTGAAGCATCCCGCGGTTGTTGTCACTGCGGACACGGGATTCCAGGCGTTCGACATCTTTCAGCACCGAGCCGTCTTCCAGCACGTGCAACAGTTGTTTGTGCGTAGGCATGCCGAAACGCACCTGAAGCAGTTTGGTAATGGCGCCTTCGTATTCCTCGCTCGACGGGGTTTCCTTGGACAAAACTTCACGAGCCTCTTTTACCAGGCGCGAACAAAGGTTATTCTGTTTGAAATAAAGGTCGGCCACTTTGGGCGTAAGCTCGTCAAACTGATGGGAACTGTTGCCGGCAGGCCCGGCGATAATCAGCGGCGTTCTGGCTTCGTCAACCAGGATGCTGTCGATTTCGTCCACGATCGCATAATAATGGTCGCGCTGCACCATCTGTCCGGCGTCCATCGCCATCCCCATGTCGCGCAGATAGTCAAAACCGAATTCGCTGTTGGTGCCGTAAGTGATGTCGCAGGCATACATTTCGCGGCGAACCTGCGGCGGCTGCATGTTCTGGAGGCAGCCGACGGTCAGGCCGAGAAAATTATAAACCACGCCCATCCATTCAGAGTCGCGGCGCGCCAGATAATCGTTCACCGTGACCAGTTGGCAGTTGCGCCCGGTCAAAGCGTTCAGGTAAAGGGGCATGGTACCGACCAGGGTTTTCCCTTCCCCGGTGGCCATTTCGGCGATATTGCCGCGATGCAGGGCAATCGCGCCCATGATCTGGACGTTGAACGGAACCATATCCCAGACCATTTCCTGCCCGCAGACCGAAACGGTGGTTCCGACCAGACGGCGGCAGGCGTTTTTAACGGCCGCAAAAGCCTCGCACATAATGTCGTCAACGGTTTCGCCTTTTTGCAACCGCTCTCTGAATTCAACGGTTTTAGCTTTAAGCTGTTCGTCGGTCAACTGCTGGTAACTTTCTTCAAGCGCAACAACTTTGCGGACCAGCGGCAACATTTTTACCGCGTCACGCTGGGATTTCTTGCCGAAGACCTTTTCGAGAATATAAGTAAACATGAACGAATCGTCCTTTCGAATATTATTCCGATATTATTTGGAACCGGGACGGTCAAGCGAAGCGCCTTCCCGGCAGAGCGGACAGGCGTCCGGCTCATAAGTCGCCAATTCCAGTTTGAGCAAGCTCTGGTGCGGTACGTCAAAGGAAGCCTGGCCGCCGCTGCGGTCCACGATCACTGCCACGCCGACCACATCCCCGCCGTGGGCGCGGACCAGGTCCATGGTCTGCTGGACACGGCCGCCGCGGGTCACCACGTCTTCGGCCACCAGCACTTTTTCGCCGGGGGCGATGCTGAAACCGCGCTTCAGCACGAGCTCGCCGTCTTCCTTATCGGCAAAGATTGCGCGGACGCCAAGGGCGCGCGCCACTTCCTGTCCGACGATCAGGCCGCCGACGGCAGGCGAGATCACGCAGTCGATTTTCTGTCCTTTGAATTTCTCGGCCAGAGCACGGCAGGCCTTTTCGGCCAGGTCGGGATATTGAAGAAGCAGAGCCGCCTGAAAAAACTGATTGCTGTGCAGTCCGCTGCGCAATTGAAAATGTCCGTTCAGAAGCGCCTTGGCGTCAATCATCATCCGGGTAATTTCCTGAGGTGTCATTTTAAAATCCTGTTGTTTCAATTCAAAATCGTATCATCAATTAAACGTGTCTGCGGAGGCCGGTTTGATCCAGAGGTGGAAATCAACCTGCCTGCCGCCCAGATCAAGCGTAATCAACGTATTCAACCGGGTCAACAGCAATGCGTACGGAATTTTGACGCTGCCGCCGGCCACGTTCACCGAAACGTTGCTGGAGCCGAGAATATCTTCGGCGTCACCGATGGCTTCGACCAGGATCAGCATCCGCCGCAGCTTGTCTTTGAGCTCGGCGTCGAGCATATACGTGCGATGGCATTTCGGACAGACCGCCTGGAAATCACGTCCCGTGATATCCGCCAGGTTGAATTTGACCACTCCCTCGCACTGGTCATTCAGGCAATGAAAGTCAATCAATGCTTTAATTTTTTTATCGGCCTTTCTCCGGGTCGCTGCCATTCTATATCTCCTGATGTTAGCCTTATCCTAATAATTTATTCAAGTAATATAGAGCCTTATGGTAATTTTTAAAGCCGGAACCGAAATTTAAATCAATTTTTTCAGAATCCTCTTGAAAACCCGAAACCCCACTGTATATTATCCCTCCTGAATTACACAAGCGGGTGTAGCAAAATGGTTATGCTCCAGCTTCCCAAGCTGGCTACGACGGTTCGATTCCGTTCACCCGCTCCATTTTTTCCTTGGCATTCCCCCGTTGAATCTTCCTGCACTTTTGTTTTCGTTTTGAATCGCCGAAAAAAATTATTTATTCCAAATTCCGGATTGACTTATTGCGCCGAAGCATTATTTTTATCATATACAAAACCACATAAGGTACGTCTATTTATAATCATAATCCAAAAAGGCGGGATATCATGAAATTTCTTGCATTATCAGCCATGCTGCTGTTATCCGCGGCGGCCTACAGCCAACAGGCGGCCCCCACGCCCAAAATCCGGGTCGCCGTGCTGGATTTCACCACCGCGGACACCGAAGGGCAGAAACGCTTTCTGAATCATGAAAACAAAAAAATCGACATCCCCCGCGAATCAACCCTGAATATGGCCGACCACCAGACCATGAACAGCATCATGCAGGGCTATGTCCGGATGATCGACGCCTCGGACAACTCCGCCACCAATGCGGCCAACCGGATTTCCCAAATCCAGGACAATGAACGCAACTATGCCAAAACGCTTGAACTCTACAACACCGTCGTCAAAGGCGAGAGCCGCCCGGTCGTGCTCGGCGCGGAATACCTGACCGCCCGCCTTGCGAAAAACAACAACCTCTTTGCCCCGGTAAGCCCGCAGCTCGTCGCCGAAGCCATGAAAAAGCTGGCAACGGAAAGCGATTTCCCGAAGGATTTCATGCGTAAACTCGCCGAAGAAAGCGGCGCCACCCACCTGATTTACGGTACGGTTTCCGATCTGCGCAGCCGTCAGGATTCGTTTAAAGGCTACGGCGTCGCCACCGCATCCACCACCTACCAGCTCGACCTGATCCTGAAAGTGGTGGATTTGAACGCGCAAAGCGTCTGTTACGGCAACGTTTACACCGGCACCTACCGCGAACAGCAGCGCCCGAACGTAACCTCGGTCGATCACAACAAATTCCAGAACCTGATGACTTCCGCCGTCGAACAAGCCGCCGAAGACCTTGCCGAACGCGCCAAACCGGGCCCGGACAGCATGTTCCGCCCCGCCGTAGCGCCAGTCCGGGTCATCTTCGCGGTCGAAGGCGGCAAAAATTTCAAGCCGGATACGGCCACGGTCAAAATCAATGGCAGGGAAGCGGGCGACTCGACCCGGGTATTCGAACTGGCCCCCGGCAATTATTCGGTTGAAATCAGCGCGCCGGGTTATAAAACCCAACAGATCCCGCTCGGTCTGGACGCGGACCGCGCCGTCAAAGTAACGTTGCAAAAGGAGAAATAACCATGATCAGATATTTATCGACACTGTTGTGCTGCGCGGTTTGTTCCGTTACCGTGCTGCTGTCCGGGGCGGATAAACTCGCCATAGCCGAACCCGTCGCCAAGGGCGGCGTGTCTCCCCAGGAGGTCGAAGCCCTGTGGGGCATGCTGGAGGCTAACGTCGGCGGCTTTGAACTCATTTCCCGCAGCGCCCTCAAACAGATGTTGGCCGAAATCGGGTTCACCGACACGTCGGGGCTGACCAATCCGAATTCCGTCCAGAAAGCGAAACTCGGCGAAATCAAAACCGTCCAGTACATTCTCATTTCCGAGGTCAACCGCTTTGGCGCCCGCTATAACGTCAACCTGTTGCTCGTCGATTCCTCGACCGGCTCGATCAATCCCGACAAACGCGGCTCCGTCACGGTCAACAGCTTCGATGAATTCAGCGACAAACTGCCCGATACCCTGCGTGAAATGGGCCTCGGCCGCCCCGTCGCCCTGTCGGGGCGCGCCGCCCTGCTCGAGCCAGTCATCAAACAGGCGGGTACGCCTCCTTACATGCGCGATCAGTTCAACGACCGGATGCAGGCGGCCCTGCTGGAGAACGGTATCCGCCTTTACCAGCTCCAGAACATCCGCCGGATTCTGAGCGCCAACAACATCGCCGCCCTCGACGAAGCCGAACCCGCCATGTACGCCCGCATCGGCGAACTGCTCCGGGCGGATTACCTGATCCAGCCGGTCATCACCACCTTCGCCACCCGGATCGACCGCAAATTCATCAAAGCATCGAACCGTACCGTAATCAAATGCATCGGCGATATGAACGGCAGCGTGAAAATCGTCAATGCCAAGACCGGCGACCTGCTGGCCAGCATCCCGTTCCGCAACCGCATCGATTTCGCCGACCTTGACGACGACATGACCGACTGGACACCGGAAGATTACGGCAACTACCTGATCGAAGCCACCCTGAAAGAACTCGCCCCCAAAGTACTCGAACGGATGAAAACAGAGGCAAAATAAGCATTGCCATGCACACCCATCGAATACTCAGCCTGTTCATACTGGCGGCCGCCTCGATTCTATTCGGCGGCTGTTCCTCCATCATCAACTCCCATTATCAGAAAGAGCCGATGCTCGCCGATTATCTGCGGGGCGACTCCGGCGCGGTATCCGAGTTCATCACCGATAAACTGGAATCAACTTCCGGCTCCGGCGACGAGTTGATGTGGGTGCTGGAGGCCGGCAGCATGAAATTTTTTACCGCCAACTATCCCGCCAGCATTGACTATTTCCGCAAGGCCGAAGAACTGATCGCCGAATACGACGAACGCGCCACCGTCAGCCTGCGCGACGGCGGTTCCGAAGCGATCATGGCCATGACCAACCTGAACGCCCTGCCCTATCGCGGTTTCTGCCGCGACCGGATCATGCTGTCGTTTTACAAAGCGCTGGCCTATCTTGGCGAGAACAACGAAGAGGCTTTCCGCTCCCAGTTGCGCCGCCTGCGCGACGAACAGAAAAAAGTCATGGAAGACTACCAGAAGTTTTTCGAAGCCGAACAGGAAGCCATTCGCCAGGCGCGCGCCAAAGACCCGGAACTCGCCCAAACTATCAACCAGACCAATGAACAGTCCATCAGCTCCAACGTTGACAACAGCGAGTTCTCCGAACGCCTCAAAAATACCCGTGAAATTGCCAATCGCGGTTACGGGGATTTCCTGAATCCGGCCGCATTGTTTCTTTCCGGCATCGGCTCTGTCCGCGAGGGCTACTACGACAACGCGGTGATCGATTTTCGCCGCCTTTACGAAGCGATGCCGGACAATCCGACGGCCCGCCGCTATTACGTGACGGCCCTGCAATGGGCCGGCATGCCCGTCCCGGCGAACCTGCAAAGTGTTCAGCCGTTTGATTTTCCGCTGGGCGCGGATTGCGTATACGTGCTCTTCGCCAATGGCCGGAGCGCCGCTTTTCAACAGGTGGCCATTTATTTCCCGGTCATGACCGCGTGGCCGGTCTGCGAATACTACCCGGCGCCCTACTCCGGATTCCAGGTCAATGCCGGCGGGTTCAGCGGCAAGAGCGTGCCGCTCGCGGATATGGACGGCATCCTCTCGCAGGAATACACCCAGCGGTTGCCCGGCATGATCACCCGGATCGTGATCAGCACCGCGTTGAAAGAGGCAGCTCATTATGCGGGAACCTGGGCGGCGGGTCAGGAAGACGTCGGCGCCGGGATAGCGGTGTTCCTGGCCGGTTTGATTTACAAAATTGCGTTCAACACCGCCGATACCCGGAGCTGGGAGCTCCTGCCGAAAGAATTTCAACTGGTTCAGTTCCCCATGCCCGCGAACCGCAGAATCACCATTACCCCGGATGGCCGGGAAGGCCGAAAAAAAGAGATTACCCTGCCGGAAAAATATCGATCGGCGATTCTTTACGTGCATACGCCGTCCGAGCATGTTTTCGATGTCAACATATTGGGTTTCACCAGCAAATAATCAACAAGGAGAATGCGATGAAAATCTATGCTTCATTAGCCGCGCTAGGCATATTGCTTCTGGCCGGAACCGGCTGTCAGAACACGGTAAACACCGTCGAGACGGAAGATAAAAACATGACCGTGAACACGGTTAAAGACAACCGTTACGTCACCGACAGCTTTCTGCGGGACCGCCTGCGCCTGGTCGGCGTCAACACCTCCGAAACCCCGGAAGGGCTGATGCGCGCCCAGTTGACGGCGGTAAACGTCCGGACCGGCGTATTCGCCCAGGCCTGGAGCTCCATGACGAACGACAACCCGTACCGTGTCCTCTACAAGTTCACCTGGTTCGACGGCAACGGCATGGAAGTGGAATCCATCCTTTCTTCCTGGCATGAACGCAGAATCATCCCCGGCGAAACGGTTCAGTTCCAGTCGGTCGCCCCGCGCAAAGACTGCAAAGATTTCCGTATTGAACTCAAAGAAGCACCCTAAAAGAGGTATATTATGACTAGACTCCTGATCCTGACCACTCTGGTTCTGGCCGGCGGCATCCTGTCCGGCTGCAATTCAACGAAAACCACAACGTTCAATCCGTCCAATCCGAACGAGAGCAAGCTCCGTGTAATCGGCACCGTTTCCTATGCCGAGTGCTACGAAGCCGCCCGCGCCGCGGCGCAAAGCGCCATCACCAGCCCCCGGTTCGATACTTATCTGGCTCAGTACCGCCGGGAAAAAAGCGACGAACAGGCCATTCCGCTGATGCAGGTCGGTTATTTGAAGAACCAGACCCGCGACCCCGATCTCCAGATGAACCTCGTCACCGACGAACTCTGTACCGCGCTGATGAATTCCGGCAGGGTTGACGTGACGCTGGCTACCGGCCGCGACGTGTCGCAAACCTTCGCCGATGCCCGCGAACTGAAAAGCGACCCGAACTTCAACAAGGAAACCGTCGCCCAGAAAGGCACTCTGGAAGCGCCCCGGCTGAGTCTTGAAGGTTCCATCATCTCCAACACCGTTTCCGAGAACGGCACCACCGAACAGGTCTACACGTTCAACCTCCGCATGGCGGACATCAAAACCGGCCGCGTTCTCTGGTCGTACAACAAGCCTTTCGGCACCCGCAAAACCCGCAACGCGGTAGGCTGGTAATCACAGGACGCAACTCATGAAAAAATCATCATTGATCCTGATTCTGGCTGCCGCCGGAATCTTCGCGGGCGGCTGTACCAACACCGCCCGGTTCGATTATACCGGCACGATGGGCACAATGCTCAGAGTACCGGCAAACAGCGGCAAAAGCATTGCCGTCCTCCCCTTCATGGACCAGCGCGGACAGAAATACGTCGATCCCGCCCTGCTGGCCGAGGCCGAGGACTATCCGTACGGCGACAGTGGCTCGCTCTGGTTCGGAATCATCCCGCTGATGCCGTTCGGCTGGATCGGCAAGGAAGAACCGGAAAAGAGCCCTGAATTCATTTCCCTGGGCTATTTTCACGCCAACCCGCCCGCCAATCTGGCCGACGCCGCTGAACTCAGCCTGGCCACCTCGGGGTTGTTCTCCCGGGTCGCCCGGGTCGATACCCCCGCCAATGCCGATACGGATTATCTGTTCCGGGGCAGTTTCTCCAATCTGCATTACAGCGGAACCATGTTTTCGTACTGCGTGACCTACATCGGCGCACCGGTTTTCTGGATCCTCGGAGCACCGATGGGCTATTCCCGCAATGAACTGTGGGTCGACTTCGCTCTGGTCGAACGCGAAAGCGGCAAAACCGTCTGGACCTACCGTTTCCGCGACAAGGATTATATCGTCCACTGGATTTACGCCCGCGTCGGCAAAGACGCCAGCTTGTATGCGGAACTGATGCGCCGGGGGATGAACGCCGCGATCTACGACCTCAATTCCAAAATCGGGAATCTGTAATCAGAACGTCAGTTCTTTCTGCAGAACCGACAGCACGGCCCGCAGGGCGTTGCCTCCAATGGAGGAGTAACGCTTCAGCCAGACCGTACCGCTGCGCCCGATCGGCAAATCCGATTGCCGGTCGGGTTCAATTTCAATCATGTAATACGGCTCCAATGGCTGATACAGGCCGGTTCCTTCGGCCGGCATGCTCGGCACCGGGCCACCGAAGATATCCAACAGCGGCGAAGCGGGCAGCAGCGCGGGCAACGGACTTGCATAAGTGACGGTGCCGCCGTGCCGGGCCAGTTGATCGCGCAGGGCAACCGTAGTCCGGATGCCCGGATTGATTCCCTTATAATCACTTTCGCGCACATAAGCGACGATCTTGCGTCTTGAGGAATCCACGACTTCCCCGATCACCTCGCCCTTGCGCAGCCATTTCCCTTCTTTCAGGTGCAGATCGTAAAGGGCAAAGTTGCCGTCCAGCGGATTCACCACGTTCAACTGGCTTTTCTTCCGGGCAAGTTCCTCGATATTGGCGATATTGTTCTGCAGCGCCAACCAAAGCACCCGGCCCTCCGCCATCGTCTTGACATTGCTGAGCGACAGGTCGAATTCAGCGGTTCCCAGCAGTTTGTCGAGATAAGCTTCGCGGTGCGCCCATTCCAGATAAGGATTTTCCTGGCTGAAAATCGGTTGCCCTTTCAGAATCCGCTCGCCGTTCTGCACTTTCAGCGAATTCAAATATCCGTCGATCTGCGCATAGATGACGGCGGATTCACCCGGTTTCACCTCGCACGGCATGGTCAGATTCCACGGCAGCGGCAGCGCGATGATCAGGACAATGATCAGGAAACCGATCAATGAACCGATCAGGTTTGCCCGCCGGATTTTTTTCGACATGTGCATAATCGTTTTAACCTCCATATAAAACGGTCTGAAAAGCAACAGATAAACTTCCGATATCAACAGAATGATCCCGAGTGTTTTGGTGAACTGGAAATAGACGATCAGGATAATCGACGTATAAAGAAATAAACGGTAGACAAACGCGCAAACCCCGTATAATCCGGCCAGAAAGCGTCCGGTTCCCTTCAACATCGGATCAGGGTCCCCCATCTCAATGCCGAAAAGGATTCTGCGCCAGCCGCGCTTCAGGATCTCGGCGCTTCTCGACTGCAGGTTATCCATCCCCAGGATATCGCACAGGATAAAATAACCGTCGTATTTGATGAACGGGTTTCCGTTCACCAGCGCCGTATTGAGGATGCTGACCGTGAAAATGTAATAACAGATCGACCGTACCGCGCCGGGTCCCGCGTTGGCCCACAGCAGCGCCGCAATACCGCCGATGACGATTTCGCTGATGATCCCCGCACTATCGATCATGAACCGTTGTTTCCGGCTCGACAAACGCCAGGAGTCCGTCAAATCCGTGAACAGCCGGGGGAAGAAAAAAATGAACGCCACCCCGAATCGCCGCACCCGGATTCCGTACGCCTTGGCCGTATAGGCGTGACAGAACTCATGAATGCACTTGATAATGATCACCGCCAGCGAATAACGGACCAACCCCTGAAACGTCAAGGCATTGATGAACTGCTCCGCCACCCGCTGCCAGTTCGTGACCAGGCAGATATACCCGCAAACCGCCAGCAGCACCAATATGGTCAACATCCAGCGGTTGAAAATGAAATGCACCATGTCCGCCGTCCGGTTCAGGAATTTGTCCGGCTTGACCAGCGGCAAACGGAAAAACAGGTAGTTGGACAGAATCCGGGTGCCGAGCATTTTCTTTTTCATCATTTTCTGCTTGGCCACACGCGCTTCGGTCTGTCCGTAAATCGGCTGCAACAGGTTGTGGTTGCTCAGGAACACCAGCACGCTCATCACTTTTTTGCGGGGGAGTTGCATGCCGAGCGATTTCAATTTGGCGAGGAAATCATCCAGCTCCATGTTGGAGGTAAGCGCCGCGATGACATGGTAGTTTTCCTCGCTGAGCCGATAATAAATATCGCTCACCGGGTCATATAAGCTCCAGGTCGGAATCCCCGCGTGATCCAACGGCCCGCGGTAAAACTGCAGGTCGCGGCGCGGAGTACCCGTATAAACCTTGCGCTGTTCCGGAGCCTGATCCATGTTTAATCCCGCCTGCGCTTAAACACGCCGCCACCAGAGGACGATGTTACGGAAGAGGTAATAACCCAGACTGACCTTCGGCCCGGATATCCGCGCCACCCCGCGCATACCGCAAATCAATTTTTCATTTCCGGTCAGCTCCAGTTTGATCTGGTAACAGAATGTTTTCCGTTCCGTCAAGATCGGCTTCGGACTGATCGAAACCACCTTGCCGATTACCAACGGAACTTCGGGGCGGGTGTGCAGATACAGGGCATAGCGGGTATTGTCGCCGTCCAGCACCGACGCGTTGTGTTCATCCAGTTCGACCTGGGCTAAAAGGTTTTCCGTGCTGAGAACTTCAAACAATTTCTCGCCGGAGCGAACCGCCCGCCCTTCCATTTTCTCCCGTTCGCCGATGTCAAGCATTCCGGCGCTTTCGGCGACGATATTGCTTTTTTCAATATACCATTTATTTTTCTCGATGCTGATTTCGGCGCGCTGGCGCTGCAGTTCAAGCAAGCGTACCTGTCCGCGCTGCCGCGGGTCGCTGAAAGCACTCATCTGGGCCTGATCCAGTTGGACTTTGGTCTTGTTCAGGATATTTTCAGCGTTCATCAGGTCGAAGTTCCGTTCGTCAACGTTATACGAGAGAACCACATCGTCTTTTTTGACCATGTCACCGCTGTTGAAATAACATTTCTCGATCACCCCGTCGAACGGCGCGTAATAATACCCTTCATCGCCCGGAATCACCTCAAACCCCGCCGATACGTTGTGCGGAATGCGCACCACCACCAGCGAAAAAACAAACACCACCGCCAGAATCAGCAATACCCGTGACGGACGGAAAAACTTTCGGGGATTCAACATGCTCCCGATCATGCTTTTCTTTTCGAAAAGCACATAAAAAAACGCCTCGCTGTAATGCTGGCAAAGAAGCGGAAGCACACTGACCGCCGACCGCGCCTGCTCGGGGTCCTCAAATTCCATGACCCATAAAAAAGGGTCCTGTTTTTCGTCCCGGCTCAATACGTAAATCGGAGCGATCACCACCGCCTTCGCAAATTCATTCAAGTAAGCCAGCGCCTCAAAAGCGCCGAGGGCGCCCTCCTGTTCTTTCAACAATTCCTCGGTTATGATCACCGGTTTGTCAAGAGTCTTGAACGGACGAGCAAGGTTGATGATATGCCCGTTGTATTCCGAGTTCATATTAACTTCGGTCTGTCCCGCAATCGCCTGAATTTTCGGCCAGCCGCCGCGGGTTTCCAGCAGCACGGAACGGTCAAAATGCAGCACCATGTGGCTGTTATTGACAATATGGGTGGCCAGGGCTCCGAGATTGTTTTTCTGAAACGCTTCATGCCCGAGCCGCAAAATCCCGGACACCACATTTAATTTACTCTTCAGCCGTTGGGCGTCGTCTCTGTTTTCAGCCGCCATAAATCACTCCGCTTTCTTTGCCGGCGAATCTTTCACCAATTGCCCGGACCAGCCGGACGACAACTCGCCATCCGCATTGTCCAGCACCACTTTCACTTCAAAGGTCCGGCTGGCGGGGTCCGCCTCCGCCGATATCTCATACACTTTACCGAGATGGACATTGCCGGTTTCATCAATTTTGATTTTCGCCTCCTGTCCGATTTTCAAGCTTTGCTTGTCCGCCGAAGGCAAATGCATGACCGCCAGAATCCGCCGGTCGTCGATCACGCTGACCAGTTGAGTTCCGTAACGGACAAATTCAAAATCCTGCACCAGTTTCCGGACAATCCGGCCGCTGAACGGCGCCATCACCTTACAACCCGCATAATCGATTTCCGCCATCTTCAGGTTCGCTTTGTTGAATGCGACTTTGGATTGGTTGACTTCGACTTCCAGTTCACTTCGTTCAAGTTCCTGCAGGCCCAGAATGCCTTTATCGTACATATCCTTGTTACGTTCCAGGGCTTTCTGAGCGTGAGTCAGCCCGGCTTCCGCCTCGACCACGGCGGATTTGGCTTTTTCCAGCCGCTGTTCGTAACTGCTGGCATTCAAAGTGACCAACAGATTTCCTTTTTCGATTTTCTCGCCTTCCTTGAAACTGTAAGACAATACCTGACTGTCCACTTCGGCGGAAAGAACCGCCTGGCGAATCGGGAACAGCACCGCCTTCACCGGCATGGATGCCAGCTCGCGCTCCCAGGTTGCAATATCAACCACCCCCGTTTTTGGTCCCTGCCCAAACACCGGCAGGGTCGCCGCCAGTGATAAAAAAGCGCCAAAGACGAAAAATACGCCTCGTTTCTTCATGAATACCTCTGAATGTTGATTACTTGACTGAAATTAGTGGATAGCAGACAGGTCCATGCGCCGCAGGCGAATCATGGTGAAGAACATGAAAATGAACGCTACCGAAATGGTATAAACAATCAGGGAAATAATCAGCAATGGATTGTTGATACTGTCCTGAAAGTAAAAAAGATAATTCGGAAACAGATAACGCAGTCCGCCGATAAGCATATCGACCCCGGGCAGCATACCGTCCGGAAATAATGAAACTGTCAGCGGCATAACCGCCATCACCAGCGAAAACAGGGAATACATCACGGTAATCACCATCGCTCCCATCGAACCGCCGACCGTCGAGAATGCAATCGTAATGGTAATCAGCGGAATCAACATCAAAGCCGGCAGAAATTGACGGCATATCAAAGCAAACGTATAAGGCGTAGAACCCAGCCCAAGGACCCGGTTGCAAATAATCAACGCAATTTCAATCAGGATAAATACGCCGAAACTCATGATCATGGTGGAAATATATTTGCCGGCCAGGTACTGCACCCGCCCCAGCGGCTTCGACAACACGATCATAATCAAGCCGTTGTTGATGTCCGACGGAATTTCCGAGGCACTGTAAAATACCGCGATCAAAATGCAGAACAGCATCGCCACACAGGTCCCGATGGTAATCGGCGGCACAACAATGTCTTTGCCGCTGAGCGCAAACGAAAAAAGCGATCCCTGGGAAATCTGCCCCGTGATCGGGTCCGCATTATCCGCCATGACACAGATAACAACGCTGATCAGCACCAATATATAAAATGCGGCTTCGCGCATTTTTCGCAATGACAATTCAGTTATCGCCCACATAAATCATCCCCTGTTCGACATTGTTTCATGCATCGGCCGTATATCTCTGCTATTTTTAATGGCTTCGACCAAGGTCTCCGCTTTCTTTGCTGTTTCCTCATCCTTGGCGGCCACGGCCTTTTCCTGCAACTGCTCGATTAAAATCAAATAATCGCGGTATTCCGGGAGTTGTTCCCCCAACGGTTTCAGATAATTGACAAACACCGCCGGACTCGCCTTGATCGAGCTCAGTTGGCCGAGCCCGGCTTCCCATGCCATAAAAACGTCACGGGGATCTTTCAGCGTTTTCAGAAAATCATGATATTCGGCAATCGTCACCTGCGGAGAAACCCGTTTCTCCAGCAGCATGCGCGCCATCGCCGCATAATAGTTTTTGGAATTCACATATTCAGGATTATTACGCACGGCCGCCAGCAGCCGCGAAGCTTCACCGTTATCTTTATCGAACAACAGCGAGGCCAGTCCGATAATCGAGGAAAGGCGGATGTCGGCATCTTTGGCGTCTTCGATGCTCTTTTTATACTCCGCGTACCGAGTCCGGAAATCGAGAGGAGCCTGAATGATGGCATTGGGAATGCCTCTCCGTGCCTTTTTGATTTCATCCCTGACGGCGGTTGCTTTCTGGACCGTCGCCTCATCCTGGAGCTTATTGGCATGCGTCTGGATATTCGCATAGAAATTATCGAAATTCGTATAGATCATCTTGTTTTCAAGCAGCGGGGCAAGATATTCCAGATGAACCCGCGGGGCAACCCGTTTGGTATTCAACTGCGCCCGGCCCGCATTCCAGGCGGCAAGCTTGTCTTCATCCCAGTCCAGGCTGTCGATGTGTTGGTGATAGTCTTTGATGCTCAATGCAATTTGTGGATTGTCGCCAAGCAGAAGTCGCGCCAGGGACTTGTAGGCCCGGCGGGATTTGCGATATTCGGGATTGAGCGCCACTTCGGCCAATACGGCATCGCTGCCTTTTTTATCCTTGACCTTGATATAATCGGCGAAATTGAACATGGCTTCAACCCGGGTATCCACGTCACGGGCGTTTTCCATTTTTTCTTTCCGATCCAAGTACTGAGCGCGGTATTCCACCGCGAGCTTGGCGCTCTTTGGAAGCCAGTCGACCAACCGCGCATATTCACGCGGCTGGTCGTCTTTTTTACCTGCGGCCAACGTATTTGCCTGCAGGATTCCTTCAGAAATCAGGAAGGCGACAAACGCCAGAAAGAATGCCAGCCCAAATAAAAAGGATCTTTTATTCCATCTGAACTTTTTCATGCCGCCCCCCTCGCCTGTTCCTGAATTAGAGTTTCTGTCCGGTCTTCACGCAGAATTTGGCTCCGGGGGTGAGCACTTCTTTGCAGAACGGGCAAAGACCATAAACAATGACCTCAGTACCGCAGGCGCCGCAGAACTTATCGCCGGGGCAATAAGCCGTAGCGCAGCTGTGGCAGAGATGGGCATCGCTGAACACTTTCTTCGTGATTTCGTCAGCCAGTTTGACCGCTTCAGCCGTCGGTTTGTAGTCTTCGGGCGGGTTTTTGGTATTGCGGACGGCCAACAGGAGGCGTTCCTTCAGGTCCTGAGAGTTGTACTCGGAGGTCGGAACGTCACCGCGGCTGTTCAGGATGGCGTCATCCCATTCATTGAACAGCACTTGCAGCAGGGCATGACGATCATCCAGCTTTTTTTCACCCGCCAACACTTTGGCCTTGGCGCGATAGTAGTAGCTGGTGTAATAAGCATTGCCCTGATCCTTGCCGCCGGAACGTTCGATCGCCATCTTGAAATAGCGGATCGCGTCTTTATGGTTGGGAGGGGTCATGTGCTGAACCATCACGAAACCGGCATAAAACGGGATCTGGGAATTGCTCTTCAGATTCGGGTTTTCACAGGCAGCATCCAGAATTTCGACCGTCTTCACGGGATCGGCGATCGAGATCATGGCGGCCCCTTCCTGATAGATTTTCGACAGGTTCGGGTCGTAGGACATCAGGCGCTCGAGCCGCGACACCACCTGCTTGACATTATCGCCGTCAACCGTGTTGAGCGAGCCGAGGTAGTTGACGAAAAACATCCATTCCACGTCGGAAAGGAATTTATGGAAACCGCCGAGCGGCAGCTTGGACAAGGTGGCGCGGGTCGGCGAAAGTTCCAGTTGTTTCTGATGCAGATTTTGGGCGAGAAGCCATCCGCCGAGTACCGCAACAATGATGATTACAACATGAATTGCATTACGTTTCATAAGAATAGTCTCCCTTTATTATCGGATGTCTTTGCGGCTGAAGATCAGGCTGGCCAACGCCGTGGCAAACAACGCATAGGCAATCCCCCAGAGCGCGACCAGAATCACGTAGTTCCAGGTAATAGCCGTATTGTAGACCGCATCCGCTTTGAAGTTAAACAGGTCAAGGTCCGGAATAATCCCGCCGTAAACCACCGGGATATTGAACAGCGCGGCGCTGGAATGAGCAAACCACACCACCAGCACGGTGACGATCGGCGCCACGATTTCCGGCAACGCAATGGAGAACAGAACGGCCAATGCCGCCATCGGGATCAGGGACAGGATGACCATGATCTGGCTCTGCAGCATGATCATGCCGATCGGCTCGCTGAACGAAATCTTGAAGATGAAGAACGAACCAAGCGCAATCAGCGAACAGACGATGACGCCGACGACCACATAACCGACCAGCTTGCCGATCAAATAATGGGTTCTGCCGAGCGGCTTGGAAAGCATTGTGGAGGCAACGCCCTCTTTCAATTCTTTCGGGATTTCAAACGTCAGTGAAATGATCACCAACACTCCGGCAATCGTGTTCAGCAGCAGCGAGGCGTCGACCAGCAGTTCTTTGTGCAGGCCGAGCGACAGGACGTCATAGTTTAAAGCGCTGGTCACCAGTACCCATACACAGAATACCAGAAAATAGACCACTTTCAGACGCAGAACATTTTTCCATGTACTGCCGGCAATTGCGATGATTTCATTCATTGTTTATCATCCTCATTTTGTTCTTGGTTGCGTGTTTGTTTCCAACTTCTTTTGTCGTTCTTGATAAAAAAATACCATTTTCCTCATCTATACTAATAACATAGCTTGCCGAAGTTTCCACAATTTTTTCGTGAAAACCTCAATTTTTTGTTATTTTTTATTGTTTATTGTCCTCCTTGAGAGTCCGGAAGAAGAAATCCTCCAATTTTTCATATGCCGCAGTAACATTGATTTTATCGGATGATTTGCTGACGACCGCATCGACCTTCCCGCGGATTTCATCGTCCGCCGGGAACGTAAGAATCCAGGCGCCGTCCTCTTTGCGGGAGGTCTTGGCCGCCATGGTAATCAACTCCTTGAGAACTTCGTCGTTGTTCGGGGGAATAATAGCGGTGAATCCGGAAGCGCCAAGCAGTTTATTGAGCCGTCCGGCACAAAGCAGTTTACCTTTGTTGAGAATGGCGACATGGTCGCAGATTTCTTCCACGTCCGAAAGGATGTGGCTGCTGAAAAAGACGCTGGCCCCCCGAGCCTGCTGTGTCAAAATAATCTGCTTGAATTCCTGCCGCCCATAGGGGTCCAGTCCCAACAGGGGTTCGTCGAGGATCAACAGGTCAGGCTGGTTCAAAATGGCCTGGGCCACCCCGATCCGCTGCAGCATGCCCCGGGAGAACGATCCGATTTTCTCCCGCATATGAGGCGCCATTTTTACAGTTTCCAGCACCATCTCAATCCGGGGGCCGCGCTCTGCGGATGGAATCTTGAGCAATTTGCCGCAGATATTGAGAAACTCGTAAGCCGTCAACTGCGGGCTGAACGCCGGAGAGTCGGGCAGGAATCCGATCCGCTCCTTGATCTCCACGTCATAAGACGGCTTCCCCAGGACATATGCGGTTCCGCCCGTCGATTTGATCAGGTCCATCAGGATTTTGATGGTGGTTGTTTTGCCGGCTCCGTTCGGACCGAGAAAACCATACACCGCACCCTTCGGCACGGAAATGGTCAGATTATCGAGAGCCTTTTTCCCGGCTTTGAAAAGCCGTTTGTAAACCTTGGTAAGATTTTCGGTCTGTATTACGATTTCCGCCCCCATAGATCACCATGTATGTTTGGATTAATATTTACCATCCGCGGCTCATGCTGCGGAACATCACATATCCTGAACTATATAAACAATGCCGCACCTTTCAGGAAAAGCAAGTCCCGATTCGTAATTTCACTTCATGTTTTCGATGAAAAACGGTTATCCGACGCTTTTTTTGGCAAAAATATCCCGCGACGACGTCCCGAAATACAAGGTATAGCTGCCCGGCTCCACTTCCCATTTCCTGAAATCAGGATTCCAGAAAGCGAAATCCCGGCGCTTCAGCGACAATTCAATTTCCGTACTCGCCCCCGGCTCCAGAGAAACCTTGGCAAACGCTTTCAATTCCCGCAATGGCCGTTCATAGCTGCATTCATCATCCCCGATATAAAGCTGCACCACCTCCGAACCACGGCGCCCGCCGGTGTTGGTGACCCGGACCCGAGCCGTCACCTGATGGTCCCCCGGAATATCGCAGGAAAGCAGTTCGCACTGAAACGTCGTATAGGAAAGGCCGAAGCCGAACGGAAAACGCGGTTCGATTTTTTCGCGGTCAAAGTAACGGTATCCGATAAACAGCCCCTCGTCGTAATTCACCTGCGGATTGTCGTCGCCGCGTACGCCGGGATAAGACCCGTTCGCATGGCAGGCGTAATCCTCCAGCCGCTTCCCCCAGGTACAGCAGAGCTTGCCGCCGGGTTCCGCTTCGCCGAACAGGACTTCCGCAATCGCGTTGCCGCTTTCCTGGCCGGGATACCAGCTTTCCAGAATCGCCGCCACCCGGTCATGCCATTGTTCGATGCTGACCACGGAGCCGTTCACCAGCACGACGGCGATATTCCGGTTGACTTCCGCCAGACGGGCAATCAGCTCGGCTTGCGCGCCAATCAGCTCCAGGTCCGGGATATCGGCTCCGATAACATCGCCCCAGCCGATCGCTTCCTTGTCATAAAGGTGATTGGTACCGCCGAAGAACAACACCGCGTCCGCCTCGCCCGCCGCTTTCAACGCATCGTCGAAGCCGCTGTTTTTCCCGGAGGCCCACAGCAATTTGAACTCGGGATTTTTTGTCGTGGTATAGAATTCGATAGCCACCGGGTACGCCCGGCCGCTCTCCGCCTGAAACTCGTGAAACGCGGCGTTGAACCGGGCAGTCCCGGTTTCCAGAACATCCACTCCGTCAAAACGGACCTTCGCCACGCCATGCAGGCAATTGACGCCCAGGCGGCATTTGCCGGCCGTATCCGGCGTGATCGTCCCGGTCCAGCGCACCGCGAAACCATCGGTCGGCAATCCGTCGGTATTGGAGCCGCTGACTTTAAAAAGCTCACTCCAGGTCAACGACATATTGTGGTCGTTCCGCCGGGCGAAAGGAACTCCGCCACCGGCCATATCCTCGCGGCTGCGGAAATATTCGGCAGTCAGGCCGTTTCCCAGCAGGGGCGACGGCACAATCGTCTCGCTGTCGAAAACAACGCCCGGCACATGCAGGATTTCGACCTTGTCGCCGCAATAGGCCCGCAGTCCTTCCAACGGTGAAATCTCATAAGGCGGATGCACCGCGCCGCTGCCGCCGCACACCTCAAGCGCTCCCATATGGTGCTTGAAATCGGCATTCGGCCCGACAACGGCAATTTTGCGGACTTTTTCAATATTCAGCGGCAAAAGGCCGTTATTCTTCAGCAGAACCATGCCCTCCCGGGCAATCCGACGGGCTTCCAACTGATGCTCAGGCGTATTGCAGGCGCCCTTCGGCAAGCGTTCCGGCTCGAATATGCCGGTCCGGAACAACAGGCGCAGGGTGCGCCGGACTTTTTTATCGATTTCGCTTTCCGGCACTTCGCCGCTCCGCACCAGTTCCAGCAACGGCTTGCCCATGATGGAGTTCAGCCCCTGCCCCATTTCCAGGTCCAGGCCGCCCAGCGCGCAACCGCGGGTATCGTGAGCGCCGCCCCAGTCGGAAACCATAACGCCGTCGAACCCGTATTCGTCTTTGACAATATCCTCCTGCAGCAGTTTGCAGGCGGAGGCGTAGGTTCCATTAATCTTATTATAGGAGGACATCATCATCCACGGGTCCGATTCCTTTACCACAATTTCAAAAGGCACCAGATAAAGTTCGCGGATGGTGCGTTCGTCGGCATTGACGCTGCCGGTCGTGCGGCAAATTTCCTGATTGTTCATCGCCAGGTGTTTCGGCGTAGCCGCCACACCCTCGCCCTGACAACCGCGGATATAACCGCAGGCGATCCGGCCGGCCAGAACCGGGTCTTCGCCGTAATATTCAAAATTCCGCCCGCATAACGGCGTACGCATCAGATTGAAACCCGGGCCCAGGCTTACCCGAATCCCGTGAAATTGCCCCTCACGTCCGATCACCCGTCCGAAGCGTTCCGCCGCCGCCGGGTCCCAGGTACAGGCCAGCGCAATCCCGCAGGGCAGCGCCGTCGTGGTATTGCCGTCTTCCAGGCGGAACCCCTGCGGACCGTCGCCCATCTTCAACCGGCCGAGCCCCAACCGCGGAATATCGCCGATCTCCATCGCGGAAACCCCGTGGCACAGGCCCACTTTTTCTTCCAGCGTCAGACGTTTCAACAAATCTTCGATCCGTTGTTCCAGGAACAGCGTTTCATCCTGATAAGGGTGCATTTCGTTCTCCATTATAATAATATCTTCTTAATAATCATAATCATCTTCTTCGCTAGCGTCGCCGCCACCGCCGCCGAAAAGCCATACCGGAAAATCAATAAACGATTTTTTCAACACCCAGAAAGGGCCGCCGACAATATAAGCCCCCGGTATGCCGAAGTATTTCGCGGACCAATCCAGCGGAGGCGCCATCGCCTCCCCCTCAAATTCCCCATGAAACGCATTCCAGGTCGCCTTGCACGGCCAGCCGATCACGTTGCCGACCGCAATAAAAGCAGTCCCCCCGACCATCGACGGAAACAACCAGATGAAATCCGCCGGTTTCGCCTCCGCCCAATAAACCCCGAACGGAATATGGTGATTGGGACGCGAAGATGCATAACGGCCGGAGCCGGGCGATTCGATCAAAATGGGCATATCCATACTGTTCCTCGACGGTTCCGCGACGGACTCGGAAGCCGCCCCGGCGCCATCCCCGGAGGCATGGGCCAGCAGAAAGCACGAAGAACACATCAACAGAAAAAGCGCATATTTCATTTTAGACATACCTGTCACCCGTTTTATAAAAATACCCTGCAATCCCCCAAAAAGCAAATCAAACCAACAACATACAATCGCCATAGCTGAAAAAACGCATCTTCTCCCGCACCGCCAACTGATAAGCGGATAACACTTTTTCACGGGAAGCGAACGCCGAAACCAGCATGATCAATGTACTTTGCGGCAAATGAAAATTCGTCAGCAGCATATCCACCAACTGCGGCCGGTACGGCGGATAGATGAAAATATCGGTGTTCCCGCTTCCGCTCGTCGCCCGGCCATCAGCCGCGCAGCTCTCCAGTACCCGGACCGATGTGGTTCCCACCGCCAACACCCGGCCCCCGTCCGCATGGGTACGGTTCACCAGTTCCGCCGTCGCGGGGCTCAATTCATAACGTTCCGAGTGCATCCGGTGCTCGCGCACATCCTCCACACTCACCGGCTTGAATGTTCCCGGCCCCACGTGCAGAGTCACCGCGCTCCGCCGGACCCCTTTCGCATCCAGTTCCGCCAGAATGCCGTTGGTGAAATGCAGTCCGGCGGTCGGCGCCGCCACGGCGCCGGGTTCCCGCGCGTAAACCGTCTGATAACGTTCGCGGTCCCCCAACTGGTCCTCGCGCCGGATATACGGCGGCAGCGGAATATGCCCGCAACGCTCCTGTAACAACTCAAAATCATCCGTATCGAATTCAATCCCGAACGTACCGTCCTCGAAACGCTCCCGCACTTCAAACCAGTGACCGGAACCGCCATCCAGAGTTCCTTCCCGGTCGAGCAGCCGCACCCGCGAACCGGGCGGCACCCGTTTGCCGGGCTTGATCATGCACTGCCAGGAACGGCGACCGGGCGGATTGAGGGGATTGACCAGCAGGACTTCGATCAGGGCAGCGTCGGCAAGTCCGTTTTTACGGCCATACATCCGCGCATTGATCACTTTGGTATCATTGAAAATCATGGCGTCGCCGGGCTTCAGGAATTGAATGATGTCACAAAACGGACGGATTTCACATTCTCCGCTCTGCCGGTCCATCACCATCATCCGGGATTCCCCTCGGACGCCACTGGGAAACTGGGCGATCAGTTCTTCCGGCAGCTCGTAATCGAACAAAGATGTTTTCAAGGTTGTGCCGCCGCTTAATGTTTGCCGTAGCGCTTCCGGGCTTCGTTCAAGACGGCGCGGTCTGCGTCGCTCAGGCTGTTGGCACCGTGCCGCGACAGCTTATCCAGAATCTCATCCACCTGTTGCTGGGAGATATCGGTTGTTTTCCCTCCGTTAGCAGGCACATCCCGGGGCGGCGGCGCAAAACCGGGTGCACGCATTGAGTCTTTTCCCTTGCCACCCCGCAAAAAAGCAAGCGGGTCCCATTCCATTTTGTTCCCGTAAGCGATCTTCAGGTAAATATATGCGCCGACGAAACCGCCGAGGTGGACCAGATGCGCGATGTTGTCCTGAACTTTCCACTCGCTGATAATTTCGATGATGGCGTAAATCACCACCAGCGTTTTGGCCCGGATCGGCATCGGGAAAAACAGCATCATGAACATCACGTTCGGGCGGAACATCGCCGCCGCCAGCATCACCCCGAACAGCGCGCCGCTGGCGCCAAGCAAATAAGAGGGAGAACCGTGATTGAAGGCCAGCCAGATCAGGTTTCCGGTGATTCCGCTGATGAAATACAACAGCAGAAAACGCAGAGTCCCCATGCTGTTCACAATCAGTTGCCCAAAAATATAAAGCCCCCACATGTTGAAAAACAGATGAAAAAAGCTCCCATGCATAAACATGCTGCTGACCACCTGCCACCAGTATCCCTGCTGCAGCCCCGGCCAACTCAGCACCAGCATCTGGTACACCTCCGGGATTACCTGCCGCCCGCCCGGGTAAAATGTCGGCTGCGGTACGAGAAAAAACGCTACGGTATTGATGATAATTAAACCGAACAGCATCTGCATCGGTTGGATGCCGCCGGTTTTCTGCGGCCGGTCGCCCTGCGGGCCTCTCATATAATCGCGGTCAGAAAGCATAACGCACCAATTCCTTAAAAAAAAATTCTCTGCTCAATATCACTTAATATAGCATTGCAGGAGCGAACATGCAAAAAAATTAGCCGAATCCGATTGAATTTAATTACTTTCCATGCTAAGTTCCATACCTCATACATTTCACAACTCCAAATCATAACTTCAAAAGGTGGAATCCATTTTGGCAGCACGTACGAAAAAAACCACAAAAAATCCCGGAAAATTGATTCCAAAGAAATATATTTATATTCTGCTGGTCCTGCTGGGCGCGCTCCTCGGCAATCTGGACCGTCTCGGGCGCTTCGGCCATACGGCCGGGAAATACGGCAGTTTCCTGCCGCGTTATGTGCGTCTGCTGATTCCGGGATTCGGAGCAGGCTACGGCGCCGCCGAATCCGGCACGGAGCTTTACGGCAAAGTGTTCACCGTCAGCGACGGCGACACCATCACTCTGCTCTCCCCCGAGGGCGATCAGAAATATAAAGTCCGCTTCTACGGCATCGACGCCCCGGAATCCAGCCAGCCCTTCGGCAAAGAATCCGCCGCGGCTCTGTCCGACATGATCGACGGCAAATTCGTTACGGTCAAAGTCGTCACCGTGGACCAGTACCAGCGCCATGTGGGAAAAGTCTTCTGCGGCGAGCAGTACGTGAACCTGGAAATGGTCAAGCAAGGCATGGCATGGCACTACGAATCCTACGCTCCCCGCGACTATGAAATCAAGCAGGCGCAACAAAATGCCCGCCGACTCGGCCAAGGGCTCTGGAAACAGCAACGCCCCCAACCGCCCTGGGAATACCGTCGCGAAAAGAATTGACCCCATCCCCCGCAACACCCCGAATTTCTGTAAAAAAACGGGATTGACCTTTTACGAAAGGGGGCAGTTCAAGGCAGCCTCAACGGAGGCCGACCGCCCGGCGAACCTTGTCCATCGTCTTTTCGGCTTCCATTTCGGCGCGCTCGGCGCCTTTGCGCAGGATTTCATGGACATAATCAAGATTGCTGACCAGTTCCTCGCGGCGCTTGCGCATCGGGGCGAAATAATCCTGCATGGCTTCGAACAGCGCCTGTTTGGCGTGTCCGTATCCGTAACCGCCGGCGCGGTAGTGCTCTTTCATCTCCTCCAGCTCTTCCCCGGAGGCGAAAAGCCTGTAGAGGGCGACGACGTTGCAGGCGTCGGGGTCTTTGGCGTCTTCGAGTCCTTTGGAGTCGGTGACGATCGACATGACGATTTTGCGAATCTCCTTATCCTTGCCGAAGATCGGAATCGTATTGTTGTAACTCTTGGACATTTTCTGTCCGTCCAGCCCGGGAACTACCGCCACCGCTTCCGGGATGAAGCATTCCGGGATGGTGAAAATATCGCCGTAGCGTTCATTGAATTTGATCGCCAAGTCACGGGTGATCTCGATGTGCTGTTTCTGGTCTTTGCCCACCGGAACCATGTCGGACTGGTAGAGCAGGATGTCCGAGGCCATCAGCACCGGGTAGGAGAACAGGCCGTTGTTGGCTTCGAACCCCTTGGCGATCTTGTCTTTGTAACTGTGGGCACGCTGGAGCAGCCCGACCGGGCAGACGTTGTTCAGAATCCAGGTGAGCTCGCAAACCTGCGGCACATCGCTCTGGCGAAAGAAACAGACCTTGTCGGTATCAAGCCCGCAGGACAGAAAATCAATGGCGACTTCCAGTACACGCCCACGCAAGTCGGCGGAATCCGGGTTGGTCGTCAGCGAATGGAAATCCGCGATAAAAAGATAAGTCTCTCCTTTCTGCTGAAGCTCGATCGCCTGCTTCATCATACCGAAAAAATTGCCGATGTGCAGTTTGCCGGACGGCTGGATGCCGGATAGAATTCTCATCGCCGCACCACCTTACCGTACCAGTTTGGAAATAGTCTTGAACGCCGGATGCTTGGCGGAACCCAGCAACAGGAACAAAATTGCTTCGGCGGACATCACCTGAACACCGTTGGCGGCCATCAGCTTCAAGGCGGTACAGCGGTCTTCGGGCTTGCGCGAAGTCACCGCGTCCGAGGCCACGATGACCTGATAGCCTTCGTTGACGGCGTCCAGCGCGGTCTGGCAGACGCAGACGTGGGATTCGACGCCGGAAATGATCAGGGTTTCGGCGTTCAGATTACGGATCAAATCGCTCAAATCTTCATCGCCAAAGCAGGAAAACGAGGTTTTGGAGCCGACGGGCCATTCCTCGCGACAGGCTTCTTTCAGTTGCGGGATCGTGGAGCCAAGCCCCTGCGGGTACTGTTCGCTGATAATGACCGGCAATTCAAGGGCGGCGGCGCCCTGGAGGAGCAGGAGGTTGCGGTTGATGCAGTTTTCTCCATCATGCATGGCGGGGAGCAGTTTTTCCTGCATGTCCACCATCAGGAGGAGGGAGTTCTGGACGTTTGGCATTTTCATATGACGGTTCAATCCTTGTTGATTAATTCTTTGATCCGGGCCAGCAGGCCTTCGATATCGAAATCGCCGCCTTTGTGAATGACGGCGGCGCAGTAACGGTTGATTTTTTTCATTTCGGCGGGGTCCGGCTCCAGCCCGGTGACGGCGATGACCGGAATATTTTTCAGATGTTCGTGCTCCTGCATGAACTGAATGACTTCCCAGCCGGAGCGGACCGGCATCAACAGATCCACCAAGACCAGGGCGATGTCGCGGTATTTCGAATCGAGGACCTCGATCGCCTCGTCGCCGTCAGCGGCACTGAGCGCTTCGATCCCCGCACTTTTCAGAACCCGTTCGAAAAATGTACGGAAAATATCATCGTCGTCGCATACCAGAATCTGCGCGGGCTGATGTTTCGTCATGTCGTCACCTGTGATTATTGAATCTAGTGAAAGATAGCCCGATTTAGCGAAAAATCCAATTCGCCGAGTTGATTTCTTCAAAAAATGCGTTATATTGAAAGTGATGCACAAGTGATGTACTAACTAACGATGCGGTTGTGATGTATGGCTGACTTCAAATATCTGGAAATTGCAAAAGCGCTGGAAGAATCGATCGGGCGCGGGGATTATCAGGAACGACTGCCCGGCGTGCGGTTGCTGGCGTCCGCTTTCGGCGTCAACCCGCGAACGGCCCGCCGCGCCCTCGAAGTGCTGGTCAACCGCGGCACGGTATTGCCCGACGGCAACCGCGGCTGCCTGCTGCCGAAGCCGCACCAGCCGCGGCGGCAGACCGGCAATGTGATCATCTACTCCAATCACCCGGTGGAACTTGAGGGGCAGAGCCCCCGGAGCCTGCTCAATTGCCTGGCCGACGGCATGGAGGCATACGACCTGAAACCGGTCTTCATGAGCGCCGCCCGGGAGCAGTTGGCGGATGATATGGAATTCTGGCTCTCCTGCAAAGTGGACGGTTTTATCTTCGTATTCAGTTCGTTCCGGCAGGAAATCGCCAGCCAGATGGCGCTTCGCCGGATTCCGGTGGTGGCCGCCAACCGCATGGAGGAGAGCCTGAAAATCAGCTGGGTCGATTTCGACCACGAAAAAGCCGTGGAAGAGATGCTGGAATTCATGATCCGCGCCGGGCACCGGCGGATCGCGCTGCTGAATCAGTTGCACCCCTACGCGTTCGTGCGGGGGCATTTTGAGCAGGCGTACCGGAAGACCATGCAGCGGCATCGCCTGTACGACCCGCAACTGTTCTGCTTTCTCGAAACCCGGGAACGGCAGACCGAGGAGGTCAACGCCCATATTGAACGGATCATGGCGCTGCCGAATCCGCCCACGGCCATCCTCTGCGGACAGTTGGAGCGCGACGCGGCGGAGGCCCTGCGGGATTATCCGGTCCGGCCGATTCTGGTCCCGACCTGCGACGTGAACCGCCCGGATACGGGAACACGGCCGCGGCTGGCGTATTCGTATCTGGAACTGGGCGACAAAGTATTTGATGTATTTCGGCGGGTACGCGAAACGGGAGCGGTCATACAGGAAATGGTCCCCATGCGTATTGAGATATAGAAACAACGGAAAAAGGAAATCATGATCACAGCAATTATCGTCGGGGCCGGGCACCGCGCACTCTGTTACGCGGAACTGGCCAACAAACAACCGGAACGCTTCAAAATCGTCGGCGTGGCCGACCCCAATGAGTTCCGGCGCGAAGACACCCGCCGCCGGTTCGGCTTCCCGGCGGAAATGATGTTCAAGGATGCGGCCGAGCTGGCCTCGCGCGGCAAGCTCGCCGACGCGGTCATCAACGGCACCATGGACATCGACCACGTGCCGACCTCGCTCCTGCTGCTGGAAGCCGGATACGACATTCTGCTTGAGAAGCCGTTTGCCGTTTCCGAGGAGGAAGTCCGGGTGCTGGACGAAGCCGTCAAACGGACGGGTCGCCATGTGATGATCTGTCACGTGCTGCGCTATGCGCCGTTTTACACCCGCCTCAAAGACCTGGTGCTGAAAGGCGAAATCGGTGAAATCATCAACATCCAGACCGACGAACACGTGAGCTATCACCATATGGCAAACTGCTTCGTCCGCGGCAAATGGAACCGTGAAGACATCTGCAAATCAACCATGCTGATGGCCAAATGCTGTCACGACCTTGACCTGATCACCTGGTTCATGAGCGGCGTCAATCCGGTCCGGGTTTCGAGTTTCGGCAGCCGCAGCTTTTTCCGGCGCGAAAAGGCCCCCGCCAATTCCGGCGAATACTGCCTGATCGACTGCCCGATCGAGTCCGAATGCCAGTATTCGAACCGCCAGTTGAACCTGAATCATCCGGCCCGCTGGGGCGCATATGTCTGGCCGCAGATCGAGCATATCGAAAATCCCACCATGGAAATCTACGAACAGGAACTCAAGCGCAAAGACAATCCCTATTCCCGCTGCGTCTGGAAACTGGACAACAACGTGGTGGACCGCCAGTCGGTGATGATCGAGTTCGAAGACGGCGTCACGGTCACGCACAACATGGTCGGCGGCACCAGCCGTCCCTGCCGCAAGATTCATATCATCGGCACCAAGGGGGAACTCTCCGGCATCATGGATGACAATCGTTTCTCCATCTACAAGATCGACACCAGGCCGGAACACGAATACACCACCGAAATCATCGACCTGAACAACGAAGGCGATACCACCGGAGCATTCGGGGGACACGGCGGCGGCGACCTGCGCCTGGTCGAAGACTTCGTTTCCGTGCTCGAAGGTAAAGAACCCTCGATTTCCTGCACCACGCTGGCGGACTCCGTCAACGGGCACCTGATCGGCTTCACCGCGGATCGCGCCCGGATGGAAAACCGCGTCATCGACATGTAATCGCGCTCACCTCATGCGCCGTCCGTCCCGAAGCGGGCGGGCGGCGCAGATGCCATCCATGATCGTTTTCATTTCATGCACGGCCCCCCTGAAACGGGAGGCAATGCAGATACCATAAACCAGCAGGCCGTTTATTTGCGGCCGAGTTGCTCGGAATAGTAATTGTAATAGCGTTCGACTTTCTTCCGCTTGTCGCCGGGAAATTTTTCCAGATAAGTCCCGCCGATGGTAAAACAGGCGAAACCGCCGGACGCGCTCCCCCAGGCCACCGCTTCCACCAGGTCAAGATCATCTTTCTTCTGCGCCAATCCATTCACCAGAGCGGAAAGCACGCCACCGGCGAAATTGTCGCCGCAGCCGGTAGTATCGCCGCGGCTCTCCGGGTTGGCCTTGATATCCCTGTCCACCTGCTCACAGACCGGCAGCGCGGTCAAGTCCAGTTTCTTGAACAGTTTACCGCCGGACCACGCATAAATATTCAGGGCGCCGTGGGTCACGACAAAAGCCCCTACTCCCTTGCGGATGAAAAATTCGGCGGCGGCATTAATATCATTCGGCGCGCCGCTGATCTTCATGGCTTCGTCCCAGTCCATGATCAGCAGGTCGATCAATTCGATGGAACCGTCCTTGCCGAGCGGCCAGTTTCCGCCTGGATTGGTTTTTTCGTTGCGGAAGTCGAAAACGGTGGTGACGACGTTCACCTTGCCGAGCCGACGCCCTTTTTCGAGCAGGTCGTGAAGGTTGTCATGAATCTGCGGCACCAGCGCGGTCGCGCCGTAAAACAGGATGTCCCCGGCGAAAAAATCATCCCCCAACATGTCCGGCAAGTATTTGCCGGCGGCGCCGATGCGGTTGACGAACAGCCGTTCGCCCTTGCCGCCGTGGTGATTGGGGTCTGAAATACAGTCGGAAAAAGGCGACATGCCTTCGGTACGGACGTAGTGGTCGATATTCACCGGGGTCTGGCGGATGATGGAGAGAATGCGGTCGGCGGTTTTGTCTTCGCCGAGCGCGCCGTAAAAATTGAACGTGATTTCCGGATCGCGGTTCAACTGGGCGGCATTGATCAGCGCCACAATGCAGGGGCCGCCAAGGTTGACCGCGTCGGGTTCGCCGCCGCAGCCCAGTTCGGCCGCAATCTGCGGATACGGGACGCCGCTGAATTCCTCCAGGTCCTCGGCAAAAACAAGATGACCGGGACTCAAGCCGCCGTCGCCTTCTTTCCGGGAGCAGTATTTGTCGAACGCCTCGCCGGTGAAATCCGCTTTCGTGTAAAGATAATCCGCCAGAGAACACCCGACTGCCGACACTGTAAATTTACTCATCGTTATCAACCTCATGTTAAATTTTAATACTTATACCTCATAAAATACAATCATGAAAAGACTTTTCAACAACATTTACAGAATATTTCTTCAAAACCGCACCGTAAATGTTAATTCGTATCATACGGCGTTTTGGCAATGACACCCGGCAAGTTCATCGCGGTGCGTCATAACCTGCCGCCAGGTGCACTGCAACAATGAAACGCGCCCCGTTCACAGAGCGGAATACTCCGTTTCGCCCTCAAGGGCGACCAGCGCTATCCGCGCGCTGGACAGCGTGCGGCAACGTGCCGCCGCGAAAGTTCTTTCATTCATTACGGCATGAATTCTTCAAAAATATGATTCCAGGGGATTGATTTTTTCACAATCAACAGTATAATTACCTTATATATTAAATAACAATTAACTATATTCAATATTATTTAATTAAGACCATGAAAACATTTAAAAAAATCATCATTGGGGCCAGTTGCTGGAGCGCCGGGCGTATTTTGCAAGGCGACACCGAATGTCTGGTCATCGACCGCCACGCCGCCATCGGCAGGGAATACTTCGACACTTACCGGGAATGCCTCCCGAATGACGCGCCGCTGAACACTCCGGCGGCCCGCGAACTCCGTCGGGAACTGTCCGAACGGGGCAAGTCCGGCGACACGGCGGCACTGGCCCCGGCGCTCTATGCGAAACTGCACCATCTGACCGGTCAGTTCCGCCTCTGGACCGAAATCACCGGCATCCGGCGCGAAGCGGATTGCTGGCGTATCTCCATCCATGACGTTGAAGGCGACAAAGTATTACACGCCGAGAGCCTGATCGATTGTACCCCGGAATGCATCACCCGCCCGGATTTCGGACGGAGCAACACGGTCGGAATCCGCCTGAACGCCATTCTTTTAGCGCCGGGCTGCGGAAAATGGGAGAGCAGCAGCCTGCGGCTCCGTCCGGGACGGCGGGAGGATGAATTCGTTCTGTCCGTCCAGATTCCGCCGGGCACCGGCTGGGCGACTGCCCGGGCCCTGCTGCTGGCTGAATGGCGGAAGCGTCCGGAAAGCTGGAGAGATGCCCGCATCTGTACCATCGCAGGAGAATTCGAATACGAAGTCCGGGAATCTTCGGCCCGGCTGGACGACAACTACCATTATTTCAACTCCGCCAGGTTTTCCGATCCGCTGGCGGCCCTTGACGACGCAGGAGATACGATATGCTGAAGTTTGACTGTCAATACGATGTGGTGGTGGCCGGGCTCGGAACCGCCGGGGCGATTGCGGCGCTGGTCGCGGGAGAAGCCGGGCTGTCCGTCTGCGGGGTGGAAAAACTGCACATTGCGGGGGGAACCGCCGTTGCCGGAGGCGTGAACTATTATTATTATGGACTCCGGGGCGGGCGCTTTGACCGGATCGATGCGGAGGCGAAAGAATGGTTCAGCGATTTTATGGAGGGCGGCCTTTTTCATTTCGACGCCAAGGGAATGGTGCTGGAACAGAAATTGCTTGACGCCGGAGTGGATATCCTCTATGAAAGCGCCATCGTCAAAGTCCACCTCGACCCGGATGGAAAAAACATCCGCGGAGTTTCCGTAAACACCCGCGACGGTGTCCGTCATATCGGCTGCCGCGCCCTGATCGACGGCTCCGGCAACGGCGACATCAGCGCGATGGCCGGTGCGGGATTCCGCCTCGGGCGTTTGTCCGACGGCAAATGCCAGCCATATTCCAGCATCCGGGTGGTCCGTCGGGAAAATTTCAGCACGGCAATCAATTTCGACGCCGGATATGCGGCATGCAATGACGCCGCCGACCTCACCCGCTCCATCATTCACTCCAACGCTCTGCATGCGCAGGAGGAGCGCGACCTGTATTTCATCACCCGCCTCCCCGGCCTGCGCGAAGGCCGCCTGATCGAATGCGATGAATGCCTCTCCATCGAAAACATCCTCGCCGGAACCCCGACCGAAAATCACGTTCTCGCCTACGGTTACGCCAACTTCGACGATCACAGCCAGGACTGGGCCTTGGCGGAACAGACCACCCGGAACCTGATGGTGGTGTCAAGCCTGTGGGGCAAGCTGTTTCATGTGCCGATCACGCTGGAAATGCTGACGGTCAAGGGGTTCGACAACCTGCTCGTCGTCGGGAGGGCGCTCTCTGTAGACCATACGACGGCCTCACTCCTGCGGATGCAGCCCTGTATGCAGAAAAGCGGCGAAATCGCCGCCCGTGCCATCATTCAAAGCCTGCGCCGGAATATCCCCATCCGTTCCATCAACCGGGACGAACTGGCCGGAGAACTCCTCGCCTCCGGCTGCCTGAACACGGACCTGCCGGATTGCTCGTTCACCGCCGGCGAATCCGAATTACAAACGCGGTTGAACTCCGACAAGCCCGGCGAAGCCATCCTGTTCATGGCGGCGGACCTCCCACGTTACCGTCCGCTGTTGCTGGAACTGCTGAATTCCGGTGAAGCCTTGGCGGTTCCGCACAGCGCGCTGGTGCTGGCATTGGGGGGAGACGGCACCGGATTGCCAGTCCTGCGCGAACTGGTTCGGCGGCATGATGATTTCATCCCGGCCAGCAGCCGCTCCCAGAATCAGCCCCGTTTACTGGCCGCAGTCGATCTGCTGGGGCGTTTCGGAAAGCCCGAAGACGCGGAACTTCTTTTGGAACTGCTCTGCGCGGGAAATCCGCCGGGAGTCCAACTTGCCGGCCATTTGCTGCGCAGCCTGCTGGAACTGGGGGATGCATTGCCGGATTTTCGCGCCAAAATCAGGAATTCCATAGAGACTCTATTGCAAGATGAACGATTCGATGATATGTTATTGTTGAAGAACTCGTCGAATGTTTTGCACCGGGTCTGCGAACCGCTGAAGCCTTCGTTAAGGAAACTGGCGGAGCGGCATTTTTCGAAATGGAATCACAGTGATACAGGTAATCGAACGCTTTCATAAGATACTGGAATACGTCAGCACCAACTCCGGCCGCGCCTGCCAACTCGGAGAATTGGCGCAAATGCTCGGCGTGTCGCCCCCCGCCTGCGCCAACATCGTCCGAAGTATGGTGGCGCTGGGCTACCTGAATTCACTGGGGTCCCGGCGCGGCTACGTACTGGGGGCTGCCGTATTCGGGCTGTCGCTGAGTACTCCGTATCGTTACCTGATCAATGTGGCGCGCCCGGTCATGGAAGATTTGTCGCGTGGACATAATACCCTGACCGTGCTGGTGGTGGAAAGCGGCGGCAAACGCATGGAACTCCTGCGGATGGACAAAGAATCCACCATTACGGTTTCGCCTTATGCGGAGGGGCATTTCTTCAATCTGTTCAAGGTCAATACCGGATTGCTCCTGCTGTCGTTCATGGAGAAAAAGCGCATCCGTTATTTCTGGAACCGCGACAACGGACCGGAGAATATCCTGAAAATCGACAATTTCGACGCTTTTTACAACTGGACCCTTCAAACGGCCCAGGCAAAAGAACTGATCCTGCCCGGAACCATGAGCGCGCCGGTTTACAGCGGCGGCAGCGTCATTGCCGCATTGGGCATCACGTACAGGGATGGAGAGCCGGAAAAGACATTTGCAGAATTCCGGACGGCAATTCAATTACTCAACTCGCTCCTGTAATCTCTGGCGCAACCCCCAATTTATCAGCCAAATACTTCTTTTTTCCGGTTGAAAGTTCCTCAATTCGATAGTATTTTACCTTTTCGATATTTTTTTACCTTTTCGATATTTTTTTTATGGAGTTTTCGGCTTATGTTGTTTTTCTATAATCTGTTGTTTCCGCTGGTCTTTCTGTTTTTCCTGCCGGGACTGCTGTGGAAATTATGGCGTCGCCCCGGTTGGAAGAAGACATTCGGCGAACGGTTCGGCTCTTTTTCCAACGAGCGCATCCTCAAGCTCCGAAGCATGGAAAACATCATCTGGATTCACGCGGTCAGCGTCGGCGAAACCGTCGTCGCCCTGGGACTGCTCCGGGAATGGATGAAACGCCATCCCGGACGTAATTTCGTCCTTTCCACCACCACCACCACCGGGCAGGCGCTGGCGCGCGAAAAAGCACCGCCGGGCGTCGAAGTGATTTTCTGTCCCATCGACATGCTGCAATTTATCGCGCGGCCCCTGCGGATCATACGCCCCCGGATGCTGGTCATCCTTGAAACCGAAATCTGGCCCAACCTGATCTGGGGCGTCCGCCAGTACGAAGGAAAAATCGCGCTGGTCAACGGCCGCATGTCGGACCATTCCATGAAAGGCTACCGCCGTTTCCGCCTGTTTTTCTCGCCAGTCCTGATAATGTTCGACCGGATTCTGGTGCAGACTCAGGCGGACGCCGAACGCTATCTGCGGGTCAGCCCCGCCGCCCGCGTGGAAATCACCGGCAACATGAAATACGATCAGAGCGTGCCGGAAAACCTTGAACCGGCGGACCTCGCGCCGTATTTCGGTCCCGGCAAACATACCGTCCTGCTGGCCGCCAGCACGCATCCCGGCGAAGAAGAACTGATCGCCCGGACCTGGCAGGAATTCCCGAACCTGAAACTGGTCATCATCCCCCGCCATGCCGAGCGCGGCGGCGAAATCGCCGACACGCTGAAAAAGCTGAACGTCAACTTCTGCCGCCGTTCCACCGGCGAAATCCCGGCTCAGCCGACGGACTGCCTGCTGGCGGACACCACCGGCGAAATGCTCAAATTCATGCAGGCCGCGGATATCGTCATCATGGGCAAAAGCCTGGCGGGACAGAACGAAGGGCACAACCTGATCGAACCGGCCCTGCTCGGCAAGCCGATCATCACCGGCGCCGTGCTGAAGAACTTCCGTCAGGTACTGGAAATCCTGAAAACGGCCGACGCCCTGGCGCTGGTCCACCATGACGCTGAATTGAAAGAAATGATCGCCCGGCTCCTGAACGATCCCGAACGCCGCCGTCAACTCGGCGAACGGGCGCTCGCGGCGATTGCCGAACACAAGGGAGCCACCGAACGCAACATCGAAAAACTGGAGGAACTGATCCAATGAGCATAACTCAGATTGCCCGCGCCAAAGCCGGCGAAATCACCCCCGCCATCCAACGCGTGGCGGAACGCGAAAAACGTACCCCGGAATTCATCCGCGAGCTTGTCGCCGCCGGAAAAATCGTCATCCCGGCCAACATCAACCACGCCAAGCTCGACCCGATCGGCATCGGCCGCGAACTTTATACGAAGATCAACGCCAACATCGGCAATTCCGCGCTGTCGAGCTGCCCCCGCCAGGAACTGGAGAAACTCCGCCGCGCCATTTATTACGGCGCCGACACGGTCATGGACCTGAGCACCGGACAGAACATCGTCCAGATCCGCCGGAGCATCATCGAGGAAAGTACCGTTCCGATCGGTACCGTGCCGGTTTACGAAGTCCTCAGCCGCGTAAAAAACGCCATGGACCTGAGCCCGGAACTGATTCTGGATGTGATCCGCGAACAGGCCGAACAGGGCGTGGACTACATCACCATTCACGCCGGACTGCTGCGCGAACACGTGCCGATGGCCAAGAAGCGCCTCCTGCGCATCGTCAGCCGCGGCGGCTCGATCATGGCCAAATGGATGAAGGTTCACGAACAGGAAAACCCGTTTTTTACCCGTTTCGACGACATTCTCGAAATCTGCGCCAAATACGACGTCACGCTGTCGCTGGGCGACGGCATGCGCCCGGGCTGCCTGGCCGACGCCAGCGATGAAGCCCAGTTCGCCGAACTCGAAGTTCTGGCCGGGCTGGTTCAGCGCAGCCGCGCCGCTGGCGTACAGGCGATGGTCGAGGGCCCCGGGCACATCCCGCTGGACGAAATCGAAATGAATATGAAAAAAGAACGGGAGCTTTGCGACGACGCGCCGTTCTACATCCTCGGCCCCGTGGTCATCGACTGCGCGCCGGGTTATGACCACATCACCAGCTCGATCGGCGCTACCCTCGGCGCATTTCACGGCGCGGCCATGCTCTGCTACGTGACCCCCAAGGAACACCTCGGGCTGCCGAACGCCGAAGACGTCCGCAACGGCGTGATCGCCTATAAAATCGCCGCCCACGCCGCCGATGTGGCGCTGAAAAAGCCCGACGCCCGGCTCCGTGACGACGCCGTCAGCCGTGCCCGTGCCGATTTCGATTGGGAAAAACAGTTCGAACTCGCTCTCGATCCCGAACGCGCCCGCGAACTGCGCCAGGAGGCATTGAACGAAAAAACCGGGCATCACCCGAACGAAGATGACAACCGTTTCTGCACCATGTGCGGCCCGGATTTCTGTTCCATGCGAATCAGTCGAGAACTTTGATTGCATGTTGACTGAAACGGTAGTATATTATAGAAACAAAGAGGTTTGAAGTTTTATGAGAATGAGTAAACTGGTCGGGCGCCGCCTGAAAGAAGATCCGAAAGACGCAAAGACCGTCAGCCATCAATATCTGCTGAGGGGCGGCTATATGCGTATGGTTTCCACCGGCATCTATTCGATCCTGCCGCTGGGTTACCGGGTCATCAATAAAATCGAAACGATCATCCGCGAGGAGATGAACGCCGCCGCCGGACAGGAAGTCCTGATGCCGGTGGTCCTGCCCGCCGAACTCTGGGAAGAATCCGGCCGCTACCAGACGGTCGGCTCCGAGCTCCTGCGTTTCAAAGACCGCAACGAAAAGGCCATGCTCCTGGGCATGACCCACGAGGAAGCGGTCGTCCACATGGCCCGGACGGAAGTCACCAGTTACAAGCAGCTCCCCGTCATGCTGTACCAGATTCAAACCAAATACCGCGACGAGGCCCGCGCCCGCGGCGGCCTGATCCGCTGCCGTGAGTTCACCATGAAGGACGGCTATTCGTTCCATACAAACCAGGCGGACCTCGAGCAATACTATGAAGTGATGCACCAGGCTTATGTCAATATTTTCCGGCGGCTCGGCATGACCGACGTTGTTTCCATCGAATCGAACTCGGGCATGATGGGCGGCAAGGTGTCGCACGAATTCATCGCCATCGCCGACTGCGGCGAGGACACGATCATCATTTCCGAGGACGGCAGCTACCGCGCCAACCGCGAAGTCGCCACCGCCGACTGGAAATTTGAAAAAGCCCCGGTGCAGGAATTGGAAAAAGTCCATACGCCCGGCAAAAAGACAATCGAAGAGGTAGCCTCTTTCCTGAACGCCGCCGCCGAGAATACCGGCAAGGCGGTGTTCTACCAGAACGCGCAGAGCGGGCAAGTGATCTTCGCCCTGATCCGCGGGGATTTCGAAGTCAACGAAATCAAACTCCAGAACCTGACCAAAACACCGGAGTTGAAATTCGCCGACGACGAATCGATCCGCAAAATCGGCTGCGAACCCGGCTACGCTTCTCCGCTGAACATCGACAAGCAGAAAGTCGTGATCGTGGTTGACCGTTCCGCCGCCGAAAGCGCCAATCTGATCGTCGGCGCCAATGAGCCGGACTACCATTACCGGAACTTCAATTTCGAGCGCGACCTCGGCACGGACGGCATCCTGGTGGCGGACATCGCCACGGTGCGCGACGGCGACCCGGCCCCGACGACCGGCTCGCCCCTGCGGCTGTCGCGCGGGATTGAGGTAGGCAATATTTTCCAGCTCGGCACCCGTTATTCGGCCGCCATGAACTGCAATTATCTCGACCCGAACGGCAAATCGCAGCCGATGGTGATGGGATGTTACGGCATCGGCGTCGGCCGCGCCATGGCGTCGGTCATCGAACAGTGCAACGACGAATACGGCCCGGTCTGGCCGATCACCATCGCGCCTTACGAAGTCCAGCTCTGTTCGCTGGACCCGAAGAAGCCCGGTGTGGGCGAAACCGCCGACCGGCTTTACGCCGACCTGACCGCCGCCGGCCTGGAAGTCCTGTACGACGACCGCGGCGAAAAGGCCGGGTTCATGTTCAACGACGCGGACCTGATCGGGATTCCGTTCCGCCTGATCGTGGGGGCCCGGAATCTTGCCGAAGGCAAAATCGAATTAAAAATCCGCGGAGAAAAGGAGTCTACACTCCTCGACGCCGCCGAAGCCGTGGCGACCATCCGCCGGATGGTTACCGGAGAATACGCAAAATATCAATAAACGGTCATTGTGTCCATAATATCTTTACCACAAATACTATGTCCGCAATGCCATATTTAGATAAGGAGAAGGAACCATGTGGGATTATACCGATAAAGTGATGGATCATTTCCTGAATCCAAGGAATGTGGGCGAAGTGGAAAATGCCGACGCGGTCGGCGAAGTCGGCAACATCAGTTGCGGCGACGCGCTGAAACTGACGTTGAAACTCGATGACAACGGCCGCATCGCCGACGCCCGGTTCAAGACGTTCGGCTGCGCCAGCGCCATCGCCTCGTCTTCGGTGCTTACCGAAATCATCAAGGGCATGACGCTCGACGAAGCCGCCAAAGTCACCAACAAAGATATTGTGGCCAAACTCGGCCAGTTGCCGGAGGAGAAAGTCCACTGCTCGGTCATGGGCATGGAGGCGCTTCAGGCCGCCATCGCCAACTACCGGGGCGAAACCATCGACGACGAGGACGACGACCACGAAGGGCGGATCGTCTGCAAATGTTTCGGCGTAACCGACCATAAAATCCGTAAAATCGCCAAGGCGAACAATCTGCATACCGTCGAGGAAATCACCAATTACACCAAGGCGGGCGGCGCCTGCGGCATGTGCCTTGAAGATATTCAGGACATCCTCGACCAGCTCTGGAAAGAGAAAAATGAAGGGCAGAAGTTGACGCCGAATGATTTCCAGGAGCTCTCCACCGTGCAGAAGATCCTGAAAATCCAGCAGATTCTCGATACCGAAATCAAACCGCTGCTGGAAAAAGACGGCGGCAGTCTGGAACTGATCGACCTGAGCGGCAACAAAGTCAAGGTCCGCCTGCAGGGGCGCTGTTCCACCTGTCCGTCCGCCGACGTCACCCTGCGCTATCTGGTACAGGACAAACTGCGCGAACTGCTGTCACCCGAACTTTCGGTGGAAGGAGTCTGACCATGATCAACAATCCATTTAAACGCCCGATCTATCTGGACAACAACGCCACCACCGGCTGTTCTCCGGAAGTATTCGAAGCCATGAAGCCCTATGCCTGTGAACGCTACGGCAATCCGTCCAGCATTCACTCGTTCGGCGGCTCCGTCATGCCCGAAATCGAAAAAGCGCGCTGGGAAGTGGCGCGCCTGCTCGGCTGTACCAATGCCGACCCGAACGGGCATTGCACCGAAATCATTTTCACCAGTTGCGGCACGGAAAGCGACAGTACCGCCATCCGCAGCGCCCTGGAAATCAATCCGGCGCGCCGCAAGCTGATCGTCTCCAAGGTCGAACATCCGGCGGTGCTGAACCTGGCCCACGAACTGGCCCGTCAGGGCTATCAGATCGTGGAAGTGCCGGTTGACGCCAAAGGACGGCTCGACATGGACTATCTGACCGACGCGGTCGATCACGACACCGCGCTGGTGTCCATCATGTGGGCAAACAACGAGACCGGCAACATTTATCCGGTGGAAAAAATCGCCGCCATCGCCCACCGCTTCGGGGCGCTGTTCCATACGGACGCGGTTCAGGCGGTCGGCAAGATTCCGATGAATATGAGCGAGTCGCAGATCGACATGCTGAGCCTTTCCGGACACAAACTCCACGCGCCGAAAGGCGTCGGGGCGCTGTTCGTCCGGCGCGGCGTGCGTTTCCGTCCGTTCCTGATCGGGGGGCACCAGGAGCGCAGCCGCCGCGGCGGCACCGAAAACGTGCTCGGAATTGTCGCCCTCGGCAAGGCCGCGGAACAGGCCGCCCAAAGCATCAGCCATGAAAACGATTACGTCAAGGGCCTGCGCGACCGCCTTGAACAGGGCATCGTCAGCCGCATTCCTAAAATCCGCATCAACGGCGATACAGAAAACCGCCTGCCGAATACCTCGCTGATCAGTTTTGAGTTCATCGAAGGCGAATCGATCCTGATGCTGCTGGACCAGTACGGCATCTGCGCCTCCAGCGGCAGCGCCTGTACAACCGGTAGTTTGGAGCCGTCGCATGTGCTGCGGGCGATGGGAGTGCCTTATACGGCGGCTCACGGAGCGATCCGCTTCAGTTTGTCGCGTTACAACACGGAGGAAGAAGTTGATTTCGTGCTGGAAGTACTGCCGCCGGTCATTGAAAAGCTGCGTTCGTATTCGCCTTATTGGCAGGAATAACGAAATTCGCGCTTTCCGGATTTGCCCGCAGGCAATAACGTATTATATTACGTTGTTACGAAAAGGATTATTATGGAATTATATTATCTGATACAACTCGACAACGGCAATCGCTATACGGTCTGCGGCACCGATGATTTGTCCTTGAAAATAAACGACTGGGTGGTCGTCCGCAAGGACTTCTATCAGGACTACGGGCAAATCATCCGTGAGTGGAAGGAATTCAATGACGAGGAAGGGCGAAAAGACGCGCCGAAAGTCGTCCGCAAAGCCACCGTTCACGACAAAAGCATCGCCAACGAAAACCTGATGCGGGGCAAATCCGCGCTCCGAACTTCGGAAAAAGCCGTGGAACGCCTGAACCTGCCGATGAACCTGTTGAACACGCATTATTCGTTTGACGGCAAGCTGGTGGTGGTGCAGTTCACCGCTGACGGGCGGGTGGACTTCCGCGAACTGGTCAAGGAACTCGCACAGTTGCTCAATACCCGGATCGAGCTCCGCCAGATCGGCGTGCGCGACGAAACGGCCATCTGCGGCGGCATCGGCATCTGCGGACAGCAGCTCTGCTGCAGCCGTTTTCTGACCGAATTCGCCTCGATCAACGTCCGCATGGCCAAAGATCAGGATTTATCGCTGACGCCGGGCACCATCTCCGGTTCCTGCGGGCGCCTCAAGTGCTGCCTGAAATATGAACACGACGGCTATGTGGAAATGGAAAGGGACATGCCCCGCCGCGGCGAACACTGTCAGTGCGACGACGGCAGTACCGGACGGATCATTGACCGCAACCTCCTGACCCGTAAACTGACGGTTCAACTGGAATCCGGCAAAAACGTCATCTGCGCGGTTGACGACGTCAAACTGCAAGGGCGAAAAGGACAGGGACAGGGGCAGAAGCAGCAGGACCGGAAAAAAGAAAACGATACGGCCGCCAACACCTCGGTCAATGATACCGACACCGACATTTCCCTGCTGAAAGAACTTGAAGACTGAACCATAAAGAATCCGCGCCATGTTTCCAGCACTTGAAACAATCAGAGAAGACGATTTAGAAAGTCTGGCGATGCTGGATGCCGGAGGTTTGTTGATTGCACCCGGCGAAGATTTCGATTCTTTCCTATGCCGGATTTCCGGCTTGCTCGCTTTCCGCGAAAAAGTCGAACAGGAACTGGCTCAAGATCAAACGTTCAAACTGGAAGAAGGCTTTGACCTGCCGGCGGATAAGCGGATCGCCCCGGAAATTCTTGAAGAAGCGGCGGCCATAACCGAGCCGCTGTATGCGATTTCGGTACGCTGGGTTCCCGGTTTTTTCCTTTCGAAGAGCCTGGGCTTCCTCTGGGGCGGATGTTCCTATACCGACACCGACAGTAATTTAAACGTCTTTCTCATCCGCGGCAGCTTTGCCCGCAAAAAACGCTGGTTCATCTATCGCCGCGACGAACTGACCGCCCACGAACTGTGCCACGCCGCCCGCAGTGCCATGCGCGATGATACCTACGAGGAATATTTCGCCTACCAGACTTCGCCATTCCGCGGGCGCCGTTACCTCGGCGGATGCTTCCGGACACGTTTTGACGCGCTGTTTTTCCTGGCACCGGTGCTGTTGTTGCTGGTGGCGGAACTTGGACGCACATTCCTTTTCCATAACGCTTATCCGATCTGGCCGTTCTGGATGTTCGCCGGACTTTTCCCGGCCTTTCTGCTGGTACGCAACCAACTCGAGCGCAACCGGCTGAAACGCGCGGCAAAACTGCTGAAAGAAGCCGGTGTCCGCAACCCTCCGGCGATTCTGTTCCGCTGCGTCACCGAGGAGATCAAACGTTTCGCCCGGCTGAATTCCGGGTATGAAGCCAAAGTCCGCATTGATGAACTGGCCCGGCAGGAATTGCGCTGGCGGCTGATCAAATACCGTTTCGTGGAGGAGCAACATGATGAATACGATTGAACTGTCGGCCTACCTGAATGATTATCTGGACTTCCCCGCTTTCCGCGGCGATGTTTCAAACAACGGGCTGCAAGTGGAAGCCAACCCCGAAGTCCGCAAAATCGTGACCGGCGTCGACGCCTGCATGGCACTGTTCGAAGCGGCGAAACGCCGCGGTGCGGATTTGATCATGGTCCATCACGGCATGAGCTGGGGTGGCGAACCCCGCCGTTTCACCGGCGATGTCGGACGTCGCCTGCAATTTCTGTTCAACCACCGGATTTCGCTGTATGCCGCGCACCTGCCGCTTGACGCGCACCCGGTCCTCGGCAACAATGCCATCTTGGGCGAAACGATCGGCCTTGAAAACCGGCAGATGTTCTGCTGCTATGACGGCGCCGATATCGGCGTCCGCGGACAGCTTCCCTCCCCGATGACCGCCCGCGAGATCAGCGAAATGTACCGGGAAAAACTGGGCTGTGCCGGAACCGTTTATGCCGATTCGGGACAGGCGCTGCGGCGGATCGGCTGTATTTCCGGGGGCGCCGGGCATAGCGGCCTGGCGGCGGCGCTGGAAGCCGGCTTGGAACTGCTGGTGACCGGCGCGATGGAACACGAACTTTATCATCCGGCGCTGGAAGCCGGGCTGGCGGTGCTGGCGCTGGGCCATTACGGTTCCGAAACGGTCGGAATCAAAGCGCTGGGCGAATTGACCGCCGAAAAATTCGGGCTTGATGTCGAATTCATCGATATCCCCACTGATCTGTAATATACCGGAGGTTTATCTATGAAAAAACTGTTCTGCCTGATCGCGATTTCAGCCGTCTTTGCCGTCGGCTGCCAAAACAGCGCCAAGACCGACGACAAAGCCATTCAACACCTCAATGACCGGGAAATGAAATACCTGAAAGATTATGTTCTTCACAACATGCTTCAGGACCATCGGCTGACCGCCGACCAGCGCCAGATGATCGAAGAGACCGAACCGGTGGTCAAAATCACTTATGAGGATGACAAAACGGGCAAAGCGTACATCTCCTGGAGCATCCCCCAGACTCTCAAACACGCGGCCACCATCAAGGAATTCCCCGAGAGCATCGTCCCTTATAAAACCATCAACATCCGCGGCTACGGCGACCTGAGCGATCCGCACGGCATCCCGTGGAGCGTGTCACTGGTGGACCAGGGGGATGTCGTCGTGATTCGCCCGTCCACTCAGGACTTGAACAACAAATAGACAGCGGTGGCAACCACCACCACCTGGATGATGATTTCGAATGCCTTCTGGTTGATTTTGTTGATCAGGAGAATCCCCAGGAACCCGCCGACCAGCAATAACGGCAGCATCGCCAGGTCTGCTCTGAATGCTTCATAGGTAATCCGCCCCTGATAAATGAAAATCGGTATTTTCAGCCAGTTCAGAATCAGGAAATACCAGGCGCAAACGCCCATATACTCCTTTTTGGGCAGCCGCATGGCCAGGAGATAGATTGCCATGACCGGCCCCGCGGCGTTGGCCACCAGCGTCGTAAACCCGGCAATCAACCCGAAAAACGCCGTAAACGCCCAGTGCGTATGAATGTTGTCGGCGTTCTTCAAATACTTTGTCCGGAGATAATTCAGCGCCACCATCGCCAGGATAATAACCGCAATGACCGGACGCAACATATCATCGTCAATCCCCGTCCAGCGCCACGACCATAACGAGAAACCGCCCAGCGCCAGAACGCCCGCGCCGATTCCCGTCAACGCCCACGGCATCAGCCGCAGCACCATCACCCAGCTGGCGTGCCGCCGGTAATAAATCACCGCCATCACGTCCGCCGCGCCAAGCATCATCAACTGCAAGCCGGTGGAAAGCCCGGCTTCAAAAGACAACAGCAACAATACCACCGGAAGCGTACCGATGCCCGGCAACCCGGTTTTATTGATACCGATCAGAACCGCGGACACCATCAGGACCAGGATCTGAATCCCGGTGAAATCGCTAAAAAACCATTCAAACATTTTTCTTGTACTTTACTAAAAAAGGCACGGCTTTTTCAAGTCCGTGCCTGTTGGGGTTCAGATTACTGCCGCTCAACTGAGCAATTGGTCGAGCGCGCGGTCGATATCGTTCATCGTCCCCGGATGCCTGGCGAACACTTCGTGCGATACTCCGTTCTCGCCCACATATTCCTGCAGAAGCTTTTCGAGCATATCTTCTTCGTTCAGCTTTTCTTCTTCGATATAGTGGACTTCGTTGGCGAACTCATTGCCCATCACGCCGTAGGCGCCGTCCGGAGTACCGAACACCGTGATACGGCGCGCCCGGCGCGGATCGCTTTCCAGACTGGTCTGTTCGGCGCTTGAGGTAACGCCCAGCGGATTGGTCAGGACCTGGCTTTCCAGATAACGCTGCATCGCCAGCCAGGATTCAAGCCCGATTGATTCAGGCACGTTGATCCTGAACGGTCCGAATTTGCGCTGTTCATCCAGCCAGCGGCTGTAATCAAGCGGGCTCGGATCGAACGGATTGGACATATCGACCCCCTGGTTGGTGATGCTGAAAGTACTGGCTCCCAGGCCATAAAGTACGGTACTGAAATACGTATTGTCTACCCACTCAATCGGCAACAGGGTGGTCCCCTGCTTCCAGGCGCCGCTGATCCAAAGGTTGTAAACGGCCTTTTGAGAGTTGAAGTTATTACCGTTCAAAGCTTCGCTCCAATCGACCTGGACATCAAAGATGCCGTGTTCGCCGTAGCTATGGATGCTCCAGGTCGCCTTGACCGTATCTTCCAGGCTGCCCCGGATCGGATTATTGCCGTTGGTAATCGAATTTTTGAAACCGACGCCGTAAGCCTCTCCGATTTCGATACCGTTACTCAAAGCGATCATGCTTGCGCCAGCGGTGCTGCCGACCCAGAATTCCAGGGAACCGGAGTTGGCAACCTGCTTGAGCAGCGCGTTGTTGCCCATGACGAAGTAGTTATTCCAGCCGGCATTTTCGATGCTGTCCGCCACCATCAGGGTGCTGCCGTCATTGATCATGAACTGTTGTGCGTCATGATCGCTGAAGGTGAACGTATTAACCGTCAGGTCGCCGTTGAGGATGGCCATCGCCTGGCTGTTGTTCAGAACCAGTTCAGCGATATCCGCCCCGCCATACATGTTCAAGGTCTGCGCAGCAGTACCGTCGAGGGTAAGCCTGAAAGTCGTGAACGAAGCACCCCGGGCGAGGTTCATGCTGCCGCCGAGCGAAGTGCTCGCAGCTTCAAGCGTATTACCGGCCAGAATATTGATGTTGCCGGCAACGGTCAGATCTCCGCCGACCGTTGAGTCGCCGGACCCGTTCAGGTTCAGCGCGCCCTTGACATTGGCATCTCCGTCAACCGACAGTGTACCGTTGTTGATCGTCAGGTTTCCGACGTTGTCGATATTCTGAGTTACATTCAGCGTACCGTTGACGGTCAGGTTGCCGAACATGTCAATACTTTCGGTATTGATCCGGGTTCCGGAGGTCAGGGCCAGATCGGCGCCGGTGATTCCGGTGATGTTGCCTGCCCCGAAATCAATACTCCCGCCGGCGCTGATCGCGCTATTGCCGACCACATTGATCCCGTGATTGAACGAAACGGTGTTTCGCGCATTGACGGAACCATTAATGGCCACCGGATTGCTGCCGCTGTTGAAGACCGCGTTGCCGACATCGATCAGCAGAGCCGCGGAATCATTGTTCTGCAACAGAATATTGTCTGCGTTGACCGTCAGATTATTCAAATTACTGACTGAACCGACTTGAACATCGTTTTCCGCAGTAATAGTGAAATTACTGTTGATGTCTTCCGCTTCCACCTTGTTGAGGACATAAATACTGCCGGTGGTGGATTCCAGTAGTGCATTGCTTGCATCGCCGACGATCTTAATCTTATTCACGGTGAAGTCATTCTTGACCTTAAAGGTTCCGCTGAGATTGAACCAACCGTTGTTGTTGAGAACCAAATTGATATTGCCTTCATCAAATCGATTTTCACCCTCAATATGAACATCTTCGCAAGTAATGCTCAACGTGCCGTTGAAGTTGACGAGTTGCCCCGGTTTGATGCCGTTCAAGGTTGCATTCCCGGTGGTGATCACCCCGAAAGTTCCGCCACTGTTTATAATATTTTCCAGGTCGAACATATTATTACCGTCGGCCATGCCGATACTGGTATTGGCACTGCCGATGTTGTAATAAAGTTCAGCGCCGGAGGCAATACTCATCGGAGTGGCAATCTGCGCGCCTTCGGCCAGGAAATGATTGATGGTATTTTTCCCGCTCAAGGCATTGATCTCATTCACAACCAGCGAGTTGATCCCCTGGGTAGAGGTCCCGATCTCATAACCGGCCAGGTTCAACGCATCGCCGCTGATGTACACACCGCCGGTTCCCGTCATCTGACCGTCGGAAAGGTTGATATCGCCATCGTCGCCCGCACTGATATTGACGAGGCCGTTGGCAGAAGTCACATTACCGTCGATGCTGATATCATTACCGGCAGTGATGCCGATATTGCCGTTGGCCGCGACTCCGTCCGTAACAGTAATGGAGCCGCTGCCGTTCAACAGAATACTGCCGCCGGCATTCACGCTGCCGAAGCTGACCGAACCGCTGCTGATATGGGAAGCGGTGATATTTCCCAGAACATTCAGGGAACCGCCCTGACTGTCGAGATTACCGTTGACCGTCAGGTTACCTTTAACGACCGTCAGCGACACATCGTTGAGCTCAAGATCACCGGCAACCGTCACGCCCTTGGAATTGGTGTCGGCGGTTGTTTTGCTGCCGCCGTCAAGAACGAGCTTGCCGTAGCTGGAGCCATCCTTTGCCGCCAGCACAGTCTGCCCGTTGCCCTCCGCGATGTATTTGATGGTCGAACCGGCCGACATCGACAACAGGGCCACGCCTTCCGTAACCGCCTGGAGCACCAGCGTCGTCGTGTCGTTGACTTCGAAGTTGCCCTTCACATCGCTGCTGTTGATCGTCAGGGTAATATTTCTGCTCAGGTCATAGTTTTCCCAGTTCAACACAACTTTATTGTGTTCGGCAACTGTCCATCCGCCGTCTACCATATAGCTCTTGCCGAAGACGAATATCTTGCCTTCGCCATTGAAACTGAAATTTTCAGAACCCGTCATCGCCCTGAAATCATCAATCGACGGATCATAGATCTTCCATTGTTCCTTTATAAAGATATTGTCTTCACCATCATCTGTGCCGACAAAGAGATAGACGTCGGTATAAGCCGGGGCCGGGTTCATTTCATAAGCGCCGGCGGTGGCGTTACGGCCCGGGCGTCCCTGACCGGCCTGGTCATAGAGGACATCGCCCGGGTCAGCGACATGGGCGATTGCCGGGCTGTCATCGGTCATTCCGACCACCCAGGTATAGCGCTGGCCGAACGAGGAGGCGACTTCCACTTTGGTCAACGTGGTGTAGAGCCAGCCGTATTTGCCGTCGTCATCGCCGAGAATCACGTTGTGGTCTCCCGGATTGATGATGCTGAGATTGGTCACCCCGATGATATTCTGTAGGAAGGTTCCGGCAGGATGCGCGTTGAGGCCGTAAATGTCATTACGGGTATTGGCGCCCGCCCAGTTCTGCGCAATGATCGAATTAGTCACAGAAATACTGCCAATCCCTTGCAGATACAATCCACCGCCGGTTCCGCCGGCTTTGTTATTTGCCACGGTGACAAAATTAAAATCAATTTTACCGACAGCGTTATTGAAATAAACCGCACCGCCGTCACCAGTGACCCTGTTATTGGACAATGTGCTGTTCACCATGGTCAAGTCTCCGCCGGCGACATAAATCGCGCCGCCGCGTTTGGCGTTGACCAATGAAGCATCAGTGCTACCAATAACTGAACGACTTAATTCCACAGCAGTACCGCGAGTATAAATCGCTCCGCCGTCATTTGTTGCATAGTTGTTCAACAGTACAGCGTCCGTCAACGACAGCGTGCCGCCCGCAACATAAACCGCACCGCCATTCAGCGCGTGATTCCCGGAAAGAGTACCTTGATTTACATTCAGTTTTGAACCATCAAAATAAATCGCACCGCCATTGCCGACTGCACTGGCACCGGCAATCTGAATGTTATTCAGATTCAGCGTCAAATACCCATTTTGCGCAAGGATGCTACCGCCATTCCCGCTTGCATAACCTCCATTTAATAACAGATTGGTCAAGTTGACAGTAATTGCATAGTTCGTGGGAGCGATTCGGAAGTGACGGCTGTTGCCATTGGCATTCAGTTCAAAATTTTTGTCCGCTTGAATGGTCAAACCGGACTGAATGGTCATTTCGCCATGAATGAGCTCCATCGTATTCGTGTCATTGATCACATTAATCTGAATCACACCATTCGAATCCGTCAGGTGCACCGCATAACGCAAGGTGGTATTCCAGCCATTCTGATTGATGCCGAAGTCATAATAAATATCATCACCAATTGCCAAATCCTGCATCGCGACCCATTCGCCGCCACGCTCTACCAGCGTATCCATGGAAACATACATCAGCCGCTCATACGAGCCGATCGTGTTGCGTTCCTGCCCATGTGCGGAATCAACCGTCAAACCCCGTTGGTCGATATTGTTACTGTTGTAATCGTACGAACCCGCACCAATGGCAACACTGCCATCAAGAACACGATAGTTACGGGTCAAGCCGCCATTGAATTTCAATGAAAAATCGAGATTCAAGTTATGAACATTGCCGCCGGCACCAAGGATATCCGAACTGTCTCCTTGCGTCAGGAAATCAAAATAACCGCTCCCCGTCGTCCAACTGCCGATGATATTATTGTACTCGGTAATATCAACCGAAGTGCTGACGACAATATCCAGCCGCCGCTGATCCGTACCGCCGGATACATAGTTGTTGGCGATAATGTTGTTGGTCAAAACCAGTGTAGTATCGCCGGAGATCGCGACCGCCGCGCCATACGTGCCGCCGGAGTAGAACGTATCATTGTTGATGATTGTATTGCCATCCAGTGTCAGGCTGCCGCCCTGCACGGTAATCGCGGAACCGTTGATCACCTTGGAGCTAGCCAGTGAATTTCCGGAAACCGTGGAATTCCTGACCACCAGATTGCCGACACTGAACACACCGCCGCCGGTACCGGAGTTGACACCGACACCACTGCCCGTATTCCCGATGGCCTTGTTCCCCTGAGCGGAACCGCCCTGCGCATTTTTCCCTTCCGCACCAATCAGCGAACCGGTAATCGTCAACGTACCGGCATTATAAATACCGCCGCCCTGCCCGGCGTTTTCTGCGGGACGGTAGAGATTTTCGGAACCGTTTTGACTGCCATCGGCAGTGTTTCCGGTCACCGTGGAATAATTAATTTCCATAACGGACGTGGCATCATTGAAAATACCGCCTCCCTGCCCCATGTCATAGCCGTTCAGCAATACCGTTGAGGCTGTGCGACCGTCCAGCGGTCCGGCATTGGTCGCCAGCGAATCTTTGATCAGCGAGTTATTGATGATCATGGTGCCGCCGTTGGCGTTCAAAATCGCGCCGCCGCGCCCGGTGGTGTCATCATCGCTGAAACTGTAGCGTCCGGTATCGTTATAGACCGCTCCATTGGTCAAGGTCAGATTATTGATCCCAACCGACTGGCCGTCATTCTGAAAAATACGGGAATTGGCACCGGCATCAATGGTAATCTGACCGTCTCCCTGCATTTTGAATGTATTGTCATTCTTGAAATACAGATATTCACCGGCAACCGTTTTATAATAGAGATCGTAACTTTCCGCGAACTTTTCAAACGAGCCGATAATCACACTGGTATCGAACACAATATCCCCGCCGGTCAACAGAATCGTGCTGTTCCCGTCGACAAACATCGAATCTGCAAATTGAACGTAACGTCCGGCATCGAAACGCGCCCGTTCTGCACTGTCTTCCGCCAACCCGCTCAACTGCGTATAATCATAGCTGTCAATCCAGTAAACGGCTTCACGCAACGTCATGCCGTTTGCCAGCGCCCGATCAATGGTTGCCCATTGATTGTCGTCATGCATAACCAGATCAGGATGATTTCCGGAACTGGAATCGCTATTCGAAGTCACTGTCATATAGAAGTTTCCTTCAAACGAACCGATACTGACACCTAACGGTTTGAATTTCGAGGTCACGTCCGCATCGACAACGACCTGCCCGGCTTCATCCAATACCGTCAGCACATATCGTGTGCCATCCCAGGCATAAGAACCGAAGTAGACACTCCCGTTCACTTCCACAATTTCCAAGCCGGTACGGAAATTGCCGCGCTGATCATACTGATAACCGTCAGCATAAGCAGTGGAACCGGAACGCACTTCCTGTCCGTTGAGGTTGTAACGGTAAGCCAGACTGTTTACACCGTCAATCGCCAGCGTCCGAGTCAGCCGGTCTCCCTGATACGTATATTCACCCAGGAACAAATTGGTCTGAATAAACGAACTGGAATCCGCATCATGTCCCACCAAGTTATTGGAAGCATCCAAAATTCCAGCCGTGCTGTTCACCCAGGTACCATCCGGACGGTAAGCTCCGATTACCCGATAACCGCTACCAACCAATCTGGAATCCGCATAACTATGGAAATAGGTAAAGATATTATTGGCACTGCCGGTGACCGATACCGATGCTCCCAGAAAAATGCCCATTTCATCATGAATCAGTGAATTGTAAATACTGAACGAACCGTCATCCACCCTGAATGCATAACTGGTATACGTTCCGCCATCAATCAACGAATATTGATCGCCGTTGATGCTGGATGTGACGAAATTCAGGTTCATGGCACCAGTCCCCAAATAAACGGAACTCAAGCCGGAAAGCCAAGTCACATAATCAGGTGGTGGAATCGGATTTTCGCCAACAATCCAGCTGTTTGCATAAAACGTCGAGTTATCAATGTTCAGTGCCTCGCCCCGATCCACATAAATCGCCGCTCCATGCTGGTCGGAATCGGTCAGGTTTTGGGTGAAGCTGCTGCGACTGACGGTAATCACACTGTTTTGGGTATTCCGCACATAAATCGCGCCGCCGCTACCCTCCGCTCCATTCTGCACAAAGTCCGCCCGGGAAATAGCAACCGAACCGATGTTTTCCAAATACATTCCGCCGCCATTCAACATAGCACTGTTGGTAACGAATTTGGCATAATCAATCTGGATTTCACCCACATTCCGTAGATACAGTCCACCGCCGGAACCGTTGGTCGCAGTATTGCTGTAGAAATTGACATTGCTATTGAAAGTAATGTTCTTTCCAGTGCTGTCGATCATGTAGAGACCGCCGCCGTCTTCACTGGCACGGTTGGAGCTGAACGTCACGTTGTTATTGAGATGCAGATTTCCGACATTGTTCAAATAAAGCCCGCCACCGGAACCGCTTGTCGCAGTGTTACCGCTGAACTGAACAGAGCTGTTAACACGTCCCAACGTGACATTACCACTGTTAATCGCATACACGCCACCGCCGTTCAGCCCTGCAGTATTGTTACTGACCGTCGCAGTTTTATCAACTGCTGAACTGTAGAAGTAGATGGAATATTCGGTTTCTTCCCCATCCGTATCCTTGACCTTGCCTTTCAGATTGTTAAGATAGAACCCGCCGCCGTTGCCAGCGGCTTGGTTACCGGTCGCAATTCCGCTACCGCTGGAGTAGAACAAAAACGAACCCAAAGCGAAATCACTATTCAGATAAAGCCCGCCGCCGTCGCCGGTAATCGCCACGTTATTGCGCAACGTGACATTCTTCATCGTCATCTGCGCATCCATAGTGCCGTACACCGCACCGCCATGATGCTCCGCCGTGTTTCCGGAGAAAACAGACTGCTCAAAGCTCACGTCACTGCCGGTATTGACGTAGAAAGCACCTCCATCGTATGCACGGTTGTTGGTGAAATCCGTAAATGCGATGTGGGAAGCCACATCCGTCTGCGCCAGAAATACCGCACCGCCGCTCGCGCCCGCCTGATTGTTGAGGAAAACGGTATGCACATCCTTACTGCCGGTCACCATCAATGAACCGCCGCTCAGATAAAACGCACCGCCAAATTTCACCGCCTGATTGTTCCGGTATTGGGAACCGGATACCACCTGCAATGCACCTTGCGAGAAGGAAATCCCGACGGAATTTACCGTTACCGCTCCGGTGGCATAAAGCGCCCCGCCATTGTCGGCGGCAAAAGAATCGAAAATGCTGACATCCTGAAGAATCAGCGTGCCAATAGAGTAAATGGCACCGCCGACTCCGGCGCTCGGCATCAATTCGCTGTTCACACTCAACCCATTCTGCATCAAGACACCGCTGATGGTCAAATCGGTATCCGTGCTGTTCAGCGACAGAATCCGCCCGCGATGATTGCCGTCAATCATCGCCAAATCATAAAGCGTGTTATTATCCCCCATTGTCGTAATGGTGATATTCGAACCGCTGGAAATGATCGCCCCATAGCCGATAATCCGGGAATTTGCCAGTTGAACAACGGCATCGCTGATAACGGATGCATTATACAACGCCTCGCTCCAACTGCCATAGGTCTGCTCGCCGATCTTTGCCACGCCGCCGTTCCATTCATAGGCTCCGATGTCACGGGTAACCGAAGAACTCGGAGAATTAATGAGATATCCGCGTTGATCCGAGGTATCGCCAGTTCCTTTGTCCATGGCAATGCTCTTGAACGAAATAGCCAGCGTATCAGACCAACCGCCATTATCACGCAAGACACCGTCGGTAAACAGATAATGTCCGGTTCTGCCGTTGGCAGTCCCAATCTTGATCACGTCCGCACTCTGCAGTTTCAGTGAATAACTCAAATCAGCGTTTTCGGTACAGGCCACCGCGCCGAAATAGTATTTGGTGGTGATTGGGCCAGTTCCTGTAAAATTCGGATGCGCCGCAGTGTTGTGTCCGCTCTGATATTCGACAATATTATTATTCTCCGTAGCGATTGCATAAGGATTAAGAATACCACGCGGATTATAATAGTAATCGAAACCGCTTTCATATTTAGAGTAAATCGCCGCATACTGGCTGTTGTAACCGGCTTGATGGTTGAAATCAGCCGCTACCACCAGATCCATGCTACGATTCCGCGCAAGAATACTGTTCGTTACTGAATCAATCGTAGCAAACGCATAGATGCCCCCGCCATGCCCAAACGCGGAGTTAAAAGCAATCGTCGCCCCATCAATCGTAATTTTTGCAGCAATTAAAGTCGTACCGGAAGTTTGCGGCTTGAGCGAAATCGCGCCGCCATCGCCAAAGGCGGTATTGCCGGTCAAAGTCACGGAAGATAGTTTGACATCGCCACCAAGAATACCAATCGCGCCGCCATCACCAATCGCAACGTTGTTGCTGAGCAGGGATTGGTTGACCACAAACTTAAAGTCCTGTGTCGAACCGAAGCCATAGGAATAGAATGCACCGCCATCGCCGGTTGCCACCCCGTTACTCAATGTTGACTCGGTGATTGTCACGGTTCCGGCGGTCGTCGCTTTGAGCACACCCTGCCCGGTCCTGACGACACGCCCGATCACGGCGCCATTGCCTTCGACAAAACCATTGGTCAGCGTGATGCGTTGAATATTCAGATTGCCGGTCAACTGGAAGCTGCTGGTTCCTTCCGCGAATCCAACGCCAACCACAGTCAACACGCGCGATTCATAGTTGGCGTCCAATACAGTGCCCCCTTGTTCCGAACCATAAAGATAAATATTTTTCGCAATCAAAGCACCGCCGCTGTTTCTGGTGAACAGATTGAGCGATACCCCGCTCTCTTTAATCCGGGTATTGACCAATTTGATATAGAGTTCATCTTTCGCACTATTGGAGTAAATCGTATCTAACAATGAACTGTTGAGAGAACTGATTCCCATCCAGGAACCGGTAGTGGAAGTGCTGTAGCTATAGACATACCCGATATAACCGTTGTATTCATACGCACCTACATCACGGGTTCCGTTCGCATCATAGCCGCGCGCGTCACTCGCAGGACTGCCGACCGATGCGCCACCGTTAATCGCCGTTGATGATGCTTTCAACGCCAACGTCTTCACCCAACCGCCATGATCCCGCATCATCAGGTCCGCAAGATGTTCATCTTCTCCAGTAGCGTTAAGAATATTACCGGCTTGATAGACGGTGCCAGTGTTGAAGCCGGAATCGCTGTCCAGAATCAGGTTGTTGATGAAATAGCCGCTGTTCCCATAAATCGCCACATCGGTTTTGATATTGTTATTATAGGCAAATGTATTATTGGTCAACGTAATAGAGTTTCCGTTGAAATAGAACGCGCCGCCCGCATCCGTATCCGCACTGCTTCCGGTGACATGATTGAACGCCACCGTGGTATTCACCATTTGCAAATCTCCGCCACTGACATAAATCGCTGCCCCTTTCAGCGCACTGTTGTTGTAGAATGCGGAAGCACTGATCTGTAAAGTACCGCCGGTACTGGTGATCGCGCCACCAGTGCTGGTGGAGATATTGCTCCGGAATGTACTTTGTTCAACAATCAGCATCCCGCCATCATTGAGCAACACACCGGCCTGTACACCGGAATTTAACGCAAAGGTTGCCCGGTTAAAATAACCGATCCCGCCGCTCTTGACCGTCACGACGGCAACGCTACTATGAATCTCCTCAAGAGATGCGCGTTCCATCACCAACGTAGCATTATTATTTACGGTAAACAGCGACCCACTGACCACAAAATTGACCAATGACAAATCAGTCAATACAGCCAATGCTCCAGTGCTGCCATTTCCAATCTGGATACTACCATCGCCGCCCAGACCATCAATGAATGTCATACCGCTGTCCGCGCCGGTAATGGTCACATCGTTATATAGATTGAAAGATGCATCAAACTTGATTCGTGACCCAACCAACTCGACTTGATGTCCGGAACCAGCCGTTCCTATCTGGCTGAGATTATAGTAAATCGTACCGTTATTGACGTTACGTCCAATCCCGCCGTTATATTCATACGCGCCAATGTCACGTTTTTCCAAATAGGTTAAATACCCGCGCTGGTCCGTTTCATACATGCCGCTGGCTTGATCAAGTATCTGCCCGCTTACCACCGCGTCCGCAGCATTCAACGCCAACGTGGCAGTCCAACCGCCATGATCCCCGAATCCGGTAAACATGGAGGCGCGATCCGCTCCTTCATAATTATTCTCACGAAGCACATTGCCGCCATTGATTCCGCCTTGATTGTAGGTCAGGATCGAACTTTCCAGATACAAGCTGGTATCCGTGCCCAATTGAATCGCATAACCGCCGACGGAAATATCATTCAACGCCATGGTAATATGCGCAAAGGTTAAACCGCTTCCTTCATTAATTTCTTTTAATTGAGCCACGGTGAAAGGATCGGCACTACTGAAAGCAGCCGTTTCAACGACAGTCAGACCGGTATTTTGAGTGAACGTTGAATTGTCAGCATACACAATCCCCAAATTATTGTAGATTGCCGCGCCGTTGTCAGCCTGATTGCCGACAAACAGTGAACGATAAATCAGGATGCCGCCGCGCTCCACTTCATTGACAGTGACCGTACTATCGTTGACATCATAATCAACCTCTGAAGTATTGTAAACGCCGCCGCCTTTCATCGCAGTGTTCAAGCTGAAAGTCGTATCGGTGATTTTAACATCACCGGAAGCCGCATTGTAAAGACCGCCGCCCATCTCCGCCCTATTGCCGGTAATCGTGAGGCGCACCAATTCGAGGCTTTCTTCATTATAAATCGCACCGCCGCCATTGACATTGCCAATTCCATCCGGCGAATTGATATTGGTCGCGTCGCCTCCGGTCAAAACCAGTCCGATCATCTTGACATAAATATCAAAATCCGGATTGGCAATCGTAAAGATACGCGCGCCCGCGGTCGTCTGGGTAATCACAATCCCGTAACGATCCATACCGCCCAGAATCAGATTGTCGCTGATCCGTAATTCACCATAGGCAAGATCAACATTGCTTACTTCAAAGACAACATTCTGCAAGCCGCCTTTCACATTGGCATATTCAATGGCAAAGCGCAATGTTCCAACCTGATCCAGGAACGTACCCGACGGATCCGGATCGTTGGTATAGTAATTGAAGTCGCCGGTTTGGGTGACCACCAGCGGATCCAAGCCGGAACCGGCGATAATCGGATCGATATCAGCCACGCCGAACTCATAAATCCCATCACCAATCAGCAACTTGTATCCGGGAACAGCAAACCAGCTGTTGACCCATACGAGAGGTTCCCCTTCAAAAAGAGCCTTGAAGTAATTGCTGAAATTCTTGCCGACAGCACTGGAACCCAGCACGTCGAATGACAGATCGGCGGCAGTATCATAATCAATCACGAATTTCTGCTTGATAAATGTTTCCGCCGCGTCCGCCCAATCATTGACCGACAGCGAAACATTCGTACCACTTTCCGACTGGAACCAAAGGTTGCTCCATTTACTGGCTTGAGTATTACCACTTCCCGCGGCAAATTCGAGCACGTCGCCTGCGGCAATATCAAAAATCAATTTTCCTCCGGTCGCCCCGTCGGTATTGAAAATGAAGTATTGTCCAGCCGAACCTTCCGAATGAATGATCTTTCCATTGACCGTCAATTTATTATCCTGAATCAGCAATGCCGCGCCATTGGCAAAAATGAAATCATTACTGACAGTAGCATCCGCAACATTGTCCAGAATTTTGTCGGAATTTTCAATCGCCAGATTGTAATAAGCCAGGTTATTGACCGTCTGGCTGAAATTCTCGCCATTGCCGTTGAAATGCATGGTACCCTTACCGGCGTTAAAACCGGACGCTCCATTAAACGTCAAGCTGCCGCCGATCTTCAATTCCCCGGTACTCTGCCCCACATTCTGGATGTCATTGCTGAACCACAGCGCTCCTGCCGGATACAAGATGGCTGAACCATGATTGTCGTTAATGACCAGGTTATTCACCTCACCGATCACGCCATCCTGGATGATGAGCCTTGCCACGGTCAATGTATCTGCTTCGGAGGTCTTCGTTCCACCTTCGGTAAAAACCAAAGTAAGATTGGAATAATCCCAGTTTTCTATAATCTGGTCGATATCCCTGCCGTAAGTGATAACCGCTCCAGCACCAATCGTAGGAGGCGTGAATAAATCGCCAATGGCACGCTTGTTCCCATCGGCTCCGGCCAGGTACAGATTGCCGCCATATTGCCCATCTACCTGGCTGCCTTCAATAATCAAATTTTCAAGACGGTTTTCCATTCCTCCGCTATGCAAAACCTGATCCGTCCAAAAAGTCGATCCAGCCTTAATGGTCAATGAATTCCAAATCTCTCCATATCGCCCGTTATTATCCTTGGTCCAACTTTTGACCCCGCTGCCTCCGGCAACTAAATTCCGGTATTTGAGAGCAATGACATCCTGATTCCCGGCCCCGTCATAAATGATATAACTATTCCCTTCAAGCTGACTATTTCCCGAAATAGTCAGAGCTCCATGCAAGGCAAGAGTTTGTTTATCGTCATGACCATCTCCCAACATATTCAAAGCACCAAGTATTATATTTCCGGCATTATTGGTTCCGGCTTTGGCACTCAAGCGGGATTGTCCATACATGGAAAGAGAACCGGAAACGGACACATCGCCATCGTTAACAGTCATTTCGGCAAAACCGGCCCTGCCGTACTCACCCATTTTCATATTCCCGCTAATAACGTTCAAGCTGCCGCCAACCGTCGCGGAAAGCTCAGCCCCCACCCCGGCGCCAGTTTCGGTACCATCCACGGATGCCAGCACATAGAGATCGCCAGTGACATTAAGATTTCCGTTGAAATTACGCTCGCCTTCACCGACCAATCGAAGGTCATGGAAAGTAAGCCCGCCGGAAATATTCTGCGCTCCCGTCTGACTTCCCGCCGCCCTGGAATTGTTCAGGGTGACGACACTGTTTTCGGCGCTCAGATAGCGAAGGGTCAAATCCCCGTTCAAAGTTAACTTCCCGGCCCCGGAAAAATACAACGTATCCGCCGACAAACTGCCGGCGGAAGCACTGTCCACGCCGGTGATTACAAATCCGAGATTCCCGTTGATATCCATACGATTCGCTACGGCCAGTTCCCCCGTGGCCGACTTGTCCCCGCCATTCAGAACCAGGTTGTAATAGTTGATGGCATTGCCATTGGCGGTGACCGTCTCAACCACCTGCCCCGAGCCGCCCCCCCGGTAAACCACAGTACCCTCGCCGCCGTCAAAGACATTGCCGACCTTCAAGACGCCGCTCAACGCCAGGGTTCCGCCTTCACTCCCCGTTCCCTCGAATGAGAGATTGTATGCAGATACGTTTCCGCCTCTGCTCTTGACGCCGCTGCCGCTGATCACCAGATTGGCGTAGTTCACATCTTTAATGGTCTGGTCGCCATTGAAAACATATTTCACCGTATTGTTATTACCGGAAGTACTGTTGATCGTAACATTGCTAAGAATCATATTGCCAACATCCAGTACCAATTCCGAATTTTTGTTTTGCTGCACCTGTGTTGGTGTAACAAACCGTCCATTTCCGGACAACGTAATGCTTCCATTGTTGACAATCTCCCCGCCAATGACAGCCAGACTGCCCAATACTTCCAGGAAGCCATTTTGACTTCCGGTATTTTCGCCCACTAAAATATTGATGACGACTTCTTTGCCGGGATTGTCGTTGATGGTCAACCTGCCAATCCCCCGCACTTCCACCGTGCTGCTGAGGTCAACCACCCAATCCGTGGCAAATGCCGGATCATCATCAATCACAAAACGGCAGTCAGCCGCAATCGCAAAATCACCGGTAAAGACGGTTGAAGCATCTTCCTTCACCATAAACCAGTTCCCGGCATCCTCCGCATTCGTGGAAACCGTTTCCACAAAGTAGTAAATCCGTTCGTTGTTTTGGAATGCCCCGACATAAACATACGTCGCGCTGGTACGATCCACACCGCGTTGGTCATCCGCAACAAAATGGTCTCCCGTATTATCAGCCAACCCCTTGGCTTCATCGGAAATCAGGGTCACATAAACCGTCAAAGTGTTACCGCCGTTATTGGCAATAAATTTACTCAATTCAACATGCTGTTTCAACAATGCAACGGTATTTACCAGCAGGGAATCCGTTCCCCAGAATGTCGTTGCTTTGTTACTGGCGCCAATCAAATTATGATTGGTGTTATAGGAGGTCACTCCGGATTCTCCGTAATAATCACTCAATACGGTTCCGGCACTACCTTGCCAGTTCTGCGCAAGAATGCTGTTATACAGTGAAATACTGCCTCCCGCCTGATAAATACCGCCGCCGCCATTGCCTCCCACGTTATTGGCTATCGTGACAAAATTGGCAGTCAATGCGCCGCTTCCTCCAAAGAAAATCCCTCCTCCAAGCTCACTGGCGATATTATTCGCTATCGTGGTATTGACCATCGTCAAATCACCGGAAACAATGTAAATGCCACCACCGCGCTTGGCATTGGATACAATGTTTTCATCCGTGGTGCCGACACCGGTTTTATTCAGCTCGATCTTTGTTCCATTGAAATAGATGGAGCCGCCATAGCCGTTTACCGCTGTATTATTGGAAAATACCGTTCCTTCAAATCTCGCAACTCCGCTTGCTTGATAGAGAGCGCCGCCATGGCCGCTCCTTGCGACAGTATTGTTAAACAGCGAATTGGTAATGATTGCACTGACACCCTGGTTAATGTAAACCGCTCCGCCAGCGTTACCGCTGGCATGATCAACAGTCAGCTTATTCGCTTTGAACTCACCGGCATTTACATAAATGGCGCCACCGTCTCCGTCTCCGTCTCCGTCTCCGTCTGCCTCCGCATTACGAATCTGAACATTTTCAATATCCAGCTTACCGGTAACATAGACCGCGCCGCCACTCCCGCTTGCTTTGCTGTTTTCAATATTCACATCGCGCAAGATCAAATTACCATTGACCACGATCGCGCCGCCATTACCGGTTCCCTGCGTATTGGCAATATTGAATCCCGCCAGCGTTGCCTGAATCGTCTTCTTCGCCGGAACATCCGCGTCGGCATCATCAATCACAAAAGCACGCGATGCATCGCCGGCATCAATAATCAACCGCAATGCCTCACCGCCGGAACCGGTTCCGGAAGCCGTCACCGTCACGCTGTTGAAGATCTGCAACGCTCCGCCGGTTAATACAAACGTCTCACTGCCTTCAATGATATTGATCAATACCAGCGCGCCTTCATCCGCCAGATACAACGCATTGCGCAGATTGTGATTCCAGCCAAACCGTCCGGATTCCACCTTGCCGTCGCTGAAGTAATAACCGAAATCATAGGTGATGCCGGTGCTGCTCAACGGCGAATCGATCTGGGAACTGTCCGCTTCAACATAGGTTAAAAGCTCATAAGCGCCAATGGTGGTGCGCCCCTGCAAATGTCCGGGTGTCAGCCCGCGCTGGTCAAACAGATCGCCAATCAACGCATAGTTGGCGCCATTGATCGCCACGCTGCCGGCGCCAACCCGGTAGTTTTGCGTCATCCCGCCGTTATATTTCAAGTCATCACGCCCGGCAATAAACAGATTTTCCACTTCACCCGTGTCATTGCCTCCAGGGATATTCGCGGAATAATCGTCGTCAATCACAAATGCCGTGTTGTTCTGCCAGCCGATGATATTATTACCGCCATGCAAATTCCCGGAAAGCAAATAAAGATCCTGACGGTTCGACGATGTCAGATTCTTGGAGAAGTTATTCGCCAGAATGTTGTTGACCATCGTGACATCACCACCGAAAACCACCACCGCGTAACCAAGACTGGTTCCTCCGCTGAAGGTTGAAATATCGTTGTAGGCAATCGTATTGCCGTTCAATAGGACATCTCCCCCCATAATCCGGATCGCAACAGAATCCAAATCGGTTACAAGTGTTCCGGTACCCGTGCTATTCATGTCCGCATGGTTTTTCGTGATCGTGGAAGCCGTAATAATCGTGTTGCTACGAACGCTGATGCCTTGTCCGTCACGATAAACACTCCCTCCGGCGGCAATATACAAACCGCCCCCAATACCATAATTGACATTCCGACTATAGTCTTCGGATAATCCAAAACCGATTGCTACGTTTTCAATCACTGCGGAACGATAAATTTCCATCAATCCGGCACTGTAAATACCGCCGCCCCAACCCGCGTTTGTTGTTTTCGCTCCCTGATCAATCGCTTCAGCGGTATTATTTTGAATGGTGGAATCATAGATATAGAGCTTGCCGTTAGCACTGTTGAAAATCCCACCACCCCAACCCATGTTATGGCTGGTATCCGCTGTGACTGCATTCTTATTTGTCGCAGTAGAATTTTCAATCACTACATTATTCAGTACCAGAACCCCTTCATTATAAATAGCGCCACCATGTCCGAGCGCGCCGGAATAGAGATTCGTTGACGCATCTTTATAACCGTTGGTAACAGTCAGGTTATTCAGTCCGGTATTGGCAGTAAAAGACCAATGCGTATTTTCATGGAATTTTTCATTTTCACGCACACGGTCTTCATCATAAGCGACAAAGAACGCCCGATCCGTGCCATTGGCGTCAATCGTAATCCGGCGCGCGTTGTCCTGACCCATAAAGGTATTGTCGGCACGGAATTCACTCCAGCCGAGATAATTGTCAATCATGCCGATCACCACATTTTTATGCAGTTCAATCTGTCCGGCGGTCAAGACAAACGTATTCCCGTCGTGATAAACCAGACTGTCGGCAAATTTCACATAGCGGTCGGCGTCAATAATGAATCGTCCGCTGACATTGGTGGCGTCATTCGGATCCGTATAATTGCCATCCGCATCCACCATCCCGGGATTCAGATCCTTATTGACTATGGTATAATTATCAATCCAATAAATTGCTTCACGCAGGCTGATTCCGGCGGTATCGCTGCTATTACTGGAAATCCCGGTCAGAGCGGAATCAATATTATGCCAGGTACTTCCTTCCGGCTTGATATACCAATCAGCGTTTAGGTTGTTATCATCATTGGTCGTCACCACCATATAGAAATTCGGCTCAAACGCACCCAGAGCCACCGTAATGCCGCCGATTTTATTGATCTCTTCTGTTTTGGCTTCCCTGTAAACCACATCTCCGGACGAACTGACTTCCACCTTCTCCCAACCGCTGGTATAGTCGGAATCAGGACGGTAGAATACATATTTGACCGCGACTTCCACACCTGCCAATTCAAATGTTTTCGCGCCGTCAAGCCAACCGCCAAAGACATCGTTGATCAACACTTTCCAGCTGCCGCCGTCTTTGACATAGACCACGCCGTCAATCCCGGCGATCGTATCTCCGGTGAATTCCGTCTTGCTGATAAAATCCAATGCCTGGCTGTTGCGCTCAACCACCCACATGATTCCGCCATCGTAATAGTAGAATGTTTCGATGATGGAAATACCGCTGCGCATATTGCCGCGCTGATCATACCATACCGTCGCATCCGCGCTGCCGGCTGCCGTTTCCACTTCGTTATAGAGATAATGCAGAGCAATACTGTCCCGCGATTCAATCGCCAGTGAACGGCTCAACGAATTGCCATGGTAATTCATGGTATCAGCCAAATAAACATTATCTTTGATAAAGGCGTCATCACTGCCGGTCAAACTCAGCAGGTTGCCGTGTCCGTCGCGAATCGCCGCGGTTTCCCCGCTGGCAGTATTCCAACGGTACGCTTCGATCATTTCCTGCCCACCGTCAGTTAATGCCGCCAGCACACTGCTGTCGCCCTGGAATGCGGCGTAGCGGTAGAAAATATTATTGTTGCTCTGAACTACGACGACAGAACTTTCGAGAAGCACCGGAGCCGACGTGCCGTCTTCATAGAAAATACTGTTCGTCACGCGTAACTCTCCGCTCTGATAATAAAGCGCGGCGGCACTGCCGAGGCTCAACGAGTCATTCAGGCCAAACGTGACAAAATTCAAGGTCAGACCTTCAGTTAGCGTATCCACATACAACGCATTGGAATAGTTGTTGCCGAACGTCGAACTGGTGAAAGTCGCGGAAACCGCACTCTCGATATACATACCTGCGCCATCTTTGGCTTGATTCTTAGCGAACCCGGAATTCTGCACCAGAATTGCCGCATTGCTTGCATGGATGAAGAACGCGCCACCGACGATCGTATTATTCACCACATTATAGCTATAAGGATTATATCCGGTATAATTGTTATAGACATCCAGATCAATCAGACTGATCTCAGTCGTTTTGAATTCAGATTCCTTTCCTGCAACATCCGTTGTATCCACGATATAAATACCGCCGCCTTCCCCCATGGCTGTGGTATTGTTGCCAAGCTCCACGTCGCGCATGGAAATCACACCGACATTCTCATAGTACATTGCACCGCCGAGAACACCCGCATCATTCCGCACAATCGTCACATTGCCGGGAATAGCTTTTGTTGGATCATCATACGCAGCATTAAAATAAACACCCCCCACATTCCGCAGATAAAGCGCGCCGCCGGAACCTTCCGGAGCAACCGTATGCCACGTCAGACGTCGGGTATTATTATCGGTAAACGAAGTATTCTGCCGGATGTCAACCCTCTTGACATTTTCAATAAATACCGCGCCGCCGTCCACTGCATGGTTGTCATAAAATGCCGCCTGATCGTGCAAGGAAATCACCGTTCGCTCAACTGCCCCATTCACATAGATGGCGCCGCCACGTCCCTGATACGCATAATTGCTGTCGAATGAGACATCCCATGGCAATTCTTCCGCATAGATTTCCACAAAATCCGGATTCAAAAGATAAACGGCACCACCATCACCGGACATCGCGTGATTATTCACGAATTCCGTATATTTTTTGAGACTTGCGGTGGAAGTATAAAACGTTACGTTCCCAAGGTCTTTTCCATAAAATGCTCCGCCGCTGACAAAAGCCATATTTCGATGAAGAAAGACGTCGGTAACCATGAAATCTCCGCCTTCCTGATAGATCGCCCCCCCATTCAACATCGCCGCATTATAGATCAAAGTACTGTTGGTAAAAGAAACGGCATGCCTCGCCGATTTGGCATAGATCGCCCCGCCCTCGCGTGAAGCGCTGTTCCCAATCAAATAAACGTCAGAAGCCGTTAACGATGCTCCTTCCAAATAAATCGCCCCCCCATTTTCCGCAGAATTATAGCGAAAATACAGTGCTTTGGCTGCATCCGGCTCTGCGCGTCCTGATGCGCCATTCAGTCTCAAAGCACCTGCCACATAAATCGCGCCGCCGGAGAATCCGGCACGGTTGTTGGCAAAAACAGTATCCAGCATGAAGCGGTCTCCGTTCGCATTGATGGTCAAACTGCCGGTACTGAAAATGGCGCCGCCTGAAGACTGAGCAAATGAACTGCCGCCGCTGACGTTGGTCAGAGTTAAATTACCATTATTGAAAATCAATCCGCCGTTTCCGCCCGCCGCCATTCCTGCGTCCGTACTGGCAACCAATGAAACCCCATGATACAAATACGCATCGGAAATAGAGAAATCCTTACCACTGACATTGCTGAATATCCGACCATAATAACCGGCATCAATAAACAGTTGTGATCCGCGATGATGGGTAGAACCGGATTCCGCATTGACATTGATTACCAGGTTTTTACTGATATTAATCCCGCTGGCTTTCACCCGCACCGCACTTATGTTCAAAATACCGTCAGTAGAATTATTGATCGCTTCCTGAATGCTGTTATAGTGCCGGGTACCCTGCGAGGTGGTTGTCGAAACAAAAGTTCCGCCCGCCTCAAACGCGCCAATATCACGCGCAAGGTTGACCCGGTAACCGCGCTGATCGGTTCCACTGGTAACCTTCAAGGCATCCTTGGCAAAACTGTACCGCGAAAGTTCAATCGTGCCGCTCCAGCCACCGTGGTCAAATACCATGCCGGTTTGGTATAAATCATCCACGAATCCAAAAAAGTTGATTCTATTAGGGCTGCTCGCTTTGCTGTTGTCGTATTCAGCAAAATACTGCTTGACATTTTCTGTAATATCCGCAAATCTGCGATAGCCATTCTGATTTTCAATGATATTCAACCCGGTTCCAGCAGTTCCTCCGGTCGCGGTTACCCCATCAATTGCGGCTGCGAAATAATCATACCCACCGCTGAAACTGTCATTCACGACTGCGGTGGAACGGTTTTTTGCCAGAATCGACGAATTCATCGTGACCGCCGCTTCATTATAAATGCCACCGCCATTCCCGTTCGCGGTATTGAAGCTGAGCGTGGAATTGTTGATGACCGCAGACCCTTTGTTGCTGCCGTCAAACATCGTAATCGCAATCGCACCGCCATGACCCAAAGCCGTGTTATACGCCAAAGTGGAAGCGGAGATGGTCACCGCCTGCCCGGCATAAATCGCACCGCCGCTCCCCATGGCGAGATTTCCTTTCAAAAGCGAAGTGCCAATCTCCACGGTAAATACGGCAATGGTATTCGCCTTGCTGTCGATGAAGATCGCGCCGCCATGACCAAACGACACATTATCGATCAGCTGGGAATCGTTGAAGACCACTTTACCGGTGGCTTCTTTGACCGTCCGACCGTTGACCAGATAGGAAAGTGCTCCGCCGTTTTGCGCCGCCCCGTCACGCAAGGTCACCCGGTCAAAGGTCAAAGTTCCGAATACACCAGTCGGCGTCGTGGCGCCGGAGGCAATGTAATTGTCGCTGCTGACAGTGAACAATGCCCCCAGTTTTCCGCCGCTGACCACCGAACCGCCTTCCGCATGACCGTAGATGGTAATGTCCAAACTGCGCTTGATGGCAATCTTGTTGCCATCTTTGACCTGCGTCCACATTGCCAAATCCACATCGTGCGACAGAATCCTGGAGTTAATCAACTCCACCGCCACATCCCCGGTTAGCAGTTTGGTATTGACGATACCGCTGATTTGATTCAAATCATAGATATACTCGCTCTCATTCTTTCCCTCAACGGCATAATCGACCCGCGCCACATACCCCTGATACTCAAACGCCCCCAAGTCGCGGGTCCCATTGGCCAAATAGCCGCGCGCATCCCCCTCCGGAACCCCGGAATTCAGACCGGCATTGACGGCATAGGAGCCCGCCGCCAACGCCAATGTCCGAACCCAACCGCCGTTGTCAACCAGCTTCCCCGTCGCAAAGATTCCGCTGTAGTCATTGATCAGCACGTTTTCATCGTTTACCGCCGCATCATATCCAAAATTGTTCCCAGCCATGCTTCCGGCACTGTAGTTATAGACCAGCAGACCGTTGTACATGTTGAGTTTGCCGGAATCGAAATACAGTCCGTAACCATCCGCATCGGCGGAACTGTTATAGGCCACGGTAATATTGGTCAAAGCCCATTCGCCGCCGCCGTAGATACCGGAACCCTGTCCGGTGGAGGCATTGAAAGCCACTGTCAGGTTGCTGGCGGTAAACTTGGAGTTTTCCAAATATAAACCACCGCCCGAACCGGAAGCCGTATTAAAATCAACCGTGGAAGCGGCAATCGTCACAATACCCCGATTGGCACTGTATAAACCGCCGCCATGGTTTGCGGTATTCATCGAAAACGTACTTTCCGATATATCAACCAGACCGGCATTGCCGTTGTAAACAGCTCCACCATTTCCACTGGCACTGTTATTGGTAAGCGTGGAACGAATCACCACTACGTTGCCGCCGTTGTTATACAGCGCGCCGCCGTTGACCGCGATACCGCCGGTCAGCGTCACCTGATTCAGAACCAGATTCTCACTGCTCCAAATCAGCCCGCCGTCCGCAGCATTACCGCCCGTCAGCGTCATATCCTGTATCGCCACCATGATATACGTATCGGCATTCCCATTGTCAATCCGGAAGATACGGTTGCCGTTCCCGGTATTGTCCAGCACCGTATTCCCTTCGCCATGACCGACCAGCATGACATCTTTCACGATCACGATTTCACCGGCAATTTTTATCCGGGTATTCATCAACTCAATGGTTTCACCTGCTGTCGCGCCAGCCAGCGCGGCTTCAATCGTCGTATAGAAATTCTGCCGATTTTCCGGACGGCTCTGATTAAAGGCAACATAAGCATGGTATTCATAGGCGCCGAAATCACGGTTTCCATTGACCATATATCCGCGCGCGTCATACAAGGTGAAACCGGAATTCGTACCGGCATTAATCGCATTGGAGCCTTCAACCAATGCCAGCGTATTCACCCAACCGCCATGGTCGCCGAAATCAACGCCACTCCAAACGTTGGAACCGAATACATTCCCCAGCGTATACGTTCCTGCCCAGTCAAACCGGACATTATTGGTATCAACCTGCCAGATCGTATTCCACAATGAAACAAAGCCATTATTCAAAAAACTACCATCATCGTTGAATGCAATGGTCGCATTTTCCAATGACGTATCACCATAAATCATCGTACCGGATACCGCATCCAAAATCCCATTATCAATCCCGTATCCGCGGTTATCGACCACGGTCAGGTTGTAACCATAAAAGCTTCCGCCATTGACCAGACCGCTTCCGGTATTCCCGCTGATTGTGCCGTTTTGAATGAGCAGAGATGCGCCAATCGCGTTATAAACCGCGCTATCACCGAATATACCGTTTTCAACCGTCAGGTTTTCAAACTTCGCGTTGCCGGTACTGTAAATTCCGCTGCCTTCCGCGGCAGAATTTCCGCGGATGACCACGCGGTTGCCATAGATGCTGCCGCCGATGTTCAGGATACCGCCGCCATAAAATTCCGTGTCCGTATTGCCGACACCGTTGCCGCGGATGACAATATCATTCATGATCAAATTGCCGTAATTCAAAATCGCGCCACCGACACTGCCGGCAAAAGTCATTCCGGAAATATCCAGTCCGATATCTTCTTTCACAGTCAGGATACGGGAACCGGACAAACCGGAACCGTTTATTTCCAGATTGTCGCTTCCAGTCCCTGCCCAGACCATATCATCGTTCACCCGCAATGGACCATGCCCCAGATCGACGCTGTCAACCTCAAACGTAACTTTCTGCAATCCGGCGGTTACGTTGGAATACTCAACCGCAAAGCGCAAAGTTCCGATCTGATCAAAAAGGTCGCCTGCGGGATTATTGGTATAGTACCCGTTATCGCCGGTTTGCGTGACAATCAGCGGATCCAAGCCCGAACCGCTGAGTATCTGCTCCACATCCGCGATCCCGAAAGTATAAATCCCGTTGCCATTCAGTCCCATATAGGAAACAGCAAACCATGAACTTTCTCTTACAGCATTTTTATAAAGCGCCTTGAAATATTCGCTGTAATAAATGCCCGCCGCGCTGGTGTCCGTCACGTTGAAAGCCAAATTCGCACCGTCATACTGGATGTCGAATCGCTGTTTAATAAAGGTTTCCCCCGCGCTTTCCCACGCGCGAACCTGTAACGAAACCTGCGTTCCCGCAGCAGATTCAAACCACAGGTCATTCCATTCGCCGGCAACCTGATCGCCACTCCCCGCTGCAAACTCCCTGACATCGCCTGCCGCAATATTAAAGATCAAACGCCCGCCGGTGGAACCGGCAGTATTGAAAATGAAATATTCCCCGGTTTCTCCACTGGAACCGTGGATATTTCCGACGATCGCCAAATTCCGGTTTTGAATCAGCAATGCCGCGCCGCCGTCAAAATAGAAATTATTCGCTACAGTAGTGGCATCGTCCTCCGCCAGCAGTTTATCCGAATTGACGATTTTCAGGTCCCAATAATTCAGGTTCAACACCGTCTGGCTGAAGTCCGCGCCGTCGCCGTCGTATTGCACCAGCCCGGAACCGCTGGTAAAGTCTCCGTCCAGTATGAAATCGGCCGCCAACTGAAGTTCTTCCGCACCGTGAAAGGTCAAGTCGCCGCTTACTTCCAAATCGGCGTCGATATCGCCGACCACATGATCGGTTCCGTTTTCCATCAATACCAGGTTGCCGACTTTCAAGGCGTCGGCATGATCGTAAGTTTTGGTCCCGCCGTCGGCCAAAACCAAAGTGGCCAGACTGTAATCATAATTTTCGATCACCTGATTGACATTTCCGCCGTAAGTGATCGTCGAACCGTCTTCCAGCGTCACATCGCCAGAGTCAAGCGTAATCGCCCGTTCATCGGCGTCGGAACCGAGCAGCGTCAAATTGCCGCCGTCCTTGACCTGGATCGCGCCAATTTCATTCTCACCGCCAGAGTCCCAGGCCAACAAAGTTTCGCTGGTCAGGAATACCGCACTTCCATCTACGGTCAACAACCCGGAAACCCTGCCGAATGTACCGCTTTCATCCGTCCAGGTCTTGATATCGCTCCCGGCCACGGACAGATTGACATACTCCAACGCGATAACCGACTGGTCTTTCAGCCCGTCATAAAGAATCGTGCCGCTTTCCAAAGTGGCACTGTCAATCGTCAAAGCACCGTGCAGACTCAATTCCGTGCTGTACGTGCCGCTCCCGCCATTGTCGCTCATCGTCAACGTATTGACCGTGACATCACCGACAGTACCGGTGCTGTCATCCTTGGCCGAAACCTTGCCGTTCCGGTGGATCAACAGATTATCGGCAGTCAGGTTTCCGGTCACCGTGACACTGGAAGTACCGGTATTGCCGTTTACCAGCATATTGCCGCCTTGAGACCCGGCAACCAATCCTGCCAGGAAACTCAACTCGATACTCGTATTTTCACCGGTTGAATCAACAGTCAGGTCTTTGGCAATTTCGGCGGCTCCGCCTACTGAAACAATAATTTCAGACTCGATATCATCGCTCACCGCAGCCATGTTGTTGCCTACCGTCAACGCACCTGAAATATCGACGGTCAGCATCCTTCCGTCGCCGTCCGTGTCAATCAGGAAATCATTGTCAACGACGATGTCGCCGCCGCCGGCGGTACGGGTTCCCGCGCCGGTAAACTCCAGATTGTAATACGCCTGAGTCGTGCTGATATAAACATTCTGGTCCGAAGTCGCACTCGTACCGTCATAAGCTACCGTACCTTCCCCGGCAATAAAAGCCCCGGAGATGTCCAAACCGGCATTACCGGAAACTTCCAACCGCCCATTGGTATCGCCTATGACATTCTGAAAGTAAAGATTTTCCGTATCGACCGAAACCGCGTCCACGATCACAAAATTATCGATATAGAAATCATTCGTTACGACAATATCGCCCGCCGTCTTGGTGACGGTATCGGCGGCGGTCCCGCCGGTCACGATCAAGTTGTAATAGGTCATTTCGGCCGGAGTCATACCAGTCGTCAGGGTCGCTATCACCTGGTTGCCGCCGTCATAAACCACCGTTCCCTCGCCGGCGTCAAAGCCGCCACTCACACTCAACGGGCTGTTCGTATCATCGCCGCCCGAAAGCATCAATATCCCGGTACTGTCCGTCGTATCGTCATCTTGTTTGAAGCTCAGGTCTCCCGCCGACACCGTACTCGCGTCCACCGTCACATCCGCTATGCGGAAACTGTGCTCGACCTGCAAATCATCCGTCGTCTTGGTTCCTGTTCCCGAGGCTTCCAGATCGTAGTATCCCAAATTGGCGATATCTTGATCCGCAGTGCCGTCATAACGAACCAAGCCTTCGCCTTTTGCAAAGGTTCCAGTCACTGTTAAAACCGTACCACTTCCGCCCAAATACAACCGTCCATCGCTATCGGAATTATCTATCCGGTTCCGGAAATACATATTGACACTGTTCACCGTATTAGCATCCACGGTCACATTATTTTCAATCCACAGATCATTGTCAACCAACAGATTATCTGTAGTTTTCGTTCCTCCGTTTGCCGCAACCAGATTATAATACTGCAAGCTGGAAATGAGTTGGTCAAGACCATTCAAAATCACCGTCCCTTTTGCCGCAGTAAAATCACTGTTATCGACCAACAAATTGCCCGTCAAGGATAATATCTCGTCATCAATAAAGGTGAGCTTCGAAACATTGCCTGTTTTGTTTTGCCCAGCCACATCACCGGCAACCGCTAAGTTGGCTCCATTCAGTGTCAATTCATCGACATAGAGCGAACCTGCGGCAGTCTTGTCTCCTCCGGAAATCATAAGCTTTCCGTAGATTACAGATTCGCCACCCGCATCCACAACGGCGATATTTTGAGCAGCGAGACCATTATAATGAACCAAACTGGCTACCCCCAGATTGATATCGTTGACATCCGCTACAACCAAAGCGTCCCCTGCTGCACTGAGCAATAAAATGGTATCGATATCATCGGAAAGAACCAATTGTCCGACTTGTCCCGGAGAATCCACTCGCGTATTCACCCCATCCAAATCATCAGTAATTCCCATAACCGCCAGTTGTCGATCCACATCCAGAGTCACCCCATCTACCGTTAAAACATGTCCGACTCGGATCTTTGCTCCGCTCCAGTCTTTGATTCCCCCTTCAGAGAGAGTCAGATTCCCATCGAAAATCAAATTATCAATCGTTTGATTCCCGTTAAAATTATAATTGACGGCTCCTTGCCCTTTCACCCGGTCTCCAGCTACGCGAAGAATGGAAGAAGCGGTCGTCACATTGTCCATGGACAGATAAAGCGTCGCCCCTAACCCAAGCGTCAGTGCTTCACTGTTATTGACTGTTACCGTATTTCCTGTATAGACATTCGTATCAGCCAGCAAAGTCATGATATTTGTTTCCAAGGCACTGGTCAAATTCTTATCGGACTGTCCGTCAAATACCAGATTGTTGAATTTACTTGCTCCCGTCAGAGTTCCAGAGATACTCTGGCTCCCACCTGGAATATCACTCACAAAAGCGACAGTCCCATCTGCGGAGGAAAACGTTCCGTTATTGAGCCAATTCCCAACTGCCCGGATATCGTAACTGGTTGTCGTACCACCATCACTGTAGCTCGCATTGAGTTTTCCTCCCGTTTCAATCGTCAAGTCACCTTCAACACGAATATTACGACGCAGATTGGCACCTAACCCACCATTGTCAATGACCAGATTATAAAACAGCAGATCGCCTGCCGGAGGATTTAATGGATCCGCATAATAAACCTGCTGGCTTCCTGTCCCATTAAATCGAATCGTACCCTGCCCCGGATTCACACTCCCCACCAATAAGTTTCCGGTAAGAGCCAATTCTCCCACCGCTCCCTCACTACCATATCCAACGAAATCTACCGTCCCATCCACCCGCAGACTGCCAATGACCTGAACCAATACATCCCCCTGAATGTACATGTCTTGCGTAACTCGGAAATCATCACCGCCGGATACCGTTTTATCCCCTCCACGCAAATACAAATTATAATAGAAGAGCGACTCGACATTCTGGAGGTCAGTACCCATATACACAAAATGTCCGGTGCCGCAATCATAGACAGATGGATGAGTTAGGTTTACCTCACCGCTTACCAGAATCGTCCCGGTATTGTTATACAAAGTAGCCGTTTCTATTGTAAGGTTTTCGACAGCAAGTTCATGACCGTTTACCCTGAAATCACCAGTCCCGACATAAAGATTTTTGACATTTGCATTATAATTCTGGCTCAAAGCAGAATCCGTTTTCATCGTATTGCTGACCGTCAATTCACTTTCGAGAGTGGCAGCACTACCGGTTCCATCAATCAGCAAGTCATAATAGGTTACTCCATTGCCGCCTTCATCTTCCGTCGTAACAACAATATCATTCCCTTTGTACACGATTAGACCGTTATTCCCCAAGGAACCGCCGTCCGCAACAATCAATGCCGATGCCGCATTATTATTGTTCCATATCTCAATCACCGCGCTGGAAATCAAATTCTTGACTTGCAATATCCCCTCGACGATCAATGTTTGATCCACGGCATAACTAAACCCTTTGGCATAAAGAGGAGGAGGAGGAGACAATTTCGTAACAATCATATTATTCAGTGTATTCCGAACCTCTAAATCACCGGCTACCGTCTTATAACCAGCCTCTTGGACTGTTAAGTCGTAATACGACCAAACTCCAATCTCCTGATTATAGGCATTATTGTTATACGTAAATTGTGACCCATCCTGTGCGTCGTAACTGCTCGCTACCTCACCGCCTATTGTCAGGTAGTAGGAAGTGATACGTCCCGTACCAAAGGAGACCAATTTGCCACCGTTAAACGTCAACGTTCCGGCAGAATTGGCATTCGCACCCAAAACCAGTTCTCCGACAACATTCAACGTGGAATTTGTTTCACTAATTGACGTATCGCCATTTACCTGCAACTTAATACCGGAAACGATCGTAAGAGCACCATCATTGATAACATCCAAATCACCACTGATAATAGTTTCAAAAAGAACCTGACTTACTCCACCATCAATCACCAGATTATTATATCGCCCATAAATCACTTCCTGTGGAGGATTCGAACCGGCATAGGCATAAGTCACCGTTCCCCCGATCATGAGAATATTCCCCCCGGGATTCCCTCCAGCTATACCGCTATCGACATCTCCGGTAATCGTGAAAGAATGCGTCCCCTCAATATGATTGAAAGAGTTATCCAAGGTGAAATTATGAAACGTAGTATCTCCGCTACCGCTCAATATGTGCCGTATGGCACTTCCGTCCACTCCGCCAAAGAGAAGAACCGTACCGGTATCACCGTTGAAAATACCATTATTAACAAAGGTAAGTATCTGACCGCCGACACTCCTTCCTTTCATGCTCAACGTGGCAGTGCCTAAATTGAATTCAGGAGTCAATCCACCGGATTGCGCGGCATGAATCGTTGTCACGCCATTAACCGTCAAATCCCCAGTCATGGAAATGATGCCGTTTGTCAGAGTAAAATCATTCCCAATCTCGCCGCCAGCCCATTCATTGTTGCCGTTGTAGTTACTTCCTGCCAGTTCGAGATTCCAGTATCCGTTGATCGTTCCCAGATCCTGTCCATTACCGGTAAACTTCACCGTTCCCTGATCATGGTGTCGAATCGTATAGGGACCGCCTGTTGTCGGCGTAAAGTCACCCGGCACACTCAAAACCACATCCGTTCCAAAGAGTAATCCGATCGAATCATCTGTTATATCCACATCAGTAATCGTAATCGCGGAATCCCAGATTTTTTCACCCGTTCCCGCCAGTACCAGATTATAATACTCGCCTCCCCATAACATCTGGGTGCCACTTCCGTTATACACAACACTGTAGTTCAATGGATTAAAAGTAACCGAATTCGCGACCGAGAACGTGCCGCCAATACCAATCCCATTCACTGAAAAGCCAATACCGTCTCCACCGGTAAAACTGAAATCCTTCTCCGTCACAGTATCAATCGTCTTCGTCCCGCTTCCAGACAGCGTCAGATTCTGATATTGCAACTGAAGAATGGTCTGATTGCCGCTGGCCTTCGAATAAATAACCGTTGTACCACTGACCGCATCCAAACTCTTAATTCGATTGCTCCCTTCCTTTGTCAATTCGAGCACAGACGTTCCGCTCATGACCACATCGACCCCGCCAGAGCTACTCGTTTCCACCCCGATCACCGTCAACACCACGTCATTCTCAATCGTCAAAAGTCCATCAAGTTTCAACACCTCATCAATATTATTGTATCTCACGGATTTCGTTCCGCCAATACCACTGAACTTCAGATTCTGATAAACCAGATTCCCCTGAATAATTTGGTTCACGCCACCTTTTGCAAAATTGATCGTGCTATCTGTTGCCAGATCCCATTTCCCCGCAATCGAAGAATCGCCATAAAACTCAAAACTGTCCAACAGCACCAATTCAGTGTCCGCACCCATTTGCAGAGTATCTGCAATTGTCAAACGGTCAGTAGCAGTCTTTGTCCCTGCATTGGTCAACTCCAAGGCATAATAGTCCAAGCTGGCAATCTGCTGATTTCCACCATTGTATGTAACCTTATAACTATTCACATCAACCTGATTGCGATTCAGGCCGTTAAGCAGAAAATCGCCATTCACAGCAATATCACCAGTTAATGTCTTATCATCATTGCTAACTGTAATGTTATGATATTGCAATCCTGCCACATTTTGAGCTCCAGCCGCATAAATTACCGTTCCTGCTCCCGCTTCAAATAGATCCCTCTTATACGGATCACTGGAACTGCCGGTTATATCTAGATCACCATTTTCAACCCGCAAGGTCACGTCAGTCACAAATTCCAGAGATTCGGCTTCCACTCCAGCTGTAGCTGTCTTGACTCCCGTCCCTTGCAGATAAAGTTCATTAAAATCAAGTCCGCTGAACGTCTGATTGCCACCCATCAGATAAACCGCACTATTCGCAGAATGATTTACATTGGAAGTGGACGACAAATCGCCGCGTACATATACGGAACCGTCTATCGACTTATCGCCGGCACCGGAAAAAGTGAGATGGTGATAGGGGTTGCTCTGAGTAGTCAGGGTAATATTCTGATCCAGATCGCCGGAATAATGAACCGTACTACCTGTTTCCGCCACAAATAATGCACTGTTATTCAACACGAGGGCATCCCCTGCGGCTTTCAGATCAAGCGTACTCCCGCTGTTCAAAGTCAACCGCCCCATCTCATTGGGATTGCTTCCTGCTCCATTCGTCACCGTCAACGCATCATTCGCTAAAAGCGTCACATTATTTCTTACGGTAACATTTCCTACCGCAGTGGCTTCATTTATCCATGTTTTCGTGCCGCCACCGGAAACAATCAGGTTATTGTAGCGTGTCTTGGTAATATTCTGATCAGAGGAACCATTATATTCAAAAGTCCCACCCCCATGAATAAAAAGAGCACTGTCGGAAATAGTAAACTCATCTCTGACACGAATAACTGAACCGGTTGTCGCTGATTTATTCCCGCTATTGCTGATTTCCAGATCATAGTAATCCAACGCAGTAATCACTTGGTCACCGCTGCGATTATAGTTTACCAACGAATCCACTGCAGCCGTAAAGTTGGAATTCGCATAGCCATTCAATCCGACACCAACATTAAGCACCGTCCGATCCGTACCATTTCCCAGTTGAATCCCTTTGATATTCGTCTGCGAAACAGCATTGAGCGCGTTGACAGTAATATTAGCCATGGTCAATTGGTTATTAACATTAACACTCGGCAAATCCAAAGAAGCTGTCGTATTGTCATAGCCGGGTGCTCCGATGAATTCCAGATTATAATACGTGGCATTGAGCACCTTGTCATAACCCGTCTGGGATATCTCATAACGCACGGTTCCGGTTCCATAGCCAAATTCCGCACCAATTCCCAAATACCCCCATGTCGCATTATCTTGAATCACCAGCAAGCTGTTATTGCCATTCATCACAATACTCCGGGCAACCAAATCCCCATTCCCGGACATCGTTAAAATACCATTATTATTGATGGTAACTGCATCAATGCGCCCAGCGTTGGATCCGGTAAATGTTCCAGCAATATCAGCATTCCCATTTACCACAAAGCTATAGGCTGACAGGCTACTTCCGGCAAGCGCAGTCATGACTCCTGCCGCTTCGACCTGAAGAAGATTAGTCACAGTCAATACCCCATTCGTACCAACGGTCAATCGCCCGATCTGATTGGCGGCAGTAGCATTCCCCTCGCCAACCACATACAGGTTATTAAAGGTTTGATCTGTATTGAGAATGAATTCTCCATCGACAATACGGGGAGCATTCCAAATTTTATCCCCGCCACCAAACTCCAAGTTATAGTAATGATATCCGCCTACAACCTGTCCGCCTGCCAGCGCGGTGAATGCCATGGTTCCCGTTCCGGCATCAAATGCTCCGCCTACCGAGAATATCCCAGCAACCTCAAATCTCTGCGAACCGGTAAAAGTCAAATCTCCGGATATCTCAAAGCCTCCAACCGCACTTAAATCTCCACCGGAAATCGTCACATTTTGATAGCTATAATCATTGACCGTCTGACCAATGCCGGCGAAATCCACCGTCCCTGCCCAACTACTTCCGCTGTTATCGGCAACCGTTAAACCGGATTCCACCGTCAGCGTATAGTTATTCAAATGCACGGTACTGGTATCAATATCTCCGGCAACAGTCAAATTTGCACCCAAATCCAAATCGCCAGATACATTCAACGCATCACTGGCTGTCGCATCTACGGTTGTCGTCAAATCGTGGTAAGTATGATTCGTTCCTGACAACACCACTGCCCCGGTATACACGATTTCACCCGCTAGCGCGGTTAGATTGCCTGTTGCACTCAAACTATCCACCGTCAATACACCGGTTCCCGTGGCGGCAATATCCATATTGCCACCAACCGACAACGCACCAGTCACGGTTATATCTGCCGTTCCGGTTACGCTCAAATCTCCGGTCAAGGTCAAATCTGTCGCATTTGCGCTTCCCGTCCCCGAGATTGTCACATTCGCATAACTGTAGTCATTGATCGTCTGGTTGACCCCGGCAAAATCCACCGTCCCGGTCCAGTTACTTCCGCTGTTATCGGCAACCGTTAAACCGGATTCCACCGTCAGCGTATAGTTATTCAAATGCACGGTACTGGTATCAATATCTCCGGCAACAGTCAAATTTGCACCCAAATCCAAATCGCCAGATACATTCAACGCATCACTGGCTGTCGCATCTACGGTTGTCGTCAAATCGTGGTAAGTATGATTCGTTCCTGACAACACCACTGCCCCGGTATACACGATTTCACCCGCTAGCGCGGTTAGATTGCCTGTTGCACTCAAACTATCCACCGTCAATACACCGGTTCCCGTGGCGGCAATATCCATATTGCCACCAACAGACAAAACACCAGTCACGGTTATATCTGCCGTTCCGGTTACGCTCAAATCTCCGGTTAAGGTCAAATCTGTCGCATTTGCGCTTCCCGTCCCCGAAATTGTCACATTCTCATAGCTGTAGTCATTGATCGTCTGGCTGACCCCGGCGAAATCCACCAACCCTGCCCAGTTACTTCCGCTATTATCGGCAACCGTTAAACCGGATTCCACCGTCAGCGTATGGGTATTCAACTGCACCGTATCGGCACTGAGATCTCCGATAACAACCAAATTTGCACCCAAATCCAAATCGCCGGATACCTTCAACGCATCACTGGCTGTCGCATCTACGGTTGTTGTCAAATCATAGTAAGTATGATTCGTTCCTGACAACACCACTGCCCCGTTATACACGATTTCACCCGCTAGCGCGGTTAGATTGCCTGTTACACTCAAACTATCCACCGTCAATACGCCGGTTCCCGTGGCGGCAATATCCATATTGCCAACAACCGACAACGCACCAGTCACTGTTATATCTGCCGTTCCGGTTACGCTCAAATCTCCGGTCAAGGTCAAATCTGTCGCATTTGCGCTTCCCGTCCCCGAGATTGTCACATTCGCATAACTGTAGTCATTGATCGTCTGGTTGACCCCGGCAAAATCCACCGTCCCGGTCCAATCGCTCCCTGCATCATCTCCCACCACCAGACCGGATTTCACCGTCAGAGTGTTCCCATCAAGCTCAATGGCACCACCGACACTCAAATTTCCATCAACATCTAAATCCCCACGGATAGTTAGATTTTTATTAACGGAAAAATCGCCAGTCGTTGCCCATGCAGCTGTAATTTCCAAATTCTCATTAAATATTGCAACGGCATTCCCCACCATAGTCAGATTATTAAAATCCAGTGAGGCATCGGCATTTACGGTCAACACGCCGTCATTAACCACTGTCATATTTCCAGTAAGGACAAGCCCTGTACCATCTACAGTGATTGTCTTTCCGGTGAATGCTGTGACGGGACCAATCTTCAAGCCGCCATTCAGATTTGCAGTGTCAACGGTTATATCAGCAGACGTGTTGAGCATCCCCGCAACCGTCAAACTATTGGCATTGATTTCAGCGTTGATCGCGACATCACCGCTGGTAATGGTGATATCAGCCGTGCCGTTGATTTTACCAGAGATATCGGGCGCGCTGTTCAAGGTGATTTCAGTGACTGCATCGATCGTACTGCTTGCGGTGTCAGTAAATTCCCCAACGACACGTAATGTATCAACAGCCAAAGCGGCATCCAATCTCATATTGCCCGTAACGGAAACCGTGACATCACCGGTAATTGCCCCGTTTACTGTCGCATTGCCGCCAACAGTCATAGTACTGCCGGTACCACTGAATGCGACCGTTGCGGCAGAACTGTTTGTGAAGTTGCCAGTAATACCTAATGAATTGACCCACGCCAAGGCACCGCCCAAATTAAGATCCCCACCCTGTACCGTTAAACTGTCTGCGTAAATAGCCGCAACAGTGTTCATATCGCCGGTCGTAATCGTAATATCAGCCAATCCCAGAATCTTACCCGCGATAGTTCCTGCCCGATTCAAACTGACCGTACCGTTGGCAGTAAGAACTCCATCGCTATTACTGCTGAATTCGCCCCTGACAGTCAAATCCGTAATGGTCAAATCTTTTTGCAATTTAAAGTCATCGGCAACGGTCAAGGTATCAAGAGTAATCGTCCCTTGACTGAAAACAAAACCGTCCAGATAATCATAATTGATCTCCGCTTCGCCGCCGGACAACTCTCCGTCAATACCAAATGTTAAAACGCGATTGAATATCGCTTTTTTCCCGCTCTCGCTTGCCACCTCAATCGTACCGTCAATGCCAATGTCTCGATCCGCGGTAAAATTCGCGACGGTGAATTTCCCGCCGGCTTCCAGAGTAATCGTCCCTTTCGTCGAATCATAAACAAAATCTTGACCCAACGTTACATGACCGCCAGTATTGATTTGCAACAACCCGGTGGAATTCAAATTCAAAGTGCCAGACAACGTTGCGTCTCCAAGCGCATTCACACTGAGAATCCCATCAATCGTACTGGTACCGGTAACCTTAAATGTCGAAGGACTGCCCGTAGGATTGATACCTGCGATGATTTCACTCCCCACCGCGAAGTTCCCATCCACAGTAACGTCATTCCGGATCGTGAGGTTCTTATTTACCGTCAGATTCTTTTCAAATTTAACAGTTCCATCGGACAATGCCCAATCCCCTGCGGCATACGTGTAATTTTCTTTAACGACGGTACTTCCACCAGAAACGGTAATCTCACCCTGATTCGTCAGCGTTCCAATGGTGGCAGTTCCGCCTCCAATCGTTAACTGAGAGCCACTCACCACAGTCGCAGTCCCATTAACGGTAAACGAGGCACTGTCCGCCAGAGAGAAGTTAGAGTTTGTAACATTATTCGTAGTGAAATTACCGGTAAATGTCGCGCTGGCAAGATTAGACAAATGGAGTTGGGAATTCACCCCGCCATAAATCAAATCTTGTGCTCGCAAAACGCCGCCAGCAATACTGATATCTACATTATCTTTAATCGTCAGATTCGATTCACCGGTAATCGTTGTACCGGCTACTTGTACAATCCGCAATGAACCAGTCGAAAAATCAATATTCGTATCGGTATCGTAGCTATAGTCTCCTTCAAGAGCCAATACGCCAGTGGTAGTCAGTTCACCGCCGTTAAACTCTAAGTTAGTTTCTGCATCAATAACCAAGACCTCGCCGCCGACACTCCAATCATCTACAAATGTAACCTTATCATAAAATACGATATTACCAGTATCGGAGTTTGTGATGTTTCCCTGTATTTCGCCGTCAGCGGAAAACTCCACCCCTCTGGCAAAAGTCAAGGTTCCACTGTTGTCGATAATCCCATCAACAGAGGTAATCATTCCGACGATTGTAGCTCTATTAGTATTCTCCAAAGTATTGCCAGACTGTAGGTCAAAAGCTAGATTTACTTGAAGCGTGGATTTATTTTCCAAATCACTAGTAATCCACATAGTAGCGGCAGTTACGGAGCCACCATTTAATTCTAAATTGCCATTATTAACCTCAAGCCAAGTCAAAAGATCATCGCCGTAAGTCAATGTGGCGGCTCCGCCATTCATAGTCAGTTTTCCATTCAACACGCCGCCAATGCTAGCACTACCGGAATCAACTGTAATATTGCCATCCATGTTGCGACTCAAGGAAAGAGAGCCTCCTTTAACGGTGAGATCTCCGGATGTCAAATTCGCGGCATTAACTGTGCCTGCGGTCAATTCATAATTAGTGGACTTTATATCGCCTGTGACAGTTAAAGTCGCGCCAGAAACAATAATAGTTTTAGCAAGCGTATATTCCGCATTGATCGTCAGATTACCGACAACTTGAATGGTGCCGTCGAGATCAGATCCCGCAGCCAACGAAGTTCCGCTAAGTGCAACGAATGTCCCCGCATTACTTTCCAGCGTAAAAGAACTTCCGTAAAAGTTTATGATATTACCGCTATTAATATTATATCTATCATCACTATCTGGATCTCGGACGGCATTTCCTGAATCATCAACCCAGATACTAGAATCATCCCAATTTCCTCCTTTAACAGAGTAAAGTTGACGACCTTCGAGATTAAAATCGATATCAAATTGTAAACCGGCGGTATGAATGTTGCCGATGGTATATTCGAGGTTCCAGTTGCCGGAAACACCGGTGGTGTCGATGGATGCCGCAATATCGGCGCCCGTCGCGTCGGCAATCAGTTGGAGCATTTGTTCGCCAGTTTCACTGGTCGCCAAATTGCAACCGTAAAAATGGATATCGGCGCCTTCTTTCAGTGCGTTTTGCCAGGAGGAAATGTCGCTGAGATTTTCGGTGACAACCGCGGTGTCGATGATTTGACCGTTGATGACTAACTGACCGTCACGACCGTGGGTCAGAATATGGACGGCATCGAATGGGACATCGGAGGCATTGAGGTAATCGGTAATTTGCTGAAGGGCATCGGTGCCGCTTTGGAGGATAACAATATCGGTATTCGATTTGTTTTGGAGAGAGGAAAGAATTTCGTCAGAATTAGCAATATTTTCGGAGAGGAACACAACTTCACGGGGTTCGGAGGCAAAATAGATGTCATGCAAAACAATATCACTGCTGAATTCGATGTCGATTTTCCCTTGCACGTCGTTCCATATCGCGCCGCCGCGCTGGGCGTCGGAGTTCTGAATGACGACCCCTTTCAGGGTCAGTGCTTCGTGATTCTGGATGGCGCCGCCGAGCGTGGCGTTCATGGCGTCGCCGCTTGCCCCGCGCATCGTCAGGTTGTTAAATTCCACATAGATACTGGTATTGTCATTGCCGTCATTGATGACGAACAGCGATTCGGCCAGGGAAGAACCGTTGATCGTGATATTCAGGCTCGAAGAATTGATGATCACGCTGTCCGTGATATACAGCGATGAACTGTCGATATCGACCACCGAACCATCGTCAAGCTGGAATTCAATGTAGTCGAGGCCGAGGTCCTGGTTGGCCTGTTCGAGCGCCCAGCGTAGCGAGCCTTCGCCGGAATCGGCGTTGTTGACCACGTAATACGTATTGGGCGCGCGGTTGATGTTGTAGGCGTAATCGAGAACTTCGGCGGCGGAATCGTTCAAGGCCGTCGGGTCGTAATCCGGCGCGAACGCCATGTCAAGCCCGGCAAAGGCATCGGAAATTTCAACTTCGGCGCCGGTGGCGGCCATCAGGTGATCGAGGAAATCACGCCCGCCTTCGGTGGCGATCATGTTTCCCCCATATATGTTAATGGAGGCATGGTCGGTCATGGCATTGCGCCAGGAGACGATTTCGTTGTTGAATTCGGCCAGGTCCGCGGCGGAAATGGCGTTGCCGTTGAAATTCAGCGCCTCGGAAGAGCCGGGCGCGAAGAAATGAAGCGTATCATACTGAACGCCGGTAGAGCCGTTCAGGTAGTCGGTAATCTGCTGAAGCGTATCCTGCGCCGGATCGAGGATTACGATATCGACATCTTCCCCAAGGTTATTGAGGATGGTTTCAATATTATTCGTATCGCGGGAAACAAAAGCCACTTCGCGGCTTTCCACCGGATCATTGTTCAGCAGGTCCAGTGAATCCAGAAATTCCTGTTCAAACAGCGTATCGTCAAGCTCAACGTTATCTTTGAGCCCGCTTCCGAAACCGTCCGCGTCTACGGTGGTTACGGTATCCCAGGCGCCGGATTCGCCGAGCGCGCTGACGGTGACGGTACGGTCGTATTCGGCGGAAATTGTTTCGGCGGTATCGGCGTCGGCGGCAGTGCCGAACAAGTCAATGGAGCCCTTGGCACTGAGCGCATTGTTCACGCCGTCCCAGAATTCGGTACCGGCTTCGGAGCTGAAAGCCTCCATGGCCCCCTCGGTTGCGGGATCGACCATGAATCCGATGGCATCGGCTTTGCCACCTTCGAGAGCAGTATTGAGAGCATCGAGCAATTGAGCAGAGGAGGTAGAAGCAGGGTCAAACGATATGACGACACTGTATTCTCCGGCGGAGGCCGCCAGAGCTTCGGCGCGATCGAGGTCGGCCACAAAAAGAACTTTGATTTGAGTAGAAGCTTCAAGCGCGCTTTGAACGGCAATATTGCCGGAAGCAGCGACTTCGAGATAATCGGCAAGAGTACCGGGAGCGTCTTCCGCCTGGCTGGCGTCAACGTTTTTGTCGATCGAATGGTCGGCCTCCTGGGCCTCTGCGATTTCCGCATGGGCCTGCTGCTCCGCGGCAACAATATCCGCGGCGGCGGCGCCGTCAAACAATACACGTTCTTCCAACTGGAACATTGAAACCGCCGACAGTTCCTTGTTCTCAGTCGCTTCCTGTTCAATCTTTTTCTTCCTGCTCATCTTTTCAGCTCCTTGCTTTCAAAAAAAATCCATCCCGGAAACTGCTCAGATTCCCGGTATGGAAATGATAAAATAACGAAATTAAATGTTCAATTATAATCTTGTTCTCAACCAAATACAAGCGGCAAATTATTTTTTCCATACTTTTTCCGGGGGATTTTTGAGGGCGCGTATATATGCGCTAAGAAGCGCAAGCGCCGGGCGTGCGCTAGTAATCATGCATTCTCATGCTCAAAAACCCACAACCGATTCACGGCATTCCAACGATAGGCGGACATTCATTTCGCCCCTGTCAAACGGGCCTATTCCGACGTTTCCGGAAAGAGAGGCGCCCATAAAATAATAAATTCATTCATTATTAATGAATTTATTATCCAATAACAATGACGCCGAATGATTGCCGTATTCAGAAAACAAAAGGAACCGAACGGCGTCACGCGCATTCCGATTCCCTTCATCGACTCGTAGAGTCTATACGTCATTCCGTCTATTTCACGATTTCCTCGACCGCGCCGCCGGGCAACAGTCGTTCGGTCGGAGCCGGATTGGGGGCGCGTTCTTTCAACCGTGGGCCGGTGAAGACAAACGACGGATAGATCAGCCCGCCCGTACCGACTTCGGAGTTCCCGAAGCGCTGTACCTGGATCGCCAGCAGGTTCCGTCCGTCGGCGCGTAACGTACCGGTCAAATCGAACAGGAAAGGCTTGGCGAATCCTTGCCCCATACCAATATATCGACCGTTGCTCCAGACCCGGACAATCGAATCGGCGCCGCCGATCAGCAGGCCCACGTCCTTCTCTGCCGGGGTCGGAATTTCCACCCGGTACCAGACGGAGCCGAAACGATATCCCATCAGTCCCTGGGCATCCCAGGTCGATGAGATGGTGGCGGTGCGAAGGTAGGCACGGTCATTCAATTCGGGATTGAAATACCCCATGACATGCCCCTGATCATAGGGATCGAATATCGTTTTCAGGTAATCGGGGATGCGATAGGCGATCCGGTAGGGCGCCGTCGAATATCTGGCGGATTCCTCGACCGTGTTTTTGAAAAAGCGGTTCAGGTAAGTGACCGAACTCTTGCACACCAGCCCGTTGCCCGCTTCGATCTCCCGGGTCTGCATATCCTTCAGCGTGTTAAATATTTCCAGAGCCCGGACAAATTCGAAATGGTTCATGGCCTGCCGGAACGCCAGAAAGAGTTCCAGCATTTCCAACGGCATGCGGGCGATCGCCACACGGCGTTTTTCAGCGGGCATTTCCGCGTTTTCGGCGGCGGCGTCGAACAGGGCAGCGGCGCGGTCCATGAAAGCCCGGTCATACATCAGGGAAAACGAATGGTACGATCCGGCTTCCTGCCCTGCCCGGCTCTGCTGCTCCGTCAGCATCAGGTAATATTCTTCCATATACGGAGCGCCTTTGCCGAATGCGCCGAGGCAGTATTTTTTCAGCACTTCATGCCAGTCTTTCGACGAATCCCAAAGCAGGACCGCTTCCAGATAATTTCCGGGGGCAAGCACCGCCCATGCCTTGCTGCTTTCATTATAGACGCCGAGGGTGCCCATTTTATGATAATAAGGCAGGTCCTCGCCCCACATTTTCAGTTTGCTGTAAGGCAGGAAGTTTTCTGCAAGATTCCAATTGTAACCGCGGAAGAACTTCGGAACATCGGTTTGCGCCCATTTTTCCAGGATATCCCGGTAATAAACACGGGTTTTGCTGATCGGTTCGAGCGTGCTGTGGTGGCGCGAATAAGAGATATCCGCCAACACGATCAATGTCCGGGGATGCGGCTTGTAGCGGACCGGATAGTCCGCATGGGTGTTGTACAGGTAAAAACCGAGATACAGATTTGGAAAATCCTTTTCCAGCCGCTCCAACAGTTGATTGCCGAGCAGAATCTGGAGATCGGTGAAATCCGGCGTGCCGGTCATGGGATCGATGCGCCCGGAACTGGCCAGAGTGCTTTCGACGGACTCGGAAAAACCGGCTCCGTCCGCCGGACCGATGCCGATGCAGACTTTGTAATCATTCGGCCATTTGTTCTTTTTGAACATCTGACGGATATAATCTTCGTAGACCGCCAAGGTTTTGGCATTGGTGGTTTCAAGTTGCGGTCCCTGCCGTTTCAAGGAACCGTCCGGCTGGCGGACCAGCGCCAGCATTTCCGGATCGGCGTCGAAATCTTTCTTATAAAGGCGCAACAGAGCATCGGACACATGCCCGCCTTTCATCACCAACGGATGCCAGTCGCGGTTCAATTGCAGTTTGTGACGCAGTTTCCATTGATTATATTCGGCGCGTTCCCTGTCCGTGTGGTGTTTGCGCCCGCCGGAATACCACGGACAGCGCACGGCGAAATCCGGCTTCGAACTGAATTCGAAATCCGCCACCGTCACCGTATCTTTCTGCGGAATCACTTCGCCGATCTCGCCCGGCATGACCCAGTCGCAGCCGATTCGTTGCAGAATTTCGTAAATGCCGTAAGCAGCGGCGGCGCCTCCCACGCCTTCAATCGACAGGCGATTCCCGGAGGCTTTCAGCGCAAACTCATCCTGTTCGCCGGAACGCGGGGAAATAATAATCGCCGACTGGCTGTCGCCGGGCTTCGCCGTGACGACCGGCAACTCCGCGCCGCTCATTTTTTTCAGATGATAATTCAAATCCCTGACGGCGGCGCCGAGAATGCGTTTCTGCTGCTCCTCATTGCCGAGCCGCTCAACGTCGCGTTCAAACAGCGGCAGCGCTTCATAGGACAGCGGCATATCGACGTAGATCACCGCCGCCGGTTTGCCGTTTTTTACCAACTCCACCGCCGACAACCATCCGGCCGCGGCAAATGCCAACAAAATCATTCCAGTTTTCTTCATTTCATTTCCTTTACTATTTCATTCGGCAAAAGCAGCCGGTTCGGGTTCAGAGACAGAATCGAAGGGACCGTCAACATCCGAGCTACGCCGTTGACGCCGCGCAACTCCCATACTTTGCCATCCATGCCGGCGGGAACGGGGTCCGAATAAAAACCGTTGGTCTTAGACAGATTGCGTACCGTTTTGCCGTCCGGCGATATCAGCCGGCCACGCCCCAGCTTGGCGTAATAGCCGAGCGTTTTAGTCCCGGCAGGCACATAGAAATAGAACGTGCCGCTGAATTCCGGGGCGCTCTCCAGGTCCACCGGCATGCCGACCGCTATTTGGTCCGGCCATTTGATCGAAGTCATATCGCCGTTGTCGTTGACGGTGATCCGGTGGAGCCCGCTGTGCTTCGGGGTCAGGGTCACTTGCCGGGGTTCGCCGTCGGGCGCTACGGAACGGTCTTCCTGAATCAGCGTTTCGAGTTCGCCGGTATCGGAATGGCCGCCGATCTGAATCAGTTGAACAACGACATTGCCGCGGTTGCGGTAGTGCTTGATCAGTCCGCCGGTGACTTCCAGCGTAACCGGCTTGCCGTCGCTCCAGACATAAAATTCACGGAACCGGCGGATGTTGCCGAAATCAATCGCCCGGACTTTGCCGTCAAGCACAACCGGACGCAGATCCTTGCTGAATTCGACCGGTTCGAAGTCCAGCAATTGATGGGCCGCGATACCGTCTTTGACAAAACCGGTGAGTTCTTCCGCCGTCGGCGGTACGGTATTCTGCCAGTCGAGTTCGAGTTTCTGTTTGCGGAAATTCGGCGGGCAAAGCTGGCGGTTATCGCGGTACATGGCATAAGTATGCACCAGCCGCCGCGGACGGATCGAAGCGCCGAACTTCATCAGGTTTGTATAGTTTTCCCAGGATTGGTCTTTTTCCAATATGAAAAGCAATTCGCAAAACCGGGCATAACAGATCATGTCGTCAATCCTCGCGGCTTCCGCCGGGCCGGACGCCTTGGCGCGGGCTTTGTCAAGTGTACGGTACATCCGTCCCAGCAGGTCGGCGTTCAGCGGGCGGCGCTTCGAGCCGTCAAGCAATTGATAGAACTGGCGCATTTCCGTTTCCGCACCGGAAAAGGCATTACGGAAGAAATCATCTTTCAGCGCACCGACATCAGCCTTCGTATCCCACATCCGGTTGGCCGCGATATAATACTCGAGTCCGCCGGGAGCCCAGGCATCGGACGCCTCGGCCGTCATGTGATGGGCTCCGCTCCGATAAAAATGACCTGTCATCCGCTCCAGATATTCCGAATCCGTTCCCCGGCCGACACCCGGTTGAGGTCCGGCATAGTAATACTCGCGGATGCCGATCGTCGCCCCCTGTTTGTTCCAGCCGTCAATCAACTGGTCCACCGTCCAGCCTTCCTTGATAAACGCCGTGGCAACATTGATCACCACCTGCGGATGAACCTTGATCGAGGGCGGCGGCGAATGCATATTATAAGCGTACATGCCGATGAGCTTGCCGGGAAATTCGGCATTAACCGCCTCGGCTGCGGCATTCGCCAGCATCACCGCGCGGTCGGACGGACTGCCGAGGGCGACGCAGGCTTCGCATTCGCACCAGCCGCCACCGTCGGACGGATCGGCGGAGAAGCTTTCCAACTTCGGATCTTTCTGAAACGCCGCCAGCACATAATCGCAGAACAACTTCCGCAGGCCCGGATTTGAAATGCAGAGTTTGGAGGATTTACGTTCCCCCTGGTACAAGGCGTAATATTCAGGATGTGCCTCAAACTCCTTGCGGTTCTGGCGAATGAAATTGCCATAGATATGACCGGTATTGAGGGTGATTCCGCCGAGGCGATTCGCCATGTTCCATTCCGCATCGCCGTTTGTCGCCTTGCGGTAATCCGGCCACAGCCCCCAGCCGGGCCAGATGCGGCGGCTGAGGTAATCCGGCTTTTCCCGGACATCCAGCGTTATTTCGGCGGGGGGGGCGGCGGGGATGATTTCCCAGTTTTCCATCGGGAAATAATAACGGTAGCCAAGCCGCTGCAAAAGCCCGGCCACAGCATAATCCGCCGCTTGCGCAGAGGCAACACGAATATTCAGGGCGGATTTGGACGTTTGCAGTTCATAAGCCTGCGCATGGCCCAGATCAGCCACGGACAAAACCACCGTACCGTTTTCGCCGACGGGAACTTCATGCCCATAAATCTTTCCAAGTTGTGCCGCCAGTTTTTTAGCGGCAGGGAGCAGTTCCGGCGATTTCGCCGTTACCGTCCGATTCTTCATGGCGAAGGGCTCCACAGCGGCTTGAAGGCCAGGCATCCATATGATTCCTGATAAAATGATGGCGAGAAGAATTTTTTTCATTCCATTTTCCTTGAATTTATATATTTATAAGTTTATTTGCTGGACCAGCGAAGATTGTTGGCGATGTTGCCGGACATGAAACCGTCAAGGTCCGTTCCAGCCGAAAAAGCCAATGAACCGTCAAACCGGACATTATTGTATCCGCCGTGCTGCATGTACGGCACTGTCACCGTAAAACTGGAACTGTTGCTCCGAGCCATATCCCCGACCAGTACCTGAACCGACGGCTTACGGAAAAGAAAACTGTTGCCGCCGCCGGGAGAAATGATTCTCCTGCCGAGCATTTTCAGGCTCGGGCAAGCATTCTGATTGGGACTGCTATCCGAATGAGCGGAAAAATACCACCCCCACCAATCAACACTGGCGCGGGTACTGGTCCCGTAGGCAACCGGATATTGCGAGAAAATACGATCATTGGAAACAATCTCCCCTCCGACTTTACCGCTGAACGGATAATCTCCCCGCCGGGCGAAATCGGGGCAGATCAGAACCTTAGCCACGGAACTCTCCGTTTTGGCGCCGGGGAACAGATATTTCGTCATATGGCCGTCCCGGTAGATAAATGGACTGTTTCCACTTGTCGAGTAATCGTTTTCCGGCCCCTGTTCATCGTTATCGGAGCCGTAGTTCAGAAAAGCCAGAGCGATCTGTTTTAAATTCCCCTGGCACGCGGCCCGCCTGGCGGCACCTTGAGCCTTGGCCAGAGCGGGCAGCAGCATCGCGGCAAGGATCGCGATGATCGCGATCACCACCAGGAGTTCAATGAGTGTAAAATTTTTTCTTTCCATAGTTTCCCCTATTTTATGAATCAAATTAAAAAACTGCAAATACCCTACTCATCGTTAATCGCCCCAGCGCATATAGCTAGCCGTATTTCCGGCGATAGCCTGTTTCAGAATCGCCAACGGGCTATAAGTAATATGCCCATCAAAAAAGGTGGTGTTATATCCGAAATCATGCTGATCAAGAGCGGTGGTCAAAGAGTTACTGGCGATATCGCCCAACAACGGCTGTTCCGATGGCTTGCGCAGTTTATTGGTTACGTTATTATCGGGACTGGTAACGGAACGTCCGAGAAATTTGATATTGGGGCAAGCCACCGCCATGGTCGCGGTGGCGGTAGCACTGTGCCAGCCGAACCACGCACTGGCACGCTGGCTGGTGCCGTATCCGGTAGAATATCCGGAGTAAATTTGCGTTGACGAAACCTCTCCGGCATAAGAAAGCGAATAAACCGGTTTTTTCAAGCCGGGACAGACAATCACTCCATTCAAAAATCGAATTCCGCTGGCCGGTGCAAAATCGACGGGAATAATATAACCTGAAAGCGTTTTCGAATTATGCATGTATGAATAATTGCCGCTCGCCATCGTATTGACCGGCCCCTGCCCGTCATTATCCTCGCCATAGGTTAAAAACCCATAAGTCAGTTGTTTCAAGTTGCCCTGGCATTTCGCAATTCTCGCTTTCCCCTGCGCCTTACTCAACGCCGGCAGCAACATCGCTGCAAGTATCGCTATAATGGCAACAACAACCAACAACTCAATAAGTGTGAATATTTTTCTTTTCATAGTCTCTCCTTGACTCGTGTTTGTATTTTCAACCGGCCGATGCTCTTTTCATGAACTGCGCCTCCACCCGATATTGTCGCGCGGGCGAATCCGGGTATTGAAGACGATTTGCCAGCAGATCACGGACTTTTTTCCCGACCTCCTCTTCGTTGCCGCTGATCGAGGCAATCGACGGCTGCAGAAACGCCGAAAGCTCCCGGTCCCCCTCCCCGATCACCGCCAGATCGGATGGAACATTCAAGCCGAAATCCGCCGCGCAGCGGCACAACTGAGCCGCTGCGGTATCGCAGAACGTAAAAACCGCATCCGGACGGTAGCCCGCCTGCAACTGATCCATCAATGCCTCATAATAGTTCATAAAAAGCGGCTTGCTAGGATAGCAGGACGTTTCGATATGCCTCATTTTCACGCCATGTTCTTCCAATATCTGCCTCGTACAGCGTGCATCCGCCATTTCTTCCCGGCCGACGAAAGAGATTTCCCGTCGCCCGTTTGCCAACAGATAACCGACGGCGTCGCGAAATGCCGGGCGAAAATCCGTGAAACAACAGTCACATTCAAGGTCGATTCGTTCTTCCCGGGTGAACAGAATCACATTCTTCAATTTTTCAATCTGAGCGATCAATGGATAAAAATCCAGCCGCCATTCCATGACAATCGCGTCCACCCGCCGGTTATCGAACTCCTGAAGAACGGATTTAATGATTTTCAGGTCGCCGAGACTTTCAGCGATATAAGTCACATAATTATCCGGCAGAAGATGTTCGGAAATCCGCCGCACGATCGAGTTGCCGGCGGGATTCGACAGCAGGATACCGACACTCCGGGTGCTGCCGCCGCGCAATACGCGGGCGCTCAGGTTCGGGCGGTAATTCAACTTTTCCGCCATCGCCAGCACTTTCCGACGTGTGATCGGAGAAACCAGCGCGTCATGCCGGAAAGCCCGCGTCACCGTCATGGTACTGACGCCGGACATCCTCGCCACATCTTTGATTGTTGCGTCCGCATTCATCATTGTTCCCGCAATGTTAAGGTCAACATGTTCACGTTAACATTATTATACAGCCGAATCTCTGCTTTTGCAATACCTCCGGATAAAAATTATCCGAAATTAACGTGCGCGAGCACCCTCCGATCCCTCGTTATAGAATGAGAGAAGGTTTACTCAACTGCACTTGACGGTTCTGAGGTGCACTTGGCCGGCCCCTTGGTTTACGCAAATGAACCTGTTTTTGGTGTGCGAGGCCACGAATTTGATATATTCTGTCGGTGTGCTGGTTTGGTGTGCCGTCCGGTTTGCAGTCCTAATCGGGCTTGGTTCCGTTGCGGTGTGCCGTCCGGTTTGCAGTCCGGATCGCGGACACGAAAAAGCCCTGGCGTTTTAAACCAGGGCCGGGTTTCATCAATCAAATGTGCCAGTTAGAATCCTCCATGCGAGTGCAGCCACTGCTGGTACTTGTCCATTGCCAGCGGCTTTACCCATGAAAAAAATCCTGGTCGCAACAATGATTTTCGTGAGCGCTCCTGCGGCTGAAGTGAGATTTCAAGATTCAGGGATTTCGCCTCCGGCGATCAGGGCGCTTCGCCCCTGAATCCCGACCGGCAAGGTGCCGGTGCCATCGAAATGGTTTTTCGCAATCCGGAAAACCGTTTCGGTATTTCCAGAGATCCGGCTACGTGAAAAAGGCAAAAAAAATGCGAGGGAAAAATCCCTCGCAAAATTGGAAACATATTCGAGATATTACAGCAGTCCTTCCGCCTCGTCAAAACCGAAACGGATGTTCATGTTCTGAATCGCCTGCCCCGACGCACCTTTGGTCAGATTGTCGATGGTGCTGGTCAGGATGACTTTGCCGGTATGTTTGTCCTGCAGATAACCGATTTCGCACACGTTGGTCATCGTCACATACTTGGTGTCGGAAAGTCTGCCGTGCGGCAGGATCCGGACGAACCGTTCATTGCCGTAAGCCTTTTCAAAGGCTTCGCCAATTTTCTCCACCGTACACGAAGGCCCGGCGTCAAGAACAATCGTGGAGTTGATGCCACGGTTGACCGGCACCAGATGCGGAATGAAGTTGATCGCCATTTCATCCAGCCCGGCGGCCACGGCAAGTTCCTGCTCGATTTCCGGCAGGTGGCGGTGACCGGCGGCGGCATAGGCGCGCACGCTTTCGTTGCATTCCGGGAACAGGTAGGGCAGATCGACTTTACGGCCGGCGCCGCTGACGCCGCTCATGCTCGCCACGACGATTCCTTTCGGAGAAACCAGGCCTGCCGCCAGCAATGCCGTAGTCGGCAGAATCACGCTGGTGGGATAGCATCCGGGACATGCAATCATGTCCGCAGTCCTGATTTTCTCGCGGTAACGCTCGGGGAGACCATAGACCGCCTTGGACAACAAGTCCGGCGACGGGTGATCTTCCTTGTAATACTCTTTATACTTGCTCGTACTTTTGAGCCTGAAATCAGCGCTGATGTCGATGACTTTGACGCCCGCCTCAAGCAGCGGGATCGCAAACTCGCTCGCCAGTCCGTGCGGAAGCGCCAGAAACGCGACCTGGCACGTTTCCGCAATCGCCTTCACGTCGGGCGCGGCAAAAGCCAGGCCGCTGCCGGAGAAACGGGGAAAAACCGTCTCCACCGGTTTGTCGGCGTACTGGCGTGAAGTGATCACGCCAATACGGCACTGCCGGTGACGGAGCAGCAACCGGATCAATTCCTCGCCGGAATAACCGGATGCACCAACAATAGCGGCTGTGATTCCAGACATTTCCCGAACTCCGATTAGCGTTTGGAGAACTGGAAGCGTTTACGGGCTCCGGGCTGACCGGATTTCTTTCTTTCCTTGACGCGGGCGTCACGGGTCAGCATACCGCTGTTCTTCAACACCGCGCGGAGGGATTCTTCGTATTTGACCAGTGCACGGGCAATGCCGTGGCGCATGGCGCCGGCCTGTCCGCAGGGACCGCCGCCGTCGATGTTGGCGAAAATATCAAATTTACCGACCATGTCGGTCACAGCCAGCGGCTGATTCAGGAAGCCAAGCAGAGCATCGCCACCGAAATAAACAGCGGCTTCTTTGCCATTGACGACGATTTTACCGTTGCCCGGCTTGATGCGGACTCTGGCCACGGCGCATTTGCGACGTCCGGTAGCCCAAATTTCAGTTGTCTTGGTAACCATTTATCAAACTCCTTAAAGAGAAACTTTTACGGGTTGCTGGGCGGCGTGCGGGTGATCCATTCCGGCATAAACTTTCAGCTTGCGGTACATGGCGCGACCGAGACGGCCTTTCGGCAGCATGCCCCAGACAGCTTCCTTGACGATCCGCTCCGGGTTTTTGGCGCGAACGAGTTCGACGCTGACGAGCTTACGGCCGCCGCGGTAACCGCTGTAGCTTTCGTATTGCTTATTGACGTTCTTGCTGCCGGTCAGGACCGCGTTCGCGGCGTTGACCACAATCACAAAATCGCCGGTATCGATATGCGGGGTATAAGTAGGCTTGTCTTTGCCGCGCAGTGCATTGGCGACCTTCACAGCGAGTCGTCCGACAGCTGCTTCAGAGGCATCGAACAGGATATACTTACGTTCGATTTCCCCAACTTTCGCGAGATAGGTTTTCATTTTTCAGCTCTCAACAGTTGATTCTTGTTTCAATCTTCATTCACAACAATATGCTTGACTCATCTCCTGTCGGGATCGGGGCGACACGGAAACAAGGAATATAAATATATTGTCTTAAAATGGTTTTTCAAATTAAAACATCCCTTTTTGATTGTTTTTTTCATAAAAAGATCGCCTTGCCAGTGGAAATATCATGAATTCAGCGCTATTTTGTCGTTTAAACGTTTAGCAAGGAGTTTTTCCGGATGCATAGAATATTATTGGCGGTGCTCGCCGTATGCTGTTGCCTGATTCCAATGCAGGGCAAAGCCGAAGAAGTGTATGTGGAGGACTTTGACGGATTGTTTTTCCGTGGATACGACGACGACGGTTATTTCGTCCGGGTCCCGGCCGGGCTCGGCGACGGGATCGGACTGGTGGTCGGCGCCGTTCCGGCCGCCCTGACCGCCGGAGCATTCCATCTGTTTTACGCGCCCGAATATCAGGTACGGCAAGCGGGCGGCACCGCCATGCGCTGTTTCACCTATCCGTGCGGATTCCTGGTGGGGCTGCCGTTCAAAGTGCTGAAAGTCGTTTTCTGGGATGCCCCCGCTTCCATTTTCGGAAGCACGGAACCGGATTCACCGGCGACGCCCCCGTCGCAAGTTACTGACCCCGAGAATCCCGACAAATGAATTCCCGCCGCATCATTGAGAACCTTGAGCAGTATTTTCTTGAGCTGATTCAGGAGCGCCGCACCAGTTGGTACGACCGCCTGCTGACCATGCTGCTCTTTATTTTTTCGCGATTCTACCGGATGGCCATACAGTTCCGCCTCTGGCTGTACAACAAGCGCTTCTTCCGGAACCGCGCCATCGGTTGCCTGGTGGTGAGCATCGGCAACCTCAGTTGCGGCGGTACCGGCAAGACCCCGGTCGTGGAGGTTTTCGCCAAAACACTCCTGCAGAAAGGACGCAAAGTGGCGGTCCTCAGCCGCGGTTACCGCAGCAAACAGCATTCGTTATGGTTCAAGCTGACCCATATGTTCGGCAAGAAAAAGCTCGAAACGCCCATTAAAATCGTTTCCGACGGCACTCAGGTCCTGATGGATTCCACCTATGCCGGTGATGAACCGTTCATGCTCGCCAGTAACCTCGATGGCGTGGCGGTCCTGGTGGACAAGGACCGGGTGCGGCTGGGGCTTTACGCGATTGAACACTTCGGTACCGACACCTTGATCCTGGACGACGGCTTCCAGTATCTTGATCTGATGTCGCACATCAATATCCTGCTGATCGACTCCACCGACCCGTTCGGCAACCACCATGTACTGCCGCGCGGGCTGCTCCGCGAACCGGTGAAGAACATCCGCCGCGCCGACTACATCTTCCTGACCAAATCGAACGGCGGAAACCATCTGCGCCACATGAAGCAGTTCATCCGCCGCCACAACCGTCGCGCGGAAATCATCGAATGCTGCCACAAGCCCAAATATCTGGAACAGGTCTTCAACCGCGGCGCCCGCCTCCCCCTGAAATCCCTGAACGGGAAAAAAGTAGCCGCCATATCCGCCATCGCCAAGCCGGAAGGTTTCGAGCGGTTCCTCCGTGATTTCGGGGCTGAAATCGTTGCCACCCAACGTTACGCCGACCATCACCGCTTTACATCTCAGGAGCTATTGGACTTCGTAGCCCGGGCTCGTGAAAACGGCGCCGAAATGATCATGACCACGGAAAAAGACGCCGTCCGCATGCCGAATGTCCAGATCGGCGACCCGAAATTCTTTTTCCTGCGGATCGAAATCGATATTTTAAGCGGGCAGGAAAACTTCGACCAGTGTATTTCCAGAATTTGTTTTTTGTGATTTCCGAATTTGCTTTCTGGCGGAATTCAATTATATTTACTCACTATATTTACTCACATACGAAACATTTAAGGAGAACCCGAATGAAGTATTTCACCACTCTGTTGTGCGCGGCAGCGTCCTCACTCGTCCTCAGCGGCTGTATTTCAAAAGAAGTTGAACCTCAGCAGGTCGTCATCAATCCGCAGGACGGCTCCCTGGTTATTTTCAAAGATCTCTACGAAATTCACTCCGACAACTCCATCAATTTCGGCAATTCCCGCGTATTTCCGCTCTACAACGCCAATACGGACGGGATCCCCGGTAATTACGACATCAACATCGTCGTCATGGAAGCAGGGCTGACCTCGGCACTGTTCACGCAGAAAACCACTCAGATTATTTATGTTCTCTCCGGCGGCGGCCTGCTCAATATCGACGGCAAAGCCTATGAACTACGCGAAGGAATCGGCATTTATGTGCCTGCCGACAAGAAAATGAAGATCGTCAATTCCAGTCCCTATGTCCTGAAATATATGGTCATCAGCCTGCCCAGCGGGGAAGCCGCTCCGATTGTGCTGGAGGAAGCCCCGGCAACCGATGAAAATGCCGCCAAACTTTCCGACAAGGATTTGCTGGAGAAAAGTGAAGCCATCCGCGGAAACGCCAACACGTCGGCCACCCTCGACCAGATCACCCCCATCTCGCTGAATGACGCGTCCGACAAAGCGAAAGTGCAAAAAGCCGCCGCCGCAGTTGAAAAACAGGACACCGCTGCTGCCGCTCAGGCCGATGTGGCCGCGGTTTCCGCCCCGGTAAAACCTGAAACTCAGGTGTCCGAAGTTTTAAGCACGCAAGAAAAGATTATGCAGGACAAGCAATAAATGACAGTAATCTACAACATTGCTGTAGATTGTACCGTATTTTGAAAGATTTCCTACAGGAATAAGCACAATTTATGCAGAAAAAAGCGTTTCTCGTTTGACTTTTATTTTAGCTTAAGGTATTGTTATAATAAGCAAAGGGGTCACGATATGAAATCATGGCTCAACAAAAGAAAGGGATAAACAATGAAGAAAATCGCAATGTGTCTCATTGCCGTCGCCGCATGCGGAATCGCTTTGACCGGATGCAAAACCACCTACACCAATGACGCTGCTTATGACTCAAAGTCCGTCATGGTGCCGGCTGCCTACCAGCTGAAGATCGAACACAAGGATACCAAAGTTGAAGGTTCCGCCACTGTTCACTCTGTCCTCAACTGGTTCTGCTGGGGCGTGAGCGACTATGCTGATCGTACCTCCATCGGTGGTGCTTCCGGCGAAGTCTCCCCGCTGTTCAACATCCTCCCGGATCCGATCGGCATGGCCAAGAAAGGCGCTGTCTACAACGCTTGCAAAGCCAGCGGCAGCGATCTCCTGATCGGCACCAAATATGAAATCGTCGAAAACTGGTATTTCGTTTACTCCCAGATCAACTGCAAAGTTTCTGGCTACCCCGGTTTCGAAAAGGGTGTTGAAAAGGTTTCTGACGTCAGCAAGGCACAGAACAAAGTTGTCAAACTCTAATAATTCTTAATTGAATTACTGAGTTTAAAACCGCTGCTTCCCGCAGCGGTTTTTTTGTGCCTTTTTTCCTTGCGCCCGGCCCGTGAACAATTGCGGGCCGGGCGCTTTCGTGACGGTTGAATAATACATATCAGACTGAAAGCAAATATCTTGCAAGCGCGCAGTTGACCAATTCTCCTTTGGTAACCCTAAACTTTTACCCAGAAAGGAGAACGCAATGGACCTGATGACCATCATCAGAAAAGCCGCTGTCGGCGAAGCGCTTGAACAGGAAGAAAAAGACTTCCTCGCTTCCTATCAGCCGCAGGACTCCCCGAAAGGCCGACGGGACAGTGAATCGAAACAAAACCGGGAATTAACCTCCAGAAATCAGGAATTGCTCACTTCACTTGCCGAGCTGAACGCCAAAATCGAGGAATTGGAATCACGTTCCGACGCCGACCGTCCCGGCAACGAGTACCGCCGCGAGATCAACCAGTTAAAGAGAAATCTCAAACTTGCGGCAGGAGAACGCGACCGCCACCGGGATGAACTCCGCCAGATCCAGCAACGAAGCCGGGTTTCGGAAATCGCCGGGCAATTCAACTTCAATGACCCCGAATATCTCGAATACCTGATCGGCAAAAACCAGCTCGAACTGGATGACAGTGAACAGGTCCGCGATTTCATGACCCGAGTCCGCGAGGAAATGCCGCGCCATTTCAAGGTCGAACTGCGACCGGGCGGCGGCAGCAACCCCGGCCACGACCCTCATGCCGATTTCAACAGCGCCCAACAGTCCGGCGACATCATGCAGATGCTCTGCCATGCCCCGGAAATACGCAATTAATCAACCAAGGAAAAAACATGACTCTCTACACCTACAGCTTTCAGGAAAAACGCCGCGATCTCTCCGACATCCTCTCCACCGTCATCAAAAACGAACCCCGCTTCATCTCCTGCTTCAAGCGCGTGGCCGACGCCACCCAGCAGAAACACGAATGGCTTGAAGACCAGATTGCCGGGCGTTCCGTCACCGTCCAGGCCAGCGAAGAAAATACCGTCACGCTCTCCGCCGCAGACGTAGCCAAACTCAAAATCGGGACCCTGCTGGTGATCAAAGACGACTCGGCGCTGTTCCGCGTCGAACAGATCGCCGCCGCCAACCGCGTCACCCTGTCCAAAGTCGCCGCCAATGGTTCCGCCACCACGGCTCCCGCGGCCAATGCGGTCATGAATATCGTCAGCACTCCGATTGGCGAAGGGAGCGCCACCGGCGAAGGGGAAGAAACCTCGCATCTCTCCGCCACCGCCTACAACTGCACACAGATTTTCCGCAAAGATATCATCATCACCGGCTCCGCGCTGGCGATCAATGTCGCCGGAAACGTCGATAACCAGTTGAACCGCCAGACCAATTTCGCCCTCGGCGAACTGTCGCGTGACCTGAATCGCGTCGCCCTGTTCGGTCGCCGTGCCGAAAACACCGCCGGCAACCGCGGCGAAACCGGCGGACTCTACTTCTTCACCGCCGACAGCGACCTGAAAATCAACGCCAACGGCAAGCTCATCGACAGTTTCATGGTCAATGACGGCGCTCAGGCGGTCCTCGGCGAAGGCGGCGTGCCGACCCAGATCCTTTGTTCGCCCGGACAGGCGCGCGTCCTTTCCAACGAATACAAGAACCGCCTGCAGATCGTCCGCTCCGACGACGCCCGCGGCGCCTATGTGGCCGTCATCATCAACGAAAGCAACGGCAGCACCATGACCATCATGGCCGACCCGGATATGCCGGATACCGAAGCGTGGGTAAACGATGTCAACGGATTCGGACTCTCCAATCTCCACGGACGCGCCATCAGTGACCAGGATGCCACCCCGAAAGGCTTCGACGGCGTCAAACGCATGGCGCTCGGAGAGCTGACACTGGAATTCAAAAACGCCCATCAGCGGCTCTGCCGCCTCTACGGGCTCAAACCCAGCGCCCAGGCGTTGACCGAACTCCGCTCTGCCGAATAATGCCGTTTGCCACCGATCCCCCCTGTTTTCAGGGGGGATTTTTTTACAAGGACAGTCCTATCATGATTACACTTGCAGATGCCGACACTTATTTTCTGAACCATCTGGACGGAGCCCGTTGGCAGGCATTCGACGAAGCCACCCGGACCGCCGCCATTCAGACCGCCGCGCGCGATGTCGCCGCCAAACTCCGGCGCGAAACCATCGACGCCGGGCGCCTTTTCCAGTGCTACGCGGTATGCGAACAAGCCTTGTTCCTGGCCTCCGATGAATCCGGGCAGCGCGAACTTCTGGTATCCTCCGAACAGATCGAAGGGCTCGGCAGCCGGAGTTACGTTCATCCCGCCCGTGCCGAAGCGGGCTGGTCGCCGCGGGCTCTTCGAATGCGAGCAGAACCTGTTTCCGCGTATCGGCCGCGGCTGACGCCGATTCGCTCTCAACGCGCGCGTGGAGGTTGAATCTTTTACCGGGTGGTTTTCAGGCGCAGGGCGAGTTCCAGCAGCCTCCCGCGCATCTGCTCCATGATTTCCATATCGCCGTTCACGCCGGTATCGATGATCTGATCGAGCTCTTTTTCCTGTGCCGCCGTATCCCGGCCCTGTTCCCGCTGTTTCGCGATCAATAAACGGCAGTATGTGCCCAGCTTGTAGTCGAGGAAGCCCTGATACCAGGCTTCCTGGCGCCGGGAGCTGATCAGCGTTTCATAATTGAAGTCGGCATAAAGCGTCCCGTAGTCGGCGGAGTTTTTCTTGCCCCGGAACGTATCGGCGGAGTCGAAGCCGTCTCCGCCGGCCATCGAATCGAGGTGCCAGTAGGCGGACACGCCGGAAATACGGTCGCGCAGGTTCATCCAGCTCAACTTGCGGTAGATTTCCGGGGAGGTGATTTTCTGCAGGATATGGTACGTCCAGATTTCGCGTTTGGTATCCGCCGCCCATTGTACAATCCGCGGAGTGGTGCGGCCGCGGTAAAGCGTGATGATATCGAACGTTTCCGCGAGCGTTGCAAGGTTTTTTCCGGTTTGAGCGTCTTCTTTCAGTTGGGGATTGACCATCGTCCTGAAACGCGGGTTGACCTCCTTGATCAGTCGCGCCATGCGGTACGCCATGTTCATGGTCGTGCCTTCCTGAAGCGCGTCGCCGTTGGGCTCATCCACCGGATAAAAAATCAACCGTTCATTGCCGAGCCCGTAGCGGCTTTGCAAATGCTCGTTCAGCCCGGTCAGGAAACCCTGGAAAGCCTTCTGCCACGGCGGCGTCCACATTTTCAGCGGAGCGCTCTCCTTCGTTTTCGTGATCCAGTTGACGTCTGCCCCCAGGTAGAAAATGATCTTCATTCTTTCCAGCGGCATACCGGCACTCCGATAAGCTTCTATTTTCCGGTCCAGGTCGCTGAAATCATGGCGGAGGACATTGCCCTCGGCGTCCACCGCCGGATAAATATTCAGCGAGCTCTGCCCGGGCGTTCCGGCGTAAAGCATATTGAACTCATAATCGACGAGGGGTCGGTACATTTCCAACGGCAGGTAGCTGTAATTGAAACTGTCCACCTGAACCGCCTGCAAATCAATATCGACGACCTCCAGTTCAAATTCGATTTTTTCCGGCGGAAAATCCCGGGTCGCCGGCTTCAAATAAAAATAGCCTTTGTAAACATCCGGCGGCAGGTTTCCGGTATTGACCTCCAGCCACAGGGGAACCGAACTTCCGGCGTTCACCCGCAGCAGGGTATTCAGCGGCAGCGGCGCCAGCGGGTCGAAAATCGGCAGCCCGTTCTGCTCCCGGACCGCGATTCCCTCTTTCAACGTGAGGCAGCGATACAGGATATTGGGGGGGAGCGCGTTGAAACGGTCTGATTTTTCGGCATTGCCGGTAAATTTCAACTGCCCCATGAACGGCCGGCCGGTGAGGTTGCTGAAGCAGAATCCGTAGACGACCTTGCTGTTTCCGGCGGCTTTCAGGCTGATTTTACGGAGCGGTCTGGCAAGGGAGCCGACGGTCAGGTCGTTACCCCAGACGGGCGCTTCCCAGATCAGGTAAGGCTTGCCGTCCAGGGACATCTGCAGCAGCAGTTGTTCCGCATTGTAAAACGCGTCGCCGAGGCGGTCCCAGAGGAGCGGATCGTCGCCCCGGGCGAGGACGGCTTTGTCCAGTTCCGCGATTTTTTCGAGGGAGGCGGTTTTCAGTTCGGACGCCTGGAATTCCTGCATCGACTTTTTGAGCTCCGCGAGGCGTTTCTGAAAATATGTGCCGCGGCTGCCGGCAATGAATTTCCCGAACCGCTCCGGGTTGTGGTAATTCCGGCCGACCGCCGACCAGGAGGACTGCCCGCCCGCGGTGGGCCCGTTGCGGGTGAAATTGCCGGTGAGAACCATACCGGGGGTCAGGCTTCCGCCATCCAGCCCCAGTTCCCGGAGGGGAATGGCAAGGCGGACCGAATATTGCTGCGGGGAAATTTCCACCTTGGCTGCGGCGCTGCTTTGCCATTGATGGTCCGGGTTGCCCGGCCCCAGGTAGCGCGTAGCCGCCGATTTGCCGTTGGCGTTTACTGCGAATTGATAATAGTGATTGCCCTCTCCGGCGGGTTTCAGGAAAAATTCCACGCAGTCGCCATGCCACGGAGTATTTTGCGCCAAGTCCGGCTTGACGCCGGGCGGAATCGGGCACTGGACGCGGACGTGGAGATTTTCCCCGTCCGTTTGCAGGGCGGCCCTGGCGGCGGCGTTATGGAATTTTTCCTCGACCCGCTCGAAACTGCCCAGCGTCGCGGTTTCCCGGTCGTAGACGGTAAAGGGGGCGCTCCATTCCAGCCGGTCCGCGGAGGTGATGGCGATATTCGGGTCTTTGCGGCTGATTTCGCCGGCGGCGCCGCTGGCAAGCAGCGGCAGCTCGACAAAGGAATCCCAGATCGCCAGGTCGTCAATCACACCGTGGAACGGAGCACGCACGGCGCCGGCGTTACAAACATTGTAACCGATTCCGGCAAAGGGGTATTCCTTCGGCGTGAATCCCTCCAGATCGCTGAAGCTCAAGGCTTCTCCGGCGGCGGCGTACAGCTTGCCGTCCAGCCAGATTTTCATCTCTTTGCCGGATTCCGCGGCGACCCGGACCGTATGCCACTGTTCGGGCTGAAACGGAACGGGATCGCCGGTAAGTTTTTTGCGGGTAATCACTTTTTTGGCGTCTTTGTCATCCCGGATTTCGAACCAGGCGGAAATTTTGCCGTCGCCCTCCAGGCTCAGGGTGAATTGGCGGCGGTAGTAGCTGTTGACCGCATAGCTGAACAGCGTTCCGCCTTTGGTTTCCCGCAGTTCGCGGTTTGGCTTGAACTTGAGTTCCAGCGTGAAGGCTTTCCAGTTCAGCCCGGAAAAATAGGCGATGTAATTACGGTGTCCGGGTCCGCAAACCGCCCCGGCGGTATGGTCGAACCCTTCATTGGCGGCAATTTCGACTTTATGGATTTTTTTCTTTTTCAGGCCGGAGCCTTCCGGCATGCCGTTGTCAAAGTCCCAGAAGTATACCGGAGACGCTGCGCCAAGAGCCATTACCATGGCCGCCGATATCATAAAAAGCAGTTTTTTCATCGTAATTTCCCTATATCAAAGGTTTCTGACCCAGGCGGATTTGTAGGCTTCAAGCGGCCCCGAGGCGGCATACAGAGACGCGCTGTTTTTGGTTGCGGCTTGCACTGGCGCAACATGTCCATCTACCCAAAGAATATTGCAGGATAAACCGTGATGTGGAAATGCAACGCCATCTTCAGGGCAATGCCCCATGTGGGCAAAATAAGTCATTGCGGTGTTGTTTCTCAACGAATCGACGATGTAAACTTTGGAAGATGGATTACGGAAGCTGTTGTATCGGGCTATTTCGATCGTTCCGGCCATTGCCGTTGTATAATTTTTTGTATAAACTCCCATGCTGACTCCGTAAACCAGATTGTTAAACAGTTTGAAGTAGGCGTTTCCTTTGGATTGGAATCCGGGGCAGAAAAATACGGAATCATTCCCCATGTTTTCTTTGATCGGCGGCGCATATTGGAAATAGCTCAATGCTTTTTGATATCCATTTTGACTGATACCGGTTCCAAATCCGACATTGTAATCCGACGAAATCCGGTACATCGAATAGGGAATCATAAAATCGCCGTTGTCCATACCATAAAGCAACGCATAACCGCCGACTTGTTTCAAATTATTGGTACATTTAGCGGCGTTTGCTTTTTCCCTGGCTTTGTTCAACGCCGGCAGCAGCATCGCCGCCAGTATCGCGATGATCGCTACCACCACCAGCAATTCAATGAGTGTAAAAAAAATCTCCCTGTTTCTCTCAAGTTTCATTCTTCCTGTTTTTTTCATGCTTCATTCCTCCTTAATTCGTAATATATTGACGCGGAGCCGTGCTGCCGCGTTCGACCACTTTATAGGGAATTTCCTCACTGCGGACGCCTTTTCCCGCATTCAACAGGAAATCCACCGCTTTCCGCCCGATTTCCGCATAACCGATGTCGATGGTGGAAAGCCCCGGCTGCATCAAATTCCCGCCGGGATACCCGCAGAATCCAATAATCGCCAGGTCTTCCGGAATCCGTATCCGATGGTTCCGGCAATATTCATACAGCCGGATGGCGAAGAAATCTGAATAGCACATGATCGCGTCGAATTTCGGCACGTCGCCGAGCCAATTTTCCAATTCGCGCTGAAACAACTCTCTCTCCTTGTAAGCAAGGAAACAGATGGAGCCGTTGTCGCCGCCAAGCTTCAGGGAACGCAGCATTTTCAGGTGTTCCTGCCCGTCGCCGCAACGCAACATGCAATGGTCACTGTGCTCCTGATAAATCCCGAGGGCGCCGATTTTCTGATAACCGTGCCCGGCCAGCAACTTCATCGCATCGAACCAGCCCTGCTTTTCATTCGAATAAAAACAATTGAACCCAAGCCGTTCCCCTTCTTCTTTCCTCATGCGGGGAATCAGCACCGGCACGCCCAGCTCCCGGAAAATCTCCAGGTCCGGTTCATCGCCGATATAACCGCTGCCAAATGACAATACGCCATCATAGTTCCGTTCTTTCAGTCGCCGAATCATCACGCTCCGGCTGGCGCTGTAAAGAGAATCCACATGAATCTCCTCCAACCGGATTCCAAGGGAAATACACTTTGCTTTGAATTCCGGCAGGATATAAGTGGCCGGGGATTCCTTCTGCGTGATGGTATCGGTATAGTTTGCGATCAGGAAACATTTCGCCTGTTCCTGCGGATCGTTGACAAATACGCCGCGGCGCCCGCAGCGCTCCACCAGGTTTTTCTTTTCCAGCTCGCCATAAGCCGCGTTGACCACGATCGTACTGACGTTGAACGAAGCGGCCAGCTCGCGCACCGTCTGGAGCCTCTCGCCATGCCGCAACTGCCCGGACCGGATCTTCTCCTCCAGGTAATCGCTGAGCTGCTGCGTCTTGGTTCTTGATATGATTAAATCGGCCATACCATCACTTTTGTTATGCTTTGTTATAATTATACATCAAAGCATATCAAAAATCAACCCCATCTCCAGTTTGAATCAATAAAATTTTGAAAAAAGAAATTTTCCGCTTGATTATTTGCATGTTGCAACTATATTAACAGTTCCTGTGTTCCGGCTTGTATCTACATTCCACACCGCTACATGGCCGGGGAACGGGAGAGACACTTATGCGCAGGCGCCGCCAAAACCGTGTTAAGGCGCTGCGTGAAAACGGTTAACGAAAACCAGGAGATTACGGATATGAAAGTGAGAGCATCGGTTAAACGCAGATGCGAATACTGCCAGGTTATCAAGCGTAACGGCATCGTGCGGATTGTATGTTCGCGTAATGCACGTCATAAACAGAGACAAGGTTAAAAAGGGAATTGCCATATGCCACGTATTATCGGTGTCGAAATTCCAGGAAAAAAACGGGTCGAATTTGCCTTGCAGTACATTTACGGTGTGGGTCCGGCCAAAGCAAAAGAAATTATCACCAAGCTGGATATTCCGGCTGACCTGCGGGCCGACAGCCTGACTCAGGATCAGATCGGTGCCATCGTCAACATGCTCCAGCACGAAATGGTCGTCGAAGGCGATCTGCGCCGGATGCTGTCCAACGACATCCGCCGCCTGATGTCAATCGGTTCCTACCGGGGCATCCGCCACCGGAAGAAATTGCCGGTCCGCGGGCAGCGCACCAAGACCAACGCCAGAACGCGTAAGGGTCGTAAGATTACGGTCGGTGCCATCCGCGACAAAACACAGCGTCGTCTGGCTGCTTCGAACTAAGCCGTCGCCAGGTGTCATCAGCAAGAATAGAACAGAAAAAAGGGTTAATATCATATGTCTGAAGAGATCAAGACTCAGGCCCAGCCGGAAAAGGCCGCTCTGGATGCCGTTTCTGTTGACAGCGGCGCTGCCGAGGTCAAGGAAGTCGTCCGTCGTAAAGGCGGGCGTTCGGTTCCCGCCGGCATTGCTTTCGTCAACGCCACGTTTAACAACACCAAAGTTACTTTTACCGATTTTCACGGCAACACGCTCTGCTGGTCCTCCGGCGGCAAGAACGGCTTCAAGGGCTCCCGCAAGAGTACCGCGTACGCTGCTCAGGTGATTGCAGTCGATGCCGCCAAGAAGGCTCAGGCACTCGGCATGAAAGAGGTTGAAGTCCGCGTCAAAGGTCCGGGAGCCGGACGTGAATCCGCCGTTCGCGGTATTGCCTCCACCGGTATGGAAGTGATCGCGATCAAGGATACCACCCCGGTTCCGCACAACGGTTGCCGTCCTCCGAAACGCCGCCGCTCCTAAGGCGCTGTAAGGATATCATACGGTAATTTAGTTTGTCAACCAACTGCAAATATATTTTGGAGGAATCATAAATGACTGCTGCATCAGGTTTTCCGATGCCTCACTCCATCATCATGGATGAGGAAACCGCTACTAATCGGTATACGAAATTCACTGCGGCTCCGTTTCAAAGCGGTTTCGGTCATACCCTCGGCAATTCATTGCGCAGGGTGCTTTTGTCCTCTCTGGAAGGAGCGGCCATTTGCGCGGTACGGATCGACGGTGCCTCCCATGAGTTCGCCAGCCTGCCCAATGTGGTCGAAGACGTCACGGAAATCGTCCTGAACCTCAAACAGGTCCGCGTCGCCCTCTACAGCGACCTGACCAAAACGTTTGAGATCAAAAAGGACAAAGCCGGCCCGATAACCGCGGCCGACATTTCCACCGACGGCACCGCCGAAGTCCTCAATCCCGAACAGGTCATCTGTACGCTGGATAAGGACGTTCCGTTCCGGGCCGAAATCGACGTCATCACCGGCAAAGGCTATCTCCCCGCCGAAAAGCAGACGGCGCCCCGCGCCGCCGGTACCATTCCGATCGACTGTCTGTTCAGCCCGGTCACCCGCGTCAACTATGTAGTCGGCGCCGCCCGTGTCGGGGAAGAAACCGAAATGGACAGCCTTGAACTCGAACTCTGGACCGATGGCCGCATCGCCCCCAAAGATGCCCTTGAAGAAGCCGCACGGATTCTGAAAGACCATCTGCAGCCGTTCCTCGGCGGTATGCCCGCCGAAAAGGACGCCGTTTCACTGCTCAGCGAAGAAGAACTGAAATTGTACAAAGTTCTTTCTCAGGACGTTGAAGTGCTGGACCTCTCGGTCCGCGCCATGAACTGCCTGAACAACGCCAATATCAAGATCATCGGCGAACTTGTCACCAAAACCGAAAGCCGGATGCTCAAATACCGCAACTTCGGCAAGAAGTCGCTGGATGAGATCAGGGAAAAAATCGATAACCTTAGTTTGTCGCTCGGCATGACTTTCAGCGACAACATGATCATTGCTTTGGAGAAAGAGGCTGAACGCCTTAAGGCCGAAGCGAATGGAGGGAAATAATGCGCCATCGCGTACATACTTTTAAGATCGGTCGTACCAGCGCCCACCGCAAGGCCATGCTCGCCAATATGGTCAGCAGCCTGATCGAGTCGGGCACCATCAAAACGACAGTCGTTAAAGCCAAAGAAGCCCGCCGTTTTGCCGACCGTATGGTTACCCTCGGCAAAAAAGGCACTCTGCATCATCGCCGCCTGGCAGTTTCCTACCTGCGCGACAAGACTGCAGTCAAGAAGCTCTTTGACGAAATCGCTCCGTCCTTCGAAGGACGTCCCGGCGGTTATACCCGGATCATCCGTCTGGGCTTCCGTCAGGGCGACGCCGCCGAAATGTGCATGCTCCAGCTCACCAACAACGATGTTGTTGCCGAGTCGAAGAAAGCGGACACGGCCGAAAAGCCGAAAAAAACCGCCAAGCCCAAGGCCGAGAAGAGCGAAGAAACCGCCGCTGAGCCCAAAAAAGCCCGCAAAGCACCGGCAAAGAAAGCCGATGCAAAAGCGGAAAAGCCTGCGGTTGAAGCCGAAGAAGCGAAAGCTGAATAAGACTTCATCAAGGTATCTATTCGAAACCCCGGCCTATGGCCGGGGTTTTTTTGTGCGCCTGAACCACGGAGCGAATTCCATCGCCGGGTGTAAGTCAAAACCGGCTTGCATTTACGAGTTTTGACGCTATAATTCATGTTATGCGAATTCGTTTTAACATACCACGCCGTGTTCGGGCGCAATGCCGGAAACGCAAGGGTGCCCATCGGTCTATGAGTAGAACGTGAATTCGTATCCGATTTTAGAGAGGAAGGATTATGTTGGGAAGTGTGCGCGAGCGGATTACCATCCGCGATAAGAATCAATTTGAAATCAAATACACCTACCCCCTGCAATTGGACCAGGAAAATACCGAGTATGTGGTGGAAACCTTTATCTTCCTGCCGACCAACCTTCCATTCAACAGCAAGGATTATCGCAAAGAGAATTTTTACCGCGACAATACGGCCTACATCCGTTTCAAAACGCCAGCGTTCATGCTGCCCGAGATCATCTGCGGCAACGATTCTCCGCTCGCCAAAACCCATGCGGCCATTAGCCGCCTGATTGAAACACCGGAGGAACCGGAAGCCGTTGAGAACTACAATTACCGGCTGAGAATGTTCTGTTCAATCCTGAAAAGCGCCCTCCGGGACGAGGTCGAACGCATCGAAAACATTCACGATCCGCTCCTGCGCGGCGAAGAAGCCATCATGATGGTCGATTCCCTGAGCCGGATTCAGGACGAACTACGCCTGCTGCACGATATTCCGGGCTTCAATACGCTGGACAGCGAAAAACGGGCTATGTTCAGCTTTTCCGACGAATATACCGGCATCGTCGCCGAGCATCACTTATTCAAGCTGCTGAAACTGTTGAACCGGGACAATCAGGCGGAACAGGCGGAACTCCGGTCACGGATCGTCGAACAGATCGAGGCGGGCAACTCTTACCGTTTTTCCGCCGGCTACCCGACGATCGTCCGGGAAAACTCCACCAATGAAACGTTCATTTACCGGATGCGGATGCTGAAAAAAATCATGGGCAGCATCCTCTACATCCGCACCGAGAATATCGACGACGGCAAATGGGCCGAGCAGTTCGCCATCAACATCGCCGCCGGGCTGGCTATGGCACTCGCCACGGTTGTATTGCTGTTTGCTCAGACGTTTAATCAAAGCGGGCTGGGCTGGTGGGTGATTTTCACCGCCGTGGTCGCGTACATCATCCGCGAACGGATGAAAGAATCCTCCCGTTCCTTTTTCGTGGAATGGATCCGCAGCCACTATTATGACTATAAGACCATCCTGCGGGACGACCTCGACCGCAAAATCGGTGAGTCCAAGAGCTTTATGAGCTTCCTGAAACAATCCAAGATTCCCCGCAAAATCCAGGCGGCCCGTGACAAAGACCTGATCTCGACGCTGCTTTCGGACGGCTACGACGAAGAAGTCATTTACGCCAAGAAACGGATCACGATCCACAACGACAGTTGCCGGACCATCTGGTCCGACTTCAAGGTTGACGGCATCAATGACATCGTCCGCTACAACATGTCCGCCTTCATGAAGAAGATGAACCAGCCCGAACGGGACCTTTTTATCCTTGGCGACAACGGCTGGAAAACCGTCGAAGGCACGGGCGTCTACCATTTCAACATGATCCTGCGCTACGGCATGGGCGGAAACTCCGAAATCCACAAGTTCCGCCTGATCATGAACCGCAACGGCATCCAGCGCATCATCGAAGTCCCGGTCAAACAATAACCGCTCGCCGACGCGCCGGAAATTTGCCGCGGACGATCCGTTATTTCGCCTCGACGGCGTCAACGCCGACCGCCACCCATTTCGAATCCTTGCCGCCGGCCAGGCAATACCAGCCGATCACGATTTTGCCGTCTTTCATTTCCGGCTTGCGGTTGAAGACAAAGTCACCGGGGCTCCCCTGCCCGCTTTCCGGAGCAGCGGCGGCATAAGATACGCTGTTCCGGTCAAACGTAACGCCCCGGTTGGAATCAATTCCCACCGCTCCCTGCGTGCCGTTCAGGATAAAACGGTTCCGGTTGATCTCATTGGCGGCGACGGCCTGCTCGTAAACACGTCGTTCCTGTTCAGTCGCCCCGTCGAATCCCATCGAATGCGGGTTGTTCATGGCATTGCCGAACATGACGACATTGCGCCCCAGCGGCTTGCTGTCGGAATGCAGCAGGCGCGGCCCGGTAGTGAAGTTGTTGTAAATACTGGTGTCAATCGCCTTTTCCAGCTTCACCGGACCATACACGCCGGTATCGCGCTGCTTCTGCGTCGGCTGAAATGTATTGGAAGCAATCACAAAACCCCGGCTCCAACCGCCTTTCTTCGGCATGATTTCGACATCACCGCCGTGATTCGCCTCGAAGTAATTGCCGACAATCCGCCCGCCGACAATGCAACGGAGCCGGATAGCCGCCTTGCCGCTGGCGTTGAGCCCTTCGATGACATTGTTCTCGATCCGCAGTGTATTGCAGGCGGCATCCGCAGCGTCTTCTTCGAACCCGACCTGAATGCCGCCGTTGCCATGCTCAATGACGTTATTGGTGATTACTACATCGAACGAGCGGCGAATATTGATCGGCCAGTCGCTATTGCGGCTGAAAATACAATCCGCAATCCGGACAATCCAGATTGAATGACGGCTCTTCGCCCCTTCCGCGCCATACTCGCGGACCGAGGCGATACCTGAATTCAGCCGGATGAAATTGCAGGAAGTCACGTAAGCGCGGAGCATGAAAGAGGCGTCGATCCCCCCGCAGCGATTTTTGACATCGTAACTGCTGAAGGTCAACCCCTCGACCCGAATGCCGTTCATCCACAACGACGTCGCGCCGGGATTCGGCCGCCCCGCCAGGATGTATTCGACGCCGTCCCCCAGGAGCTTGCTGCCGCCGCCCTCGCCGCGAAGCGTAATCCAGTTGATGCTGTCCGCGTGGGCGGAGTTGCCGGCAACGGTCAGGGTGCTTTTGATCCGGTATCTCCCGGCCGGGAAGTAAACGGTACCGCCATCGGCCAGCGCCGCATCGATGGCTTTCTGAATGGCGGGGGCATCATCGGCGGAGCCATCGCCCGATGCGCCGAATTTTTTCACATTGAAGTCCCCGGCGATGCACAGCACGCCGAACGTCAGGATAAAAAGTACAAGACCGTGTTTTTTCCACATAAAATAGATTCCTTTCCGGGGTTATTGGTAATAGGAAGTCGGGATGTCGCTCACATGTCCGTCGCCGAACAGCGCCGGGCACAGGGCTCCATGCCAGAAATTGGGTTTTTTATGATAATTATAAGGGAAGTAATAGGGCAGGTCCCCGCTGCTGCTGTTATCCGGCGGCATGATGTAGCTTTGCTTGGCCAGCATGGGGAGGGAACTGTACTTTTTGTCAAACTTCTTCCAAGGATATCCCGTCATATAAGGGACGCCGAAATCCGAACTCATGCTGTAGGACGTCGTATGACGCCAGAAGAAATTGGCGGCGGGGGGATAGAAGTTTCCGCTCGTGCCGTTGTTCGGAGTCCGGTTTGGATCGCTCGGACAGTAAAATACCTGCCATTGCGGAATATAACCGTGATTAAACAACCGCCGCGACCAGATCGAATCCGCCCAGATGGCGTTTTTTTCCAACCCCGGAATGAAATAATCGTGATCATTGACATATGAATGCACTCCCAGCCCCAACTGCTTGAGGTTGCTGACACAAGACGCCCTGCGCGCCGATTCCCGCGCCTTGGCCAACGCCGGCAGCAGCATCGCGGCAAGGATCGCAATAACAGCAACAACGACCAACAACTCTACAAGTGTAAATGTCAAGCTTTTCTTTCGGTGAATCATCATCTTCGTTTATTCCTTCCTGATTCCGTGAAGAGATCATCGTGATCTCCTCATCATAGTTATTTTGGCTGATTTTTCAGTCACTTTGTTTTGGTTTTCGAATCATTTTCGGTCGGAAATATTCTTTGTCGTTCCTGAACGACTTATTTTCATCGTTTTCAACTAAAAATGATTGGAAGCCCCAATCCCAAGGCATAATACTCCACTGAAATTCTTATCGGCACCTCCCGTATTGATTTTCTGAATATTTGATTGTCAACATCTTGCGTAAATCTCTCGGAAACATTTGAACCACGGACAACGCCGCCCGAACTTCACAATAAAAACATTCGCATGTCGGGTGAATTTACATCCGACATAGATCAAATCCTGCAAAACCGACCGCAGCCGACGCCGTGCGACATCAAGTTTAACCGGCCAAATCTCTTTGCAGGTCAAGGCTTCCTGCCCGATATGGCGCAAGCAATTGTAGGTTATAAACTTGCTCCTGTGTCGCTGCATATCCCCGCCCGTGATGGCCTGGAGGAGATTCAGGTGTTTGAACTGGAGCTGCGCAAACAGGAATGCGATATCGAGGTCTTGAAAGCCATTGATATGGCGATTCCGCATTATATTTTCTTTATCTTGAGATATGGGTGGTTTGAGAATCTGATTACCGGACATAAAAAAATCGCAAAAAATCAGGTTGTTGCCGGTTCGATATTGGAATATTTCTCGACCGGATGGTGTTGTATCGATGATGGTTGTACTGAATCGATGCCGAATGCTTTGGATATGGCAGCGTTGTATGTGGAATTGTTTCGTCATGTGGCGGACTTGCCGCAGGAAACCAGTTTTCTGCGCCTGGAGACTTTGGTTAAACGTTTGGCTGAACAGCGCAAACAGGAAAAGGAAATCGTCCGGCTGGAGAAAAAACGCGACAGCGAAAAACAGTTTGATAAGCGGTTGACAATAAACAATCAGATTAAAGAATTGAAAAAAATTAGAATATAGGACTGTGATTTTAGATGGAATGGACACAATTTTTATCAATGCTCGGAGTAACGATTCTTGGCAGTGGTGGTATATCAGGGATAATCATATATCTTTGGCGTAAGCAGATTGATGCCAAATACGAAAAAGAATTGGAGTGCTTTAAAACTGTTCAACAGCAGGAATTAGAAGGATATAAGGCAGGGTATCAACGTTTTCTGAATGAAAATAATATTCGATTTTCTCGCTGGTATAATGATCAAGCCAAAGCCATCACCGATTTGCATTCTAATTTATCAATGCTTCATCTTGCGTTAAGAACTTTAACCCAGCCTATGCATCCATATTACTCAAATGAAGACGAAAGAAAAAAATATTTTTCTGAATTAACAAACGATGTAAGAGAATCCTATTCAAAAAGTCTTAGATGTTGGTATGCAAATAAAATATTTATTAATGAACAACATCAACAAATAGATAGTTTATTGTATAAATCTCGGGAAGCATTCTTTTCCCATGAAGATGCATTAAGGAGCGGCCATATTGAGGAATACAGGGCGGCTCATGCTGCTGCTGATAGATTTGAATGTATTTTGAATTCATTACGCAATGACTTGATAAACGTGTTGCAAGGAAACACCACCACTAGATAAATCATATATGGTGAGCCAATTTCAAAAGTATTGGCTTTTTCCTGTTAATAACTCGTTTCTCTGCGC